>MTKZ01001252.1_pt1 | contig 12892 bp, 5 predicted proteins | sample 1042781 | NCBI WGS metagenome assembly MTKZ01 (sample SAMN06212207, study PRJNA360539) | anaerobic digester metagenome | biome: Wastewater treatment plant; material: sludge; isolation source: anaerobic digester fed with sludge from wastewater treatment plant | place: Denmark: WWTP Viborg ...
CGTTTTAGGTATTGCTATAATATACAAGAAGAATTTATTAATTTTTACTTAATCCCTTGGTCGAGTGATTTGTAAGGAAAGGAATCTCTTTGTCATTATCAAGATTTTAGAATTTATTCGGTTTAAAGAACTCATAAACCAGTCTGGCATCTCTGGTGGCATCAATGCTTGAGTGTTTAATGAGTTCCCATGGCTTCCTTTCTATTTCTTAAGAAATATTTTTAAAGCGGGAAATGGAAACTGTAACAATACCTTTTATAAAAAGCACTTCATGAGTAGCTCTACTATTGCCCTCGGTCAGCTTATTCCATAAAAGCGAGTAATTAATATATATTAGAGGTTGTTGTAGATAAAGAATTGGCTTGAGTCCTTAATCAACAGGCTCACTTTTAGACAGAAGGGAATTTTTAAATATATAAAACAGGCTAATCGAAATGACCCCATAAAAAGGAGATTGAAAATGAAAATGGGAAATAAAACAAGACGATCATCCTTTCGCCATCGAAAAGATCGCTTCTTGGATAAAAGATTGATAAGAAAAACCAGCGGAGAAGAGGTGCCATTGCGATCTGAATTGCTCAGTAGTGACCAAATGAAACAGCATGGCAAAAGACTCGCCGCCTCACACATTATAAGTCCAGAACGAATACCTGACCAGCATCTGAAACGCTTAGCCGAAAATGAAAGGGTCTTGATTGAAACTTATAGTTTGCTGCTAACAGCGGTCAAGAGAAATCCCAGGATTGCTCCTGCTGAGGAATGGTTTCTTGATAACTTCTATCTAATTGAAGAACAGATTCGTACCGCCAAAAGATATTTACCAAAAAAGTATAGCCGGGAATTACCATGCTTGCTTAGTGGCCCATCGGCCGGGCTTCCTCGGGTGTACGATATTGCTTTGGAAGTCATCCTACACGGTGATGGACGGGTAGATATGGAAAATCTCGTCAGCTTCGTCACTTCCTACCAGACCCTTGTAGATTTAAATTTAGGTGAATTATGGGCAATTCCTATCATGCTTCGTTTGACCTTGATCGAGAACTTACGAAGAATTGCGGCTCGAATCAGCGCTCGTAGGATCAACCTGGATCTGGCTAATTATTGGGCTGACCGCATGATGGAGATTGCGGAGAAAGATCCGAAGAATCTAATTCTGGTGATCGCAGATATGGCACGGTCGAATCCACCGATGGAAGGTTCTTTTGTTGCGGAACTTACTCATCGATTACAAGGACAGAGCCCCGCTCTCGCATTGCCTCTCTCCTGGGTTGAACAACGGCTTACTGAATCTGGGCTAACCACAGAGCTATTAGTTCGATCAGAAAATCAACAACAGGCCGCTGACCAGGTGTCTTTGAGTAACAGTATTGGTTCCCTGCGATTTTTAGGAGCAATGGACTGGCGTGAGTTTGTCGAAACTGCGAGTATAGTTGATCGGGTGTTGAGGGAAGATCCGAGTGGGGTCTATGGAAAAATGGATTTTAGCACCCGGGATCATTACCGTCATGTCGTGGAGAAGATTGCTAAAAGCAGCCATTGTTCCGAGAGCGAGGTGGCGCGTAAAGCATTACAGCTGGCACAAAAAGGTACCTCCGGGAAAGACAAAGATGATCGAACGGCTCATGTCGGGTACTACTTAATCGATAAAGGATTAACGCAGCTCGAACGGATAATGGGGGTTCACTTATCCCTCCCGTTAGTTTTTGGGCGGATAATCCGTCGGTTTTCATTATTCTTCTATTTAGGCACCATCGTCCTGATGACAGGAATTTTTACCTGGAGCTTGTTGAATATTACACCTGCCAATATGCTAACCGGCTGGCTCCTTTCATTGGTCGGAGTTCTCTCTCTTTTGGGCACCAGTCAACTGGGGGTAGTTTTAACGAACTGGTTAGTTTCCTTGCTGGTGAAACCCGATTCATTACCACGAATGGACTTTTCGAAAGGAATTCCACCAGAATCATGTACTCTGGTGGTTATTCCCAGCATGCTCGCCAGTACCCGCCATATCGAGGACCTGATCGAGGCACTCGAGGTCCGATATTTAGCTAACCTTGACCAGAATCTTCACTTTTGTCTATTAACCGATTTTCTTGACGCAAAAGAGGAAACCATGCCGGATGACAAGGTATTGCTGCAAGTAGCCCGACTGGGAATTGAAACATTGATTGAAAAGTATCGTGATACAAAAGGTGGTCAATTTTTCCTTCTCCATCGTCCCCGACAGTGGAATCCTAATGAAAAAGTCTGGATGGGTTACGAACGGAAGCGAGGGAAACTCATAGAATTGAACTCGTTTTTGCGAGGTGGAGCAAAAGACCGTTTCTCATTGATTATAGGTAATGCTGAAATCTTACAAAAAATAAAATACGTCATTACCCTTGACACTGATACCCAACTCCCTCGTGATTCGGCACGGCAGTGCGTAGGTGCTATAGCACATCCACTGAATTGTGCCCAATATAATGAAGAAAGACGATGTATCACCGGTGGGTATGGAGTTCTTCAACCACGGGTAGATCTAAGTTTGCCTGGTTCGAACCGGTCATGGTATGCGCGATTCTGCTCCGGAGAGCCAGGTATTGATCCCTATACTCGTGTTGTCTCCGACATTTACCAAGATTTATTCGGCGAAGGCTCATTCATTGGCAAAGGGATCTATAATGTCGACGTGTTCAATCAAGTTTTGGATGGTCGATTTCCTGAAAACCGGATTCTGAGCCACGACCTCTTAGAAGGTTGCTATGCGCGGGCGGGTTTATTAAGTGATGTACAGTTGTATGAAGAATATCCATCACGCTATAGCTCAGATGTGAGTCGACGACATCGTTGGGTTCGTGGCGATTGGCAGATTGCCTCATGGTTGCTGCCACACGTTCCCAGCTTCAGCAACCAACGAGAGAAAAATCCGCTCTCGAGACTTTCCAAATGGAAGATCTTCGACAATCTTCGTCGCAGTCTCATCCCCTCAACCTTGATGCTGTTATTCCTTCTTGGCTGGATGGTTTTGTCACCACCCTGGTTTTGGTCTTTGGCAATTATCGGGATTCTCTTAATTCCGTCTTTGATATCATTGGTTTTTGAAATATTCCGAAAACCAAAGGATGTACTATTTCTACAGCATCTCATTTCCACCTTCCACTTGAATGTTAAACGCTTCATTCAGGCAGCATTTACGCTCATTTTTTTACCATACGAAGCCTTTTTCAACCTGGATGCGATTTTGCGTACTGCCTGGCGGTTGCTGGTTACCCATCAAAAGCTCCTTGAATGGAATCCATCGAGCAATCTACATTTCAATGCGTCAAGTCTGGTTACCCATTACCGGGAAATGTGGGTCGCTCCAGTCAGCGCCTTTGCCATTGTGACCTACCTAGTTTTTTACAAGCCAGCTATGTTGTTAGTAGCCGGGCCCATGCTGACAGTCTGGTTTGTTTCCCCGATTATTGCCTGGTGGATCAGCCGACCTCTTATCCCTCGGCCGCATCAGTTTACAGCCAAACAAACCATATTTCTCCGAAAGCTTTCCAGAAAAACTTGGGCATATTTTGAAAACTGCGTTAGTATAGAAAATCATTGGCTACCGCCGGATAACTATCAGGAACATCTCACTGAGGCGGTTGCTCACCGCACATCACCTACCAATATAGGGCTCGCGCTTCTTGCAAATTTAGCCGCATATGACTTTGGTTATCTTCAAACTGGGCAACTTATAGGACGCATAGAAAGCACTTTTGGTACCATGGAATCCCTGGAACGTTACCGAGGTCACTTTTATAACTGGTATGACACCCTGTCCCTTCAACCGCTTCCACCGCTTTATATTTCAACTGTTGATAGTGGAAACCTCGCTGGTCACTTATTGACGTTGCATTCAGGTCTACTCAATCTTCCTGATCATAAGATACTAAGTACCCAGTGGTTAGATGGGCTCAATGATACCTTCAATGTTTTGATGGACATCGGGGGTGAGTTGGTCTCCTATCAGTTTGAAGAATTTAAAGAAAATTTAGCCTCAGCATCTTATCTATCAGCCATGACGCTCACATCAGCTTGGCATTGCATTGATCGACTGGCAGAATCGGCCACTAAGGCGACTGATCGTCTGGAGATAGACTCAGAAAACGAGGTAATGTGGTGGGCAAATGCTCTAATCCGTCAATGTCGAAACCTCCTTGACGAGTTGACATATTTTGCCCCCTGGATATTGCTTTCGTCAGAATTTAAAAGAATTAGCAACATTTCTGGTTTGAATGAAATTCCAACACTCCGTGAATTAGCCTGCTTCCCGGCGAAGTATTCTAAAGCAATTAAAAACCAATTCGTCTCGGCTAACACTCTCGAGGAACGTAAATGGCTTGAAGAGATTCAAAGGCTCATATTAGAATCAAGTAAGCGTGCCAAAGCAAGAATAAATAGTATTGATCGTCTGGTTCGACAATCCAGCGGGCTCGCCCAAATGGAATATGAATTCCTATTCGACAAGGACCGGCATTTATTAGCAATTGGGTATAATGTAAGCGAACATCGACGGGAATCGAGTTTTTATGATCTGCTGGCTTCTGAGGCTAGATTGGGATATTTCGTGGCAATTGCTCAGGGACAATTGTCACAGGAGAGCTGGTTCGCTCTAGGGCGCCTTCTTGCCAACACCGGAGGAGAACCGGTTCTCGTTTCATGGAGTGGTTCAATGTTCGAATACCTCATGCCGCTCCTGGTTATGCCAACCTATGAAAACACCTTACTCGACCGATCTTACCGGGGAGCTGTTGAAAGACAAATTCAATACGGGAAAAAACGAGGAGTTCCATGGGGTATTTCGGAGTCATGCTACAATGCAATTGATGCTCGTCTCAACTATCAGTACCGTGCGTTTGGTGTCCCAGGTCTAGGTTTCAAGCGTGGACTCGTTGATGATTTGGTTATTGCACCATATGCATCTATTCTTGCGCTAATGGTTGCACCAGAAGAGGCTTGTCTGAATCTCGAGCGGCTCGCTACTAAAGGGTACTTGGGAAAGTTCGGTTTTTATGAAGCCATCGACTACACTTCTTCTCGTCAACATCCTGGTCAATCAAGCACTGTTGTCCGATCCTTTATGGCCCATCATCTGGGTATGAGTATCCTCTCTCTATCCAATGCTCTACTCGATCGTCCGATGCAGAAGCGATTTGAGTTGAACCCAATGTTCCAGGCCACAATGCTTTTGCTCCAGGAACGTGTTCCAAAGACCTCAGCTGTTTATAGCCATACCATTGAGCAATCCGATTTATTAATAACTCCCAGTAGCATGGAAACACCAGTACGTGTTTTCGATAGTCCTGACACACCATTTCCAGAAGTACAGTTGCTGTCGAACGGCAGATACCAAGTGATGGTCACCAATTCCGGTGGTGGTTACAGTCGTTGGAATGACATAACCGTCACCCGCTGGCGCGAAGACGTTACCCGCGATAATTGGGGTACGTTTTGTTACATTCGTGATGTTGCCAGTGGAGATTTCTGGTCAGCTACTTTTCAGCCGACACTGAAACGAGCTAAGAACTATGAAGTTATTTTTTCTGATGCCCGGGCTGAGTTCCGATGCCTTAACCGCACTTTCGAAACCCACACTGAAATCACGGTTTCACCGGAGGACGATATCGAACTGAGACGAATCCGCATCACCAACCATTCCGGGATGCGAAAATCAATTGATGTCACCAGTTATGCTGAGGTCGTTCTCACGTCGACAGCAGCCGACGAGATACACCCGGTGTTCAGCAATCTTTTTGTTCAGACAGAAATTAACTGCCCACAACGAGCTATTTTATGTACACGCCGACCTCGCTCAACCGACGAGAATCCTCCCTGGATGTTTCACCTGATGGCTGTGCATGGGGCAGAAGTTGGAGAAATATCCTTTGAAACCGATCGTATGCGATTCATTGGACGTGGAAACACCATCGTTAATCCAGTGGCTATGCGCGACTTGTCAGCACTTTCGAATAGCCAGGGCTCTGTTATTGATCCGGTTGTTGCAATCCGGCATGGGATCTTGCTCGATGCAGGAGAATCGGTAATGGTATATATTATATCTGGAGTCAGCGAAACCCGTGATGAAGTTTTAAGGTTGGTAGAAAAATACCAGGACCAGTCTCTCGCCGACCGTGCCTTTGACCTTGCCTTGACCCATAGTCAGGTGGTTCTACGGCAAATCAATGCAACTGAGTCTGACGCTCAAATTTATGGACACCTTGCCAGCTCTATAATCTATGCTAATCCATCCTTGCGTGCTGACCCAAGTATTCTCAGCAAAAATCAACGTGGACAGTCCGGTTTATGGGGTTACTCCATATCCGGGGACTTACCCATTGTGCTAATACGGATTGGAGATCCGGCACATATCGAACTGGTACGTCAACTTCTCCAAGCCCATGCGTATTGGCGCCTAAAGGGATTGGTAGTGGATCTGGTGATCTGGAATGAAGAACACTCTGGTTACCGGCAACTGCTTCATGATCAGATCCTGGATCTGATTGCTTCCGGTCTCGAAGCTAATTTAATCGATCGTCCGGGTGGTATTTTTGTAAGAAATACCGACCAAATATCGAGCGAAGATCGCATCTTGTTCCAAGCGGTTGCTCGTGTTATTATCACCGATAATCGAGGAACACTGGCAGAGCAGATCAACCGTTACCGATTTGCAGAATCGATCGTTCCACCATTCTCGAGAGTGAAACGACCCACCGTCAAATCCTCTCCATCGGTTGAATTGCCCCATCGAGATCTGATTTTCTTCAATGGGTTTGGAGGGTTCACCCCCGATGGTCGCGAATATATTATTACTACCAAACATAAGCAATTAACACCAGCACCCTGGGTGAATGTTCTGTCAAATCCCACTTTTGGAACTGTTATTTCCGAAAGTGGATCATCCTATACCTGGAGCGAGAACGCTCACGAATTTCGACTCAGTCCCTGGTACAACGATCCGGTGGTTGATGCAAGCGGAGAAGCCTGGTATATCCGTGATGAGGAAAGCGGACGCTTCTGGTCACCCACACCACTTCCAAGACAGGGTACCAGACCGTATATCAGCCGCCATGGTTTTGGCTACAGTGTCTTCGAACATATTGAAAGAGGCATCTACTCCGAGATGTGGATTTACGTAGCGCTGAATGCACCAATCAAGTTCACCGTGTTGAAAATTCGGAACAAATCGGGTCGGAACCGACGTCTCTCTGCTACCGGATTTGTAGAATGGGTGTTGGGGGACCTGAAGCCAAAAACGACCATGCATCTGATCACTGAAGTTGATCCTAATAGCGGAGCACTCTTTGCCCGTAATCCTTACCATACCGAGTTTGCTGACCGAGTTGCCTTTTTCAGTGTAGACGATTCGTCTCGAACATTTACCTGTGATCGTAATGAATTTCTGGGACGGAATGGTACCTATCAAAATCCTGCCGCCATGAACCGATCAAGGCTTTCTGGAAAAGTGGGAGCTTCATTGGATCCATGTGCTGCTATTCAGGTGACTTTCGATTTGGAAGACGGACAAGAGCGTGAATTCGTCTTCACTTTGGGAGTGGGGCAAGATGCCAATGATGCTAGTCGATTAGTGCATCGTTTTCAGGAATCTGACGCTGCAAGAGGTGAACTCGAATCAGTATGGCAGTATTGGAATCACACTCTGGGAGCAATTCATGTAGAAACACCTGATCTAGCTCTCAATACCCTGACTAACGGTTGGCTCTTATATCAGACCATTGCTTGTCGATTGTGGGCGCGTACCGGTTATTACCAGTCGGGGGGAGCTTTTGGCTTTCGTGATCAACTCCAGGATGTTATGGCGCTCATTCACGCCGAGCCAGGTTTAGTTCGTGAACACCTACTTCGCTGTGCGGCTCGACAATTCCAGGAGGGAGATGTTCAGCACTGGTGGCATCCCCCTTCAGGCCGGGGAGTTCGAACCCACTGTTCAGACGATTATCTCTGGTTACCACTGGTAACCAGCCGTTATGTTTTGAATACCGGAGACATCGGTGTACTAAACGAATCCCTCCCCTTCATCGAAGGCCGCCCGGTAAAAGTTGAAGAAGATTCCTATTATGATTTGCCCGAACGATCTGAGCAAGCCGCCAGCCTATACGAACATTGTGTACGGGCTATTTTGAGAGGCTTAAGTTTTGGTGAACACGGATTACCACTGATTGGTTCCGGTGACTGGAACGATGGTATGAATCTGGTAGGCATTCAAGGGAAAGGTGAAAGTATCTGGCTCGGATTTTTTCTTTATAATGTTCTCACTCAGTTTGCCGAGGTTGCCCGCAGGCAGAACGATATCTCCTTTGCCGANNCAGCCCTGAATGCCAGATTGATTCGATTGCTCAAAGCTGGTCTATTCTCTCGGGAGCTGGTGATATTGAGCGGTCAAAGACTGCTATGGAATCGGTGAACCAGCATCTGGTTCACCGTGACCAAGCCCTGATACAACTTTTGAACCCCCCGTTTGATAAATCGAATTTGAATCCTGGTTATATAAAAGGATACGTTCCAGGTGTTAGGGAAAATGGCGGGCAATACACTCATGGAGCAATCTGGGTGGTTATGGCATTCGCTGCCATGGGTGACCAACAAAAAACTTGGGAATTATTTTCTATCATCAATCCCATAAATCACGGAAAAACAAAGGATGAAATTAATATATACAAAGTAGAACCATACGTGGTAGCTGCTGATGTTTATGCGCTCCCACCTCATGCCGGCCGAGGGGGTTGGTCGTGGTACACGGGTTCAGCAGGCTGGATGTATCAGTTGATAGTTGAGTCAATCCTAGGGTTGAGACTTGATGTGGATAAACTTCGCTTTACACCTTGTTTCCCGGTAGATTGGAAACAATTTATTGTCCATTATAGGTATCGAGAAACGGTTTATCATATCACTTTTATATGTTCTTCAGGCGAAACGAGAGTTATAGTTGACGGCATTGAGCAACCCGACCAATTTGTTCAATTGATTGACGACCACCAAGAGCATTCGGTTGAGGTAATAGTTCCCGGTTCAAAGATTAATTTTGTTGCTGGGGATGAACCAAATTAGGACCTTAGAGAAGGACTCATTCTAAATATTTGCCCTACATTTAAAAAGAAGCTTTCCTTAGTACAGCAGGAAAACCTCTTTTTTCAAAGCGAGAATAAGAGCTATTTCTTGACTCTTTCGTTGTCGGAATAAAAGGGTAAGCTTTCGAATATTTAATCGCTTGGATTTCAAGGCCTAATATCGTATCGTCGGATCACCCAGCATTGAGAGAAATCTTCGTGATCAATGCAAAAAGGCTCTCTTGGTATTGTATTAAAGCAGCTTTTGCTAATTAACTTAACTTCTTATTCCTCAGTTCGAATAGAGTAGGGAATCTCGATGAGATTCCCTACTCTATTTTATTTCCTTCAAAGAATAATCAGTATTTCCTAAACCGATTAACTGAGCATAGTCAATCTGAGTCCTCCAATTCGCAACGGGATGGACGTCGAGAAACTTATCTTGACCACCCTGAAATGCACGACTTAGCGACGAGTCTCGAAGTCCTATCGAGCGGTTAATGAGATCGGCCGAAGCCAGATCGATAGCCACCAAATCATGACTCCCCAAGACACCTATATCGGGAACCAAACTGGCATCATGCCAATCACAACAATCACAATCGGGACTAATATCGGTTAAAAAATTAATAAAAAGACTCTTAGTCATTTTATCTTTTAAAACCCCAAAGGCATGTTCAACCATTCTTTCTTGTAAAAGTGACGCTGAAGATGTCCAGGAGATAGCGATGGCACCAGTTGGACAATAAACTACACATTCAGCACAGCCAATACAAAGGTCTTTTTGAACTTTTGCTTTATGATTTTTATCAAGGGAAAGAGCTTGGGTTGGACAATGAATGATACAGCGCCTACAACCAATGCATTTTTGCGAATCGGGATTAGGAATGAAAGTTTCTCCATGTTGCATTTGCTTTCCGGAACGAGCAACACAACCCATGCCGATGTTTTTGATTGATCCACCTAACCCAGCTTCAACATGTCCTTTTACGTGGGTAACGACCAGTAAAAAATCAGCTTCATGGATCGCCGAAGCGACCTTAACTTTTTTAAAATGTTTTTGATTAATTTCAATTTCAAAAAAATCACTTCCCCGAAGACCATCAGCAATGATGAGGGGAGCTGGAACGGTTGCATAATGGAATCCATGAAATGTTGCAGTTTCAAGATGATCAACCGCATTATGACGAAAGCCGGTATAAAGAGTGTTGGTATCGGTGAGAAAAGGCTTCCCTCCCCTTTCTTTAACCTCTTCAATAATATAGCGTAAAAATACCGGTTGGATAAAACCATGGTTTCCTCTTTCTCCGAAATGGAGTTTAACTGCAACCAAATCACCAGATTTTAAGCGCTTATCAAGGAGTTGACCGGTCATTCTTTTAACTTTCTGTAGAACCGAATTTCTTTCATTATCAGCTCTCAAACTAACAAATAAAACGGGAGACGACATTCAAACACCTCCAGGCATAAAACAATAACCATCACTTTTTCAGTATATCAGAAGGAACTGGGATAAAAAACAATTTTCAACTTTAATTTCATGTTGACTTCCTTCGGGATATGATAGAATGAAAACCAGGGGTGTGTGGATGGGGTAACCGCAATATTGTGGAGTGCTACCGCTTGGTATCTGAATTTCGTCTCTTGTAGACCAAGTTAAGAAACCGATTAGCAAAAAAACAGGGAAAACTCGCTTTCAAACTGTTCTGACTTAAAAAATGGCAGTTCAACCAAAAAATATATTATCAGGCATTAAATCGGTTAGTTTTAGAGATCGCTTTGTTTTTTTTGTGTATGAGCTCTTTTCCTCTAAGCAGCCCTTCCTTCATGTTTTAATTCTTTTTCGAGAGGATTAGGTTGTAAAGGGTCTCGTGGTTGATTGTAAACAAAAATGGACTTTTTGACTCATCTTTTTCTGAGTTACTGTTATTTTAGAATGACTCTTCTTAAATATAACTCCTGAATGGAAACCAGAAGCGTCTATAAAATGAAATAAAGGGAAGGAGAAGCAAAGAGTGTTTACCGAAATTCAATTACAAACCAGCAAGCAAGAAGAGTTTATTTCTATAACAAGAATATTACGCGAAGCAGTAGAAAAATCGGGGACAAAAGATGGTATCGTAATTATTCAGGTTCCCCATACAACTGCAGGAATAACTATAAATGAAAGCGCCGATCCCGATGTAGTGAATGATATCGTAAGGATGTTAAATGTTATGATCCCCGATCGTTTTGAATATTTACATCAAGAAGGAAATTCTCCAGCCCACATTAAAGCCTCGTTATTGGGGTCTTCAGCGCTGGTAATAATAAAGGAGGGCGATTTAATGCTCGGGACTTGGCAAGGAGTATTTTTCTGTGAATTTGATGGTCCTCGTTCTCGGAAAATTTGGGTGAAAATAATATGAGAAGACGCAAAACTACACCCAATAAAAGCTTAAAGTTATTAAATAACGCACGAGGGCAACTGGATGCTGTTATTCGTCTTATTCATGACGACGCAGCTCATGTTGATATTTTGAAACAAATATTAGCGACTATTTCTTTACTCCGCCGTTCTCACACTGAAATTTTAAAAAAATACCTGGAGGAATGTCTTGACGAAGATAACCCGAACGGGAATGGAGAAAACCGAACCAAAGCTTTGGCAGAAATTATGAAGTATATGGAAAAGAATTTTTAACCCAATTGTTATATATAAATGAATAATAAATATATACTGATTATAAAATCGGTCATATTTAAAATAAATAGATAAAATAACCTTTATAAAGCACCTATAGTAATTATATAAATATTTTATATAATTATTGACAAAATCATGAGCCGAGTATATAGTATAAACATAGTTTATTGTTTTATATATATGAGGTGATGATGATGTCAAAAAGGATGCAGGAACGGTTCTCTCTTTCATCGTTAGCGAAAACACTTTACGAGCAAGGAAGGAGACCTATTGTTCCTTTAATGGGTTATCCAGGTCTCCAATTAACTAAAACTACAATAAAACAAAATCAGTTTAATCATATCGTACAGTTTCAATCACTCAGCCGACTTTATGATCGTTTTCAACCCGATTCCATGTTTTTTATGATGGATCTTTCTGTTGAAGCCAGCGCATTAGGATTGGCGGTCCGTTTTCCCTTAGAAGAAACTCCATCGGTTGAAGATCATCCGGTAAAAACCCATGAAGATTTAAGAGGATTTCGTAAAATAGATATTTTAGGCGATGGTCGCGTTTCAGTATTTATTGAAACACTCCATCATATGCGGAGTGCATTCCCCTGCCCGGTAGGAGCTTATGTCATTGGACCGCTTACCCTGGCGGGTTTACTTATTGGAGCTAATGAATTAGCGATTAAAAGCCTGATTGAACCAGAACTGTTTCGTGAAACTGTCGAGTTTTCTTATCAAGTTGTAATGAGATATACACAGGCTCTCAGGGACGCTGGTGCTGATATGATAATGGTATTAGAACCAACGGCAGTCATTTTTGGGCCGGATCAATTCCGTCAAAACTTGACCAGTCTATATCGGGAAATGGTAGGAATCTTCGATGATATTGAGATTATTCTCCATGTTTGTGGTGATAGTACCCATTTGTTAAAAGTAATGGCTGATACAGGAGTAGCAGGTTTAAGTTTAGATAGTATGGTTGATCTCAAAAAAGCAGCAGAAATCGTTGGACCACAAGTAATGTTGATTGGTAATTTGAGCCCGATAGAAATGCTTACTGCCAATCCGAATGAGGTTTATATTCAAACCATGGAAATATTAGAAAAAACAAAAAGCCACCCCCCTTTTGTTCT
>MTKZ01024287.1_pt1 | contig 12888 bp, 8 predicted proteins | sample 1042781 | NCBI WGS metagenome assembly MTKZ01 (sample SAMN06212207, study PRJNA360539) | anaerobic digester metagenome | biome: Wastewater treatment plant; material: sludge; isolation source: anaerobic digester fed with sludge from wastewater treatment plant | place: Denmark: WWTP Viborg ...
CAGGACAGCCAGATCAGCCGCTGAGAGCGCTGATTTTTGATTCCAATTATGATGAATATCGGGGGGTTGTTGCCTACGTTAGGGTGGTTGATGGGGCGATTAAAAAGTCTGATAAAATTAATTTAATGGCTGCTCAGGCCGAAAGCGAAGCCCTAGACATTGGTTATTTTGATCCCAATTATCATTCCAGCGGCCAACTGGATACTGGTGAAATCGGTTATATCATTACTAGTTTTCGCGAGGTCGGTGAATGCCGGGTTGGCGACACGGTGACATTGTCTAGAGCTGTCGGTCAAACCGTGCCGCTCAAGGGTTATGCCGAGGTTCGGCCGATGGTTTTTGCTGGTATTTTTCCGAAAGAAGGCAATGAGTTTGAAGACTTGCGGGAAGCGATGGGCCGCCTAAAATTAAACGACGCCGCTTTAGTTTATGAGCCAGAACAATCGCAAGCCCTAGGCTTTGGTTTTCGTTGTGGATTTCTTGGCCTGCTTCATCTAGAAATTTTTCAAGAACGACTACGCCGTGAGTTTAACCTTGATTTAATCGTTACCGTGCCCAGCGTGGCCTACCGCGTGCGCCGCAAGAATAGCAGCGAGATGGAAACAATTCGCAGTCCGCAGCAATTGCCTAGCGCTGGCGACATTGATCTAATTGAGGAGCCGTGGGTTAATTTAGATATTGTCACGCCTAAAGATTATCTGGGAGCAGTGATGAAACTAGCGCAAGAAAAGCGTGGTATCTATCGCAATACTGAATATTTAGATGAAACCAGGGTTGTTCTGCACTACGAAATGCCGATGAGTATGATTCTGACCGATTTTTATGATAAATTAAAAAGCTCAACTTCCGGTTACGGGTCAATTAATTATGAAATGTTGGACTATCGTCAAGCCGATGTGGTTCGCTTGGATATTTTAGTAGCCGAAGATATGGTTGAGTCGCTGTCAATGATTGTTTATCGCGATGAAGCTTTCCGGCGCGGTAAAGAAGTGGTTACTACGCTGAAAGATACTTTGCCGCGGCAGATGTTCGTGATAAAATTGCAGGCAGCGGTGGGCGGCCAAATTGTTGCCGGCGAGCGAATTTCCGCTTTTCGTAAAGATGTGACTGCCAAGCTTTATGGCGGTGATGTGACCCGCAAACGTAAATTATTAGAAAAACAACGCCAAGGCAAGAAAAAGATGATGGCGATGGGCCGCGGCAGCGTGGATATTCCCAGCGAGACCTTTGTTAAATTATTAAAGCGTTAATTTTTAGATTTTCTATATGAGCAAAAAGAAGAAAAAAGTGACCAGGCGGCAAGTTATTAAAGTGATTTGGATTATCATCAGCGCTTTTGTAACTATTTCCATGGTCGCTTGGACCGTAGCCATTGGTTTTTAGTATGGCGGCCGAGCGCCTCTGGCAGGTGGCGCCGGCTTTGGCTGACCGCAACTCCAAGTTGGCCGAGCTGAACCTGCCGGAGATTGTGGAACAAATCTTATATAATCGAGGCTTGACTGATCCGGTGGTGATCCGTCAGTTTTTGGGTTTAGAATCGCTTGATTGCTCGCCAGGACGGCTGAGCCAATTAGAAGCTGCCGTTGAATTGATTGTTAGCCACATTAAGGCCGGCGATTTAATTGTTGTTTATGGTGATTATGACGCTGACGGCGTAACCGCCAGCACTATTTTGCTGGAAACTTTGTCCACCCTGAAAGCTAAGACCAGAATTTGGTTGCCGGATCGTGTTACTGAGGGTTATGGCTTGAATAAGCCGGCTATTGATGAACTAGCAGCCGCTGGCGCTAAATTAATTATCACGGTTGATACCGGCATTCGTAATAAAGAAGAGATAGCTTATGCCAAAACCAAGGGGCTGGAAATAATTGTCACTGATCATCATCGCGAATCACCGGATCCAGCCGATTGGCCAGACTGTTTAGTAATTGATCCGACAATGGCTAAAGAAGATTATCCCTGTAAGTTTTTAGCCGGAGTTGGCGTGGCTTTTAAAATGGTCCAGGCGCTGCTGCAGCGCTCAACTTTGGATAGTTCTCAAAAACAAAGTTTGGAGCGCCGCTGTCTTGATTTGGTGGCCCTAGGGACGATTGCCGATTGCGTGCCGCTGGCCGGCGAGAATCGCCAACTGGTCAAGCAAGGTGTTGAGGTGCTAAATGAATGGCGGCGAGTCGGCTTGCGTGAATTAGCTCGAGTAGCCCAAATCACCGGGGAAGTTAATGAGTGGAATATTAGCTGGCAATTAACGCCGCGGATTAATGTGGCTGGTCGTCTGGATCATGCTAATACAGCTTATCGACTATTAACTACTACTGATCAGGCTGAGGCTGCTCAACTAGCCGATGATTTGAATCAGAAGAATAGTGAGCGTCAAAAAACAACTCAAGATATTGTTAATTATTGCCTTGAAGAATTATTAGAATTGCAGGCCGAGGACAGTTTGTTGGCCTTTGTCAGTCCACGCCAAGAACCATGGCCAGAGGGGATTATTGGTTTAGTCGCCGGCCGCTTGTCAGAAAAAACGGCCAAGCCGGTGTTAGTGATTACTAAGAGCGAGAATGGTTACAAGGGGTCGGGCCGCAGCAATGTGGAGAATTTTAGCCTAATTGCTCAGTTGGAAGAGGTGGCCAAAGATTTAGATCGTTTTGGCGGCCATGCCGGTGCCTGCGGCTTTAGCTTGACCGTTCAGCAGCTGCCCAATTTCTTAACCAATATTAAGAAGTTGGCGGCGGCTAAATTGACCGGTTTAGATTTGCGGCCGAAATTAATTATTGATGGTGAATTGCCGGCCGACCAGATTGACTTATCATTAGCGGAATGGCTGGAAAAATTAGCTCCTTTTGGCCAGGGCAATCAACAGCCAAAATTTGTAGCCTACCGGCAAACGATTCGCGATATTAATACGATGGGAGCCAATAAGCAGCATATTAAATTGCGACTGGGCAATTATTGGGCGCTAGCCTTTGGTCAAGCTGAAGACTATCAGGCTCAAGCCTTGCAACCAGGTAGTCAGGTGGATTTGGTCTATAGTTTAGATATCAATCGTTGGCAAGGCCAAGCCGAACCGCAGCTAAAGATTGTTGATCTGCGGCTTTCAGCTGATAAATAAATTAAAACGAAGCATATGGTCAAAAAATTTGTTCATCAATATTTAATTAGCTATACTGATGGTGGCGCCCGCGGTAATCCCGGGCCAGCCGGCATTGGTGTAGTTTTGCAGAATAAAGACAGTGAAACGATCGGTGAATGGTCGGAATTTCTGGGCATTGCCACTAATAATCAGGCCGAGTATAAGGCTTTGTTATTGGCTCTTAAACAAGCGGTTGCTTTGGGCGCCATTGAATTAGAATGCCGTTTAGATAGTGAGCTGGTGGTTAAGCAGCTCAAGGGCGAGTATAAAGTCAAACATCCCGACCTCAAGCCTTTATTTGAGCAAGCCAAAAGCTTGATTTCTCAAATTAAAAATGTTAGCTTTAAGCATATTCCTCGGGAATTAAACAAAAGAGCTGACCAATTGGCCAACCAGGCCATGGATCAAGGCGGTGATTTTTAGGACGCATAGCTCAGTTGGTTAGAGCGTACGGTTCACATCCGTAAGGTCGCAGGTTCAAATCCTGCTGTGTCCACCAATTAATTCACGCTTCAATATCTGGCCTAGCGCAGTGGTTAGAGCAGCCCCGCTAAGCGGGGTTAGTCGTAGGTTCAAGTCCTACTGGGCCCACCATGAGAATCTCTCCAATTCGGAGGGATTTTTGTTTTGCGTGGAATGCGATTGATTACTGTATAAGTTAGCGGTTTTGTTGATGTGTATGCGGTTCGAACTTTAGGGGACCATTTGGCTCGATTAGGGGAATTGAAAAACTATAGTGGCGTAGATTGAAGAGAAAAGACCATTTGGTTCATGGTTCGAACGTCTGGCAAAACACTTGTATATTCTGGTGGAAGCGATACAATACAACTAACCATAGATTACATGTCTTTTATGACCAAAGAACAAACAATCGGGCAAAAAATACGCGCTTGGCGGGCTAAACGGGATTTAACGCAGGACGAGCTTGCGAAGAAGGCGGATATTCCCTATCCGACTTTAATAAAAATTGAGTCGGACACCGTAACCAATCCGACACTGGATACAGTGAAAAAGATTGCGGCGGGGTTAGGGGTCACACTTGATGAATTAACTAAATAAACTTTTATGGACAACAACAATAACTCACAAATTGATAATCAAGAAAAGAAGGGTGGCAGCATCATTTCTTATCTTCCACGCGTTGTTTCCGAAGGGAGGCGTGAAGCGAGTAAAATTTTAGAAGGATTATCATCTTCTAATCGCATTTTTCTACAGACAAATGAGCTTGTAATACCTAGCAAGGACAGCAATTATCGAGGTTTTATTGAGGAGCTTGAAAGAAAAGAAAGAATTGCTTCGGTACAGAGCCAAGAATGGTTAAATCGTTTAATATATGGAGACAATTTACTTGCGATGCAAGCATTGTTAGCTGGAGACGATGGTATTTCTAGCTTAAGAGGTAAGGTTGACCTGATTTATATTGACCCTCCATTTGATAGTAAAGCTGATTATCGAACAAAAATTGCATTACCTGGAACGAAGGTTGAGTCAAAACCAACTGTAATCGAACAATTCGCATACGCAGACACATGGAGTACTCAACTTGGAGGAGAACAGGTACGTGGGACATTAGCTTACTTGCGTTACATGTATCCGCGACTAGTTTTGATGAGGGAGCTTCTTGCGGAAACAGGCAGCATCTTTGTTCACATTGATTGGCACATAGGGCATTACATGAAAATAATACTTGATGATATTTTTGGGAAAAACAATTTTAGAAATGAAATAGTTTGGTACTATCCCGATTATTTACAGGGAAATGTAACAAAAGGATTCCCTAGAAAAAATGATTTTATCCTTTTTTATTCAAAAAATGAGGATTTTAAGTTTAATCGAGTGAAAGAGCCGTTGGATAAAGTTAAAAAACGAAATAGAGTTTTTTGGAACAAAGAAACCCAAAAAATGGATATTGTCAGAGACGAGAATGGAAGGATAATTTATGATGATCACTCTGATAAATATTGCGACACGGTATGGCAAATTGGTCAGACTTCGGTTACTAGAGCGCAATCTCATGAGTATATTGATTATGATACTCAAAAACCTTCAGAGCTCTTAAGGAGAGTAATTGAAGCAGGAACCAACGAAGGTGATTTGATCTGCGATTTCTTTGGAGGCTCGGGAACTACTGCGTCGGTTGCAGAAAAAATGGGAAGGAGATGGATTACTTCTGATATCGGCAAGCCCGCCGCCATGGTAATGCGAAAACGATTTATTGACCAAAATGCAAAACCTTTTCTTTACCAATCGATTGGTGATTATCAGCGCGAAGCCCTTACATCCACCCATGGAACAAAATATAGAATTGGAGATTTGGCTCAAGTAGTGCTTGGTTTATACGGGGCAATTCCATTGCCCGTTGAAGATAATCCGAACAGAAATTTGGGGCGACTTTCTCGCGGGAAGACCGTTATATACGTAGATAGTCCAAATCGCATCTGTGGGCTTAATACGCTAAAAAAAGCGCAAGAATTGCGCGAGCGACATATGGGAGGTTTCGACAAGGTAGTAGTTTTAGCCTGGAATTTCGTACCAGACATTGGGCAAATTATTGAAAGCCTGAGAGATGAAAAGTTGGAAGTTCTCGTCATTCCTCCCGATCTGTTAGATAAATTGGCGTCAAAGACTGAATTTAAAAAACTTTCATCACAGGTTGTTGTAGACCCTGATGGAACCGTTCATACTCCAATTCGCTTCTCCTCTCTCCAGTATCTCTCCGTTAAAACTCCAACACGCGAATCAATAGGTAACGAGGAAGAAATTACGATCGAATTGGATAACTACATGGTGCTTTCTCCTGATGCGCTTCCGCTTGATGCAACAAATAAAGAGAAGCTACAGGAAGTTATAGCGCATGATCCTTTGGCATTAATTGAATATTGGAGTATTGATCCTGATTTTGATGGCGAGACTTTCCGTAGCGTGTGGCAGGATTATCGACAAAATCAAGAAAACGATAATGATTCACTAAGAGTCATTCGAAAGGCAAAAATTCGTGTTCCCCAAAAAAATGGTAAAAGAACCATCTGCGTCAAAGCTGTGGATGTGTTTGGTTGGGAGAGTGAAGTAATTCGAGAAATTTAATAACCAACCAAGCTTATGAGCAAAACTTCTCTTCAATTTGCCAGTGATATCAGTTCCCGAGTAAATGAGGCTTGGGCGAATGGGCAGATGCTTGAATCAGTAACTCCAATTACGCGCGAGCTTTTGACATATTGGTTTTCTGATAGTCACACTTCTATTCGTGATATAAATTATCATGAAGGTCAACGTCAAGCGATCCTAAATGCAATCTATCTTCATGAAATAGTAAAGGCTCCAAACATTTTTGAAGCTTATCAAAGTGTTTCACCTGATTTGCTTTTAGATAAAGGTTTAGATTTGGGCGCCCTCAAAAAAGATAAATTTTCCCATCCTAAATATTGCATCAAAATGGCAACTGGTACTGGAAAGACATGGGTGTTGTCATCTCTTTTGATTTGGCAATATTTAAATGCCAAGCATAAAGAAGAAAGAAATTTCACGAAGAACTTCCTGATTGTTGCTCCTGGGTTAATAGTTTACGAACGTCTCCTAGATGCGTTTGTAGGTAAGGAACGTGAATCTGGAGATGGGCGCGACTTTGAATCGTCAGATGTCTTTAAAATGAGAGATTTATTTTTACCAGAACAATATCGTCCTGAAGTTTTTGGTTTTTTGCAGTCTTCAGTGGTTGCTAAAGAAGAAATTGGTCGCAAATCCACGGGCGAAGGAATGATCGCGATTACAAATTGGCATCTGCTCTCTGGAGCCGAAGAAGAATTAGAAGAAGAAACTGCTGAAAGCGCCGCCGACATTCATCCAGATAAAATATTAAAAGGTATTCCACGTCCTGGCAGAGCAACGGGAAATGATCTCGATGTTTTAGATGCGCCAAGTGGAGGTGAAGTGTTAAATTTCCTTCGTTCTGTACCAGACTTGATGGTATTCAATGATGAAGCTCACCACATTCATGAAATAAAGAAAAAGGGTCAGGTAATCGAGGTTGAGTGGCAAAAAAGTCTTACTTATATCGCAGAACCTAAACTATCTCGTTTTATACAGGTAGATTTTTCCGCAACACCATATAACCAAGTCGGCAAGGACAAGGTTTATTTCCCACACATCATTGTTAACTTCGAGCTGAAGACGGCAATTCAAAAGGGCTTTGTCAAAACGCTGGTGCTCGATCGCCGTAAAGAAATTGCGGCAATGGAACTCGACTTCAAAGCTGAACGCGATGAGGACGGTAAAGTCGTGGGACTTTCCGAAGGTCAGCGCATCATGTTGCGCGCAGGTCTCAAAAAATTGTTGATCTTGGAAGAAAGCTTCGTGCAGGTTTCTCTCGAGAAGAAAAAATATCCAAAAATGCTGATCGTTTGCGAGGACACGAATGTCGTGCCTTTTGTCCATGAGTTCCTGCTGACGGAAGGTTTGGGCGAAGAGGACGTCCTCGAAATCCACTCAAACAAAAAGGGTGAAGTGGGGGCTGAGGAATGGGCAGAAATCAAGCACCGCCTTTTTCATTTGGACAACCACGATAAGCCGCGCGTTGTAATCTCGGTACTCATGCTTCGAGAAGGTTTTGATGTGAATAATATCTGCGTAATTGTTCCGCTTCGCAGTAGCCAGAGTGGCATCCTGCTTGAACAAACCATCGGCCGTGGTCTTCGCCTCATGTGGCGCGAGCCTGAATTCCAAGACGAGAAAGAAGAAAACCGCCGCCGCCTCTTAATTGAAAAAACAAGTCCTAAAAACTATTTCGACCTTCTCAGTATCGTCGAGCATCCAGCCTTCCTCGGCTTCTACGATGAACTGATGCAGGAAGGGCTCATTGGTACTGACGACGAAGACATCGATGCTGGAGAGAAGGTCACGGGTGACATTATCACCGTGGGGCTTCGAGATGGTTATGAGAAATATGATTTCCAGTTTCCGATTGTCATTCGTGAACCCGAGGAAATTCTAAAAACCCCAAAACTCTCAGCGCAAGACATGGCAGTGCTCGACTGGCCAACTCTTCCCCAACTGAAGCGCATGGTTGGCTCTGGTGAAACCTTTGTCTCGGAAGAAGCGACGCAAGGCACGCGCTTTGGTGATTACAGCATCAATGGCGGCGTGATGTCGGCAACCAGCTATAACGATTACATCGCAAGGCTTGTTAATCGTGTCTCTGTTCTGCTTCGTGAGCCGCTTACGAAGAAAGCTCACTCGCTTTCCAAAACCCGCTACCCTGCGCTGCAGGTAAACTTGGCAGTCTTCGCAGGTGTGATCGATGANNCATTCGCCACCGCCTCTTCAAAGAAGAGTTCAAACCATTTGAAGATGAAAATTGGAAAGTCCTGATCACCGAGCATGTATCGAACCACATCATCAAAGAGGTTGCTTCTGCGGTTCTAAAGATGCAAGAGACAGAGGTCATGGACACATCGGAGGTGCTTTATCGCGCGATCTCTGAAGTAAATCAGCTACGCATGCGCGAGGACTTTGCTCTTGATACTGCCAAAACAATTTACGACAAGACTCCATATCCATCAAACAAAGGTGGATTCGAAAAGGCTTTTATCGAATTTGCCGACCGCAGCTCGAGCGTGGAGGCGTTCGTTAAATTGTTTCCTTATGCCCACAACTTTGTTCGTCTCCGCTACATCAAGGACGATGGTCTGGCCGCATATTACTATCCAGACTTTTTGGTGCGATGTGCAAACGGTCAAATCTACATGGTTGAAACCAAAGCCGAAGACCAGATCAATCACCCCAACGTTCAACGCAAGCACTCATCGGCCTTGTTTTGGGTTGATAGGGTAAATAAGCTTCCTGCGGAAAAGCGCAGCAACGCTGAATGGAACTACGTCTTACTGGGCGAGGCTTTCTTTGGTGATTGGCTGAAGCGTGGAGCATCTATGGAAGAGATTCTTGAATTTGCCAAGCTACGGCCGAAGAAGACCGCTGATGGATTGTTTTAACCCCCAACGTGATTATGAGTTCTACCGCGCCAATTAACAGAGGTTCTGAATGGAGGAAATGGGATTTGCATGTCCATAGCCCTGCCTCCTATTTTTGGCGTGGTGGAAAGCTGTTTAAGGACATGAACCAAACGGAAAAAGATGCTGCGATGAAGGAATTCATTAAGACGGTGAATGAATCCGACGTGGCTGCTTTTTGTGTGATGGACTATTGGACTTTTGATTGGTGTGTTGCCTTGAGAAAATACGCGAAGGCAAATCCCAATAAATTAAAAAAGCCTGTGTTTAATGGGATGGAGCTGAGAGTAGAATGCCCCGTAGACTACAGGCTCAACATCCACGTAATTCTCTCCGACGAACTTTCAGAGCAGCAACTGAACGATTTTAGGTCAGAGCTGAAAATCAGAATTGGCAAAAATACCAAGAATTTGTCCGAAGAAGCCTTGATTAGCTTTGCCAAGTCCTTGGGCAAGGATAAGGCAAAAGTCCACGGGTATGCTGACCCCGCATCATTGGACGAAAGCAAGCTATTGGAACTTGGAAGTAAAACAGCTGAGGTCACGAAAGATTCTCTTGTGGCGGCTTTTAAGCATATCCCTGAAGATTCGGGGTACGTTCTTCTACCCTATGACACATCTGATGGACTGCTGAACCTTGATTGGAGTCAGCATCCTCAGGATGACAATTTTTTCATGCAGACAGCCTCGATCTTTGAGAGTCGGGATCGCAGGAATATCGATCTGTTTAATGGGAAAAAGACTGAAGAGAACAAAAACTTCTTCGAGAACTTTTATAAAACCATCGGTGACTGTCCGAAGCCGTGCATTTCAGGTAGTGATGCACATGCATTCGGTGAATACGGTGTTTTTCCTTCTGAGCGCATTACATGGATTAAAGCCGACCCCTCATTTGAAGGACTGAAGCAGATAATCTACGAACCAACGCTTAGGGCGTTTATCGGATCTGCCGCTCCTAGCCATTCCCCAAATGTTATTGATTCATTTTCTTTCAAAATTCCAGCTGGAGCGAAAGTTGGTAGTGATCCATTCTGCTTCGAAGGATTGGAGAAGAAGTTTTATCTTAATCCTTACTTCAATTGTTTTGTGGGTGGGCGTGGAACTGGGAAAAGCACGATATTGAACTTTTTTGGCTTGCGGTCAATTCATCCAGATTCTTCTCAGACATTTTGGGGCGGCTTAGACCCGCAAGGCTTTGATCCAGCGGATGACGATATTTTCCAGACAGATGGAACCGAGATTTTTGAATTCTTGGGACAAAGTGAAGTAGAGATATTTGCCCGAGATAAAGTGAGATTTACGCAGGCAATTTACGACCGTGCAAATTCTAGGTCGAGCAACGAGCTGGCTCAGTTCGAAGTCAGCATTGAAGGCTATCAGAGCAATTTGGATGCAATGATTCAAAATGTTCTTGATTTGAGACGTCTTGAACAACAACGGCAAGCTGCTGAAAAAGAGAAAAGGACACTAGAAAAAGGACTTTCAATTGCCTCTAGCGAGGAATACACCGCACTGGCCTCCGAGATTACGGAGAAAACAAAAGAGCTCCAATCACTTCAAGAGTGGCGCACAAAAGTAGATGAACTAAGAGATTCCTTGGAAGGTCTGACGCTACAGGAAGAGGTGGAAGATTCTTCGGATTGGTGGCAAGAAGACGAAGAAGATACTACTCCCCAAGTGGAAAATAGCGATGAACAGCCTTCAAACCAACACGTTGAGACGTACTCAAAAGCATACGATGAGGCTATCAGGAAGATCGGTGAAATCAGCTCTCTCTTAGCCAAAGAAAAATTTGTCGCGGCCTTACAAGAAGAAGCAGTCTTGCAGAAAGCGATTGAAGACAAAGAGAATCAGGCTAAAAGTATTCTCGAAAAAGCGGGGCTCTCTGCTGAAAATGTTGCGCAGATTAAATCAGCGCCGCAGAAAATTACTGTTCTTGAACATCAACTTAGTAAGCTCGACGAACAAATCGATGCAAAGAAAAAGGCTATCAAGAAATATGATTTGATTCTGGAAGAGCTTCGATCCACCAAACAAAACTACGAGCAAAGACTTTCGGAAATCCTTCAACCTCTGCGGGATATTCTAGAGAAGCAGTTTACCGAGAATGAAGGACGGGACATCAAGAAAATTTCTCTCGAATATTCATTCAGTAAAAAGGATGCGTGGCGTGCTGCCGCAGAAGAATTCTATGACAGATTCAAAAATGACTACGGCGATGGTGAGCGCTCAGCTGAAGTCTGTAAGTTTATTTGCGAACATGAACAAGAATTTGGTGGAGATGACGTAGCAGCAATTCAAGCACTTCTGAAGGGTGACACGAAGGCACAAAAATATCTTGGATTCTTGGCGGAGATTTTCAGAGATGAAAAGAACTTCAAGATTTTCTGTTGTATCCGAGACAAACACCTTTACGACGTGAAGGAGTACAAGCTGATCCAAGTGAAATATGGAGAGAAAGATATCGAGAATGCTTCATTCGGCCAACGCTGTACTGCTGTTATCGTAATCCTGCTGCTCTTTGGTAACTATCCGCTCATTATCGATGAACCAGAGGCTCATTTGGACAGCTCCTTAATAGCCAACTACCTCGTGCCATTGCTCAAGAGCAAAAAGATCGATCGACAAATTATTTTTGCAACCCACAATGCAAACTTTGTGGTGAACGGAGATGCGGAAAAAATCTTTATTCTTGAAGTACCTGATAAGCATACTGAGTTCGTGGAATCCACTATTGAAAATCTCCAACACCGCGAAAATCTTCTGAAGCTCGAGGGTGGAGAAGAAGCATTCTTAGCACGCAAGAATAAATACCATTTCAGATAACCATTTATGCACAAGTGGTAATGAAATAGTTATTGATCGCAATAAATAACTAATTGATTACAACAACAGCCTGCTTCACATCATCCACAAAATCCTTCATTTCGATGTAATTATCCTTCAACCAAATGTACCAAAATAAGAATAATTCCTCAGAAAGTCGCCAGTGCACTCTATGGTACACTTCAGCCTCAGAGTCCAAAACGCTTGAAATTTGCTTAGATTCAGCCTTTTCTTCCTCCGGTTCATGTTCCAAATATTCATCGACAGTCATCCTTTTCTTTACCAACCCTTTGGTTTCCGGTTCGAATCTCGTACAATAGCCCCCACCATTTAGGCGAAAAGAAAAGTGACGCTCAAGGCGTCACTTTGATAATGTTTTGGTGCGAGGCTAACGGCCTCGCTTTTTTGTAAAATTTTTCGGGAATTTGCCAGGTTCCCCAAATGTGCGGCCGATGAACTTCAGACAGTCCAGCAGCTATAAGCTCAAATTTTTGAGCCCCGCTTACTGGCCATGGACTGACCAGGTGGGCAATCTTTTTAGCCAAGCGATCGCCTATTCGGCGGCTAAGCCAAAAATATTGTATTTGCCCATCGTTATCTAGATTGAAAGAGCCATATTTTAGCAGCCCTTGTTTTAATAGTAGGATTGCCAGTATTGGCAGCCAGAAGATTGATAAAATATACATTCCTGTCTCCTTTTTTGTTTGGCAATATCTTGCCACAGCGTGGTTGTTTTGTCAATAAGCTATAACTAAAAACAGTTGACTATTAGCTTGGTAGCTGTATAATAAATTTTAGACCAGACAGCCAGCGGGCAGCCGCTATTTAGCTTACTAAATAGAGGAAAGTCCGGACTCCCGCGGCGCTAAGCGCCGTGTCGCGATAACGGGTAACGCCCGCCGCGTTTGCCGTGAGGCAGACGTAGGGAAAG
>MTKZ01127065.1_pt1 | contig 12888 bp, 7 predicted proteins | sample 1042781 | NCBI WGS metagenome assembly MTKZ01 (sample SAMN06212207, study PRJNA360539) | anaerobic digester metagenome | biome: Wastewater treatment plant; material: sludge; isolation source: anaerobic digester fed with sludge from wastewater treatment plant | place: Denmark: WWTP Viborg ...
TGATGGAGGTTTCCAGCACGGCGTTGACCGCCTCCTCGTAGGCCGTCATCTTCCTGTGCTCTTCGTCCACGTCGTCACTGCCACGCAACGCAGTGTACGCGTCCAGGGCACTTGCCGCCGCCTCCAGCAGCGCTTTCCGCTCCGGAACGTCCCGCACGAGCCCCTCGACTCGCTCCTCTCTCTGCTCCGGCGGGACGCTCAGGGCGCCTTCCACGTCCAGCCGTGTGACGTTCAGCTCCCGCACCTTCTCACGGGCCGCTTCGTACGCCTGACGCCGCCTCAATGCGATCTCCGTCGGCCTCGGCATCTGCACTTCGATCCGGTTGGCCCCGATCGGCCGCCAGACCAGGTTCATCTGGTTGTTCGGATCCACCCGGTTCTTCAGAATCGCGATCACGCGGTTGGCCAGATCACCCCGCTGGCCCGGCGCCAGACCCGCGGTGTCGACCTCGAACAGAAGGCTGGTGCCCCCCACCAGGTCGATCCCGCCCTTCAACTTCTCGCGCGGTGGCCACAAAACCAGCGCCGCCAGCGCAATCAGGAAGAGCACTACCACCCATTTCCACATGCGATGCTTGTCGTCCATGGTCATGAAACTCCGTACAATCCCCGGAAGCAGACACGCAAACCGGGTCGTTCTGTTGTCCTCACGAAAACGCAGATGCCGCGGCCGCACGCTCCGCGCCGCAACCGATCACAGCCGCCCGAACAGCGGTCGGCGGAGCGCACTTCTCAGACAGGGGCAGGCGGTGCATGCGTGAGAATGGGAAGGGTACCGGCCTCCTGGGGCGTCACAGTCCGAACCTCGTTGAAGCGCTCTTGACTCCATGCCGGGTCGGAAACCATCTGCGGTTCAGTCCAACACGAGACGCGCGTGACCGCCACCGGCCGCGCCCCGTCCCGCGTCGTTCGATCCCAGGCGTCTGACAGAACCGCCGACACGACGTGCTTCGGCGTTTCGTCCGGCTCACGATCCTGCTCGCCCGATTGCGCGGAAACCGGTGGAGCTCCCCAATCGTGTCTCGCGGCGCACGCCGCTTGCTGACCCGCCTCGTACACGGATTCCGACAGTGTCACTTTACCCATCGGCAGCGCGCACGTGGCCGCGATCACTGCGATGCACAGGCTGCATGAACAGGAACATGAGCGCGAATGAATGAACATTCCGCCCGGCATTATAGTAGTCCCTCTGCCAGCGGCAACGTCTCGGCGAGTCGCCGGATTGCTCGAGGGCGGTCACTCTTCGCGGGCCCAGACTGGTCGGCCAGAGGTCCGCTCGCGGACGCTCGGGGCGCCGAAACGCGCCCTGTGAATTGCTGTTCTGAGTGACCGCCCGGGCCTGCTGTCTGAGGGGAGGTTCGGGCGGGAGAGCACGAGTGGGCGGATTGGTTTAACCATATTATAGGAATAGAGTTAGGGACAACGTGAAGCCGTGGTGTCGAAAATTTTCGCTTACGCGGATTATTCTTTGGCCGTCCCGAAATCGCCCTGTATAATCATCAGCGAGGCGAGAGATTTGGCAGGTTAGCGTTGTACGATCGAGGCGGTCCGGTGGAGCAGGGTAAAACCAAACAGAGAGTCGACGAGCTTCATTTCTACTTGTACCAGCGTGCCTTACATCCGGAGTTGTTCCGGATTCACCAGGTCAAGCACGTGGAACAGAGGCTTTACCACGCCGAGGTCTGGGTCGTCGGACTCTCCCATGTCGTGACCGTTCAGTTCGGGGACAACACGCTGACGGAGCTCATCGCCCACGAAAGCGAGCTTTTGCCCAAGAACGGCCTGGCGACCTCCTTCCGACTGCGGGGAGAGCGGGACCACTCACAGAGCTTCGCAAACGGTCTACGCTTTATTCTTTCCAGCCAGGTTGAAAAAATGACCGCCAATCTCTTCCCGTCGTCACACCGGGATCTGATGCGGTATGCCCAGACCCGGGGCATGTACCAGGTCTTCGGCGAGTGGGAGTACGACGGGCTTACGCCGTTCACGTTCGTGGACTTCGAGGCCCGCGAGCGGGAGTTCCACGTACATGCGTTTCACGCGTTTCCGCAGGAGCTGACGCTGCTCAAGAGGCAGTCGATCTTCGAGCTGGCGAGGCCGGAACGCGAACGCTATCGCTAGTTTTTCACAACCCCCTTCGCTGCAACGGTATTCATGATCTCGCGGTGAAGCGTGCGCGTGCCTGCTGAACCGGGATTCCGCCGCTCCGAAAACACGCTTTGCCGCATGACCGCTGGACCGATCCCGGCGCGCCGGGACCATCTCGGTCCTCACACTTCTGTCCGGTCCGCTGGGCCGAAAGTTCCCACTTGCGTCTGATGCCTCGCAGCGGTGTCCAAAGGCTCGGTCCTCACCGCTGGCGGCCACCTCCGCCGGTGGTTGCTTTGGGCGGGCCGGGGGCTATTCTCACCCGTCATGGAATCGGCCAGTTCAGGCGGGCAGCAAGTCACTCCGGGCGAACCGGTGCCCGAAGGCCGGGACAGAGAATTCGGATGGGGCGTTCGGCTTCGTGCGGCGGCTTCGCTCATTTTCCCTCTTGGACCGCCCGCAGAACTGACCCCGGATGACGCACGCAAGCTGCTTCACCTTCTTGTACCGTTGGGGCTGATCATCGGCATCGCGTACGCCTGTCTGTATCGGGCGGCCTGGCGATGCTTCGGCGAAGTGCACGGCATTCGCCTGATGCCGGCCGTGAGCGTGTGGCTTCTGGACGTGGCGCTGTGCGGGGGTGTTCTGCTGATCGCGACGGCCCGCGTCCTGGACTTTTCGAGCCGGCGAACACCGGCGGCCGCCGATCGGTTCGCGGGCCCCGTATCGCCGGGTACCATCATCGCAACCGTACTCATCGTATTGTGTGTGCTGAAGCTGACGCTTTGGGTAGCCATCCCCGAGGGGGTTTCCACCTGGCCGGGCCTGTGGGGCGCGGCAATGAACTTCGCGTATCCCCACGCGTTCTATCGGCCGCTGCTGCTGGCACCGATCTGGGGGCGATGGGGCGTTCTGCTGGCGGCCAATCTCGGACGTGCGACCGCAAATGCGGATCCGCAGACGCGGCAGATTCTCTCGCGACAGTCGGTGCACATGGTGCTCTACTGGTTCGCTCCCGTGACGGCGCTGACGGCCGTGTATTGCGGGTACGGCGGCCGCTGGCCGTTCGGCTGTGTGATCGCCCTCGGCGTGCTTGCGGTGGCGTACCTGTTCAGCGTGGCGGCCTCTCACCGCCGGGGCGGCCAGGATCTCATCACGCTGCGCGCGACGGGCTTCGTGGCGGAGCTGGCGTACCTGCTGCTGTACATGGGCCTGAGCGCACGGATCTATTCGGGGTGACCGGCCACGTGAACGGGCAACCAGGGAGCCGGTGCTTCGGGCCTTCCGTGCGGGCGTTGCGGATCACGTACGGGGCGCCGTTCATGCCCGCTCCACGAGGCGGTCGATCAGGTAGCTGCTCAGCTCCATCGCCTCGCTCGTGAAATCACCGAAGAATTGCTGCGTCTGGTTGAACAACTGCTCCATGCCGGCGCGGTCGCCCCGCAAGACCAGTTCACGCACTTCGTGCGCGGCTTCCGTGAACGCCGCGGTCACATCGGCGCTGGACGGGTTGCTCATGCTGATCGATGCGTACAGATCGGCCGACTGGCCGAAGTGACGCGCCGTCAACAGCAGCTCCATCAGGTAAATGGGTGAAGTGAAACTCAGGGTCTCCTCCAGCGAGACACCCAGACGCGACAGTGTTCGGCCCATCACCTCTGTGCGATAGTGCACCAGAACCTGCACGACGGCCATGGCGCGATCGTGCGCCGCGGCGTCAGAGTCTTTCACGATCAGGCCGCGCGCGTGGAACGTCCGTCGCAGCCAGTCTTCCCATTCCTTCCCGCGGCCGGGACAGAGCACCACGCGCTGTCCCTGCAGGGAATGCACCGACGGGCCGAACATCGGGTGAGTACCCACGACGCTGGCAGATGTGCAACGCAGCATCGCTTCCATTGGGGTCTGCTTGATAGACGCCACGTCCATAAGTAGCGCATCACTTCGCACAAGTGGCCCCAGCTTCTCAATCACTGGCACGGTTTTGGAAATTGGGACACTGATGATCACTACGTCTGCCGCTTGCGCCGCCTCCTCCGGCGTCGTATCCGTCTTCAAGTCGGCGGCGATCACGTAATGTCCCAGATCCACAAACATGCGTGCCAGACATTGACCCATCTGCCCCATGCCGCCCACGATCGCAATCGTCTTTGGCTCCGCGTCAAGCGGGACTTCCGCACGCAAGGCAGCCTGCCGATCGCGGCTTTCCCACAGAATGAGCCGGTACATGCCTTCCACCACGTTGGGCGAAAGGCCCAGCTCGGCCGCAAACTCGCGTCGATCCCGAACGATCTGGCTTTCTCGGGCGCGATCCCGTATCTCCAGGCGGTGGTGCCGCTTGCATTCGGCGATTTCGCCAACCAGCGCAGCCCGCCGGGCCAGCAGGTTCAGAATGTCGCGGTCCACTGAATCGATCATCGCCCGCAGGACCGAGAGCGGCCGGGGCGCGCTGACAGGGGGATTACTCATAGCTCACCAATGCTCGGAACGGAGGATCAGAGGATCAACTGTGCGAACCAAGTCCGTGCATGCATTTGACCCGGTACGGGGAATCGTCGCAACGGGTATCGAGGGAAAGCCGGTCCTTCGAGACCGGCCTCTCTGGAGGCCCGATGGTGGTCGGATTGAGGCTTTCATCCTAGAATCCGGCTGAGGACAAGACCTCGGGAGGTTTGCCTGTGTGGAAACCAGTTCTCGGCGTTATTATCGGAGCCGCACTGGGCGGACTGGCGGGCTATCGCGGCCTCCGAAACGCTCGATGCGGCGGCGGCGGCGGTTGAGCGGTGACCAGCCATCCGCTCACCGGTGCCCTCATGGGGGCGATGGTGGGCTGGCTGATAGCGACAGGTCTGTCGCACAACTAATACAATCCTCCGTACTTACAGGCGATCAGGGGGGCGATGGCGAGCGTTTCCTGATCCTGGATGTTGACACGGACCGACAGTTTCCGTATTGTAAAACGTACGGATGTGGGAGAGAGTTGGACGTGGGGAGGAGAAGAGAGAGGCACTTCCGCCAATTCCCCATTTTGTCCAAATTGCTCTGCCTGTATTGAACCGAGAGCTTGATCAGTCTGTGGTTGAATGTAGGCAAGCCCAGTCTCAGACATCTCTCCAGGCGTGGTGACCTGGCTGGCGTCGGTCGGACCTGACGCCACCAGTTGCAGGGACGAACAGGAGGGAGGACTTTGCCGTCGCGTANNCCCGCCATCGTTGGCGCACGTAGCTGCGCTGGCAAGCCGCCTGGGCCTTCCGATCGATCGAGCGAATGATCGGTGTGGGTTGGAGGATGGCCTGCGCGCGTCCGGCAGCTATGCGATCATCGTCGTGAGCGCGTCGGCACCGACGGGTCGATCCCGTTCCGCCTTCTCGGATGAGGACTCCGCCGCTCTGGTAGGCCTGGTGTCGTCCGTCCACCGGCATGCCCCGGGTGCGCAGCTTCTGGTTGCGATGGACAGGCCGCTTGCGCGGGAACGGTGCTCGCAGCTCATTCAAGCCGGCGTCCAGGGCTTTCTCCAGGTGACGGAGGGCACGGTGAACCCGGTGCTGCTCCGTGAGCAGATTGAGCGGGCCCTGCGGCGCCATCGACAAAGCCGGACGGAAAGCCATCCCGCGTCGCGCGATGACATCTTCGAGGTGACGGGGTTTGTCGGGTGCAGCCGCGCCATGCGAGACGTGCTGCAGCGTGCGGTTCGGGCCGCCCGCATCTCCGACGTGCCGGTGCTGATTTACGGTGAATCGGGCACGGGCAAGCAGCTCCTGGCCGAGACGATTCACCGGCTGGACGCCAAGCGCGGCCATCGGCGGATTCTGTCCGTGAACTGCGCTGCCATGAACGGCCCCTTGGCCGACAGCGCCTTGTTCGGCCACACGAAAGGCGCCTTCACCGGTGCGACGGAAAGCCGACTGGGCCATTTCCGGGCGGCGGACGGCGGGACGGTGCTGCTCGACGAGATCGGCGAGCTGGACCTGGCCCTCCAGCCGAAGCTGCTGCGGGTTCTCCAGGAGGGGCTGGTGCTGCCCGTCGGAGCCGACGAGGAGAAGCCGGTGGACGTGCGGGTCATCGCCGCCACGAATCGCCGGCTGGAGGCCCAGGTGGAGGAAGGCCGGTTCCGCCTGGACCTGTTCCAGCGGCTGAACGTCATCCGCATCGAGGTGCCGCCGCTGTCCGAGCGGCCCGAGGACATTCCGCTGCTGGTCCGGCATTTCGTGAAGCGATATGCGGACTACTATCCGCGGCCGCTGGCGGGCGTGGATGACGATGCGCTGAACCTGCTGATGCAACAGCGGTTGCGGGGCAACGTGCGCGAACTGGAAAACGTGATCCGCCGCACGCTCGCCTTCAAGACGCGCGGCGACCGCATCATGGTCGAGGACCTGGCCTCCGTGCTGCACGATGCCGGTCCCGCCGAGTCGACCGCTTCCGCCGGCCTTGCCCGCGAGGTGGTGGAGAGCGCCTGCCGCATGCTGGGGACCGGTCAGGCCACGTTCACCGACGTGCTGGACGAATGCGAGCGACTCTTGCTGAGCCGCCTCATGGAGCAATCGGGCCGCACGCACACCGACCTGGCCCGCGACCTGGGTCTGTCCCGCCGAACCCTCTACAACAAGCGGAAGAAGCACCAGCTCTGACGGCGCCGCGCGCGAGATGCCCCGGGGCCGCGTCAACGCAGCAGTCGCTGCGCCATGCCGAAGTAGAACAGCAGCGCCGCCGCGGAGGATATGGCGGCGGTTCGGAAGTGCATCGGGGGGGCGGAGCCCTGCGCCGGCGATCGCGAGGCGCCCGGCGGAACCCTGCCGTCATGCTCGGCGCATATGCATCAAGGCGATCGGATATGCGTCCAAGGGGGTGGAATCGGTAACGAGGGATGAGTATGCTCTGGCGGTCCAACGGCCGGGAGATGCGGGAGCGAGGTCCGAGCCCGTCACGCCGGAAACGCTGAACGTCGCATATGCCCAGAGACTCACAGATTCGTCGCGTGCTGATTGTCGGCAGCGGCCCGATCGTCATCGGGCAGGCATGCGAGTTTGACTATTCCGGAACGCAGGCGTGCAAGGCGCTGCGCGAAGAGGGGATCGGCATCGTCCTGCTGAACAGCAACCCCGCCACCATCATGACCGACCCGGACGTGGCCGATCGCACCTACATCGAGCCGATCACGCCGGACGTCATCGGCAAGGTCCTGGCCCGCGAGCGTGCGAACGGCACGCCGGTGGACAGCATTCTGCCCACCCTCGGCGGCCAGACCGGCCTGAACTGCGCGGTTGAGGCGCAGGAGCGGGGAATCCTGGCCGAGCACAATGTGCGGATGATCGGGGCGGACCGCGATGCCATTCACCGGGCGGAGGACCGCACGGCCTTCAAGCACGCGATGGAGTCCATCGGGATGGACCTGCCCCGCTCCGGCGTGGCCCATTCCCTGCGGGAGGCGGAGAAGATTCTGGAAGAGGTCGGGCTGCCCTGCTGCATCCGGCCGGCCTACACGCTGGGCGGGACCTCCGGCGGCTTCGTGCACACGATGGAAGCGTTTCGCCAGGTCGCCCGCAGTGGCCTGGAGCTGTCGCGGGTCAGCGAGATTCTCATCGAGGAAAGCCTCTACGGCTGGAAAGAGTTTGAGCTGGAGGTGATGCGGGACCGCCGCGACAACGTGGTCATCATCTGCTCCATCGAGAACCTCGACCCGATGGGCGTGCACACGGGAGACTCCGTCGCCGTGGCCCCCGCCATGACCCTGACCGACCGCGAATACCAGGCCATGCGGGACGACGCGATCGCCATCATCCGGGCCATCGGCGTGGAGACCGGCGGATCGAACATCCAGTTCGCGGTGCATCCCCAGACGGGCCGGCGGGTCGTGATCGAGATGAACCCGCGGGTCTCGCGGTCGTCGGCCCTGGCCTCCAAGGCCACGGGCTTCCCCATTGCCAAGGTGGCGACGAAGCTGGCCGTCGGGTACACGCTGGACGAGATTCCCAACGACATCACGAAGGAAACCCTGGCGTGCTTCGAGCCGACCCTGGACTACGTCGTGCTGAAGATGCCGCGCTGGGCGTTCGAGAAATTCCCCGACGCGGACGAAACGCTCACCACGCAGATGAAGTCCGTGGGCGAGGCCATGGCCATCGGACGCACGTTCAAAGAGGCGCTGCAGAAGTGCATCCGCTCCATGGAGATCAAGCGCTTCGGCCTGGGCCTGGACGGCAACGACCTGTGGCTGAACTGGCACCGGGCCAGGCACAGCCGCGTGCCGGAGCCGGCCGCATACGTCTGGGTGGACGACGCGGGCATGGAAACCAACGGCGGCGTCTACTTCGGGGGCACCAATCTCGGCGAGGCGCCGGGCGACTGGAAAGAGGAATCCGCCAGCGAATGGCCGGTGCCGGACGACGTGCTGCACGACAAGCTGGGCACACCCTGCCAGGGCCGACTGTACTACATCCGCTATGCCCTCAAGCTGGGCTGGTCCGTCGAGAAGATTCACGAGGTGACGGGTATCGATCCGTGGTTTCTCACCCAGATCCAGGACCTCGTGCAATTCGAGGATGAACTGTCGGCCGCGGCCCCGGGCAGCGGCTCCGCCCGCGTGGACGCGCACGTGCACGAACTGTACCGGCGGGCCAAGTCCATGGGCTACTCCGACGTCCAGCTCTGCAACCTGTGGCGCCTGGGCGGCAACAGCCCGGCCCTGGCCGAGTTGCGCCGCAACCGCCCCGTGTACAAGCTGGTGGACACCTGCGCCGCCGAGTTCGAGGCGTACACCCCGTACTACTACTCCACGCACGAGTCTCCCGCGACCACGATCATCCGCAGTCCCGAGGCGGTCGCCTCGCTGACGGCCTCGGGCCGGACCGCCGACGCCGCCGCGCCGGGCGGCAATGGCCGGACCCAGGTGCGCAGCCTGATCGAATCACGGAACATTCGCCCGCCCTACGGCTTTCGCCCGCTGGACAGCGAGCACCTGTCGGTGAGCTGGTACGACGACGAAATCCGCGTCAGCGAGAAACAGAAGGTGATCATCGTCGGCGGCGGGCCGAACCGGATCGGGCAGGGGATCGAGTTCGACTACTGCTGCGTGCACGCGGCCATCGCGGCCCGCGAAATGGGCTACGAGGCGGTGATGATCAACTCCAACCCGGAGACGGTCAGCACCGATTTCGACACCAGCGACCTGCTCTTCTTCGAGCCGCTCACCCACGAGGACGTGTTCAACGTGTGCGAACGGCTCAACGGCCGGCCGTTCACCGCGGGCGGGCCGGAGGGGCTGGTCAAAGGCGTGATCGTGCAGTTCGGCGGGCAGACGCCGCTGAACCTGGCGGAGGGCCTGGCCGCCCGGGGCGTGCCGATCATCGGCACCAGCCCCCGCAGCATCCACCTGGCGGAGGAACGCGAGCATTTCAAGAAGATCCTGCACGAGCTGGGCCTCATGCAGCCGGCCAGCGATATGGCGAGCACCGTCGAGGACGCGCTGCGGGTCGCGGAGGAGCTCGGCTATCCCGTCATCGTGCGACCGTCGTACGTGCTGGGCGGCCGGGCCATGGAAGTGTGCAATAACCCGGCCGACCTGAGGCAATACGCGGCCAAGGCCTGGGCCGCCAGCGACCGGGATGAGATGGACGGCACCCGCAATCCGATCCTCATCGACAAGTTCCTGCTGGACGCGGTGGAGGTGGACGTGGACGCCGTCAGCGACCACGGCCAGCCGGGCAAGCCGACGTCCGTCCGTCGCTGCGACATCTGCGGGATCATGGAGCACATCGAGGAAGCCGGCGTGCACAGCGGAGACAGCTGCTGCACCCTGCCGCCGTATTCCATGTCGCCGTCCCTGGAAGATGAGATCACGCACCAGGTGAAGCTGCTGGCCCGGCACCTGAACGTGTGCGGGCTGATGAACGTGCAGTTCGCCATACACGAGCGGGCGGTGTACGTGCTGGAGGTGAACCCGCGGGCCTCGCGGACCGTGCCGTTCCTGAGCAAGGCCACGGGCGTGCCCTGGGCAAACATCGCGACAAAGGTCATGCTGGGCCTGAGCCTCAACCAGGCGCTGGCCGAGTCGGGCATCCACGCCGTGTGGGACCCGAACCACGTCTCCGTGAAGGTGCCCGTGTTCCCGTTCAACAAGTTCCGCGGCGTGGACGCGGTGCTGGGACCGGAGATGAAGAGCACCGGCGAAGTGATGGGCATGGACCGCTCGTACCCCATCGCCTTCGCCAAGGCCATGCTGGCCGCGGGCATCCGGCTGCCCACCCGGGGCACGGTGCTGGTCAGCACGAACGATCCGGACAAGCCGAGGGTGGTGTCCATCGCTCGCGAACTGCATCAGATGGGTTTTGAACTGGTGGCCACCATCGGCACCCACCTGGCCCTGAAGGAAGGCGGCGTGCCGTCGAAGATCGTGTCCAAGCACGCGGGCGAGGAATACCCGTTTTTGCTGGAGATGATCCACCGCCGCGAGCTGGCCATGCTGATCAACACGCCCATTCACAAGGGCGCCGCGTGGGAGGAGGGCCGCTGGCGGGCCGCCTGCATCCAGGAGAACATCCCGCTGATCACCACCCTGGCCGGTGCCCGCGCGGCGGTCGGGGCGATCCGGGCCCTGCGCAAGGGTGAATGGTCGGTGGCCGCCGTGCAGGACTACGTGGGAAGGGGGCGACCCGTATGATGGGCAAGCTCGCACTGGAAGACGGCACGGTGTTCACCGGGCAGTCGGTCGGAGCGGCAGGCACGGTGACGGGCGAAGTCGTGTTCAACACGGCCATGGTCGGTTACCAGGAGGTGCTCACCGATCCTTCCTGCTGCGGCCAGATCGTCACCATGACCGCGCCGATGATCGGCAATTACGGCGTGAACGCCGCGGACGTGGAATCACGCAAGACGTTCCTGTCCGGATTCGTCATGCGGGAAATGGTGGACCGCTACAGCAACTGGCGGGCGGAACGCGACCTGCGGGCCTACCTCGAATCGAACGGCATCGTGGCCTTGTCCGGACTGGACACCCGGGCCCTCACCCGCCGCCTGCGCGTGCAGGGATCGCTGCGCGGGGCGATGTCGACGGAGGTTCTCGACGACCGCGAGCTGATCGCGCGGGCCCAGGCCTCGCCGAGCATGGTGGGGCGGAAGCTGGCCGACCGGGTCACGCGGGAATCGGCGTGCGCATGGTCCGAGTCGCTTCCTGACGGGACCGTACGGCCGGCCGAGCGGTTGCTGCGGGTCGCGGTGATCGACACGGGAGCCAAGAGCAACATTCTGCGGCACCTGGTGGCACGCGGATGCGAAACGCAGGTGTTCCCATGCACCGTGTCGGCCGAGGCCCTGCTGGAGCACCGCTCGGACGGCGTAATGGTCTGCAACGGCCCGGGCGATCCGGAGCCGGTGCAGGAAACGATCGCGGCCCTGCGACAGTTGATCGGCAGAGTGCCGATGTTCGGCATCTGCCTGGGCCACCAGTTGTTGAGCCTGGCCCTCGGCGCCAAAACGCACAAGCTCAAGTTCGGACACCACGGCATCAACCACCCCGTGCTGAACCGGGCGACCGGCCGCGTCGAAATCACCAGCCAGAACCACGGCTTCGCGGTGACGGAGCAGTCGCTGCCCGGTGCCGGCGGAGTCGTGACCCACATCAGCCTGAACGATCGCAGCGTGGAGGGCTTCGCCCACACGTCGGAACCCATCTTCGCCGTGCAATACCATCCGGAGGCCGCCCCCGGCCCGCACGACTCGTCCTACCTGTTCGACGGCTTCGTGGCTATGATGCAAAATGGCGCGGTGCCCCAGAGCGTGTTGGCGCGGTAGCGGGCGTATGGCCAATGAAATCATCCCGATGAATGACCGCCGGACCCTGTTCGGCTGGTGCGTGTACGACTGGGCCGATTCCGCGTACGCCACCACGGTGCTGGCCGGTCTGCTCCCGGCGTATTTCGCGGAGGCCGTGGTTGGACCGGACGGGGCGCTCATTGCCGGACAGCACTTCCGGGCGAGCACGCTGTGGGCGCTGGCTGTCGCGGCGGCGGCCATCGTGGTGTTCGTCACGGCGCCGGTGCTGGGGGCCGTGGCGGACTTCACGGCCGCCAAGAAGCGATTCCTGCTGACCTTCGCATACCTGGGCAGCCTGTTCACCACGCTGCTCTATTTCTGCGGATCGGGCGACGTGGGGCTTACGCTGGCCTTCTTCGTGCTGGCCCAGGTGGGGTTCGTCGGCGCAAACGTGTTCTACGACGCGTTCCTGCCGCAGATCACCACGGCCGACCGGATGGACCGGGTCTCCGGCTGGGGCTACGCGGCCGGGTACGTCGGGGGCGGCGTGCAGTTTGCCCTCGCTCTGCTGCTGATTCTGTTTCACGAGAAGCTGGGCATCGAGCAGGCTTTGGCGGCTCGGCTGGGTCTGGCCATGACCGGTCTGTGGTGGGCGGGGTTCACGATCATCACGGCGCTGACCCTGCGCGAAGCGCCGCCGACGCAGGCCCTGCCGGAGCGGTACCGAAACTGGCCGCGGGTGGCGGCGGTCGTGGCGACCGGACTGCGGCGAACGCTGGACACCACCCGGCGGGTCCGGCAATACCGGCACCTCGTCCTCTTTCTCGTCGCGTTCATGCTCTACAACGACGGCATCCAGACCGTCATCGCCATGGCCACCATTTTCGGCAAGGAAGAGCTGAAGCTGTCCACCAGCGACCTGATGATCACGCTGCTGGTGATCCAGGGCGTGGCCATGCTGGGTGCGCTGGCGTTCGGGAGGCTGGCGGGGTGGATCGGCAGCAAGCGGGCGGTGATGGTTTCACTGGTGCTGTGGTCCGGGGTCGTGATCTA
>MTKZ01009076.1_pt1 | contig 12877 bp, 10 predicted proteins | sample 1042781 | NCBI WGS metagenome assembly MTKZ01 (sample SAMN06212207, study PRJNA360539) | anaerobic digester metagenome | biome: Wastewater treatment plant; material: sludge; isolation source: anaerobic digester fed with sludge from wastewater treatment plant | place: Denmark: WWTP Viborg ...
CTCGATGATGGACTGGCACCACCCCGACGGCGCCCGCTGCAAGAAGGACGAGGCCGCGCGCCGGCGCTTCGTGGACTACATCCACGGGCAGGTCCGCGAACTCTGCACCAACTACGGCAAGGTGGACATCATGTGGTACGACGTCTCCTGGCCGCTGGACGTGGAAGGCTGGGAGTCGGCGAAGATGAACGCGATGGTGCGCGAGCTGCAGCCGGACATCATCATCAACGACCGCTCGCAGATGCCCGAGGACTTCGGCACGCCCGAGCAGCACATCACGCCCGCCGAGGGCGGCCGCGCCTGGGAGGCCTGCATGACCTTCAACGGAAGCTGGGGCTACACGCCGATTGACACCGACTACAAGACTTCCAAACAGGTGGTCGGGATGCTGCGGCAGGTGGCGGCCGGCGGCGGTAACCTGCTCCTGAACATCGGCCCGCGCCCGGACGGAAGCGTCCCCGAGCCCTGCGTTCAGGCGCTTAAAGAGACGGGCGACTGGCTGCGGCGCTACGGCCCGTCCGTGTACGAGGCGACCGACCCCGGCCCGAAAGACTGGCTGGTCACGGGCGCATTCACCACGAAGGGCAGCAGGCTCTACTTCCACTGCAACCGCTGGCCGGGAGCCGAGCTTGCCATAGGCGGCCTGTTCAACAAGGTGCTCGGCGCGCGGCTGATGGGCGGCTATGAACTGGGCTTCCGGCAGAACAAAGACAGGCTGGTGATCTTCGGGCTTCCCGAGATCGCGCCCGATGCGCTCGCGACCGTCATCGAGATTGACGTCGAGGGGCAGCCGAAGCAGAAGCTCGGCGCCGGATGCGTCCTCATTGACGACGACCCGTGGGGATAGCCCGGCCGGCATAGCTCAGAGCAGCATCTCTGGTGACCCGGAGTTGATCCGATGAACGAGACAACGCGAACATGGATGATGATGGCGGGCTTTGGACTGGCCTGCCTGGCCGCGGCCCTTCTGCTCGCCCGGGGGGTCGCGGCCCGTCAGGGGAAGAGCACAAAGGAGGCCTTCCTCGGCTCCCTTACTGGACGTGGTGACTACGCCACCATGTTCTTGACTCTGGCGTTCGCTCTGGGACTGTCCGAAAGCCAGGAACCGGTTGATATGGCGCTCGGGTGCCTGTGCGCGACTCTGGTTTGGATACTTGCTTGGGAGCCTATTGCGCACGCCGCCAGGTGCTTCGACAGGCAGAGAGGACTTCAGCCAGCACCAGGCCCCAACGTCATCCAGATTGCAGCGTTGACGCTTGTCGCGCTTGCCTGCGCGCCCTATCTCTCGCTTGTGTTTCAGAGGGAAGGTCTTGCGAAGCTGTTGGTGGGCGCGGCTGCGCTCGTGTTACATCTGGACAAGTGGCTGAAAGGTGTGCCCTTGTCGCAGTGGCTGAAGTCCAAGCCGAATCTGTCAGGCGAAGGGCAGGACGGGGCTCGGTGACTGCAGGGGTCACTTCGCCGGACAAAGAGCTTCAGCGCCCCTTGCCCGTCGAATTCGCACGCGCCAGCAATGCGCTGCGCGTGTTTCAAGCCGCCTGCATTGACGATTCGTGCAGGGAGGCGGTATAATCTCGGCTGGCATTGTGGCAGGCTGACGGCGCCTTGGGCTGTGCGCTGCTTCTGAACCTCTGTTCAGCGGCACACCCCGATCGTCGCGGCCGTCATTTGTAACGCCTGCCTTTGCGCGCGCAATCGTCTGGAGGAATGTTTATTGGCTCAGGTGCAGATCAGGCCAAACGAGAGTTTGGACAGCGCTCTTAAGCGCTTCAAGAAGCAGCTTCAGCAGACCGGTATCCTCAAGGAGGCCCGGGCTCACGAGCATTACGAGAAGCCGAGCGACCGCAAGCGGCGGACAGCGGCTGCCCGCCGCCGCAAGATGCTGCAGGAGGCCAGACGGGCTAACAGCTAGCCCTTCCCCTGTCCTGGCAGGCCCCTGCAGTGGGGGCGCATTTCAGCATTTGTACTTACTCACAATCCCTCTCCCGTAACCCAGGCCCGGCAGCGGCTCCGCTCCGCGCGTTGCCGCGCGTACCCCGCCAGGCAGGCGTCCCGTGGCAATAGACATCCAGGGCCGCGCCATACGGGGGCTCCCGCGGCGGGTGCTGCGTGAGCGGCTGGGGCATGTGCTGCAAGACGAAGGCTGCAGTCCGTCGTTCAGCCTGTCGGTCAGGCTCACCGGCGACGCCGAGATAAGCAGCCTGCACAGCCAGTGGATGGGAGTGGACGGACCCACCGACGTGATCTCGTTCCCCCAGGACGACCCGGCCGGTCCCGACGAGCCCGACCCGTGCCTGGGTGATGTCGTCGTCAGCGTGGATACCGCTCGCCGTCAGGCCGCCGATCGCGGGCACGATCTCAGCTGCGAGGTGATGCTTCTCGCCGTGCACGGCACGCTGCATCTTCTGGGATACGACGACCTGACCGAATCCGCCGCCCGCCGGATGCGGGCCGCTGAGCGCCGCTTCGTCCCGGAAGCGTTCGCCGGAGAGAAGCGCCCGGCATGAAACTCCGCAATCCCCTGGCCGGGTTCAAGTATGCCGCCGAGGGTGTGCTTCACGTGTTTCGCACGCAGAAGCATATGCGGTTTCACTTCCTGATGCTCGTCCTGGTGCTGGTGCTCAGCCTCATGTTCAGGCTTGGCCGCATCGAGACCATCCTGCTGCTTCTCACCATCTCACTCGTGCTGGTGACCGAGATGATGAACACGGCGGTGGAGGCCGTGGTGGATCTGGTGACGCAGACCTACCACCCGCTGGCGAAGTTCGCGAAAGACATCGCCGCGGGCGCGGTGCTGATGGCAACGCTCAACGCGCTCGCCATCGGCTTCATACTGCTGCCCCGCAATCCCCGCCAGACCTTCGACGCCTACATCGGCACCAGGCCGCCAGACCTCGTCACGGTCACGGTGGTCGGCTTTCTGCTTCTGATGTCTCTCATCATCATCCGCAAGGTTCACGGAGGGAAGGGCACACTGCTGCGCGGCGGGGTTGTGAGCGGGCACACCGCGCTCGGATTTTTCTTCGCGGCGACCATTATCTTCGTTTCCCCGAACAACATCGCGCGCGCCATCGCCATACTGCTGGCGATTCTGGTCGCCCAGAGCAGGGTGGATGCGGGGATTCACACTGTGAGGGAGGTCATCTTCGGGGGGCTTCTGGGGACGCTTCTGGGCGTTATGGTCTATGCGATACGATGAGACCGGGCCGCGCCCGGTTGGAGTTGGGCTTTGGACGGCTGGTTACGTAATCTGATCCTTGTCGCTGTGCTGATCCTCGCCGGGGCGCTCTTCGGCGCCGCGGGCGCGGCTGTTGCCGGGGCCCGCCGCTCACGAATGCGCGATCTGGCGGACGAGGGCAACCAGGCGGCCCGAAGGGTGCTGGCGCTCACCGAAAACCCGCTGCGCCTGGCGGCCGCAATCCAGCTTATCGTCACCCTCCTCTGGCTGTGCGCGGCGGGGGCCGCCGCCGTCGGGGTGGGGCGGATCGTGGCCGGTGGCGTCGCGGGGCTTCCCTACCCGTCAGCGCAGAGCCACGACGTTGCCATTGCCGTGGCCGTCGTAACCGTCGTGCTCGGCCTGGTTGTCATGGTCTTCGGGGAACTTGTCCCGAAGTCGCTTGCCGCGCGTTCGGCCGATTCGCTGGCCCTGCGAGTAGCGCGTCCTGTCGAATGGGCCACCCGCCTCGTATCGCCTGCCATCAGCCTCATAACCTTCTGCACCAACCTGATCCTCAAGCCGTTCGGCGCCACGCCCCGGATCGGCTTCACAATCCGCACCGAAGAAGAGTTGAAGGAGATGGTCGAGGCTGTCGAGGAGGAAGGCGTCATCGAAGAAGAAGAGAGGGAGATGATCGCCTCCATCTTCGAGTTCGGCGACACCGTCGTCCGCCAGGTTATGGTTCCGCGGATAGACATGAAGGTGATGGATGTCAACGGGAGCGTGGACGAGATCCTGGCGCAGATTCACGAGTTCGGTCACTCGCGAATCCCCGTTTATCAGGACAACGTGGACTGCATCGTCGGTGTCATTCACGCCAAGGACCTCCTGCGGGTGCTGCGGGGGCACAACGGGCACGAGGTGTCGCTGGGCGATCTGATGAAGCCCGCCTTCTTCGTCCCTGAGAACAAGAAGGTCAGCGACCTGCTGCGCGAGTTCCGGGCGAGCAAGCTTCAGATGGCTATCGTGCGCGACGAGTACGGCGGCACGGCGGGCCTTGTTACGGTGGAAGACCTGATCGAGGAGATTGTCGGCGAGATATCCGATGAGTACGACACCGAGGAGGCGCCGCTCACCATTCAGGATGGCGGCTCGGCGCTCGTTGATGCCCGGGTAGGCATTGACGACCTGAACGAGCAGATCGGGACCGGATTCCCCGAAGGCGAGTTCGAGACGATCGGCGGACTTGTGTTCGGGTTGCTTGGCAAGGAACCCGAAGTCGGTGATTCCGTCACCTGCGAAGGCTGGCTGCTGACCGTCACCGGCAAAGAAGAACGGCGACTGCGCACCATTCGGCTTGACCCCATCGAGTCCGGGCTGACGGGTGCGGAGCCCTCCGATCAGTCAGCTTCGGGGTAGCTCCCGAGCACCTTCACGAACGTCGCCATATCCCTGAGCTTCTGAATCGCCGCGCTCACGTTGGGGCTGCTCTGATGGCCCTGAGCGTCCACGTAGAAGACGTATTCCCACGGCATCTGCTTGGTCGGCCGGCTCTCGATGAGGGTCAGGTTGATGTCGGCATCCGAGAACACCTGAAGGGCGTGCAAGAGTGACCCGGACCTGTGCGGTACGCTGAATACGAGGCTCGTCTTGTCCCTGCCGCTGGGGTTCGGCTCCAGGCGCCCAACCGCAAGGAACCGGGTCTTGTTGCCCGGGTTGTCCTCGATATGCTCGGCGAGCACGTTGAGCCCGTACACCTGCGCCGCCATCTCACCGGCGATGGCCCCGCTCGACGGGTCTTCGGCAGCGAGCATCGCCGCCCGGGCGGTCGTGGAGGCGTCTATGATCTCCACGCCCCGCATGTGCGCCGACAGCCAGTTGCGGCACTGCGCGGTGGCCACCGGTATCGAGTAGATCCTCCGCACCTCCGAAAGGTTCTGCGCCCGCGAGAGCAGCCCGTGGAATATCTCCAGGTACACCTCGGCGCAGATCCGCATGTCCGACCGCAGGAACATGTCCAGAGTGTGATTAACAATGCCCTCAATCGAGTTCTCGATGGGGACGACTCCGAAGTCGGCCTGCCGCCGCTGGACTTCCTCAAAGACGTCGGCTATGGTATCCTGCGGAATGAAGCTCGAGGAAGATCCGAACTTCCGGACGCTCGCGAGATGCGTGTTTGTCGCGGGAGGGCCCCAGTAGGCAATCGTAAGAGGCTTCTCGAGCGCGCGCATGCTGGAGATGATTTCGGTATAGATGTTGCGGACGCTTTCGGCCGGAAGCGGCCCCGCGTTCGCGGACAGCACATGATCCAGCACGTGGCGCTCGCGCTCGGGCGCGAAGACGTCGGTGGTGGCGGCTGCCTTGCGCCTCCCAATCTCAACGGCCAGGCTGGCACGCTGGTTCAGAAGCTCGAGCAGGCGTGAGTCCAGTTCATCAATTTGTCTGCGGAGGTCTGATAGGTCCACTGTCGGTTCCTCTATGGTATCTGGCAGGGGCGCGGTCTTTTGCTCATACTGTTCGTTCGCAGCGGGAAGGGCCAAGTCCTCTTTTGCGAGTCCCGGCGCCGCCGGGGCCGGGGACTTTGGCACGAGTGAGTATCGGCAATTTGGCGGATTACGGCAATTATGGCAGGTAACAGCTGGTTCAGACGGCATTCTCAGGCGTTGGCGAAAGCAGAACAGGTTCCGGAGGGCCTCTGGACAAAATGCCCGGCATGCAGCGCCATCCTGTTCATGCCCGAACTTGAGAGAAACCTTCGCGTCTGCGGGAAGTGCGGCTATCACTACCGTCTCGGCTGGAAGGAACGCCTGGTCATCACTGCGGATGAAGGGTCGTTCGAGGGGCTTGACTCCGATCTTCGCTCGGCCGACCCGCTCGATTTCCCGGACTACCAGCAGAAGCTCGCGAAGGGCCGGGCGGCCACGGGCCTCGAGGACGGTTTCGTAACAGGGACCGCCGCCATCGGGGGACAGCCAACCGTGCTCGGAATCGCTGACTTCTCGTTCATGGGCGGCAGCATGGGGGCGCTCGCCGGAGAGAAGATCACCCGGGCTGTGGAACGCGCCATTGATGCGCGCCTTCCGGTCGTGTTTTTCACCGCCAGCGGGGGCGCGCGCATGCAGGAGGGGTTGCTCTCTTTGATGCAGATGGCGAAGACCTCCGCCGCCTGCGCCCGGATGAAGGATGCCGGGATTCCCTACATTGTTGTGTTCACGGACCCCACCATGGCCGGCGTGCACGCCAGCTACGCGTCCATCGGCGACATCATCATCAGCGAGCCGGGGGCGCTCGTCGGGTTTGCCGGCCAGCGCGTGGCGGCGCAGGCGCAGGTGGTCAAGGTCCCGGACAATTTCCAGCGCGCGGAGTTCCAGATCGAGCACGGGATGGTGGATATGATCGTCCCCAGGCGCGATATGCGGGATACGCTCGCCCGGATTCTCAGGTTTGCCACGGCGGAGGTACCCGGTGTCTGACCAGTCTCCCGACCTAATTGAACTCATTGACCGCCTGGACGGCGACATCGCCGAGATCCGGCAGCGATGCGCGGACGCTGGCGAGGACCGCTCGGACGATATAGGCCGGCTCGAAGAAGAGCGGGACCGCCTCATCGGTGAGTACTTCCGCAGGCTCCTGCCCTGGGACGAAGTCCGCCTTGCCCGCCACCCGAAGCGGCCGTACACCCTCGACTATCTCAGAGGCGCGTTCGACGATTTCGTCGAGCTACACGGCGACCGGCATTTCGCCGACGATGCCGCCATCGTCGGGGGGCTGGGGTGGATATCCGGATACCCCGTCGTGGTGTTCGGGCATCAGAAGGGCCGGGACATCAAGGAGCGCAAGCTGCGCAACTTCGGGTCCACGCGGCCCGAGGGATACCGCAAGGCCCTCCGGCTCATGGAACTTGCGCAGAAGTACCGCAAGCCGGTTGTCGCCATCATTGATACCCCCGCCGCGGACTGCAGCGTCGGATCGGAAGAGCGCGGCATCAGCGAGGCTATTGCCCGCAACCTCATGGAGATGTTCCGCGTGCGCGTTCCCATCGTTGTCGCGGTGATAGGGGAGGGGGGCAGCGGCGGCGCGCTGGGGATCGGCGTCGGCGACAGGGTGCTGATGCTCGAGCACGCCATCTATTCCGTGATTCCGCCCGAAGGGTGCGCCGCCATACTCTGGCGCGATCCCGAGCGCAAGGTGGACGCCGCTCAGGCGCTCCGCCTCACGGCGAAGGACGCCCTCGGCACGGGGCTTATTGATGAGATCGTGCCAGAGCCGTTCGGAGCGGCTCACAGAGATCCTGATGGGGCGGCGGCGAACCTGCGGCAGGCGATCGTGCGCGCGCTCGAAGAGCTCTGTCCGCTCGACGTGGACGATCTGCTCGAGAGACGGTATCAGAAGTTCAGGGCGATGGGGCTGTATGATGACCCTGACGCGGCGCCCCGGCCGCGCAGGGCGGCTGGCAAGAATGGGCGCAAGACCGGCGCGGCGCGTGCGGCTTCTGGCAAGGCGTCCGCGGACTCCTCCGCCGCTGACTCGGCCTGACGGTCAGGCACGGGCCTCCTGTGGCCGTTTCAGCGGGCGGCGCGCCTGCCCGGCGGGGCGAAGAACACGGCTGCCCCGAGAGCCGCTGCCGCGGCCGACAGGGCGACAAGGCTGCGCGGGTGCGTCCAGCCGCCGGGAATGGCCAGGCGGCAGTAGTGCATCCACGCCTGCGCAACTCCTGACGCCGCGAATCCCAGGGCGGACGCGCAGAAGAGCAGTACGCTTGCGCGAAGCGCCGATACATCCACGGGCCTCGCGTTCAACCGCTGGTAGCTGAAGGCGATGAGCGCCGCGCCGGCCGCCGCGAACAGACACCCCGTCCAGAGGAGCAGTTCGCCGTTGTAGGCGATAACCCAGCGATTGCGCGCGCTGTCCACCCACACTCTGGCCACCGACCGCGTCGCGAGGTTGAGCGAGCCAAGCATTACAAGCCAGCCTCCGGCCTCCAGAAACGCGCGGCGGGCTGACAGCGTGTTGTCCTGTGTGTTCGGCATACCAGACTCATTATTCGCCCGCGCCCGGGTCTCCTTCAGGTCCCGTCTGCGGCAGCAGCGCCTTATGGGTGGGTGTTGCTTGACAACAGACCCGCAATGCCTGTAGATTGGGGTGTGGATGCGAACATATCGCATTTCGGATATCGCTCAGGAGGACCGCGATGGCCCGAAAAAGCGCGAGGGGCAACATATTGCTGGGCAAGCTTCTTGCCCGGGGAGTTCGGCTCACAAAACAGCGCAAGCTGATTCTCGGCCTCATCGAGGAGGCCGGAGAGCATGTGGATGCCTCGAGGATTCAGGAGCTTGCGGCGGCCGAGGGCGCGGCGGTGGACCGGGCAACCGTTTACCGCACGCTCGCTCTTCTGAAGAAGCATGGTTTGATCTCCGAGTTGGACTTCCTGCACGTGCGCGGAGATCAGCACTGGTACGAGGCGAGCGGCAAGACGGGGCACGTTCATGCGTGCTGCGAGAGGTGCGGCGCGGTGACCGAGCTGTCGAGCAGGACGCTGGACGCGCTTATGGAAGAGACTCGCGCCGCGATAGGCTTCGAGCCGAAGAGCGTGCGGGTGGAGATCGGCGGGTGCTGCTCGAAGTGCGCCCGCTGAATCGGGGCAGTTCTCAGAGGGGGTCTGGGAGGGGGCCGGAAACTTTTCTCAAAAAAGAATGGTCTTACCCCTTGACGCTTCTGAAACGGGGTGATATAACGATTCTTGCGCCTGGGCAATAAGGCCCGGGAAGGAAGCAGCGATCCTTGAAAACCGAATAGAGTGAGCGTGCAGCAAACTGACTGAGTGAGTTTCAACAAGTAAGCACCGAAGCGGGGAGGTCTCGTAAGAGGCCGGAACCGCTGAACGGTCAAACATCCGTAAACGAGGCGCATCCTCTGCGAGCCCGGCGGTAAGTAGTTGAAGTTCTGACTTCTGACCACCGAGCGGACAGGAGGTGCGTTTTTGATTTTCACGGAGAGTTTGATCCTGGCTCAGGACGAACGCTTGCGGCGTGCCTAAGAAATGCAAGTCGAGCGAGCTCAAGCCTTCGGGCGGAAAGCTAGCGGCGAACGGTCGAGTAACACGTGAGCAACCTGCCCCAAAGCGGGGGATAGCCCACCGAAAGGTGGATTAATACCGCATGTGGCCGTTCCGGGGCATCCCGGGACGATTAAAGCAGCAATGCGCTTTGGGATGGGCTCGCGGCCTATCAGCTTGTTGGTGGGGTAACGGCCTACCAAGGCTACGACGGGTAGCTGGTCTGAGAGGATGGTCAGCCGGATTGGGACTGAGACACGGCCCAGACTCCTACGGGGGGCAGCAATTAGGAATCTTGCGCAATGGGCGAAAGCCTGACGCAGCGACGCCGCGTGACCGACGAAGTCCTTCGGGATGTAAAGGTCTTTTGCCAGGGAAGAAGATCTGACGGTACCTGGCGAATAAGCCCCGGCTAACTACGTGCCAGCAGCCGCGGTAATACGTAGGGGGCGAGCGTTGTCCGAAGTTACTGGGCGTAAAGCGCGCGTAGGCGGTTGCTTAAGTTGGATGTGAAATCCTGGGGCCCAACCCCAGAACTGCATCCAAAACTGGGCGACTTGAGGACGGGAGAGGGCAGTGGAATTCCTGGTGTAGCGGTGAAATGCGTAGATATCAGGAGGAACACCCGTGGCGAAGGCGGCTGCCTGGTCCGTATCTGACGCTGAGGCGCGAAAGCCAGGGGAGCGAACGGGATTAGATACCCCGGTAGTCCTGGCCGTAAACGATGGATACTAGGTGTAAGTGGTATCGACCCCACTTGTGCCGCAGCTAACGCATTAAGTATCCCGCCTGGGGAGTACGGCCGCAAGGTTGAAACTCAAAGGAATTGACGGGGGCCCGCACAAGCGGTGGAGCATGTGGTTTAATTCGTTACTAACCGAAGAACCTTACCCAGGCTTGACATCCCCGGACAGCCCATGAAAGTGGGTCTCCTCCCCGAAAGGGGAGGCTGGGTGACAGGTGTTGCATGGCTGTCGTCAGCTCGTGTCGTGAGATGTTGGGTTAAGTCCCGCAACGAGCGCAACCCTCATCGCATGTTGCCAGCGTAAAGTCGGGCACTCTTGCGAAACTGCCCGTGTAAGCGGGAGGAAGGTGGGGATGACGTCAAGTCGGCATGGCCCTTACGCCTGGGGCTACACACATGCTACAATGGCCGGTTACAGAGGGACGCAAGACCGCGAGGTGGAGCTAATCCCACAAACCCGGTCCCAGTTCGGATTGCAGTCTGCAACTCGACTGCATGAAGTCGGAATCGCTAGTAACCGCAGGTCAGCTATACTGCGGTGAATACGTTCCCGGGCCTTGTACACACCGCCCGTCAAGTGATCTGAGTCAGTTGCACCCGAAGCCGATGGCCTAACCCGCAAGGGAGGGAGTCGTCGAAGGTGTGGCTGGTAAGGAGCGCTAAGTCGTAACAAGGTAGCCGTATCGGAAGGTGCGGCTGGATCACCTCCTTTCTAAAGAGCACAGCTCAGCTTCAGGCAGAACCGGTGCGTCCGGGCTGCTTGAAGAAGAGCCAACTCTGAGGTCGGTCTCACTCGGTTGGCGCGTTTGCGCGCTCACTCTTTTCGGTTTTTGAGCGCACCCGCACGGGCGGGTGCCCGAGGATACTCTGGGGTCGCTGGCCGCCTTATATGCTAGACGCCTTTCGCAACAGCAGCATCGAGTAACATCGGGACAATCGCTCCTGAAAAAACCCGGATTTATCGGGGGAGGGCGATTCAGTCCTCCCTCGAATTGCGTGTGAGAGCAGATGCGGCGGCGGGGCGCTTGCTTTAAGCGGATTCGGCCAGGCGTGCAAAGTTGCGGCCACCCGGGGGCCTATAGCTCAGTTGGTTAGAGCGCACCCCTGATAAGGGTGAGGTCAGAGGTCCGAATCCTCTTAGGCCCATGTTCTTCCTTGGGGGCTTAGCTCAGCTGGGAGAGCGTCGCCTTTGCACGGCGAAGGTCAGCGGTTCGATCCCGCTAGCCTCCAGGTTTCAAACCTGTGCTGGCGAATGTCAGGGAAACCCCTTGACGAACGAAGCGCTGCTGACTAGAATGTCATTCCCGGCCGGCCCACAGTGGCCGCGGGAATCGCAGATCCTTAACAAGTTTGAGGCCGGTGCATCTGCCCCTTCGGGGGCGCTCCGGCCGGGTGAGAGCGGACGAACGGCCCACAGCGGCCGGCGCCGTTATCTCTCACAGCGCAACACAGGCGGTGTTCGCGGGATGGCCGTAAGGTCGCCGGCGAACCCCACCTCGCTGCGCGATCCTTGATAACTGCATAGCGAGCGGGTAAACAATCTTCATTAAGAGCAGCAAGGCACCGAGTTTTGGTCAAGCTACAAAGAGCGAATGGTGGATGCCTTGGGGCAAAGAGCCGAAGAAGGGCGTGGCCAGCGACGAAATGCTCCGGGGAGCCGCAAACAGGCTTTGATCCGGAGATCCCCGAATGAGGCAACTCGTTCCGAGTAATGTCGGAACATCGTGCGGTGAATACATAGGCGCACGAAGGGTACCGGGCGAACTGAAACATCTAAGTAGCCCGAGGAAGAGAAAGCAACCGCGATTCCCTGAGTAGCGGCGAGCGAAACGGGAACAGCCTAAACCAGCGGCGTGTGATAGCGTAGGCGCGTTGCGCCGTTGGTGTCGCGGGACCTGATTCCCTGGAAGCCTATTTCCAGGCGCAAGTTACCAATCTCCACTGTAGTCGAACGGTTTTGGAACAGCCGGCCATAGACGGTGAGAGCCCGGTAGGCGACACAGTCGGAGACTTGCGGTCAGGCACCCAAGTACCACGGGACACGAGTAATCTTGTGGGAATCTGGGAGGACCACCTCCTAAGGCTAAATACTCTTTGCCACCGATAGCGAACCAGTACCGTGAGGGAAAGGTGAAAAGCACCCCGGGAGGGGAGTGAAATAGTACCTGAAACCATGTCGCTTACAAGCAGTCGGAGGGCTATGCTCCGGTTTACCGGAGAATGCCTGACGGCGTGCCTTTTGCAGAATGAGCCTGCGAGTTACTTTGCGTTGCAAGGTTAAGTCCTTCAGGGACGGAGCCGAAGCGAAAGCGAGTCCGAATAGGGCGTGCCGCCTCGTGCGGTTAGTAGCGCGGAGTAGACCCGAAACCGGGTGATCTACCCATGGCCAGGATGAAATTGCGGTAACACGCAACGGAGGTCCGAACCAGTGTCGGTTGAAGACGGCTTGGATGAGCTGTGGGTAGGGGTGAAATGCCAATCGAACCCGGAGATAGCTGGTTCTCCTCGAAATGCATTTAGGTGCAGCGTCACGTGTTTTGTGCCGCAGGTAGAGCTCTGAATGGGCTAGGGGCCCCACCAGGTTACCGAACTCAATCAAACTCCAAATGGCGGCATATAAGAGCGTGGCAGTGAGACAGTGGGGGATAAGCTTCATTGTCGAAAGGGAAACAGCCCAGACCATCGGTTAAGGTCCCAGAGTGTTAGCTAAGTGTGAAAGGATGTTAGGTTGCGTAGACAACCAGGATGTTGGCTTAGAAGCAGCCACCATTTAAAGAGTGCGTAATAGCTTACTGGTCGAAAGCAACTTAGCGCCGATAATGTAAGGGGGCTCAAGCTAACCACCGAAGCCGTGGGGTCCGACTTTGTCGGACCGGTAGAGGAGCGTTGTCTGAGGAGCGAAGCGATAGCGTAAGCAGTCGTG
>MTKZ01014327.1_pt2 | contig 12877 bp, 13 predicted proteins | sample 1042781 | NCBI WGS metagenome assembly MTKZ01 (sample SAMN06212207, study PRJNA360539) | anaerobic digester metagenome | biome: Wastewater treatment plant; material: sludge; isolation source: anaerobic digester fed with sludge from wastewater treatment plant | place: Denmark: WWTP Viborg ...
GGGATGTCCATGCGGCTCATGTGGTTACAGGCGATCAACGCACCACCGCTGAGGGGGATATTTTCCACGCCTTTGTAGGTGGTGCGGGTCAGGCGTTTTACCAGCCAACTGATAATGCTGCGAAGTTTATGTGAATTCATAGGTTGAAAACCCTCAGCCACAGGTTTATATTAGCGGATCACCATCCGCAGGATAATTTTACTCTAAACCGGTCTGCTCCATAGCGGGCAACGGAGGCGGCGCGACGGCGCGGCGAAGGCGGCGGTTGAACAACACGAGGGCGATCAACATGAACAACGCCATCCCCAGCAGCACCCAGGAGGCTGACGCGCTGAGCGAGGAAAAACCGGAAACGGGCAGCCCGGTGATGGTTTGCAGCCCCATCATGACCGCGAAGAAGTTCCACGCGCCATGGATGAGCACCGTAAGTATGTAAATGAGAGCCACTCGCATATGCCGCCCGTCGCGCCAGGTGGAAGCCAGCGCCCAGCCGTTCAAGCCGGCGGTGAAAATATGCAGCAGCCCGGTACCCAGGCGGCCGGTCACAGTGAAAAGCCAATCGCCGGGCATCACCGCGCTGACCGAAAAGAGGCTTTCCAGCAGGGCAAAAGCCGCTCCGCAGATCAAACCGGCGGTAAAGCCCTCGGCCGGGGTGAGCCCGCGCCTGTGCAGGAGCCAGAGGGCGAGCGGTTTTAATAGTTCTTCGAGCATGGGCACCACCAGCACAACCGCTGCCAGGAGCGCAGCGATCACCTCAGGGCGGGAAAGCAGGGGAAGAAAATCGAAGGAGAAATTTTCAAGACCTTGCAAATCGGGAGGGAATTGCCCTGAAAATTGATTTACGAATGGGGCAAACTCGGGCTGCTGAACGAGCCACAACGCGGTGAGCACCAGCCCGATGCCCAGCACGATGATCTCAACCAGGATGATGACGGGCAGCGTGATGAAGATGCTAAAGGTGGAGAGCCCCCACTGGCGCTGAACGCTGCCGGCTGCCAGGCGGTAACGGCCAATTTCAAGGAACCACCAAATGGGGATCAGGATGGTGAGAACACTAATGAGGGCGGAGAGCCAAACGCCTGAGGGGTTCGCCGGAAGCCGGGAACCCAGCAGGATCAGCAAAGGGACGAGAAGGAGCGCCAGGCTGGCGAAAAGCAGTTTGCGTCGGACAGCCGGACGGGGAGGTATTCCGATGAGGTAGCGCAGCGAACTGACCAGGGAAGGGACGGTGAGAATAATGACCGCCACGATCACAAACAGGATGTTGATCAACTGGGTATTCTCTGGCGAGGACAAATCCTTATCCAGGGAGGTGATCAGCACGAAGGCGAGGGCAATGACACTGCCAAGAGCCAGGACGATGTCAATGATGCTGATCACCAGCTGGGCGATGGTTAAGGTGCGGGAAGGGGTAGAACCGGGAGATTGGTCCACTTAGTTTTCCTCGATGGTGACAGAGATGAGCGTGTCGGCGGGGAGCAGGATCTCATCGGCTTCAGGGTTGCGCGGGCGCAGGGAGTTGACCACGGACATACCCTCGATGACCCGCCCGATGATCGTGAACTGACCGTCCATCTCAGGCAGCGGGGCATACGTGATGAAGAACTGGGAACCGGAAAGACCTGCGGAATCGTGATTAAGGGCGAGCAACCCGGGAGTGGCAAAGCGCAGGGAGGGATCGACCTCGGTGGAGATGCCGTATCCGGGCGTGCCCAGGCCGGAGTTGGAGGGGTCGCCGCCCTGGGCGACAAATCCCGGGATGACCCTGAAGAAAGCGGAGCCATCATACCATCCGGCGCGGGCGAGGGTGACGAAGCTGTTGACCGAAACAGGCGCGAGATCATCGAACAATTCAAATTTGATCGCTCCCTTCTCGGTTGTAAAAGTGGCGGTGTACGCCCTGCTCGTGTCAATTAGCAGCGCCGGACATTCTGTGTAGGCCTTTTCTGGCAGGAGGAAGTAATCCGTCAGGACGGTCAGCGAATCGATATCCAGGCTGGTTTTTACCAGGATGTTGTTATAGAAGAGGGCTGGGGAGCTGGAAAGCTGGAGAGTGGTCGCGTCTGTGATGGTCTGTTCGACCCGCGCGATGACGGTTTCGCTGGTCATGTTGGACTCCCACTGCGCCGGAGTAATATTGAGGGTGTTGGCCTGTGTGGTAAGCCAGGAGGTGAACTCCTCAGGCGAGAGGTTCAACCATTCCGACTGGCGGGTGTAGAGCAGGTTGTTCATCTCCCAAAATCGGTTTTCCAGCGCTGCGGCTTCTGCAGCGTAGGCGGCGAGGAGAGATTTGTCATCCACCTCAGGCTGAGGATACTGGCGCAATACCACACGCAGTTCATCTTTGTACAACTGCTGTAATTCAGCCAGGTTCTGGATCAGCGTTTTGCAGGCGGGTTTCTGGTAGCTGCAGTAGGAAAGAACGGTCACTTTTGGGGTGGTCGTGCCGTAAGCGTGGTCTTCCTCTCTGGCGGCGGGAATGTCATAGCGGGCGAGGGTATCAACCTGCGGGATGACGGGCACGGCTTGACATACGGCCGGTGGGCTGGCAGTAAAGGCAATGGTAGGCACAACAGAGGGGGTGGTTTCCGGCATAGTGGTTGCGGTTGGCGCGGTTGTGGCAGGCTGCAGCGGGACAGGGCTGGCGGTGGGTGACGGCAAGGTTAGACTGACAGGCAGTTCAGCTGTTCCAGGCGCGCAGGATGCGAGTAGAAAAGAAAAAACGAGGAAGAACGTGAGGGCTTTGTTCATGCCTGCGCCCGGTGTTTTACGAGCGGGTTCCCAGGCGGGCAAGGATCACCTGTTGGAGGTCCTCACGGACACGCACAGGCGTCTGAGCCGCGTCGATGCGTACCCAGCGCGCGGGTTCTGCGGCGGCAAGTTCGAGGTAACCATTGCGCACGCGGCGATGGAAGGCGACAGCGTAATCATCCAGGCGGTTCCACTCGCCGCCGCCAGACTGCCGCCGGGAAAGGCCGGTTTCCACATCCAGGTCGAACAGCAGGGTCAGGTCAGGGGTGAGCCCGCCGGTGGCAAAGGAAAGGATCTGCCGAAGGATACCCAGGTCGATGCCGTGACCATAACCCTGGTAAGCGAGGGTGGAATCCGCGTAGCGGTCGCTGATTACGACGACGCCCTGCTCCAGCGCCGGGCGAATGACCTCTGCTACGATCTGGGCGCGGGCGGCGCAAAAGAGCAGGATCTCGGTGCGGGGGTGCATGGAGGTGTTGTCCATGCGCATGATGACCTCGCGGATCTGGTCGCCGATGAAGGTGCCGCCGGGTTCGCGCGTGGTGAGCACCTGGTAACCCAGGCTGCGTATGTACTCAGACAACGCAGGCACCTGCATCGATTTGCCACTGCCATCGGGTCCCTCGAGGGTGATGAACACGGTTTACTCCTGTCTATTCCTTGAAGATGCGCACGCGGCGGTTGGGATCTTTGCCGTAGGAATGGGAAACCAATTGCGCCTGGCGTGCCATTTCGTGCTGGATGCGGCGGATGGCGGAAGTGGCGGGAGGGAGATCCACCCAGCGCTGACCGTTGAGGACAGCCTGGATGGCAGATTCGGTCTGGTTGGCGACCTCGTTGAGATTCCAGTTGTTGTCTTCAGTGAGGTTGAATATCTCAGCCAGTGACTGTTCCATCTGGGAAACGGTGTTGGCACGCAGGACATAAATGGGAATCCCGCGCGCTTCGGCTTCGGTGATGGGCTGCTGGCGTGAGCGGTAATACGCGCGCAGGGTCATGATGATATCGGCTTCGCTGATGTCACGGGCGATGAAGGCGGGAACACCAAGGCGATGAGCCGCCTGCTGCAGGCGGTTGCGGGCTACACCGTAAGGATAAATGCGCACCTTACGCGCCGGTTTGCGCTCGGCGATGTCGACAGCCTGTTCATAATCGATCGAGGGTGTACCGGCTTTATGCAGGAAGCGTCCTTCGGAGGCATCGGTGGTAGTTTCAGGATGCCGTTCGTCGCTACCGGTGTAGGTGCGGCGGGTGCCCTGCGACATTCCGCGCGCAGCGGGAGCCGCGGGAGCTTTTTCAACATGCAATTCATTTTGAGCGTCGCGCCAGCGGATCTCAGGCTGGAGGGGATAGCCGCGCACAAGGGTATCCACGGCCTGGGCGACATCGGGGTGGACGGCCAGCCGGTCGCGTTCCTGTAACTCCACGAGCATATCGAAGGTGGGGGGAGAGCGGCGTTCGAGGACGGTCTTCTGTGTACCACGGCGGCGGGCTTCTTCATCAGAAAGCGTGACGGACTCGATGCCGCCGACCAGGTCGGAGAGGGTGGGATTGAGGAGGAGATTCTCGAGGGTGCGGCCGTGAGCGGTGGCGACAAGCTGTACGCCGCGCTCGGCGATGGTGCGGGCGGCCATGGCTTCAAGCTCACGCCCGATCTCGTCGATGATGACGACCTCGGGATTGTGGTTCTCGACCGCTTCGATCATCACCTCGTGCTGCAATGAGGGGGTAGCCACCTGCATTCGGCGGGCCTTGCCCACCGCGGGATGGGGCACATCACCATCTCCGCCGATCTCGTTGGAGGTATCGACGATGATAACGCGTTTGGATTCGGCCAGGATGCGGGCGGATTCGCGCAGCATGGTGGTCTTGCCGATGCCGGGTTTACCAAGCAGGAGAAGTGACTTACCGGATTCGATCAGATCCTGGATGATCTCGATGGTGCCGTACACGGCGCGCCCGACGCGGCAGGTAAGCCCGACGATGAGGCCGTGCCGGTTGCGGATGGCAGAGATGCGATGCAGGGTGCGCTCGAGGCCGGCGCGATTATCGGCGTCAAATTCACCAATATGCGAAACCACCAGGTCAATATCCGCACGGGTGACCTCAAGATCGCTAAGCTGGAGTTCGCCATCGACGAAGCGCGCCATGGGCAGGCGGCCAAGGTCGAGCACGATCTCCAACAGGTTGTCGCTGTTGTTGGCTTTCTGCAACGCCCCAATGATCTGCGGCGGGAGGACCGCCATCAGGGCGTGTAGATCATCAGTGATTCGAATTTGTTTCATAGGACTCATTAAGCCTTTGTGCGTTTATTTTACCCCGTCTGAGCTGGACCCCGGATTAACGTAATGGTTAAGAATGGGCGCGGTAGGCTCCGCCTGGCGTTGCTCAGAACGGGCACGCTGGGCTTCCTTCAGGGTGTTCAATTGACCCACAGCGAGATGTTTTACAAGCAGGGCAAAGCGCGGCGTGCTTTCAGCGCCAAGTTCAACCAAAGTATCTGAAAGCCAGGCCTGGTAGGAGCGTACCTGCAGGTACACCGGACGCCCCATTCCCTGGAACTGACCCATCAGGTCAAGGAGAAGGGCGTGGATATCATCCACGGACGGGTGGATGACCGGCACCAGGTAGATACCAGAGGAACCATTAAGACTTTCGACATAAGCCTGAATCTCGCCATTGACCTTGTAGACCAGGCGAGGGGTGTTGCCATTGGTGAAAGGCTCAGCGTTCTGCACCAGGGGGGGGACAAGGGTCTGGTAAAGTGAACGCACCGTGTTCTCATCAGCGGGGGAAGGTTTGATCCAGCCAGTTTTGGAAAGATCTGATTTGGGATGTGCCGGAAAACGCCAAATGGATTCCCAGCCGAACACACAGAAACCGGCGCGGCGGAAGCGTTCAAAAAGCGGGTGCGATTCCTCGATGTTAGCGAGCACGTTCAAAGCGCCCATCTCGCCCGCCTGGAAACACAGGAAATCGATCAACGATAAAAGATCGTCTTCGTCTGCTACTGGTTCCGGTGACAGGAAGGCAAAATGGGCGGAACGTCCGCCGGTCTGGTGGAGGACCTGGCTGTAAACAGGCTGCCTGTCCCCGGATAATTCATAAACGGCAACGTAATTTGGGGTATCGAGGGCGAGTGAATGCAATAAACTGCCCAGGCGGATAGGGTTTCCCTGGGTGAGGAAAGCCGCTTTGTTCAGGCTGATCACCCGGCTGCGCGTCCCCATAATTGCAGGAAGGTCGTACCAGGCTAACGGGCGAATGTTTATTTTGCCAACTCCATAAAGTAGCGGTGGAAACGGTCGTCACCGGTTAATTCCGGATGGAAGGATGTGGCAAGCAGCTGCCCCTGGCGGGCTGCCACGATGCGTCCATCCGCCAATTGAGAAAGTATCTCCACTCCAGGTCCGACTGATGCGATGATGGGGGCGCGGATGAATACTGTGTGGAATGGGCGGTCGACGGGATCAACCTCAAGCAGGCAGGGTACGGAAAGATCGACCTCGAAGCTATCCACCTGGCGGCCGAAGGCGTTGCGGGCAACTGTGATGTCCATCAACTCAAGCAAAGGTTGCTTGCGGCCGATGTCTTTTGAAAGGAAAATGGCGCCGGCGCAGGTTCCCCAAATGGCGTGTTCACGACCAAAGAGGCGCAGTGGTTTAATGAGGTCGAAATCCTCGGCCAACTTACCGATGGTGGTGGATTCACCGCCGGGGATGATCAGGCCGTCAAGCCCGGCCAGATGCTGCGGCAGGCGTACCTGAACCACCTCCACCCCCAGAGACTCGAGGACGGACTGGTGTTCTGCGAAGGCACCCTGCAAAGCCAGCACGCCTATCTTCATGGGTAATTACCAGCCGCGTGTGGCGAGCCTTTCTTCTTCGGTGAGGACCGAGATCTGACGGCCGACCATCGCGCCGCCAAGGTTGCGGCTCACTTCGGCCAGGATCTTGGCATCCCGGTAGTGTGTGGTCGCCTTAACGATAGCGGAAGCGCGGCGGGCGGGGTCACCGGACTTAAAGATGCCGGAGCCCACAAATACACCATCTACACCCAATTGCATCATCAAAGCGGCATCAGCCGGGGTGGCAATACCGCCAGCGGCAAAGTTGACCACGGGCATGCGGCCGAGCCGGCGGGTTTCCATGACGATCTCATAGGGAGCGCCGATCTCCTTGGAAAAGGCCATCACCTCTTCTTCGGGCATGTTCTGCAGGCGGCGGATCTCGCCCAGCACAGTGCGAGCATGGCGGACAGCTTCGACGACGTCACCTGTACCGGCTTCGCCCTTGGTGCGGATCATGGCAGCCCCCTCACCAATGCGGCGCAGGGCTTCACCAAGGTTGCGGCAACCGCAGACGAAGGGAACTTTGAAATCGTGTTTATAAATGTGATGGGCTTCATCGGCCGGGGTGAGCACCTCTGATTCGTCGATGTAGTCCACGCCGATGGCTTCCAGTATCTGGGCTTCAACGAAATGACCAATGCGGCACTTGGCCATCACAGGAATGGAAACGGTGTCCATGATCTTGAGGATCATTTCAGGGTCACTCATACGCGCCACACCCCCATCGGCACGGATATCGGCGGGAACGCGTTCCAGCGCCATAACGGCGCACGCGCCGGCGTCTTCAGCTATTTTGGCGTGCTCGGCGTTGACCACATCCATGATCACCCCGCCTTTCAGCATTTGCGCCAATCCCTTTTTAACCTCGAAGGAACCTGTCTTCTGTTCCATATTAAGTGAACCTCCTTCACGAATAACTCGCGTTGTGAGCGATAATGTGCTCCAGTGAGATTTTACCACGCCCTTGAAGCAACGCAAGACAGCGCGGCGCGAGACAATTAATTAAAAGAAGAAATAATTCTCCGGCTTACAATTGTTAATTACACAAAGAAAACCCTCCGGTTTGGCGGAGGGTTTTCGGGAATGATCAGCTGATGCGTTCGAAGCGCGCACCGGGAGCGCCACAAACCGGGCATTTCTCGGGAGCGCCGCGTTTTTCGGTGTAACCGCAGACCGGGCAGATGTAGTAGTCGTACTCTTCGCCGGGTTTTGCCAGGGATGCCAGCATTTCGCGGTAAAGGACTTCGTGCACTTTTTCGGCCTCATTGGCCCAGTGGAAGCTATTGAAGGCGGCTTTGTCACCCGCGGCTTCGGCATCCGCCATAAAAGCAGGGTACATCTCGGTCGATTCGTAGTTCTCACCCGCTGCTGCCGCTTTGAGGTTTTCTTCAGTGGAGTGAACCTCGCCAGCGCGGCGCAGATGATTATGGGCGTGGATGGTCTCAGCGTGAGCAACAGCGCGGAAGAGACGGGCAGCCTGAGTGAAGCCTTCTTCTTCGGCTTTCTTGGCGAAAGCGAGGTATTTACGGTTGGCCTGGCTTTCTCCAGCGAAAGCGGCCATCAAGTTATCGTAGATCTTTGACATGGGGGTCTCCTTATAGAATTTAAATTTATTGGATAAATCTACATCTATTTTAAATCAAAACGGGATAATCAGCATGTGATAAACATCCTCATAATGACATAACACTCTTGACAAGAGAACATACAATGATACAATAATACAATGATACAAAAAACTAAGGTAAGAACGTGAAACCACAGGAATTCAGACTGGATCTTCGTTCGGGGGTACCGGTGTACGTTCAGCTGGTTGAACAGGTATTGACCCACCTCTCTGTTGGCAACCTGAAACCCGGTGATCAGCTACCCACGGTTCGCCAGATGGCTTCTGAATTGCGGGTCAACTTTAACACGGTTGCACGAGCCTATCGCATGCTGGACGAGGCCGGGCTGATCTCCACACAGCAAGGACGCGGCACTTATATTGTGGAGCCAGCAGGGTCAGAAAAGAGCGACTACCTGATGCGCGACGCGCTGGAAATCCAGGTGAAACGATTCCTGGCCTTGTTGCAGCGCCAGGGGTATCACCCGGTTGAAGTGAAAGAATGCGTAGAAAAGAATATTAACGCGTGGCTTGATGGCACGCTGCAAGATGATGGAAGCAACGACTAATAACAGGCCAACAAGAGGAAGGAACGCACATGAACAGAAAAAACCAGGAAAGCAACACGAATGAACAGACCATGAACCCGTTCAAAGCCCAGGCTCAAGCGGTAAAAAAGGCGCAGGAAACCCATCTAAATCCCCTGGGGCTCACGATCTTTATTGTTCTGGTCACGATCGCGGTCTTCCTGGCCGCGACAATGGATACCAGGGGATACCCGGATTGGGCTATTGCCGTGGTCTTTGTATCAATTGGTATATTGGCCACGCTGCTGCTGGCAGCCATGCAGGTGGCGCGCCAATGGGAAAAGGCGGTGGTGCTGCGGCTGGGTAAGTTCAGCGGCCTGAAAGGCCCCGGGTTATTCTGGATCATCCCGATCATTGACTCGATCACACGCTGGATCGATCACCGGGTGATGGTGACACCTTTCTCGGCAGAAAAGACACTCACACGGGATACCGTGCCGGTTAACGTGGACGCGGTGCTTTTCTGGCTGGTTTGGGACGCCGAAAAGGCCGCCCTGGAGGTGGAAAATTACCAGGCTGCCATCGCGTGGGCTTCACAAACCGCGCTGCGTGAGATCATCGGGCAAATGACGCTGGCGGATATATTGGTAGGGCGGGCGAAGATGGACGCGGACCTGCAAAAGATCATTGATGAGCGCACCACGCCGTGGGGGATCACCGTGCAATCAGTTGAGATCCGTGATGTGGTCATACCGGCTGACCTGGAAGACGCCATGTCGCGCCAGGCGCAGGCAGAGCGTGAACGCCAGGCGCGTGTGATCCTGGGTGAATCAGAAAAACAGATCGCCTCGAGCTTTGCTGAAGCCTCGCAATCCTATATCAACAACCCCACCGCGCTGCACCTGCGCGCGATGAACATGCTCTTCGAAGGGTTGAAAGAAAAGGGAGCGATGGTGATCGTGCCCTCCAGCGCCGTGGACACCATGAACCTGGGCGGCATCAGCGGCATTACCTCGCTGGCGCAGAACCAGATGAAAAAGAATGAAGAGTAGATTGCACAGTAGAAAAAAAGGATTGTTTCACGTGAAACAATACGATTGAGGTGAAAATGGATAGCAGTATCGTTGTAGAGCACCTGGGTCATCGCTTTGACACCCGTTTTGTCTTGCAGGACCTGAATTATGAGGTCCAGCAGGGAGAGGTTTTCGCACTGCTGGGGCCGAACGGAGCGGGGAAAACCACCTCGATCCGGTTGTTGAACGGTTTATACAAACCTACCCAGGGCAAGATCCGTGTGTTCGGTAAGGATCCGGTTAAGGATGGTTCCAGCATCAGGAAGGCAACTGGTGTTCTGACCGAGACCAGCGCTTTGTACGAGCGCCTGACAGCGCGCGAAAACCTGTTGTTCTTCGGCAGGCTGTATGGTCTTACAGAATCGCTTCTGTTAAAAAGAATTGACGAAACCCTGCACTTTTTTGCACTTAAAGAGCGTGAAAACGATCGTGTGAGCACCTACAGCAAGGGAATGAAACAGCGCCTGGCACTGGCAAGGGCGTTTCTGAATCACCCGCAAATCCTTTTTTTGGATGAGCCGACCGCGAGCCTGGACCCGGAATCCTCTTTGCAGGTGAACGAGTTGATCGAGTCGCTAAGTAAGAACGACGACCGCATCGTATTCCTGTGCACGCACCGCCTGGAGGAAGCAGAGCGGCTGGCTGACCGAATCGCGATCCTGAACAATGGCAAATTACTGGCATTGGGGAGCATGGACGAGCTCAGACGGCGATACAACCCTGGTTTATGGGTAGAGATCGAGCTGATGAGACCCCTCGAAGAGCGAACCGTGCTGGAAAATGTACGGGGGGTGAGCCAACTTCAGGTGGAAGACCGCAGGTTGCGGGTGCAGGTGGAGGAAGAGGAGGTCATCCCCGCGCTGGTCAATGAACTGGTAGCGCGCAGGGCTGAGATCCTGCGGGTCAACCCGCAGATGGTGAGCCTGGAAGAGATCTACTTTAAGCTGCAAACAGAAGTCAGGGAAGGTGCACTATGAACTGGAGAACCATTAAAACCATCGCCGGAAAAGACATCAAGGAAGCCACGCAGAACAAATCCGTATGGCTGCCGATACTGATCGTTCCTCTGATTTTTGTGGTGCTCCTACCGGTGGGCATGACGCTGGCCATTGGCAGTTCGGCCGCCACTGAAGCGAATCCATTGAACGACCCTGATTTTGCCATGTTCATGGAGCGAATGCCGCAATTCCTTTCCGACCTGATCGAAGGGTTGGATTCGGCGCAATCCGGTATTGTGCTGCTGCTGGGTTACCTGTTCGCGCCATTCTTCCTGATCATGCCATTAATGTTCTCGACGGTCATCGCATCAGAATCCTTCGCGGGCGAAAGGGAGCGCAAGACTGTTGAAGCGCTGCTGTACACTCCTGCCACTGATACGGAGCTGTTCCTTGGGAAGGTGCTGGCGGCGCTGGCGCCGGCTTTACTGATCACGTGGGGAGGTTTTCTGGCGTACAGTGTGGTGGTTAACGCCGCTGCTTACTCGGTCATGGGCAGGATCTGGTTCCCTCTACCGAGCTGGTACCCCCTGATCCTGTGGGTCTCTCCCGCCATATCTTTGCTGGGCATCGCGGTAACGGTATTGATCTCGGGTAAGGTTCAGACCTTCATGGGCGCGTACCAATCGAGCGGTTCGCTGGTATTGCTGGTGCTGGCGCTGCTGGCAGGGCAGGCGACCGGGGTGCTGTACCTGAGTGTTCCGGTGGTACTCCTGATCGGACTGGTATTGTTCCTGGTGGATGCCGTGTTGATGTATTACGCTATCCGCACCTTCAATCGCGACAGGCTGCTGGCCTCCTCTGGGTGAGACACGAGAATGTTTCACGTGAAACAATGCGGATTTGTGTTTAATTCGCACTACAGCACAGGTTAAAATCGGCTATACTAAGCAATACTCAACCACGCGGCGGTTAAGCCGCGTAATTTTTGAGGTCAGGTGAATTCATGGAAAATAATATTCCGCTGTTCATTACATATGTGATCTCCATGTTGATCATGATCGGCTTGCCGGTACTGCTGGCGTTCGTGGTGACACGGTATTTCAAGGTGTCATGGTGGGTGGTGCTGGCGGGTGTGCTGACCTTCCTGTTATCGCAAGCGGTGCATTACCCGGCTGTGATCGGGATCAACACCCTGTTTAACAAGGGATTGCTGCCTGTCCCTTCAGAAAAATGGGTGCCCCTGGTGAATGGTGTGATCGGCGGGTTATTGGCGGGAATTTGCGAAGAAACCGCGCGCTGGGTGGGTTTCAAGTTTCTGAAAAGGAAAGCGGATCGTTATGGATCAGCCTTTGGGCTGGGAGTCGGGCACGGGGGGATTGAAAGCATCATTCTGGCCGTGCTGGGAACCGGCGCCACGCTGTTCACGGTCCTGTTCTATAACGCCGGCGGTGAGGTAGCCAAGGGCGTTTCAACCAATGAAGTGCAATACATGCTCTACCAGATCGAGCAATTCTGGACGACACCATGGGTGAATGGGTTGCTGCCGGGGGTGGAGCGAATCATCGCGATGTCACTGCAGATCTTCCTGTCCACGCTGGTGTGGAAAGCGGTAGTGGACCGTTCGTTCATCTGGTTCGCGCTGGCGGTCATCTACCACGCCGTGGTGGACGCGCTGGCGGTCTACCTGGGAGGCATCGGTTGGGGGTACTGGGCGATCGAAGGCGTACTGGCTTTGTTCCTGGTGCTTAACGTCTACCTGCTCTATCGATTCTGGAAAGAAGAGGAGGAGATCGAGGAGGAAATGGAGGAGCTGGAGGAACTGGAAGAGGGAGAGGAGCCAGATGAAGAGGGTGATTTTGTGGACGAAGCCGATCAGTTAGACGAAGAGGAAAATGATGAGGTGGATGAGAATACAGACACGGATGACGCGGATTCAAGTGATGATAAAACGGACACAGAAAGCGGCGAACTAGAAGAAGACCCCAGGTAATCTCCCATTTGAACGATATTACAAGACCCGATCTAACTGACCGGGTCTTATTTATTAACCAGGAAAGCGACCGCCCGTCCGATGTCTTCGTTCATGATCACGCGCACCGTCTGACCCGGGAAGGAGTCGGAGATCCTCAACA
>MTKZ01021044.1_pt1 | contig 12876 bp, 13 predicted proteins | sample 1042781 | NCBI WGS metagenome assembly MTKZ01 (sample SAMN06212207, study PRJNA360539) | anaerobic digester metagenome | biome: Wastewater treatment plant; material: sludge; isolation source: anaerobic digester fed with sludge from wastewater treatment plant | place: Denmark: WWTP Viborg ...
CGATCGACTACATGCGCAAGACGCTGGACGTCGGGATCACGACGATCCGTGACGCCGGCGGCGCAGACGCTGGCATCAAGATGGCGGTCGAGAACGGCCTCATCACCGGCCCGCGGATGCAGATCAGCATCAGCGTCCTCTCGACCACCGGCGGGCATGGCGACGGATGGATGCTCTCTGGCAACGACCTGAAGATGACGCCAGCCTACCCTGGCTATCCGGATGGCATCTGCGACGGCCCCGAGGAGGTGCGCAAGAAGGTCCGCGAGATCCTGCGCGCCGGCGCGGAGGTGATCAAGGTCTGCTCGACCGGCGGCGTCGGCAGCCCGACCGACCACCCGAACTTCACCCAGTTCTCGATTGAAGAGCTGAAGATCATGGTCGAAGAGGGTCACTTCCACGGCGGCATCAAGGTCATGTCCCACGCGCAGGGCGCGGAGGGGATCAAGAACGCCGTCATTGCCGGCATCCATTCGATCGAGCACGGCATCTATCTGGACGACGAGGCGATCGAGATGATGATCGAGCACGGCACCTTCCTCGTGCCGACCCTCGTCGCGCCGCTCGGCGTCCTCGAATCGGTCGAGCAGGGCAACGCCGCGCCGGAATACGCGCTGCGCAAGGCTCGCGAGTCGGTCGGCGCGCACAAGGACAGCATCGCCCGCGCCTACAAGGCCGGTGTCAAGATCGCGATGGGAACCGACGCAGCGGTCGTCCCCCACGGCACGAACCTGCGCGAGCTGGGGCTGATGTGCGATGCCGGCATGTCGCCGATGGAGTCGCTCGTCGCCACGACGAAGGTCGCCGCCGAATGCCTCGGCTGGCAGGACCGCGTCGGCACGCTGGAGGCCGGCAAGTACGCCGACGTCGTCATCACCCGGACCGACCCGCTGGCCGACATCCGCTCGCTGGAGGACACGAACAACATCGCGTTCGTCATGAAGGGCGGCGAGATCGTCAAGGACATCCGCAGCGCGTAGGCGCTCAGTTCGCCGGGTGACCGTCCTGGTACCGGCTACAGATCGTCAGGTTGGTCACCCGGCGTTGCCTGTGCAGCGGCAAGCAGACCGAGCGCGCCTAGCAGCAGCCCGCAGAACAGCGACCAACTCTCGACTGGCAACTGTTTCGGCCAGGCCCAGCGGCTGGCGGTGTCGAGATAGAGCGTGACTGCCGCGTAGGCGAGCGGCGCGAGCCAAGCCAGTCGGTAGCCGAGGACGCGACCGCACAGCAGCGCCAGACCGGTATAGCCGACCAGGGTCCGCGCCAACGCCAGCCGTAGATCGATATCGGCGACACTCGCCGCGCCGATCAGCAGCGCGATGCCGATGACCAGCAACCCGGCCAGATACAGTACGCGGAAGAGCGGCAACGGTCGGCTGGCGACCTCCTCGGCATCGCCGAACGGCGACCGGGCGGTGACGCCGATCACGACGGCCGGGAGCAGCGGCAGCGCCAGTGTCGTCAGATCGAGCGGCAGGTCGTCGTAGCGCACGAGGCACAACCAGGCCAGCAGCGCCGCCGCAACCAGCCAGACCAGCGCCGGACCGGCCAGCCGCGAGCGCAGGAACAGCACGGTCAGCCTCACGGCAGATCGGCCAGCGNNCCCGGTGCGAAGGTCGGCGAAGTGAGTCTCGAGCCAGTCACGTTGCTCGGCTTCGGTGAGTACGGCGAAGCGTTCGCCAGCGTCACAGGCCGACTCGCTAGGGAAGCCCATCCCGAGATCGAGGGGATCGACAGACATCCCACACATCGTGTGACCGCCGATGCGAGCCAGCAGCCAAACGCCGATCGCGTGCTGCGCCTCGTTCTCGATCCGTCCATACTGTCCCAGCGTAGATTCATCCGCGACGAGTTGATCGACACAGCCGTCAACGACAACGCGGGTGCCGTCATTACGTCCAGTGCCAAAGCCGATGTTGCGACACTCAACTGGCGAGGCTATGCCCGGCAAGCCTCGCAACGGCGCGACGAGATGCTCGGCATCGAGGACTGCGCGATCCAGCCACGGCTGGAACTGAGGATGAACGCAAACAACGACATCATCACCGCGGCAGACCGGCTCCGGCGCTGTGTATTCCTCGGCCGCGATCGTGTTACCCCAACCGTCGACCAGGCGATTGTTCGCGTAATCCCAGCGCGGCACGCCGGCCCAGATCATGACCACGGTACCGACGACCGGCACGATCGCGAGCGCCAGCAGCGCACCACGGACCAGATCGCGCCGCTGCGCCAGCCAGAGCGCGGCGATAGCGGTGAACGTCAGGCCGGCATAGAGGAGCGCCTGCCACGGCGCGGACCGCTCGGTGACGTTGCTGACCGCCAGCAACGTTGGCCAGGTCGAGCGCTGCGTGCCATCGCCCATGGCCGCCATACTGTTCGCGACGAACATCTGCCCGCTGAAGGCGACGACCGCGACGATCGGCGCGGTGAACCGCGAGGCCGACAGGTAGCCGGCCAGATAGCCCCAGGCTGCGAAGGCGAGCAACGCAACTTCCGCGATGGCAACGGACCAGAACTCCGGCCCGCCCCACGTCGCGTGCAGCGTCGTTCGGGAGAACATGTAGACCGCAACGACGACGTAGGCCAGCAACGCCCAGACGGCCGTCGCGAACCAGCGGGTCAGGTGTCGGGAGAGTGTCGGATGTGGCGTCGTCGAGAGCAGATCGGTGATGGCCCGGCGACGGTCATTGCCCGCGATCCAGGCCGCCGCGCCAGCGATGGCCGGCCCCGCCAGCGGGACAACCGATTTCCGTAATAGTTCGTTCGTGCTCGACCAGAGGTACGGCTCCCAGAGTTGCGCATCGATCAGGTACCACGCGCCAAGCAGGATCACCGGGACGAGCAGCAGCGCCGCGTTGTGGCGCGCCTCGATGGCGACGAGTCGCAGCGTAGTCATCCGCGCGCTCCTGTCAGCACGCGTGTATAGCCACGCTCCAGCGCCGAGTCGCCGATGCCACCGTCGCCGAGCTGGCTGAGCTCGTCGGGCGTGCCACGAAAGACGATCCGTCCACCGTCCAGCAACGCCATAGCGGTACAGGCGGCGGCGACGTCCTCGATAAGATGGGTGCTGATGATGACCGTGGCATGCTGGCCGGCATCCCGTAGCAGGGCGCGAAAGAGAACGCGCTGTTCGGGGTCGAGGCCGGCGGTCGGCTCGTCAAGCAGCAGCAGGTCGGGATCGTTGACGATCGCCTGAGCGATGCCAACCCGCCGGAGCATGCCGCCGGAGAGCGTCTTCAGCTTCGACTTCGCCCGGTCCGCCAGCCCGACCCGCTCGATCGCCCGCGCGACCGCCGGACGAACCTCATCGGCCGGCATCTCCTTGAGCAGCGCGAAGTACTCAACGAACTCGAAGACGGTGAAACCGGGGTAGTAGCCGAGGTGCTGCGGGAGATAGCCGAGCCGGCGACGGATCGCGGTCCGCTCGCTTGATCGACGCGGGTCGTGGCCGAGGAGCTGCAGCTCACCGCTCGCTGGCGACAGCACGGTGGCCAATGTCCGCAACAGCGTCGTCTTGCCAGCGCCATTCGGGCCGAGCAGGCCGACGACACCGCCGGAGATCTGCAGGTCGATCCCGTTCAGGATCGTCGTGCGGCCGATTCGTTGCGTCAGGCCGCGCGCGGCGACGCTTGGCGTCGTGTTCGTTACCATCCCGTAGCCTTTCGATTTGGGAGCGCCAGCGCCACGCAAGCCAGCACCACCGCCAACGCGCTGTAGAACGGCATGAGCCGTGCATCCTGGACGGCAGCCATCCCACCGAGCGAGACCGACCCGCCAAGGACAATCAGCGCCCAGCCGAGCACGACAGCCGCCGCGCCGACCGGCGCGGATCCGCTGGCCGATGCAGCCGCCAGCCCGAGCGCCGAGAGCATCGCCATCGGCACTAGCCACTGCAGCGTCAGCGTCAGTGCGTCGCCGACGATGATCGAGGCCAGCAGGCCGAGCAGCGCATTCACGGCAAAAACAGCCACGACCCGTGAGAGCAGCACCGCCCGCTCGCTGGTTGCCATCGAGCGGCTCAGCTCCCAGGCCGGATCGACGCCGGGGCCGTAGGCGAACGCGATGCCGATGCCGGCCAGCACAGGCGCGAGCACGGCGATCCATGGCTCTCCCGTCTGGGCCGTCACCACAATCCCGACGACCAGCACGACGACGCTTGCCAGCAGCCATGAGACGACCAATGACGGAGTCGTCACGATAACGCGCGCAAAGGCCGACGAGCCGAGCAGCCGCGCCATCGCCCGCTCGACAGCACTTGTCGGCGGCGACCAGACCCTTCCCGCAACCCCGGACCAGACGCGCCCGAAATCAACATCTGGGGGAACGTGGTCGCTCACGACGAGCCTCCTTCAAGTGCGGCACGCAGCAGGCGGCGGATGCGATGCATCCGACTCTTGACGGTCCCCTCGGGGATGCCCATGCGCTGCGCGGCGTCGGCGGTCGAGCGGTCCTCGATCAGGACCATGCGCGCCAGATCGCCATGGTCGGTATTCAGGCGGGCGAATGCGCGCTGCAGGTCTATTCGCAAGGCGGACTGTGCCGCCATGTCGTCAGTCATATGCAGGTCCAGATCGGGCAGCGGTCGGCTGTGCTTGCGCGCCCAGAGTGCCGCCTGCCGAGCGGCGATGCCCCACATCCATCCTCCAACCTGCCCCGCCCCGCGATACGTCCCTGCGCCACGCCAGACAGCGAGAAACGTCTCCTGCAGAACGTCCTCAACGGCATGGGCTGGCAAATGTGCGCGAAGTCGGGCAGCCAGCCAGCCGGCGTGACGCTCGAAGAGTGTCCGCAAGGCCAGGTCGTCTCCACCGGCAATGGCGGTTAGCAGGTCGTGATCATCCATCTCATTTACTCTGTTGCGTGTTCGACACGATTGGTTCACGCCTGACGATCTATGCGACCATATGAGCGCCGACAGAGCGAGGCGGCGCCGTGTTATCGCCCCGCGAACATGACAATCGGAGCGTAGCAGTGTCATCGAACGCGCAGACGCCACGGACTTATGTCAACACCAGTGTCGTTGCGGATTCCAACAGCTCGCCGAGTCGCGAGCCGATGGCGTTCCACCGGCTGCTGGCCGGCTACGCGCCATCGCGGCTGGCCGAAGCGCCGGACGCGGCGAGAGCGTTGGGGATCGGTCGGCTGCTGGTCAAGGACGAATCCAGCCGGTTGGGTCTGCCGGCCTTCAAGATCCTCGGCGCGTCGTGGGCGACCTACCGGGCGCTGGCAGAGCGCATCGGCGGGTTTGCCGACTGGCAGACGCTCGACGATCTGGCCGGCCAGCTCGCGCCGCACGGTCCGCTGACCCTCGTCGCCGCGACGGACGGCAACCACGGACGGGCTGTCGCGCGGATGGCCGCCCTGCTCGGATTGTCGTCGCGGATCTATGTGCCGGACGACATGGCGCAGGCCCGCCGCGACGCGATCGCCAGCGAAGGCGCCGAGGTCATCGTCTTCCACGGCACCTACGACGAGGCGGTCGCCCGCTCGGCCGAGGATGCCGACGACCAGCACCTTGTCATCTCCGACACCTCGTGGCCCGGCTACGAGGATGTGCCAGGCTGGGTTATCGATGGCTACTCGACGATCCTCTGGGAGGTGGACGACGCGCTGGCCGCAGCCGGCCTTCCAGCGCCGAACGTCGTCGCCGTCCAGATCGGGGTCGGGGCGCTGGCGGCGGCCGTCGTCGCGCACTACCGCCGGCCGGGCGGGGNNGTGCCCGATGCTGGTCGGCGTCGAGCCAGCCCACGCCGCCGGGATGCTGGCTTCGATGGAGGCGGGCGAGATCGTCTCGGTTCCGGGGCCGCACGATTCGATCATGGCCGGCCTCAACTGCGGCGCGCCGTCGATGCTGGCCTGGCCGATCGTCTCTCGCGCCACCGACATCTTCGTCTCAGTCCCCGACGAGCGCGCCCGCGAGGCGATGCGCCTGCTGGCCGCCGACGGGGTTGTCGCGGGTGAGACTGGCGCCGCCGGCCTGGCCGGCCTTCTCGACCTGCTCACCGGCCCCGACGCCGATCGCTACCGCGCGCTCCTCGGCGCGACCCCCGACGCCACAGCGCTGGTCATCGTCACCGAGGGCGCGACCGATCCGGAGGCGTACGCGCGAATCGTCGGGGCGTGAGGGCAACGCCTGCCGGCAGAATATGGGCCGTGACTGTCACGAATAGACGATTCCGCCGGCCGTAGCGGTCAGCTTCGATTGGCCGTAAGCAGCCCGGTACGGTACAACACAGGGTCGAGCGCCGGGCGACGGCGCGATGGGTTGGCTGGAGGAACGGGCGTCGATGCTGAGGATGGTCATTGTCGGGCTGCCGCAGAGCGGCAAGACGACGGTATTCAATGCGCTCACCCGCTCCGAGGCGGAAACCGGCGGGTTCTCGTCGGGCGAGAGTGAGGCGAACCTGGCGACCGTCAAGGTGCCGGACCCGCGTCTCGACGCGCTGACGCCGCTGTTCAACCCCAAGCGCATCGTCCCGGCGGACGTGCAGTATCTCGACGTGGCCGGCCTGGCCAAGGGCGTTGGCGAATCCGGCATGGGCGGGCAGCTGCTGGGCCAGCTCGCGCAGGCCAATGCGCTCGTCCTCGTCGTCCGCGCCTTCGAGGATGCCAACGTCCCCCACCCGGAGGAGACGGTCGACGCACTGCGTGATCTCGAGACGCTGCTGCTGGAGTTCACCTTCTCCGACCTCGGCATCATCGAGAAGCGGCTTGTCCGGATCGACCAGACAGTCGGCAAGCTCCGCGGCACGGAGCGCGAGCAGCACGAGCGCGAGCGAGAGGCGCTATTGCGCTGCAAGGTGGCGCTGGAAGCCGATACTCCCATCCGCGAAGTCGAGCTGGACGAGGAAGACGCGCGACTGCTGCGTGGCTTCGGGTTCCTGACCCAGAAGCCCGCGCTGGTGCTGTTCAACGTCGGCGAGGACCAGCTCGGCGCGACCGCCGATGAGATCGTCGCCGTCGCGCGCGAGCGGTTCGGCCGGCCTGGCGTCGAAATCCATGCGCTGGCCGGCCAGATCGAGATGGAGATCGCCCAGCTCGACGCCGACGACGCCGCGCTGTTCATGGCCGATCTCGGCATCGCCGAATCGAGCCTCGATCGCGTCATCCGGCTATCCTANNCGACCTCGGCATCGCCGAATCGAGCCTCGATCGCGTCATCCGGTTATCTTACGATCTGCTGGGGCTGATCTCGTTCTTCACCGTCGGGCCCGACGAGGACCGCGCGTGGACAATCCGACGCGGCGCGACCGCTGTCGAGGCAGCCAGCGAGATCCACTCCGACATCGCCCGCGGCTTCATCCGCGCCGAGATCGTCGCCTACGACGACATGATGGCGACCGGCACCATGGCCGAGGCGCGCAAGGCCGGCAAGCTTCGGCTGGAGGGCAAGACCTACGTGATGCAGGATGGCGATATCACCCACTTCCTGTTTAACGTGTAGCGGCGATCGAGGAACGCCGATGAGCATCCCGGCATCAACGGAGCATCGCGAACCGGATATCGCGCCAGCGGTCGAGCGCGCGGCGCTAAGCGTCGTCGTGCCGTTGCTCAACGAGGTCGAGAGCCTGCCGCAACTCCACACCGAGATCACCCTCGCGCTGGCGACGCTCGATCTGAGTGGGCCGGCCGAGATCATCTACGTCGACGACGGCTCGACCGACGGATCGGCGCGCATTCTCCAGGGGCTGTTCGACGTCGATCCCCGCGTCCAGGTGATCCAGTTCCGGCGCAACTTCGGCAAGTCTGCCGCGCTGGCGGCCGGCTTTCGCGCCGCGAGCGGCCGGCTGGTTGTGACGCTGGACGCCGACCTGCAAGACGTGCCAGCCAGGATCCCGTCGCTGCTCGCCCCGATCCTCAACGACGAGGCCGACCTCGTCTCCGGCTGGAAGGCAGACCGGCAGGACCCGCCGTCGAAGACGCTTCCGTCAGCGGTGTTCAACCGCGTCGTCCGCTCGATGACCGGCGTCGAGCTGCACGATTTCAACTGCGGCTTCAAGGCGTATCGCGACGAGGTGCTCGACGAGCTCACGCTCTACGGCGAGCTGCACCGCTACATCCCGGTGCTGGCGCACGTCCGCGGCTTCCGCGTCGCCGAGGTCGCCGTGCCGCACCGACCGCGCCGCTACGGGCATTCGAAGTTCGGCCCGTCGCGCTTCTTTCGCGGCTTCTTCGACCTACTGACGGTCCTCTTCCTGTCGCAGTACACCCGCCGGCCGCTGCACCTGTTCGGCCTGATTGGCGTGATCACGTTCGGGCTGGGCTTCCTGATCGACGCCTGGCTGGCGTTCGTCAAGCTAGTGCTGGGCCAGCCGATCGGCCATCGGCCGTTACTGACGCTCGGCGTGCTGCTGATCATCGTCGGCACGCAGTTCATCGTTTTCGGTCTGCTGGGCGAGATGATCGCCCATCACGCGCACCTCAGCAACGCAGGCGGCCGGCCGACCGACTATTCGATCCGCCGCGTCCTGCGCCACGATTCATCAGCCGATGCTTAACCCGCGTAGGGGCAGCCAATGACTGACGTGACGTTCCGCTGCCCGGTCTGCGGCTCGACCGACTGTACGCCCCATCTCGACCTCACCGACCGCATGTTCGAGACGACCGACGCCGTCTTCCCGCTCGTCCGCTGCTCTGGCTGCGGATTGCTCCGGCTGCACCCACAGCCGGACTCGGCAACGCTGGCCGTCGCCTACGGGCCGGGCTACACGCCGCACGCGCGGGCCGGCCTGTCTGGCAGGGCGAAGAGCTGGCTGGAGCGCCGCTCGGTCGGTCAGCTCCGGCGCTATCTCGCCGCGCCACGCCGGGTGCTCGATGTCGGCTGCGCCACCGGCGACCTGTTGCTGGCCATCCGCGCGGCCGGGAATGCACACGTCACCGGCGTCGAGACGGGCGAGTTGGCGGCGCGGATCGCGCGGCGTCGCGGCCTCGACGTGCGCACCGGTGAGCTGGAGGACGCTCGGTTCCCCGACGCCTCGTTCGACACCGTCATCCTCTCGCACACAATCGAGCACGTGCCGGACCCGGCAGCGACGCTGGCCGAGGTCGCTCGCATCCTGCATCCCGGCGGCGCGCTGATCCTCTGGCTGCCGAACGTCGAATCGATTGAGGCCAGCCTGCTGCGGACCTACTGGATCGGCTACGACGCCCCGCGCCACCTGACGACGTTCGACGTCTCGACGTTGCGCCGCGCGCTCGCCACCGCCGGCCTCGATATGGCGGAGATTCGCCACGAGGCGGTCGGGCTCGAGTGGGCCTGGGCGCTGCGCCTGTTCGCCCGCGACCACCTGCCAGCCGCCGAACCGCTCCTCCGCGGCATCCACCCGCTCCTCATCNNGCGGTGAAGCCCGCCGGGTAAGCCACCCGCTCACGCATCGTTGCTCGGTCGGCCCCTACGACCGATACTGGCTCCTGGGCAGTGTCACGACGAACGGAGGTCGGATGAGTGGGGTGATCTACCTCGTCAATGGCGAGGGAACGCTGGTGCCAATGACCGAACAGTCGTACGACAGCGAGGACGTCCTCCAGCGGCTCCTCGCCGACTATCCCGATCTTCTGGGCGGCGAGCAGATGAACGCCTCGGCTCCTCGCCGCTGGCTGCTCCTTGCCCGCGAGGCGGGCCTGCCCTCCGCCGAGGACGGAACTGACAGATGGTCGATCGACCATCTCTTTGTCGACCAGGACGGCATCCCGACCATCATCGAGGTCAAGCGCAGCACCGACACCCGCATCCGCCGTGAGGTCGTCGGCCAGATGCTCGACTACGCCGCGAACGCCGTCGTCTACTGGCCGGTCGAAAGCCTGCGCTCGCGCTTTGAATCCCTATGCTCGACCGAAGGACGCGACCCCGAGAGCGTGGTCGCCGACACTCTCGGCCTTGATGGCGGTTCCGACGAGCTCTGGAAGCTCGTACAGACGAACCTGCAAGCCGGGCGTGTGCGCCTCGTCTTCGTCGCGGACATCGTCCCGCCCGAGCTCCGGCGCGTCGTTGAGTTTCTCAACGCGCAGATGAACCCGGCCGAGGTGCTCGCCGTCGAGGTGCGCCAGTACGTCGGGCAGGGACAGCAAGCACTCGTTCCGCGCGTCGTCGGCCAAACGCAGCAGGCGATCAGCCAGAAGTCCGGCGGTAGGTCGAGGGGACCATCTCGACAGTGGGACGAACCATCGTTCATGGCGGAGATCGAGAATCAGGCAGGTCCGGAAGCGAGACGCATCACCCGCGAGCTGCTGGACTGGGCCGAGGAGAAGGCGTCGCGGATATGGTGGGGCAAGGGCAGGATACAGGGTTCCATGTATCCGTCGATTCAAGTGGACGGGCAGACCAACTGGCTGTTCTCCGTCATCACTACCGGTCGCGTGCAATTCGAGTTCGGCAATATGAAGAAGACGCCAGCGTTCAGCGACGATGCGAAGCGACTGGAGCTTCTTCGACGGCTCAACGAACTCGACGAGGTGTCAATGGACCCGTCTCGGATTGACCTCTGGCCGACGATCCCGATCACGGTCCTCGCTTCAGATCGCAACATGGACAAGTTTCGCCAGGCATTCGGCTGGGTTATCAGCGAGATCCGCCAGGCACCAGCGTCTGGACCGCGACCTGCCACTGACCTCAAAGGAGAGAGTCACTAGTCGGCAAGGCGCCGGGTCCGCCTGCCGCGCGAGAGGTTATCGATGACGACGCTCGCCATCTTCGGGAACCACGACGAGCAGACCCTCGCCCAGCTGGCCGACGTCGACAGCCGTGCTGTCTACACGGCATTGATGGCGGACGGGCATCTCGGATACATCATGCCGATCGGCGGTGTCGCCGCCTACGATAATCAGGTCTCGGTCGCCGGGGTCGGGTTCGACATCGCCTGCGGGAACCTGGCGATCCAGACCGACCTCGTCCTCGGCCAGAACGTCCAGCAGTCGGCGCTGGCGGAGATCGCCGACCACATCGCGCACGGGCTGGAGTTCGGCATTGGCCGGACCACGCCTGACGGGCCGGTGGACCATCCGCTCTTCGCGTCTCCCGCGTGGGACGCGCTCCCCGGCAACGTGCGCGCGCCGCTGCGGGAGCGAGCGCGGGCGCAGATCGGCACGATCGGCTCGGGAAACCACTACGTCGACGTCTTCGCCGACGAGGACGACGCGATCCGGGTCGGTGTCCACTTCGGCAGCCGCGGCCTGGGGCACACCATCGCCTCGGGCTTCATGTCGCTGGCGGCCGGCCGGCCCTGGAGCGAGCGGGTGCCGGAACTCGAGGCGCTGCTGGATCTCGATAGCGACCTGGGCCGGCGCTACTGGGCCTTGATGGAGATGGTCGGTCAGTACGCCTACGCCGGCCGGGAGTGGGTCGCCGAGCGCGTGGTCGAGGGCATCCTCGGCGCGCGTGCCCGCCTAGCCGTCCACAACCATCACAACTACGCGTGGCGGGAACGCCACTTCGGCCGGGACCTCGTCGTCGTGCGCAAGGGCGCGACGCCGGCCTTCCCGGGACAGAAGGGGTTCGTCGGCGGATCGATGGGCGACGACGCGGTGATCCTGCAGGGGTCGCGGGCGAACACCGACCTGCAGAAGTCGGCGCTCTACTCCACCGTCCATGGCGCCGGCCGGGTCATGTCCAGAACGCAGGCCAAGGGTTCGAGGGTTCGGACCGACCGCCGCACCGGCGAGCGCAACCAGCGGAAGCGCGGCGCCATCACGCGGCAGATGATGTCCGAGTGGACCTCAAAGAAGGGCGTCATCGTCCGCGGCGGCGACGTCGACGAGAGCCCGCACGTCTATCGCAGGCTCGACGCGGTCCTGGCCGAACAGGGTGACACGATCGAGATCCTCCACCGGCTCCGGCCGCTGGTCGTCGTCATGGCCGGCTCCGACGTCCGCGACCCCTACAAGGACTGAGCGGGTCGCCCGCCGTCAGAACTTGTGCCCGAAGTCGGTCGAGAAGCTGTACTCGTTCTCGCTCCACGGCTCTTCCCAGGTACCGTCGCTGAAGCGCGAGAAGCGGAATCGGGTGAGGTCCACCGGGTCGCCACGGCCGTGGACGATGAGGCTGGCCAGCGATTGGCCGATCGCCGGGCCCTTCTTGAAGCCAGCGCCGCTGAAGCCGAGCATGAGGTAGAGGCCGTCGAGGCCTTCGATGCCGCTGAGGATCGGGTGGGTGTCGGGGGTCATGTCGTAGATGCCGGCGTAGCCGTAGAGCTCGTGTGCACGCGCCATGGCCGGCATCCGGCGCGCGACGTACGACTTGACCACCTCGCCGAAGCGCGGCTCGGAGCGCTCGTCGAATGCGAACGGGTCGACGATGTCGTGGAACTCGCCGCCGCCGACCCCCGCCAGTGTGCGGCCCGGCCCCCAGTCGCGGCAGAAGAACCCGGCGGCCGTATCGACGTAGGTCATCGTGCCGTCCGCCGGCATCTCCAGTGGCCGGTTGAGGACGACAACCTGCACGCGCTGAGCCTCGACTGGCACGGCGAGCCCGACCCCCGCGAGCAGTGGGACCGACCAGGCCCCGGCCGCACAGACGACCAGGCCGGCCGAGATCGGTCCGTCGGTCGTCTCGACGCCGGTCACCCGGCCACCGTTGGCCCGCAGGCCGGTGACTGCGCAGCGCTCGCGAACCCGTGCGCCGCCGCGAATCGCCGCGTCGGCCATGCCATGTGTCGCGGCAACGGCGTCAACGTAGCCGGAGTCACGCTCGTAGATCGCGGCAGTGATGTCGTCGGCGCGATCGAACGGCTGGAGATCGACCAGCCGGTCAGCCGAGATGACCTCCGACTGGATGCCAACCTCGCGCTGCATCGCGACAACCCGATGCATCCGCTCGACGTTGACGGCATCGTCGCCGCTGGTGGCGACAGTGACGATCGAGCCTGTGCGGCGGAAACCGCA
>MTKZ01005102.1_pt1 | contig 12873 bp, 11 predicted proteins | sample 1042781 | NCBI WGS metagenome assembly MTKZ01 (sample SAMN06212207, study PRJNA360539) | anaerobic digester metagenome | biome: Wastewater treatment plant; material: sludge; isolation source: anaerobic digester fed with sludge from wastewater treatment plant | place: Denmark: WWTP Viborg ...
CACCCTGCTTAACATCTGGCTTATAACCCGTGGGCAGAGTTGATTTAATAAAATCATACCACCCTGAGTTGGATGAATAAGCTATTGCGCTTTCAAGCAAGCCACTCTCTGTTATATATTTCAACTCATCTATGGGATGAAAACCATCATCAATTTTACCATATTCATATCCGTGAATTATATCTGCTATGATGACATCAGCCTTTTTAAGATCCGAGAACCCTGCAGCAACCCCTATAAGAAAAACATATAATGGATTCCAAAGCATTGTAGCTTCCAAAGTAGCCAATGCACTTCGGATTGTTCCAGAGCGGCCGATCATTCCGATAGCCACTGTGTAATATCTTTCATGCTTTTTGCTATATATCTTTCCCAGCTTCCATCGGTAATTTTTTTTATCGGGTCCTATTCCGTTGGCTAATTGGAGATTGGGTATTTTATTGCAGACCGCTTCATATTCAAAGTCCAAGGGCGTCAAGATAACAATCTCAGCCTTACATCCTTCATATATTTTATTCGAAGATTTAATGAATTCTAATGTGTATTTTAAAGCCACATCTAATTTTTCTAACATATCAGGGAGATTATCAACTAACTTAGCTTGCTTAACAGCGTTATCTATCAGGCCTTTCTCATCATCAGAGAGATCTTTGCAGGGCGTTCTCTATTTGTGAGATAATGCTATAGCTGCATTGGTCTGTTCTGGCCAAATCCTTAGCGGATAACAATTTAGCAGTTTCATTAATGTTATCACCAAGAACTTTATAATTGGAACCAGATTTGCTGGTAATCTCAAAGATTTTTCTAGCATTATCTTGAATTTCTGCAATTAAGTCCTTAATTCTATTATCAACAATAACATTTCCTTTCCTAAATAACTTGATGACTGAAGGCACTTTACCTTCAATAGAATCCATGAGTTTAGCGGCTTCCTCGCAATACGATCTTTGAATTTTGAGATTGTCAGCTATTTCGCCAAGGGGTCTATTTTTCAATCTTTGAGCCTCATTTAAGGCATTAGACAAATTTTCGATAATTCCGAGAAGCTCCTCCTTGCTACTCGAACGGCCTACTGCGTCTCTAGCTTCCGCTATGAACGTTTGAACCTCATTGTCGGCCTCTTGAAAGATGATATTATAGTAAGAACGATAGAATGGATAGCAGAAATGTGCAGGATTATATTTCGGATTTTCTCTTGATGCAAGCCCAAAATAATCAACAGCATTTTCTAGCTCTCCCTTTATCCCTTCTTCCTTTTCCGCTTCAGTAGCCTTGAGAACGGAGGCTCTTCCCAAAGAATGATAGGCATTCATCCTTACATGATTATTTTTATCCCTAGCAAGCTGCTCTAATGCTGTCCAAGCTAAATTCCTATCAAGAACTAATGAAAAAATAGAGCCAAGAATGCTGGCAGTACCACCACGCACGATGCTATCACTATTTTTAGCCAAATGCTCTATATCCGACCAAGATTGTTCTTTATCAGTGGTACGAGGGAATGCTGATCCCAATGCATCTATTGCCGCTCCTCTAACAAAAAAATCTTCATGCCTTGTAAGATCGATGAGGTTTTGCCATGGGCCATCCATTTCAGTAATATGGGAGACTACATGTTTTAGAGAATAAGCAGCATCCCTCCGAATGATCTCATCTGAATCACTGGTAAGCCTTAATAATACATTCCAGGCTTGATTTTTATCAGTAGCGTAGGAAAAAGATGACTTAAGAGCATCTATTGCGTATCTCTTTACACCTAAAAAGCTATCCCCAGTTCGTTCAACCAATTCTCTCCATGCCCTGTCTCTATCAGGAAGTTGGCAAAAGGATAATCCCAAAGCTTCTGTTGCCATCCATCTAACTCTAGGATTTGTATCATGAGCTAATCTAAAAATATCCTCTGAAGCTCGAGCTTTATCTATGAAGTATTGGAAGGATAATCCAAGAGCTATTGCTGCGCCTTCCCGTACATCCCCGTCACGTTCCTTTGATAGATTATGTATAATATGGCAGGCAGTTTCTCTATCCGGTAAGCCTGGAATGGCTAATCCCAAGCCAATTGCGGCACCATTTCGTACAAAAGGGTGATGATCATTAGAAGCGAGCCTTTGTAGATCCTTGAAGGCGATATCCTTATCCGGAATATAATAAATAGCAGATCCAAGCAATAGTGCAGCATCTCTATGAACACTAGTATCCGTATCTTGAGTTAATCTCAGAAGTTCATCTTGAGTAGACTTAAGAATTTCTGGCCACCCCTCATCATCTTTTGGGATATATACAATGGCAAGTCTCATTGCAGTAGCCGCATTACGTCTAACCACAGAGTTTGGGTCTCAGATCATTTCGAGTAGGGATCGCCAAGCGTGCTTCTTATCCACAACTTTTTGGAAAACTTCACCTAGTATATCAACGACTGCTGAGCGCACTTCAGGAACATCATCTTTCAATAAACCAATAAGTTGCTGGTAGCATTGTTCCTTTTTTGAATTATAATGAAATAAAGACTTCAATAATTTTGCCGCTTTTCTTCTATTTCTTGGATCTCCGCTATGGATTAATGCTTGGATCTCGTCATCCAAAAGGTTCATCGTTATGAGAATCATAAAAGATATATAAAAACATATCTTTGAAGATTACTTAAAAGATTACTATCCCACATTCCGCAGTAAAGATTTTTGAAAATGCAATTATTTATGTTCAAAACATATCAAGACTTATTTTCAAAATATCTGCATGATTCCAAGATTAAAAAAAATTAGCCAATCTTTCTAAAAGCTTAAAGAATCAAGGATTTATGTGTGAGAGAATAGAACCATGCGAGCAACATGCATCTCTCACAGGGGTTAAATAGTTGCATATGTAACAATGTCATTGTCGGAGAAGACATCCGCTGGTCGATTTTCAAGGCCGATGAGTAAAGGCGCTTGGTTTACAGCGTGATCGCAGATACCAATACCAGCAGATGCTTAAGGCAATACGATGAGCCCCAGAGCCGCCATTCTACCGGAGGCCCTGTCAGGAGATCATCAGTCCTTCAGCATCGGGGAGTGCGGTTTGCATGTCCCAAGAATTCGATTTGGGTGAGATGGAGATCGACTTCATCTCGTTCGTCCCGCGTGGGGCGAACCGGAAGAAGTGCTTCCTGGTGAAAGAGAACAGAGCATTGAAAGATGACATTCTCAAGTCGATCCTGGAGACCGATGAGTACGAAATCTCCAGGGTCCTGAAAGAGGCCTGGCTGGAGGCGAGGCGGCGGGAGTTCTGGAGGCAGCCAAGCTGCTCAAGGCCTGCAAAGACGAGCTGCCGGAGAAGGCTCTGCAGATCCTGGCCAAAGCCAGCGGGCTGCCCGAGCCTCAGCCGACGGGAAAGAGCCACGCCAAAGAGGAGGGAGCGGGAGAGGGAAAGAAAAGAGAGGGCGCTCCTGGGACGGTCCTCTCCAAAGAAGCCCTGGAGAAGATGGACCCTGCTACCCAGGCCATTGTCAAGCAGCTCCTGGAGGATAGAGGCAACTAAGAGCGAGGCCAGGAGGAGGGAGAGCGAAGGGAGGATTAAAAGACATGGTTGGAGGGAACATTCCTTCGCTCCATCGATAATTATCATACATTATTAATCATCTTTTCGGGTGGATTAATAAGGTCGTTCCTGCCAGATTTGGCTAAAAGGCCGGATGGCAGGCTCATACCTCCACCCAGAGCTCCTGCGGCCACAGCCCATCCTCCTGCTTGGCTTCGCCTCCGGCCTCAAAGCGGCTGCTTATCATCTCTTTCACCTCCGAATGCCCAATCCTGAAGACTTCCGCCAGGATCTCGATGGCCGCCTCCAGCTCCATTTCTTTTCGGCCATATATTGTCGTCCTCTGCCGCCTGAATAGCTGCTCCAAGACTTCTGCCATAATAGTCCTTCTACGTATAAGGATAAGAACCTTTGCAGGAAAACAATATCAATAAACCATTTTTACATAATAGAAAGTATGAATAAGATACAAATAAAACAATAGAGAATCCTTGGGGGGCAAAGGAAGAGGCGGGGCTTGGATTTGAATCCCGGGATAAAGATCTGGAGTGGGCTGACGCACCTTCTGCGGAGCTGGCCTTGGATCGGTTAAAAAGTCTCATACTATGATGGAAGGAAAAGGAGGGAGGGGAAAGTCGCTTGAGAAAAGGGATGTAGGAGGGAGATACAACGACTTTCGCCGAATACTATATAGTCAATTGCCGAGATATATAGTTTTCGCTCTGGACTATAGGATTAGCTATAGAGCCATTCCAGGTTTTGCCGCTCCGCCTCCAAAAGCCCGGCCTGCACTATTCATGCCCTAGGGCTATATGGCTCTCAATTGCTGATTTGCTGCGACAGAAAGCGCCGGATCAAAGAGAAGATAAACTCCAGAATAGCGAGGAGGTCAGATGCCTAGCCTACTCATCCCTCAGCCTGATCTCCAGAGACATCAGATCCTCTGCCACAGTGCTCTTCTCAAATATGGATCTGGCTTCTCTCAATAGAGCCGAGGTATCTTCGGAGTAGCGGGAGCTGATGTGAGTTAAAGCCAGAGCAGCCACCCCGGCCCGCCTGGCTGTCTCCGCCGCCTCCGCTGCGGTGCTGTGCTTGGTCTCCCGAGCCCAATCCGACATATCGCTGGCCAGGGCACAGTCATGGATCAGCAGGTCTGCCCCCTGGCTGGCTGCCTCCACCGAGGCGCAGGGCCTGGTGTCCCCGGTGTAGACCACCTTCCTCCCCGGCCTGGTCGGACCCATGACCTGATGTGGCTCTATCATCCGGCCATCAATCTCTATGCTCTGGCCGCGCTGCAGCCTTCCAAAAAGAGGGCCGGGCGGGACCCCTAAAGATACGGCCGCCTCGCGATTGAAGCGCCCCGGCCGCTGCTCCTCCTCCAGGCAGTAGCCCAGACTGGGTACGCTGTGCTGGGTGGAGAAGGCCGTCACTTGAAAGCCTTTCATTGGCACCGCCTCACCCGGTTCAAGCTCTACCGCTTGGACGGAAAAGTGACGGGAGAAGTAGCAGACGGACTTGAAGCAGTCCAGCATGCGAGCGGTGTGAATCGGCCCGGCGATGGTGAGGGGCTCCTCTCTTCCCTGAAAGGCCATGGTCTCCAATAGGCCGGGTATCCCCAGGATATGATCGGCGTGCAGATGGGTCAGGAAGATATGGGTGAGGCGCATCATTCCCGTCCTGGCCCGCATCATCTGCCTCTGGGTTCCCTCGCCGCAATCGAAGAGGATCATATCTCCCTCCCGGTTTACAAGCACGGCAGAGGGATTTCTCTCCGGGGTGGGAAGCGATCCGGCGGTTCCAAGAAAGATCACATTGAGCATCTTTGGCCTCGTTCTTGTTTTGCGCTGCAAGAGACAATTTTTCTAACATATCATCCTTTGCATATTCGTTGAGCAGCAGAGATCCAGATATCGTAAATCGCACGCAAATGCAATCCTTCTTCAAATAGCCCAAGAGAAATTCATCAACGCGATTTAGCCCACTCTCCTCAATGGCGATGCCAGGACCGATGCCAGAAAGAGGACAACGCTCATGATGACAATTGCGCTGCCTATAGGAAGGTCGAAATTCAGGGATAGGATAATCCCAAAGATACTTGAGACAAGGCTGATCAAAGGCGAGAGAAGAATTATCTTTCTCATGTCCTGGGTGAACTGGTAGGCTGATGACACTGGATTGACCATGAGGGCGAAGATCAGAAGACCGCCAACAAGCTTCAGGCACACAGAGACTGTTATGCCGCAAAGGAACAAAATAGCATAATGAAATGGGCGAGTGTTGATTCCTGACTCTTCGGCCAGCTTTCTATCGAGCATTATGGCGATGAATTCTTTGTAAAAGAGGGAGATCACTGCTATTAGGATCACTGCCAATACCACCAGACGGATTATATATTCATCTGTGATCCCGAGAACGCTTCCCCAAAGGATGGACAGAGCCATGCTGCTCACAGCAGATCCTGGTGCGATAGAAAGAAAGAACAGGCCTAAGGCCATGGTGAGAGAGAACATTACCCCTAAAATTATATCTGCCGGGAGGCGAGCCCGCTCTGCCAGAGGTCCAAGTATGAGGGCTACCAGTGTCGCCATTCCCAGGGCCATGGCGAATGGATCTCTGGATATGGCCAATCCCAGTGCCGCTCCGGCGAATGCCGCATGAGACATACAAAAACCCATAGAGGAAAGGTTCATACGCACAACGAAGACCCCGATCAAGGCGCATACCAGAGAAGCCAGGGAGGCTCCGATAAGTGTATTTTGCAGAATTTGCGGTGGAAGTTCTATCATATCATCCGCCTAACGATCAGAGAATGCAGCTGCAAATTGGGGAGAGGAGAGCATCTCCTTGGGTGGGGCCTCCCCGATCATACGTCCGTCTTTCAGCAGAATTATTCGATCGCAAATATCGGGCACATGGGCCAGGTCATGAACAACCATCAACGAGGTTAGGCCAGCATTCTGATGGAGGGCACAGATCTTAAAAGCAACTTCATCCACAGACCTGTAATCAAGGTTGGCATAGGGCTCATCCAATAGCAAAACCTCTGGATCTTTGGCAAGCATCCTAGCCAGAAGAACGCGCTGTGTCTGGCCGCCCGAGAGGCGGCCTATAGGCCTCTCCCAGAGGTGATCAACGCCGAAATACTCTGCCGCCTGGCGAGCTGCCTCACGATCAGATCTGCTGGGCCTTCTCAAGATGCCAATTTTTCCAAACCTGCCCATGAGGATCACATCTTTCACCAGATAGGGCGTCTGCTCAGGAAATGCCTTGGCCTGGAGCATGTAGCCTATGCGCCGCCGTGCTCTATGGCTGCTTCCGTTGAGACCGCTTCCCAGGACTCTAATCTTTCCTTGGCAGGGAAGCATCCCGTTTGCTGTCTCTAGCAGAGTTGTTTTTCCTGCTCCATTGGGGCCCATAACGCAAACGAACTCACCTTGCTCGATTCTCAGGCTGATCTCCTTGAGCGTGGAGTTTTTCTCTCCATCATAAAAGGTGGTGACATTCTCCATCTCAATAGCTGCGACCATTATCCCTCCTCCAGATCATATGAGCGAGAAGAGAGCTTCATCAGGCTCGAGGGATATCTTCCAGGAGAAATCTTCCAGTGAGTTATGTGATAGATGGCGGATCTGCTCCAGGATATCGTTGTTCACCTTAAAAGATACGCTTTTGCCGTTGCAAGTGAAAGAGGCCTCAGCTCTTCCCATATCCAGGCAGACGATATTTCCCTTTCCAAGGGTGCATCCCGTAGAAATCTGAACACCGTCGGCCAGGCAGGACATGGGCGGACGGCTGCCGGATCTGACCTCCGAGTGAATGCCCGAATAGCCTGTGGAATCCAGATGCTTGAGAGCCGAGAGACCCATCCTGATCCCCAGCACAAGGAATGGGCCTAAATGGCCGTGAAATTCCTTGCCCCGCTCGATCAAATCCTTCAGAGAAACGCTGTTAGGATCTATGATATTCATCTTCATTCCATAACACCTTGTAGGACTTAATTAATCGTATGTCTTTATTAATGAGGATGCGTTATTTGCTATTTATTGTTTTTTGTTCACAATTGAAAATTAATATATCTAATTTCATAGGCGTTTAGTGTTATCAAAAATATTAAATATCCTAAAGATTAGGATAGATATGGTGAGAATATGATTAAACCAATTGTACTGCTGATTGCTGTTGTGCTCATAGGAAATGCTTCTGCAGAGCAACTTAAAATTGTGACCACGACTACTGCTCTTGAAGATCTGGTGAAAGAAGTGGGAGGAGATATGGTGCAGGTGACATCCTTCGTCTCTTCGGGAGTGTGCCCTGATCATTGGGATATGAAGCCCTCACAATTCATAGCCCTAAACGAGTCAGAAATTGTATTTAAGCACGGCATGGAAGGATGGCTGTCCAATCTCACTCGACAGGACCAGAAGGTGGTTGTGCTCTCAGGTCCATGGAATACCCCTCAGATGGCAATAAACAAGACCCAGGCAACTGCAAAAGCGCTTATTGAGGTCGATCCTGCTAATGCGGCTCTATACGATGAGAATGCCAAAGCCCTGGAAACGCAATTTACCGAGCTGGCTGAAGATCTAAGGCAGAGAGCCAAAGAGGCGAATACAGCTGAGGTAAAGGTAATTTGCATGGATTGGCAGAAAGGCTTCATATCTTCTATGGGATTTGATATTACCAGAATATACGGTTCTGAGGAGACCCTTTCCATCAAAGATGTAAACGACATAGCTAAAACAGGAAAGGAAGAGAATATCAGCCTGGTCGTAGATAATCTGCAGAGCGGAACTGACGTTGGAGGACAGATTGCCAAGGAGATCAAGGCAAAACACGTCATACTTACCAACTTTCCCGGAGCCGTTCCAGGAACCGACAGCTTGCTGGAGATGCTCAAATATAATGGCGAGATGCTTCTTGCGGCAGTTTAACCTTTTATTTTTCCTTTTTTCCGACATCATAAGCTATAGCATATGTCTGGACTCAGTTATCCAAAGGAACTCTGAACCATTTGATTCCCGCAAGAATTGTGAGGTGATCCCATTGAAGATGCAATTGCTTTTAGTAGCAAAATAACCAAAAGATTTATTACTTAATAGGACGAAACTTTGAGCCAGCAAGCCTCTAGAAAAGGAGTGTGCAACATGCCAAACGAAGTCAGCGAATCATCGATCAACAGAGTAACGATTAAAGATGCTGCAGTGCCTTTTATCGCCAGGGGAGGACGTTTATTCTCGGGACAGGTAGTGGCATCAGATCCAGGAATCGAAGACGGGGAGAGGGTGATGGTTGTAGACAGGAAAAACAATCCCATTAGAATGATTCAAATCTTCAAAGAAACCTAGGAGGGCAAGAGGACATAGCTTCTCGGGCCATATCCTCAGCCCTGGTTTGCCATCAATGGAGATCCGGGCCTTGATTCAGATCTAATCCTCAGAATCACGGCCTGAGTTCCTCTTCTCAGGATCAATTTGAATTAGGATTCTCATTGGCAGATAATTGCATTTGCCTCAGGCTCTTGACCCTGCTTTCGAATCTAAAATAGATCAATAAAGGCCCCATCTCTTACTTGCCCGATGCTCTCTCCACCAGCCCCCAGCCCCGATCCCTGGCGTAGCCTTTCAGCACCTCCTGCACCATGACCATGAACTGCTCTTGGCTGTAGTTGAGCTGGGATGCCAGCCTCTCCACCAGAGGCTCCACATTCTTGACCTCATCGCTCTTGATGCTGCGCAGCACCACCGCAGCTGTGGCCATGAGCTCTAAGCCCTCTTCCATCCGGTCCTGCTGCACTGCCAGGGCACCCAGCTGGAAGAAGGACCCCGCCTCTGCCGCTTTATCCCCCAGCTCCTGATTGATGGCCAGGGCCTCCTTGAAGCTGCTCATGGCCAGCTCCTTCTCCCCGGCCTGGGCCTGGATCAGCCCCTGGCTATGCCGTATGGCGGACACAGCCGCCCGGTCCTCCATCGCCTTGAAAAGCGGCAGAGCCCTGGCGTACTCCTCTGCTGCGGCCTGGAAATCTCCTTTTTCCAGGTCCAGGCTGGCCAGGTTGAAGAGGGCAAAGGCAGCGCCCCTGGAGTCGTGTGATGACTCCAGCAACTCCAGTGATCTCTGCAGCCTGCTCCGGGCGGAATCGAAATTGGAGAGCATCATATCCAGGCGGGCCGTCTCCTGCAGTGCCTGGGCCTCACCCGGCAGGTCTCCCAGCTGCCTCATGATTCCTGCTATGCTTTCCATCTTCTCCAGGGCGGCTTGGCTCTCCCCCTTCTTCATGTCTATGGCCGCCAGGCTGCTCAGGACCTCCATCTGGCCGGAGAGATCATTCGCCGCGCTATAGGCATCATAGGCCTTTTGAAGGCTACTCTTGGCCAGGTCGAACTTATCCTGATGCATGAGAGAGAGACCCAATCCATGATAGTTGGCCGGCTCAGGAGAGATCTGCAGGGCTCGCTCATACCACTCTTCTGCCATTTTAAAGTCATCCTGATCCAGATATGCCTGTGCGATCCATGCCGCAGGACCTGCCTGGTTGGGTGTGGATATATTCAGGTCCAAGAGCTCCCGATTCAGCCTTATTGTCTCCGCATAGTGGCCCCGCCTTCTCAGGTAGCCGCTGATGCGACCGGTAGTGGCCGCAGCCGCTTCCCAGCCTCCCGCAGCCATATAGTGCCCCCTGGCCTCCAGCAGAACATCCAGCCGGGACAGGCCCATCTCCTGAGAGCGGCCGGACTCTGCCAGGCCTTCCAAAAAAATGGCTGCCGCTCTGTGGGCAGACTCCATCTCCTCTCGGGACAGCATAGCCAATAGAGAAGGGCGAATGGATGAGGGCACCATCAGCAGCCCTCCAGAAATATAAGCCAGGGAGAGAGATTGCCAGCTCCGGGCATAGGATTCCGCCTGCTCCAGGGACAGAGCGCAGACTGCGGCGATGCCGGCCAGGCTGAGGGCTATTTGGCAGATGGAGGCCCGGCATAGTGCGGCAAGAGAGCCCTTTTCCAGTCGGCTGATCAGTGCAGCCAGGGCGTCCCCCCCGGCGGGCATATCCTGGAGGCTCAGAGCCCTGGCGGTCTGGTTTAATCCTAGGGGAAGGCCTGATGACAGGCGGTGATGCTCGGCCAAGGCCGCAAAAGAGATCTTCCCCTGACGAAAGCGATCCGCTATGGCTGGCATGTATAGAAGGCGCCGCATGAATGCCCCTAAAGAGAGCCCTTCCGCCTTCCACTGCCAGGTTCGGGCGGGCAGGGTCAGAGCCTCTGCAGGCAGACGGCTGCAGGTGATGATGGCCCGGCCCGCACCCATGCCCCTAACCATCATCAGATAGAACTGAGAGAGATCCGGGTCGGGTATCCTGCCGCTCTGATCCAGCTCCAGGCCATCCCAGAGAAGAAGCAATCGGCTGGTCCTCAGCACCTGGATCAAGCCGTTCATCCTCTCTTTGGATGCCTTTGAGCTGAAAAGGTTCTTAGCCTGGCTATCCTGGCCTGCTGCCTGGAGGTAGGATGCCACCGACTCCATCAGTCTGGTACAGGTTAGTGGATTGTTGGAAGAGCTATAGAGGGGAAGAACAGAATATCCGGCATCGGCTAGCAGCCGGCAGAGATGGACTGCCAGAGCGCTCTTGCCGGAGCCGTTAGGGCCGGTGACAACCAAAGTATGGACGCTGCCCTCCCGCAGGGCGGGGAAGAGCCGGGCAATATCGGCTCTCCGGCCCACAAAACACTCCGACCATCCTTCCGCCAGTCCGGGCAGGGCCGGGATCTCACTGCAGGCTCGAAAGCCTGATGCCATTTTTTCCGCTCCGGGATCGATCATGGGGCCGGTTAGATCAGCCTGAGAGTATAATGCGGGAAACGGCAATAGGCCGGCCTCAGTTCCAGACTGCTCGGATTTCATTTTGGGCCCAAAGAGCAGGGCCTTCTCCGGGCTCGCACCCTCCGCCAGGGCCTTATAAAAGGGGCGAAGCCCTGCTGCCTGCGCCGTCCAGGCCAGAGCCAGTGGCATCTTGGCTGAGAGCTTCTGGCAGAAGAGATGAATGGCCTGGGCCGACCCCCTCTCTCCGCGACTGAGAATTATTCCGGATACGGCATCTCCGAGGCCACGGGCCAGATCCTCTGCCGATATCCCCTTTAGCTCACCGCTTCTGTCCGGCAGGGAGACGGCTGCGCCACCCGGTGAAGCTTTGACCGGAACGGCCAGATGTAGCAGATGAGGCCGGAACTGCCCAGCCAATTCTATCAGCTCCTGGCGAGTCCCGCTCTCGCAGATGACAGTCTCTATCTCCAGGGCTTCGGCCATCTCCAGAACTGCCTTCTCCTCATTCTCCCAGTACTCCATGCCAGAGGCCAAGAAAAGCAGACGTAGCGGCCCGGCGGTCGGCTTGGGCAGAGAAATTGAGACTGCCTCCGGAATGCCGGGGCGGCGGACAATCCTGAGGCCACCTTCAGATGATGGTAAAAGCTGCAGCAGCTCCCAGGGAAGCTGCAGAACCTCCGGTATGGAGGAGGATATAACCAGCCTGGCATTGGACGCTATGCTCCCTCTCCATTCCTGTTCTCCCTTCTCCAGGAAGAGGCGGCCAAGGGCATCCCTCAGCAGAGGCAGATAGCTCTCAGCCTGCTCCTCGGTCTCCCAGAGGGAGAAGTATTGGGAGCCGATCTCTTTTATCTGCTGAGACTGAACCGGAGTTAGCATTCCCTGGGCTGCGACACGGCCATCCACAGTTATCTCATAGGCAAAGGTGCGGGCAGCGGCAGTCCCGGCCTCTGATACATCGATAATGATATCCTGCATATTGAGGCTCTCCTAATGACTTTTTTGCTTAAGAATCCATAAGCGGTCTGTTGATCAGATGGGGATCTCTGTCTTATCACAGTAATCCTTTGGCTCCAGATGCACCACCACATCCCTCACCGCAGGAATCCTTCTCTTTATGGCCCGAACCACATTCTCTCCCACCTCATGAGCCAGCTCCATAGAGAGCGAGGCATCGACTTCTATGTGCAGGTCCACATAGATCTCCTCCGACATGCCTCTGGTGCGCACGGCATGGCAGCTGCACACCCCCTTTACCGATCGGGCCAGATCGACTATGACCTCTTCATCTATAGCTGCCCGGTCCAGTAGAGCAGTGGAGCTCTCCCGGATTATCTCCAGGCCGGTATGAATGATCAGAACGCATATGAACAGGGCGATGATGGGATCGGCCAGGGGATAGCCCATCCTGACCGCAAACAGGCCCAGGATAACACCAATGGAGGCAAAGACATCGCTCCTGGTGTGAAGAGAGTCCGCCACCAATATACTGCTCTTGAGCCTGCGGCCCAGGAGGTACTCATAGCTGGAGACTCCGATATTGATCAT
>MTKZ01039414.1_pt1 | contig 12869 bp, 10 predicted proteins | sample 1042781 | NCBI WGS metagenome assembly MTKZ01 (sample SAMN06212207, study PRJNA360539) | anaerobic digester metagenome | biome: Wastewater treatment plant; material: sludge; isolation source: anaerobic digester fed with sludge from wastewater treatment plant | place: Denmark: WWTP Viborg ...
AAAGATCCAGCGCTTGCAGACTTTTTGGGGAATATTCCATTGGCCATCCAGAAGGGTTATGAAACATGGGTGGCGCCGGGATTTAAAGATATTACAGACTTGCATATTGGTTGTGAGTTTATGGAAAATGAGAATGGTTCCGATGCGCCGATGCGCCACAATTTCAACTTTGGTGTGATATCCTCCGAATGGGGGCACACCGCTTTTGGATATAACACCCCAAATGGTGACCGCGGCTGGGCGGATATTGCTGATTACATCATAATTGATCCAAACGGTATTGCAACACTTCTCGNNCACTTCTCACCGATAAACTCGATTTCTCATGGTGTGAAGATTATCAATCCCAACAAGCCTTAAGCCACCTGGACGGCAGCGGACGAAGACTGCTCCTTTCTCATCTGATCTATCCCATCCGAAGTTCCATGCCTCGCGGGTTTGAGCGCCTTACCCGTGAACAGGGAATTGCTGTGATGACTCAGTACATTGAGTTTGTGGTGAACCGTTTTAAGGATAGATTCTTTGCCTACAATGTGACGAATGAGTTTTATTGTACGGATGACAATGATGCGCAAGATGTTATGTTGAGGGTTATCGGCGAAGATTATATTGACATTGCCTTTGAAACCGTTCGTCGAACTGATCCAACAGCATTGACAATTTTGGTGCAGGGAGAAAATCACACAAAAGCTTGGACAGTGAACGGCATCAACCCTTCTCAGGTAACGTTGAAAGTAGCGAACCGCTTAGCCCAGAAAGGGTTGATCGATATGGTTGGTTCGCAATGCCATATTGATCAGGGGCCAGGTTCGCCCGACTACACCAACATTGCTGAAATGACCGAGGTTTATAAAAGCTATCCGGTACCGGTGTTCATTTCCGAGTTGGATGCCAATACGGAGGAATATACCAACCAACCCGATCGATTTTTGATCCAGGCACAACGGGTAAAGGGAGTGTTACAAGCAGCGCTTGAATCTGGCTCCAAATACTTCAATTTGTGGGGAGGTTTCCCAGATGAACTGGGCTGGCTGGGTCCACAGGCTGCTTCGACCCCATGGGCAACGGGTTGGGTGGAAAAGCCCATGTATTATGAGATCCTGCGCAGTTTATTTAAGAATTATGCAAAGATGGACTGAGATGAAAATGAAAATTATCATCTGCATAATACTTGTAAGTGTGCTAATAGTATCCTGCGCGCCAGGGACGGCAACTCCAGTGTCGACAGCCACAGCCATACCCACTTCGACTGTGACGCCGACTGTCACACAAACCCCGGTGGTTTATCTCTCCGGTTTGAGCATGAATGTACCTGAACCAGGAGATGAATTTATTGGTCAGATTGTCAGCGAGAATTACCTGAGCGTGATGAATTTGACAAAAGAGCAGGTCATGCTTACATATCAGGAACAGTCCAGTATTGATGGCGAGCCATATGTGGTTATGGTGGACCTCTCCACGCGTGTGCCGCTGGCAATTTACATGGGCGGCTCCTGGCAAAAATCCACATTGAAATTTTTCGGTCAGCAAGTCGGAATTATGATGGGAACGGATACGGCTGAAGGACCTGCTGCCGTTGATAAAAAAGTGTATGAAGAATTCGACTGGGGAACAATTTTGGTTGGTAATTCTTGGCAATCTGTCGAGCCACAGAAAGGAGAAATAGACTACAACGAACTTAGGAAAAGTAATAAGGTTTTACAGGAGCTTAAAGAAGCAGGTATTACAACCAATATAACTCATGTAATTTTGTGTTCTTCGGATTATCCTGACTGGCTTAAGACAGGAAATTTTAATCAAGTAGAATTGCGTGCCATTATGAAATCGAGGATTGAATATGTCATACGAAATACACCAGACGATTCTTCTTATATTGTAGTGAATGAACCCTGGGAATTTGACACACCAAGTCAGGAGGATGATATATTTTACAAAGCTTGGGGAAATAGCTATGAATATATAGCCGAAGCATTTCAGATAGCTCGTGAAACTGCTGATGCAATGGGACGAAAAGAAGTTAAGCTTATATTTAATAATAGTGACAACCATTATGCAATTGGGATAACAAGCCAGTCTTCACGTCAAGTTGTTATGATGTTAAAAAAGGAAAATCTCATAGATTATCTGGGAATGCAAATGCATATTGGTGAGTGGCAACCAGGGGCGTTTGATGAATTAATGGTACCCCAAATGCCCGCTGAAATTCAATTTTATAAAGAGCTCGGAGTGCCAGTTCTGATAACTGAATTAACATACCAGCCGGATGAACATTATGCTCTATCAGAGGCGACCTCTGTACTTCAACCAAAGGAATTTGAGCAAAGGTTATCGTATATATTTGGAGAAGTATTTAGAATCGCTATCGAGTCGGGCAATGTGAAGGGAATCACTTTTTGGGGTTTAACGGATAAATGGTTCAAATTGGACAACGTAAACTGGTATCAAATCTTTGACGAGAATGGCCAACCCAAGCAGGCTTATTATGAAGTGTTGCGGACTTTATACGAGGGAATCAAATGAGAAACAAGATAATTCTTTTGGTCTTGATAATTATCTTTACCATGGCCTCCTGCGTGCCGGGGACATCAACCCTTACGACCACAGCCACAACGACCACAACCCCAACACCAACGATCACACCTACCCCCGCCCCTCAAAGCCTGGCGGAAGCACCCGACCTGCCTACCTGGGTCGAGGATTACGTCCATGCCTACGGCGGCAAGGTCACCGTCAACGGCGCGGAGATGGACGCGGAGCAGTTGACCGAAGCCATCCGCCAGAATCCGGAGAGGTTCACGCAGACAAAGGTNNAAGGTAATCAGCGGGATAAAATATTTCTTTTTCGTCCTGAATGGTGCACCATTAGCTATTCAAAGTTATGATTCAGTATGGGTGCAAGTCACATTAAAAATTATGGGTAACTTTTCTGGTATTGAAATATTTTCTACAATCGACCCTGAAAACACGAAACTTGAAAGTGAAAAATACTGGGGAGATGAATACAATGGCACATTGGTAATTTCAGATCAATCAGATTCCATTACAAGTAGAAATGATTTTGATTATTCCTGGCTTGATTATCAAATTCAGGTTGCACGAAATTCTGGTATATCTCAATTCAGATTTGAGTCTGGCCTGATGGGCTATGATGTACCAGGTTGGCTGACCCTCAATGTTAATCAGGATGACGTTGATTTGGTTCTGAGAAATAACATTGAACATGCAAAATCTTTAGGAATTCAAAACATTGTTGTCGTCAATGAAGCAGGATGCCTTTCGGAGAGAAAAGATCCATATTTTAGCAAACTTGGAGAAAATTATGTAATAAGAGCATTTGAACTAGCGCATGAAATTTATCCTGAAGCAAATTTAATTTATGGTGACGCGAACAATCACATTCCTGGTTATATAACAACTGAGTGGACAAAACACATTTCCAAAGCTTTGCTCGAAAAGCGATTAATCCAATCTGTTGGAGTTGAATTATTCAATGTAAAGCCAATAGATTTGCCGACAGAAGATCAATTAATAAATGTATTTAAGAATTACCCTGTCCCAGTCAGAATTACAGGATTTAATGTGAACTTGGATAATGTGCCTGAGAATCAACGAGACGATACACTCAACCAGGTTGTTGAAACAGTATTTGGAGCTTGCATAAAATCAAAAGTTTGCAAGGAAATTAGTTTATGGGGAAATAATGACAGCCTTGAAGAACCCAAAAATATTACTCTGAGATTTGCAGATAATCAAAAAAAGGAGGCATATTTTATTGCTCTCAGGACTCTATACGAAAATCTACAGTAATTTTCTCAGTTTACGATTAGGCAATCTGTATTACAAGACTCGCACCAGTCATTGGAGAGAAAATTGAAACAAAAACTAAAACTAATAATCGCCCTTTTCTTAATTCCAATTTTTTTACTTTCTTGCGTATCGAAGGCGGCTGTGCCCGCGCCCACTGCGACCGCAGCACCGACGATCACGCCGACCCCTGCACCACAAAGCCTGGCTGACGCGCCCGACCTGCCCACCTGGGTCGAAGAGTATGTCCACGCTTACGGAGGCACGGTCACCGTCAACGGTACGGAAATGGATGCCATTCAGTTGACCGCAGCCATCCGCCGGAACTCGGATGAGTTTATACAGAAAAAGTCGGTTAATGGGGTTGAATACTCATTTGTTGTGGTTAATAGGATTCCACTTGTGTACCAGGATGAAAATGGGTACTGGCAGGAAGCCACCATGGCTCAACTTGGAGAGTGGAATGGGGCGGAATACGAATGTTCACTTCGGTTGGATGGCAGGAAATACCAGGAGTTCATTGGTATTTCTAAAAAGGTATTCAATGAAAACACAATTGTGGTTTTCACAACGACCCTTGATGTAACGACTGTATTTGGCGATTTTACAGAAGCTGACTGGCAAAGGGTCCTGGACGATTGGGATAGTGTCCAACTCAATTTTTCATCCGGAGTTGTACCTGAAGATTTTCCATACTATTGGAAAACAGGTGTGGATGGTATGGATACCGATGTAGTTCGCGCATTTGGGGGTGCTCCTCAGTTCAGATCTCAGCAATTGTATGAAAGCGGTCTTCGGTCAGATGGGACTCGAATCGAGGCTTTAAAACAATTTCAGACTCAGACTTCACATGAAGATATGCTGAAGATATTTGAGTTTGTTGTAAGAACAAGAGTGCTTGAATTTCCCCAAATAAAAAGGTGGGACGTCTCTGACGAATCGTCAGCTGCATATGTTATGTACAGAGATAACCATGCGATGGATGTGCATTTCTGGGAAAATGCAACCGGTTTATCCCCGGCTGAAATAACTATCAAGGTGGCCCAATGGGTCAAAGAAGATAACCCCGGAGCGAAGACATACATTGTCGAAGATAATATATTTGAGAATGCAAATCCAGTTGCATCCGCCGTTCGAGATTACTTTTATAGCGAATATATTCCCGCTATAGTTGAAGGAAACAGCAATCACGTTGTGGACGGAGTCATCGGCGAAAATAACTGGTGGATCTATGAACCGCAAGACTGGCTGGATATTTCCCAAAAAATTGACTTCCTGACTTCAAACGGATTTGAAATTGGCGGCTCGGAAACCATGATCGTTTCCGGGGATATCCCGATTAATGATTGCTGCGGCAGGCATAAACTGGTTGAAATTCGGGATCCAAAGCTAGCCCAGGCAGAGATGTACGCCCAGTGGGTGGACTTATATCTGGATAAGGGTATAAAAACCATCGGATTTGGAAACATCGATGATTTCTATGCCTGGACACAAGATGTGGGGTTGCCAGATGCCAATCCAACCTTGTTCGATATCGATTTCCGCGCCAAGCCGGCTTATTATACGATTGTGCAAGTCCTGTATGAACACCTCCCTTGAGCTTCTATGAGAACAAGAAAAACAATGAAATTAAAATTGCCCATTACACTCCTTATACTTACAACATTTCTCACCTCCTGTGTACCAGGAACTTTAACTCCCACAGCCACACGCACAGCCGCTCGTTCAGTGTTTCCTACCAACACTCCATCTCCCACACCATCACTAATTCCAATGATGTTGGTTGGAGATCAGCAGATCCCGGATCCTCACTTTTCAAACCCGGGGTTGTTCGACCTTGAAAAAGAAAATGCACCCATTCCGCAGCTTGTGCACGCGCTGCACATGGCAGGTGTGGAGGTGACCGCACAAGAAATCAACACAGGATTAATCTATAAACCGGTTAAAGCAAAAAATGGGGAAGATGATGTTGTCGTCATCACAAGCGATAACCCTTCTACAACTTATGATGAAGGGAATATCCCATTGTTTATTTATATGCCTAACCAAGAGACAAAACAATATTCATGGAGCTCTGCCTATCTGAAAGATGTTGCAGGATTGCATAATATTCTAATGGGTGTAGTTATCGATGGTCTGGATGGACCAGATCCCTTGATGTTCGAACACAATTACAATATGGTAACCATGACATGGTCCTCGGTGGATGTACCTGTTGATATTATGGATCGAGACACAAAATATCGTCTTTCTCTTCTCGCAGACAAAAAACTAAAGGAGGTTATGTGGTTCCATCTGGGTGATATTCCATTACAGAATCAAACCTTTAGTTCTAAAGAGGAAGCGGTTGCATTTGCGAATAATGAAATCGATAAAATAATAGATAAGTACGCTGACAACATCACGATTGCCACAATTTTTAATGAAGTCAATCCCGGAACAACAGATCCGGTCTATCCGTTATGGAAAAAGTATGGGGACGATTTTTTGCTTGAGGTTTACCACCACGCCCGCGAGAAATTACCGGGAAGAAAAATCATTGTCAATAACGGCTTTAATGACCATAAGTCACTCGACGGCTCAACTTATCCTTATACATTTGAATTGTCGAATCTATTAAAAGCAAACGGATTGATTGATGCAGTGGGTATGCAAATGCATCAGGCGCAGTCCCCTTATGGGGTTGAGAACCCTCTCGTCGTCGAGGAAGCAGTGGAGGTAATGCGAAGTTTTGGTCTTCCGGTTTATGTTACCGAATTGGATGTGAATCAAACTTATTTACCAGGTTCAGAACAAGAAAAAATACTATTGCAGGCCAGGATATATGAGGATGTTGTTACTGCTTGTGTCCGTAGCGGGGTTTGCGAGATGATCAATTTCTGGGGTACGACTGACCAAAGCTCATGGTATGAATTTGCAGTCGGTGAACCGAACGCCGAAGCCTGCATTTTCGATGATGATGGAACACCCAAACTGGCTTACTATGCTGTATTACGCGGTTTAATGGAGGGGTATAAATGAAACATAAACTGATTACAGTGCTGCTCTTAATTATCTTTGTTGTGTCTTGCGCACCAGGGACAGACAAACCCGCGCCCACAACCGTACCAACAACCAATTTAGCCCCTTCTGTCAATTCCACCCCCCTACCAGATCTTTCCATTGATCTATTGCCCTTCATTCATATGGGTGAAGTAACTTATGACGGGCATAGGATTGTGATGGATAACCTGGAAAGTACAAACTGGTTGGGGACCGGGGCAGGCCCTTTTCCCATAGAAGGTCCATTCAGTTTTAATATCCAATACAGTATGGATGGGGATTTTGGGGGGATTACTTTATACGGGAATATTGATATTCCACCAGATTCACCTTCACTGCCGCGCATCGTCATTGGCCCAACGGGCAAGATAGGATTTATAGACGATCAGACGGGCACGACGCAGGAATTTAACATTCCAGTTAAGAATGACGAGTCTTTCTTTCTGAATTTTCTCGATCCGCAGGGAAAGTTGATCGAAGTGTTAACCAAAACTGGTCAGGTTGTCCAGCTTATTGATGTCACCAAGGACTTGACCGGTATCGACCTGCCAGATGGACTGTTCCCGAACGGCGAGTTCTTTTTCGACATCCAGACGGCTCCAAAGAGCAAACTCGAGATTTCACAATTGACCCTGCAAGTCAGCCCGGATGGCGTCTATGACGCCGCAGCCGATGCCAAATGCTCCCTTACTGTGGGCGACCAGGAAGTCATTTTAACAAACGAGCAATTGCGTGCAGCCGGCCTTAAGAACTGGCCGGATACGATATTAGGGGTATGGCGGGATGGAGACGTTTATCATTTCATCGGAGCCAGTCCCCAGGAAGACGGTTATCTGCAATATTCGGCTCTGGCGAATGGCTCCCTGGATAATCCGATTGCGGGTTCTGTTGAGTCCCTGATTCCGATTCAAGATACCAAAGATACTTTTGGATACATAGGAGGTGGTCCTGTATACCGAGATCCTCAAACTGGAACTTTGCTGAGGTACTACGATACTGAAAAATACCCACCCGACGGGGCTGCGGTTCATAACACAACCGGGATGGCAAAATCAACAGACAATGGAAAAACCTGGACAGACCTGGGTGTGATCCTGGATACCGAGTTTCCGGGTTGGGCAGATTGGAATGTGGGCACCGGGAATGGATCTTTTGCCGTTAACGGTGAATATTTTTACGTTTATATCACTGATGTATTGATTGCCAATACTCGCTTTGATATTGGCTCAGCCGTCGCACGTGCCAAGGTCGCAGACGTGTTGAATGCGGCAATTAATGAGAATACGGTTGTACCGTGGTTCAAGTATTATCAAGGAGGATGGGATCAGCCCGGTATTGGCGGCAAATCCAGCCCGATTGAGATCGGCAACCCTCAATCGACCGAGTTTTCAGTTTCTTACAATGAGTATTTGGGTAGATATATCAAGGTCAACCCAAGCGTTCTTGGTGATTCTTACAATCTATACCTATCAGAATCGACCGATGGAATCCACTGGACGTTTCGCGTGCCAATTGATGAATCACCCGGCTATAAAGTTTTCCCGACCATCGTTGGGTTGGGTGATGACCCAAATATAACCGGTGCGGAATTTTATGTGTACTACGTGTTCACTCCAAATTGGTTTGAAGGAGATGCCCATGGGCAAGCCATTCTGGCGCGACGCAAGATCAGCTGTGGGCCAGGCAATTGAAAACAACGAGTATCTTGTGTGTAAATCACTTATTTTCGTCCATGCGAGGAAGTTCAATGAAACGAATAATGATCACCAGCCTGGTTTTTGTAATGCTTATCGCGGCCTGCGCACCAAAGGCAACAATGCTTATGCCTTCATCCACGATGACAACTTTACAGAATTCGACCATCGAACCGACTAAGTTACCGGAACCATCGATTCCAGGACCGGCTTCGATCATGCTTGAAGAAGATTTCGAAACAAACGAATCTGTGGCTGCTTTCCCTTCCGAAGGTGAATGGACCATAAACGAGGACTCTAATGGAAATCATGTCTATTGCAATACAGTATCCACAGATTGGTCTCATTTCCGATTCGGATCTATCGCCTGGCAGAATTATGCTGTCGAGATGAATATCGAATTCATTGGGGGTAATTCAGACCAGAGCGCTGAGGTCTATTCCAGGATCAATACAGGTTATGAAGGATATCGATCCAGCCTGGGTTTAGGTTGGGGAGGGATCAGTTTTTATCCCCCTCCACAATCCCTGAGCAATTTCTCGCAGGATATCCGATCTGACACATGGTATAGGCTCAAGGTTGAAACCTATGGCAGCCAGATTCGATTTTTCATCGACGACAAGTTGATGACACAAGCCAATGACACTCAGAGATTGGAGGGTTTCGCTGGTTTTGGAGTCTCTCCAAATACCACAGCCTGTGTGGATGAGATTAAAGTATGGGCTCTCACTGAGACTGGAGAAATAGGTGAAGGTCCCATTACGATGCATCCGAACCTTGAATTGGTTACCGACCAGGCGGCCACTGGTGATGGTGGAAACCAGTGGGGTGGGCACCAAACGCGAATTGTTCACACAGCGGATGGAGTATTCACGACCTATACCGTGGAGGGTGGCGGTCATTTGGCGCGGGAATGGCACCTGGACTGGCGGCAGTCTGACGGCACCTGGTTGATGATTGCCCAAGGAGGTGCAGGGAGGGAACCGGTCAACCTTCTCGCGTCCCCGGATGGTACGCTTCATATCATTGGTTTTCCAAATGGAATGGCGACGATTTTCTCTGTAAAACTGAAAGATGGCCAATGGGGCATAACGCAAGAAACGATCCCGGGGGTGTCATCCTCTACGAATCCTTACTGGCCATATAACTCAGCCGGGATCGACCTCGAGGGTAATTTATGTGTTCTTGCCAGCGTTGGGGGAGAAACCCCAGGAGGAAAATTTCAGGTTGCCTGTTACTTGTCTATATTGGATCAATGGGCCACTGAGGATGTTCCACTCGATTACCGCTACTGCTACACTTATATTTTTCCAGCACCCGGCGGAAAGTTATCTCTGGTCTCCACGCGTGACGTTCTTTGGTCTGCGCTCGGGTATTCGCAACCGCAAGATGCATTTGAATATGTGTTCAACGCAGTGGGTGTTTGGAATACGAAGGACTTCTCCACTCAACCGCTTCAAAGGGTGTTTTTCGCAGAGGAAACACCCAGCGACACATATCCCTTTGTATACAGGAATGCCACAGAGGATGCTTATATCGATACTGCCGGGAACCTGCATATCTTATACCATTTACAAGGGCAGACCACCCTGGGAGTGAATGAAAATCGTCATGCGGTTCTCTCGCCAAGTGGAGAGATATTGGCAGATGTTGAACTACCTGGCAGCCTTGGAGAGTTTGTACGAATTCTCCAAAATACAAACGGAGATTTCTATCTTATGGGTTCCTCTGGATTGCTTTATCCGGCAGGGGAAGATGGGGTAGATCTCGGAACTCCGATCATCATCGATCTACAGGGTTATGTAGTAGAGCATACAGGGTTTGGCATTACCTCGCCGCGAACAGGTACTCCGGTTAGCAACATCGTGGATGTGGTTTTTCCTTCAGGGGACGGAACCCAGTGGGTCTACTTCCAATTATCTTTACCTAATGAATAAATCATCAGTTGAAACTGTGTGTTCTTACCAGATAAAACATGAAATGGGCAAGACAAAATGGTCAAAATCGCTATTTGCAGTGAATGACCATATGAACAGAGAGGTTACCTTGACAAATTTGTTGAATAATTCTGATCATGTTAATTGGAAATTCTTGAAAAACGGACTAATCTTTGGCATTCTTGTAATATTCCTTTCTGTGGCTTCATGTACACCGCGCCACGCAGCCTCAACTTCAGTAATTGCAACAACGTCAATCTCCCAATCCACGCTGCCGGCAACGCTTACGCCAATACCCACTCAGGCGCAACCGCAGGCAACCCCTACGGCACCATATACTCCGATCCCCCTCTCCGCAGAGGACGAAGCCGCGTACCAGCAAGCGTTGAAAAATATCTCCGTTTACCGTCAGGGGGATTTGCAACTCACCCTGGTGGATGCAAGCGGCAACCCGCTTGCTGGATACCAGGTCAATTTTCAGCAAACGAGCCATGATTTTTTGTTTGGCGGAGTTGCGAATCCATATTATGCAACGTCATTAAAGCAAGCAGGTATAAATACCATCACCGAATACATGGGTTGGAACTGGATTGAACCCGAATCGGGAAAATTCACCCTTGATTTTGCCAATTATTGGCTGGGAATCGATGAACTGAAATCTGGGGGGATGTTTATCAAGACGAATGTTGTGTACGATACCGGTGAGTTACCACCTTATTATCAAGATGTGACTTATGATGAATTTCTTAATCGCCTCTACAACCATGTTGCCACTACAGTCAGACGCTTTGCTCCGCAGGTGGACGATTGGGAAGCAGTGTTGGAACCTAATTTTGGCAACCACAATCCGATGAATTTGACCAAAGATCAGTATTACGAAGCCATTTCCACTTCCATTCGCGCCATCCGCGAGAACGACCCGACCGCCTGGGTGGAAATCAATTTTGGCTACAACTGCGGCGGTATTGATTGGCTGGACAATGCAGCCATCATTCAGGAGATGTTGGACAGACAGATCGATTTTGATGTGATCGGTCTTCAGTTTTATGACAATGCCACCACAGTGGATGGGACGGTGATGCCCAAACGCTCGTTGAGTGAATTAAGCGCCTGTTATGATAAATATGAAAAGATGCTTTCACCCTACGGAAAGCGGGTGGTGGGGTCCGAGTTCTCTGTACCTTCCGACCTGCCAGAGGGACAACTGGGTTATTGGAATGCACCCTGGTCAGAAGAGACCCAGGCGCAGTATCTGNNAGATCTGACAACGGCTTACACGATCTTCTTTGCCAAGCAGCAAAACCTGGGTTTGGTCTGGTGGAACACTGTGGAACCTGCTTCCCATGTGTACCACGGTGGGATTCTCCAGCAAGACGGAACCCCAAAGAAGGCCTATTACGCTCTGCAGAACCTGATCAACAGTTGGACAACCAGCGGCACCGGAACAACCGATACCAGCGGCGCGCTTTCCTTCAGGGGGTTTGGTGGAGATTATGAAGTTGAAATTGTAAATCCGACCACCGGTGAAAGCATGGTCACCCAGGTTCACGTCACTGAACAAAAAGAAAGTAGCCAAACGATCAATTATGAGGGCAGCAATTGGCTCACGGCTCAAAGAACCACTCTGGAAAAGCTGGTCGCCTACTGGCAAGAAAAAGGCGATCGGGATCGAACGCAAAAAGGGAAAGATTTCCTGGCGCTGATCGATCATCATCTCCAGGCTAAAGAATGGGACCTGGCAAGTCAGACTTTATCGGCAGCTCTGGACGAATTGGCCATCACCACAGAAGTCGTCATACCAATGGATCAATTCATCCTGGTTGTAGATGCCAGTGGCGGCGGGGTGATCACGGAGAACGGCAGCAATTTACTGTGGGGCGCAGGGACGATCCATTTTCCGTATATATTTCCTGCGGGAACTGTTACGGTTTTGGTCAAGGCTCATGCAAATAATGAAGCGGGAGAGTCGCCGATCATGGTCGCCGGAGTGGGAGCTAATTACTCACAAATTTGGACGGTCGCCAATGAACAATCTCAGGAATATACGTTCACTACTATCACCAGCGGGAACGAACAGGATCTGACCATCCGCTTCCCCTACGATGAACAGATTTACAATCGGATCAATCAACAGAATGGTAATGTTGGTGAACTTAAGCTTTACGTGGAAGAGGTCAGGTTAATTATTAAAACAACACAGATAATTGAATAGTAGAATATGGAAAGATCATTCGTTATGTAATAATAAATAAGAGGTACAGAGAAAATTGTCCGTACCTCTTCTCATTAATTAATTACGCTCTTTTTTCATTGCTTCCCTAGCCAATCCAAGATCGAACGCATAGAGATGCATTGCTTCCATTACCCAGGTAAGCGCCTTTTCGGCATGATA
>MTKZ01000233.1_pt1 | contig 12859 bp, 15 predicted proteins | sample 1042781 | NCBI WGS metagenome assembly MTKZ01 (sample SAMN06212207, study PRJNA360539) | anaerobic digester metagenome | biome: Wastewater treatment plant; material: sludge; isolation source: anaerobic digester fed with sludge from wastewater treatment plant | place: Denmark: WWTP Viborg ...
ACCGTGGTTATCTTCGACAGGATCAGGGAGTATCTCCCGATTTACAGGAAACGGACAAAGAGGGAGGTCTACAATATGGCTCTCAACAGCACCCTGGCCCGTACACTCAACACCGGTATGGCAACCATCTTTGTTCTTATTGTGATCTTCATATTCGGAGGGGAGGTGATCAGAGGATTTGTCTTTGCCCTGCTCTTCGGTATTGTCTTCGGAACCTATTCATCGCTCTTCGTTTCAACACCTGTGCTCTATGAAACAACCAGGGGGAAAGATGATGATGAGGCTGTTCCCGTAGAGGCGGAAAAGAAAAAGAAAATAGCCGGATAACGGCTCCCGCACTGAGGCTGCCCCGAAAGGCAGCCTCAGCCACTTCTTCCGGGGGCTGCCTCATTCTTTCTTTTCCTGGCTGCCTCAATTGTTTCTCTCCGGCAGCCTCCTCACATCTTCTCTGGCAGCCTCCTCATTTCAAGTGTGCCCGGCAGCCTCGGCCGCCTCTTCCTGTCAGCCACAGTCACTCCTTTCCTGATGTCTTACTCACTGCTTTCCGGTAGCCTTAGTTGCTTCTTCCCGGCCGCTTGAGTTGTTCCCTCCTTACCTCCTCACTCACTTCTAGTGTGCCCTGCAGCTTCAGTCGTTTCTCTCCGGGCAGCCTCAGTCACTTCTTCTCTGGCAGCCTCCTCATTTCTTCCCATCAGCTTCATATTTATTTACTAACTTTGCCTGGCATAAAATGCCACCCCAATGGGATTATTGCTATTCATAAGCGGGCAGGAAATAGTATTGATACTGATTGCGGTTCTGCTGCTTTTCGGAGCTGATAAGCTGCCGGGAATAGCACGTGCCATGGGCAAAGGGATGCGCGAGGTTCGCAAAGCCACTGACGAGATCAGGAAGGAGTTCGACGAGACTACCGGGGATTTCAGAAAAGATATCAATGATATTACTGACTCGGTCAGGCGTGACATTACAGATGTGACTGACAGCGTGAGGAAGGACTTTGAGGATGCAGCCGCACCGCTGTCCGATGAGATAAATCAGGCAGCACGCGACATAAATAAAGAACTAGGATGATAAAGGCAACCGGAATAGTGAAGTCGTACGGTGACCTCAGGGTACTCAAGGGCATTGATCTTGAAGTGGCTGAAAGAGAAGTGGTTGCCATTGTCGGTGCCAGCGGGGCAGGCAAGACAACCCTCCTCCAGATCATTGGCACACTTGACAAGGCTGATTCAGGGACGATATTGATTAATGGCCAGAACCCCGGGCAGCTTTCACAGAAAGCCCTGGCTGCCTTCAGGAATAAAAACATCGGCTTCGTCTTTCAGTTCCACCAGTTGCTTCCTGAATTCACCGCACTTGAAAATGTGTGCATTCCGGCGCTGATTGCGGGGAAATCACGTACCGAGGCTATGGAAAGAGCCTCGGAGCTTCTCGATTTCCTGGGAATGAGTGACAGGCTTGATCATAAGCCTTCACAGCTCAGTGGTGGTGAGCAGCAGCGTGTGGCAGTGGCACGTGCAATAGTGAACAGCCCCTCAATGATACTGGCTGATGAACCTTCGGGAAACCTGGATACAGAGAACAAGACCGAACTGCATAAGCTGTTTTTTCGATTGCGTGACACCTTCGGGCATACATTCATCATTGTAACCCATGATCCGCAACTGGCCTCAATGTCAGACCGGACAATAAGGATAAAGGACGGTCTGATTACCGGTTGAAGCTGATTTCGGAGTCTTGAAAGATGAAGAAATTGTTTTACGGTATGATGAAAACAAGGAACTTGAATATCGGGCAAGGAGAATTGCATATTGGAACAGTGAGAAAAAGTTTGTTCGAGTTTATTACCATCAATTGTGAATTGAAAGCTGAGAAAGCAGGCTGAAAACGTAAATGGTCATTTCCCGGCATAGTGACCGTGAAACGGCTCTAATTGATGAATTACATCAATATCTAAAGCTTTTTGGAAGACCCGGATGGTAGTTGGAGAAAGGTTATACAAGTAACCTATAATAACTGCCAAATTTACTCTTCCCCGAAATGCGGGGGCTTACTTTTAAAAATCAAAGATCGTAATGCTGAGAATCAGTAGTTTGCGAGAAAAAAATAATGACTTGCCGGTTTGCCGGACAACAATGATCTCATTTATTAAAAGTTCCTGATCCGGCAATCTGCCAGTCAATGACGCGCAGTATAAACCGTGAAAAAGAATCCCTTGTTGCATTCTGTAAGGGCAGCGAGCTTCAATGCTATATAAATTTGGAAATTAAGACAATTGGCTTATCTTTGTAGACATATTTCCAGACAAAAAAATATTATGGAAAAGCAATCAACGCATAGCATCAGTGCTGACAAAACAGATACGAAGCAGTTAAATACCCTCAAGAGAGAGAATTCTAAAGAGGAAAGTAATCTGAATATGCAGATTAGCAGGGAGTTACAAGAATACTTTAAGAATACAGAATTTGAAAATCTGGTCTCACCCGGTCAATCTGATCTGACATTATCGGGGTTCCTGAATAATAAACTCCTCATCGTCTTTACAATCAGGACAGGTATCCCCTATTCTTTATTTGCCCTTATCAAGGATTATACCCCGTTTACATTCAATGACTGGGCAGAATATCTGAACATTTCGGGTAAATCACTTACAAGATACAGACAGTCAGATAAATTCTTTAAGCCAATCCATACTGAAAAGATCATTGAACTTGCTGAGGTCACAAACCTTGGTCTGGGGGTTTTTGGTTCGGAAAATAAGTTTAAAATGTGGCTTGAAACACCAAATTTTGCTCTTGGCAATCAAAAACCCTTTGAGCTACTGAAAGATTCATACGGTAAAGAGATGGTTATGGGAGAACTTACACGCATTGATCAGGGGATTCTTGCCTAATGGAAGTTTTCAGGTTATCGAAAAAGAAGTGGGCCTCCGAACTATCGGGTAAGGGAGCTGCACTTAAGGGAGCCCGCTGGAATTCCCCCGGTACTGAAATTATTTATACTGCATCAAACAGATCACTGGCAATGGCTGAAGTAGCCGTTCATCTGACACTTGGAACTTTACCTGACGATTATATGATGGTAACGATTGTAATTCCTGATGATGTTTCACTGCAATCAATCCGGGAAAGTGATCTGCCCCGTTTCTGGAACTCATTTCCTTATCTGCCGGTGACCCAGACAGTGGGTGATAATTTTATCAGGGAGAACAGTCATTGTTTATTGAAAATACCATCCGCCGTTACAAAAGGCGATTTCAATATTCTCATTAATCCCTTCCACCCGGATTTCAGCGGGATCAGGATTAAAAGTATTGAACCTTTCCCCTTTGACAAAAGGATTTTTAAGTGAAACCCGCATGTATTAAATGTATAAATACGTATGTATATAATTTTCAAATATGTGGATTCCATCAGACCTTGCAAATCAAAATTAGACACTGATGAAAAAAATGAATCTCCTTCAGCAAAAAAGTCCAAAATTATTTTCGCCGGATAGCATTATTATACCTGAATTATCCTTACTAATCATCAATCTGAAGTACATGTTGAGTCAGGTAATCAAGTAGCGTAGGAAACCCTTATCATAATTCTTACTTTTACCATGTTTAAAGATATATGCATGGTACAAAACATAAAAGATTTGAAAGTTTTTCTTGATGAAAAGGTAGCTCAATATAACAATCCAACTTTCATTGAACTCGATCCGATTCAAATACCTCATTCGTACACAACAAAGGAAGACATCGAAATATCCGGTTTTTTATCAGCGATAATCTCATGGGGGAATCGCACTTCCATTATAAAAAATGCAAAGCGGATGATGGGATACATGGGAGATTCTCCTTATGATTTTATACTTAATCATAATTACCGTCATCTGAAGCAAATGGACGGTTTTGTGCATCGTACATTTAATTCAGATGACCTTTTGACATTCATTGAAGGCCTGAAGCACCTATATAAGGGTAAAAACGGACTGGAAGGAATATTTGTGAAATATCAGACCATTGATTCATTGCAACCTGCAATTCATGAATTAAAGAAAGAGTTTTTTAATATCCCTCATCTTGGGAGAACCCGAAAACACCTTCCTGACCCGATGACTGGTTCTGCTGCAAAAAAAATNNAACATGTTCCTGAGGTGGATGGTGCGCAGGGATGACCGGGGTGTTGATTTCGGCCTATGGAAGAGCATCTCTCCGTCACTGCTCTCCTGCCCGCTGGATGTTCATTCCGGAAATGTGGCCCGCAGGCTGGGCCTGCTTACACGCAAGCAGAGCGACGCAAAGGCGGTGGCAGAACTTGATGCCCGGCTGCGCGAGTTTGATCCGGCTGACCCGGTTAAGTATGACTTCGCGCTTTTCGGGCTGGGGGTGTTCGAGCATTTCTGAACAGAGACTNNTTCCGGCGACGGCCGGCGACAAACTGACGATAATCCGGTATGGCAAACAAATATTTCAGGTTCAAGAAGTTTACCGTGCGTCAGGAGCAGGCTTCTTTCAAGGTTACAACCGACAGCGTGCTGCTTGGCGCCTGGGCGCAAATAGAGGATGCCGGTACAATACTGGATATCGGTACGGGAACAGGCCTGCTGGCGCTGATGGCAGCACAGAGGTCCTCCGCACGGATTGTGGCCATTGAGCCAGACAACCCCTCTTTCCGGCAGGCATTGCTTAATTTTGAATGCAGCCCGTGGAAAAAGAGAATAATGCTTTTGAATGTCTCTCTCCAGGAGTTTAAGCCGGAAACCGGTCGCGGTTTTGATGCAATAATTGTCAATCCTCCCTATTTCATCGATTCACTACTCAACCCTGACAATAACAGGGCCCGTACAAGACATACCGTGACCCTCAGCCACACTGACCTTCTTGAGGCTGTGGTGCGACTGCTGAATCCGGGGGGCTCACTTCACCTGGTATTACCGGTAACCGGGGCGGAAAAGTTTATCACCCTTGCGGAGAGTTATGGCTTCTTTTGCAACAGGCGGATGATGGTCAGACCAACACCTGAAAAGGCTCCGGTCAGGGTTCTGATGACCTTCGGCCGCGAGGACATACCCTGCAATGAGGAGGAACTGGTCATAGAAAAAGGAGGGAGACAGATCTACTCTGACGAGTATGTCTCCCTCACAAAAGAGTTTTATCTGAAATTTTGATCACTGACCTGAATCCGGGTTCTGCGATATTTTCATCTGCATCTTGCCCGGGAAATCAACCATGACTGCCCGGTTCCTGGCTCTGCGGTTTTCCCTGCGCAGTCTGCCCGGCAACTCACCCCTGACAATCCCGGTTCCTGCTTCTCCGATTTTTTCGTCTGCAGGTTACCCGGGAGATTAATCCCGTCCAGCCGGACCCTGGCTCTGCGGTTTTCCCTGCGCAGTCTGCCCGGTAACTCACCCCCTGACAATCCCGGTTCCTGCTTCTCCGATTTTTTCGTCTGCAGGTTACCCGGGAAATCACCACTGACAGCCAGACCCTATTTTATCATCTGATCAACCGGCAGGCCGTACTCCTCTACCATCTTTATGCCGTTGGCTTCAAGCTCATCGAGGATGGGATTGTACAGTTCAGGAAGAGTTGGCCTGTAAACGCCGTGCAGATTGATCTTCCCTGTAAGGATCATCTTGACAGCCATTGCTGCCGGCAGAGCCACGGTACGTGCTATGGAGGTATTGGTTGCCGGGGTGCCGAAATCAAGCATCCTCGAGCTGATCACCTCATTCTTGCCGTCATTGTATGTCACGAGGAAGAGGTGTTGCATGACAACCATGTCACGCTCATTGTCGTTCATCCACATCTTCTTTATCATAAGGTCAGAGGTGATCTCAAATGGTGAGGTTACCCCATAACCCATATCGGTATTGTCAAAGAACCCCAGCCACTCCAATGCTTCCAGTGCCTTGTCGCTCGCGTTGAGTCCTGGTTTCTCCTTCAGTTCTTTTTTGATATCCTTGCCCGGCACGCCTGCCATTTCAGCAACGAACTGCCTGAAGGTGACACCTGTGTAATCCTTGTCGCCGTCATTGACCAGTCCTATTGCCTTCATCAGGTCAAGACTCTCGCACCATCCCTTGAAGCGGTATGTGCCGCGGTACATGGTCTGAACCCCTTTCAGTCCGTAAATATCCACAAAGCTTACGGAGTCGCGGTTGGGATAAACTTCCATTTCGCCAACTCCCGGGAACGTATGGAGGAAATGTGCCTTGAAAAGGTCAATAGGCTCTATAGTCACAATTTTTCCATGCTTCAGATATGTTGCGCCGTTACGGCTTGCAAGCACCACACCTTTCGGGCTCCAGGAAAACTTGTAGCCAAACGGGTTATTTGCATCTTCCGGAGCCGGCAGAGCACCGCAGAGCGAATAAAATTCCTCTATATGGCCACCTTTCTGCTTTACATGGTCTATTACACGCATTGCTGACATGTGGTCAATACCGGGGTCAAGTCCGACTTCATTAAGGAAGATGACCCCTGTCTTCACGGCGTCATCATGCAGGGCCTGCATGGCGGGTGAAATATATGATGTTGTGACAAGATGCTTCTTGTGTTTGAGACATAACTTCGCCACATCAACATGAAACCTGTAAGGCAGAAGACTGACAGCCAGGTCACAGTCCCTTACCATGTCAGAGAGGGTCTCCTTGTCTTCCATTACCCACGCTATTGCCTTGCCATTCTTATGTCCGCCGATCAGCTTTTGAGCCTTCTCAACAGTCCTGGTGGCAACGATAACCTGAAAACCTTCATTAAGCAGGTACTCGACCATTGGCTTTGATACCAGGCCGGCACCGAGAATAAGTACTTTTTTCATCATAATATAATTTTGATTTTATTTTAATGGTATGATGGAACTCGCATAGCTATTATTATATACACAGGTATTTGTGTATTTGATACATGCGGATTTCATATACGTTATGTTCTCTGATATTTCGGATCCCTGCAAGGTCATTTTCATGAGCCTCCCTGACAAATATAACCAAACATTTGCGGACTATTTATGATAAAAGTTATGCTTAAGTTGCGGGAGATTTTTAATTTTGTTTCACGCTGTTGCGCGAGGGTATAAAACTGTAAATATCTCAGATGCAGAAATATGTCGAAACACCGCTGATGAAGCAGTATTATTCCGTCAAGGCCAAACACCCTGACGCGATACTCCTGTTCAGGGTGGGCGACTTCTACGAGACTTTCGGCGAAGATGCGATACGTGCATCGGAAATACTGGGCATAACCCTGACCAGGAGGGCCAACGGCGCAGCCAGCTCGGTTGAACTTGCCGGATTCCCGTTTCATGCGCTTGACACATACCTTCCCAGACTTGTCAGGGCAGGGCAGAGAGTGGCAATATGTGAGCAGCTCGAAGACCCGAAGCTTGCAAAAAAGATTGTCAAACGGGGCATCACTGAACTGATCACCCCGGGAGTCTCATTCAGTGACAACGTGCTGAATCACAAGGAGAATAACTTCCTGGCCGCCATTCATATCGAGAAACAGTCGGTTGGCGTTGCACTACTCGATGTCTCCACCGGCGAGTTCTTTGTCTCCGAGGGCGATACGCCTCATGTGGAACAGATTCTCAATAATTTCCAGCCCAGAGAGGTGCTTTTCGAGAAACGAAAAACCGAGCTCTTCCACGAACGGTTCGGCAGCCGGTTTTACACATACAGACTCGACGACTGGATATTTACCCCGGACACAGCCAACGACAGGCTGCTGAAGCAGTTCGGAACTACATCACTGAAGGGCTTTGGTGTGCAGGGCATGACCAGCGGTATCATTGCCGCAGGCGCAATCCTCTGGTACCTTGACATGACCCGTCATGAAAATCTTGGCCACATCAACCGCCTCGCGCGTATCGAGGAGGAGAAATACGTATGGCTCGACAGGTTCACCGTCCGTAATCTTGAACTGTTCCATTCGCCCTTCGAGGGCGCAAAGACACTTATAGAGATCATTGACCGGACGCTTTCGCCCATGGGCGGAAGAATGATGAAGCGGTGGCTCTCACTCCCGCTGAAGGATATTTCGGTGCTGAATACCAGGCTTGACATCGTGGAGTACCTGATTGGCCATCCCGATGTGAAAGAGATGATCGATGGGCTGATACGCGAGGTGGGTGACCTCGAAAGGCTGCTGAGCAAGGTGGCGGTGAGGAGAGTCACTCCACGTGAGGTGGCACAGATATGGCGCGCACTGACAGCCATCGGCGAACTGAAGAGTATCTGCGCTGCCACGGAGTTCCAGCCGCTGGTATTCCTGGCATCAGGCCTGGATCCCTGCCCCGAACTGGCAGAGACCATCAGCCGGACACTGGCTCCCGATCCTCCGACTGCCGTCAGCAAAGGACACGTTATCGCCGAAGGTATTTCGCAGGAGCTGGATGAACTCCGAAAGATCTATTACGGAGGAAAGGATTACCTGAACGACCTGCAGCAGAGAGAGAGTATCCGGACCGGTATCAGCTCGCTTAAAATCAGCTATAACAACGTTTTTGGCTACTATATCGAAGTGCGCAATACACATAAGGACAAGGTTCCGCCTGACTGGATACGCAAGCAGACCCTGGTGAGCGCAGAAAGATATATCACTGAGGAACTTAAGGAGTACGAAGAGAAAATCCTTGGTGCAGGAGAAAAGATACTGGCACTGGAGACCTCGCTGTTCAATGACCTGGTGGTTTCAATAGAACCATATATAAACCTGATGCAGGCTGATGCTGCGGCGGTAGGGAGGCTCGACTGCCTGCAGTCATTTGCGGTGGTTTCTGATGAGTATGGCTACGTGAGACCGGTGCTGGACGACAGCCATGTGCTTGATATCAGGGAGGGTCGTCATCCGGTGATTGAGCGCCAGTTGCCGCCTGATGATCCGTATGTCCCCAATGATGTGTGGCTTGACAATGATGAGCAGCAGGTGATCATACTGACCGGTCCGAATATGTCGGGTAAGTCGGCGTTGCTCAGGCAAACGGCACTGATAGTGATTATGGCGCAGACCGGCTGTTTCGTTCCGGCAAAGGAAGCGAGGATAGGCGTCATTGACAAGATATTCACCAGAGTGGGAGCATCGGATAATCTCTCCCTCGGGGAGTCAACCTTTATGGTTGAGATGAATGAGGCTGCCAGCATCCTCAATAATCTGTCTGACAGAAGCCTCGTGCTGCTTGATGAGATAGGGCGGGGAACAAGCACCTATGACGGTATTTCCATTGCCTGGGCCATGGTGGAGTATATCCACGAATGCAGGCACAGGGCCAAAACGCTCTTTGCAACTCATTACCATGAACTCAACGAGATGGAAAATACCTTCAGCAGAGTGAAGAATTTCAATGTCTCAATACGGGAGCTTGACGACAGGGTGATTTTCCTCCGCAAGCTGAAGAGGGGAGGGAGTGAGCATAGTTTCGGGATACATGTAGCGCGTATGGCCGGCATGCCAAAGAGTGTGGTCGGCAGGGCCAGCGAGATACTGAAGATGCTTGAAGAGGGGCGTGGCGGCACGAATCTGGGCAAGCCGGTTGAGGAGATTGCCACGCATCGCGAGGGGTACCAGCTGAGCTTCTACCAGCTTGATGACCCGGTGCTCAAACAGATACGGGATGAATTGATCGGGCTTGATCTTGACAACCTTACGCCTATGGAGGCGTTGAATAAATTGTATAACATACGCAAATTGTTGAGATGATTGAGGAGGCGATTACGGGGATGGATTCCCGTCGGTACCGGTTCATAAACAGAGAGGTCATACAAAGCAGCAAGAGATATGCAATTTACGAATACCCTTGTAATTTTGAAAAAAGTATTAATTTTGCAGTCACAATTGCGGGAATAGCTCAGTTGGTAGAGCACGACCTTGCCAAGGTCGGGGCCGCGAGTTCGAGTCTCGTTTCCCGCTCAGAGACGAGGGGTGCCCCGGAAAAATGGGGTGCCTTTTTGTTTTTCTGTGGAGGCACTTCTGGCGTCGGTGCCTTTCAGTAAAATGCGAAGCTCCTCTGTGGCCATCTCTCTGGTCTGTGCGAAGCTCCTCTGTTGTCGTCTCTCTGGTCTGTGCGAAGCTCCTCCGTGGCCGTCTCTCCGGTATATGCAAGACGCCCTCATCGGGCGTCTCTTTTTTAAATTGTCAGCAGGCATCACGGGCGAGCCGGCATATATGATTAGCAAGCTTCTATTTTACAGGGCCCCATTCAATAAGAACCCCGTCCCTGAAATAGAGATACGACTTTGAATAAATCCACTCTTCGTCAATACTGTTGTCAACATACATCTTGTTAATCTGTTTCGGCTTGCCCCAGCTGTCGCGTGCCATATCCGAGGTGATGCCCTTCCAAACCTTGTGCTGGTAAATCTTACTGGCAAGGTCTGTCCCGTACTTGTCAACAAGCGTCTGAAATCGATCTGTGGATATCTGCCTCGCCTGAACATCAGTGACTGGCTGTACGGGTGCAGCCTCCTGCACCGGCTGTACTTCGGGCTGAGTAGTTGTAACCACCGGTAATGCCGCCGTAAGCCTGTCAGATTTTACATAACCCTCTACCTCGCCCAGGCGGATAAGGGTAAACAGGGTATCTGCACTGATCGCCTCAACCACAGTGCCGTCAGGTATTATTTGAATCACCGAGGTGAGGTCTTCCTTATCGGCAAACAGCCTTACCGCACCTTTTGTAGCAAGTATCTGATAATCCTGTGCCGTCAGCGAGAGGCCGGCAAACAGCACTAATACAAAAAGTATTGCCTTTTTCATTTGCTGATTTTTAATATACTATCGCTCAAAAATCGTACCACCATTGCTTCTTTCCGGTATTCATAAGTTAGCAGCGCTGATGCCCCTGTCGTGTGCATTGAGATAAACTACTTCTTTCTGATGATCATAAGTCCGTCACGGAGGGGGAGTACTATTTTTTCCACCCGGTGGTCATTACGGACCTTTTCATTGAACAGGACAAGACCCCTGGTCTGAGGGTCCTTCATTGCCTCCTCGCCTTCTATCCTGCCTCCCCAGAGAACATTGTCGGCAATGATGAATCCCCCTGTCCGTACCTTGTCGAAGACGATGTCATAGTATTCACAATACTCCCTTTTGTCACCGTCAATGAAGACCAGGTCGAAAGTACGATCAAGTTTCGGGATCACATCCTGTGCCCTGCCGGTGTGCAGTGTCACCCTGTCAGCCACGCCGGCGAGGGCGAAGTAGCGGGTGCTCATTCCGTTAAGCTCATCATTTATCTCAATGGTGTGCAACTGGCCGCCGCTCTTCAGTCCGCGTGCCAGGCAGATGGCAGAGTAGCCAGTATAGGTACCTATCTCCAGTACACTGACAGGGCTTATCATATATGAGAGCATCTCCAGGAACTTGCCCTGGATATGTCCCGAGACCATGTTGGGGTTGACCACGTACAGGTTGGTCTGGCGGTAAAGCTCCTCCAGCACTTTGTCTTCAGGGGTGCTGTGTTCCCTGATATATTTGTCAAGTTCTTTCTCCATTCTGCCTGTATATTAAGGTAGAAAGTGAGGATTTGTCAAATATTTCAGATGCAATTTCCATCAGTTCACTGCCGGTGACTGCCTCAATCTTTCTGAAAGTCTCATCTATTGAGTCAATCCGGTCAAAGATCAGCAGGCTTTTGCCGAGACTGAGCATGAGGCTCTCATGGTTCTCGTAAGCTCTTGCCAGATAGCCTTTTATCTGGTTCTTTGCCCGTGAAAGCTGTAGTATCCCTAGTGGCTGATGTCTCAGCCTGTCAAGTTCGCTGTGGATGAGGGCTATGCTTTTGCCCAGGTTGCGATTGTCAGTTCCGAAATAGATGGTNNAGGTTCAGGCGCGAATTCATCCCCTGCCCGCCGAGTATATTGTTGAGCATGAACAACCCCATTCTGCGTTTGTCATGCAGGTCATATGCAATATTGCCAATGATGCAGTGGTTCTGCCATGTGTCGGTTTTCTTTTCTTTGCTGACAGGATTATATAAGTACTCAGACCTCTTTCTTCTTGTGTCATTTCCTGATGCTACATGTCCGAAGTACTTCTCAAAGAGCGTGATGATTTTTTTGGGAGTGATCGCTCCGACGGAGCAGAAGACCATTTGTGAAGTTGAATAATTTCTGGCGATAAATCTGCGGATCATGTCGGCTGAGATGCCTCTCACTGTTCCCGGCATGCCAAGAATGCTTCTTCCGATGGGCTGTTCCGGGAAGATCATCTCCTCGAATTCGTCGAAGATATATTCGGCGGGGCTGTCAAGGTAAGAGTTGATCTCCTCGATGATCACCTCTTTTTCCTTTTCAATTTCTGCCGGGGGAAATGTAGAAGAGAAGAGCAGGTCTGATATCAGTTCAACAGCCTTTGGGTAGTGTTCCCTGAGGAATGATGCGTGGATGGCTGTCTCCTCCTTGGTGGTATAGGCGTTGAGTTCACCGCCCACATCCTCAAGGCGGCTCAGAATGTGGTATGATTTACGGTGTGTTGTGCCCTTGAAGAGCATGTGTTCGATGAAGTGGGCAACGCCGTGTTCCTCAGGGAGTTCATCGCGTGAACCGGCATTGATGATAATGCCGCAGTGTGCCACGGCGCTTGTCGTAGGAAGGTGTACCAGCCTGATGCCGTTGGGAAGGGTGTGGAGAGTAATATCCATTTTTATCGGAAGAATTGACAAAGATAAGAAGGAATTAAAGATTCGGAACAGTGTTGCGGCTATCCCTTCGGGTATGCTGACAGTGACCTTTTTACAAAGTAATCCGGGGTGTTGTATGAAAAATAAAAAAGCAGTATATTTGCCGTCCGAAATGGTACCATAGCTCAGATGGTAGAGCAACGGACTGAAAATCCGTGTGTCCCCGGTTCGATTCCTGGTGGTACCAC
>MTKZ01005455.1_pt1 | contig 12859 bp, 8 predicted proteins | sample 1042781 | NCBI WGS metagenome assembly MTKZ01 (sample SAMN06212207, study PRJNA360539) | anaerobic digester metagenome | biome: Wastewater treatment plant; material: sludge; isolation source: anaerobic digester fed with sludge from wastewater treatment plant | place: Denmark: WWTP Viborg ...
CAACCTGGGTTTCGCCGAGGGGATCAACCGGGCGTTGCGCCCAGCCGACGCCGACTTCATCGCCTTGGTCAACAACGATGCCGTCGTCGACCGTGGCTGGCTTGCGCCGCTGGTCGACACCCTCGAGGCCCACCCGGAGGTCGGCGCCGCCGCCCCGCTGATCGTGTTCGATCGTTGGTTCGTGGACGTCGAGGTTGCAGTGGGTGGCGAGGGCGGCCGGGCCCGGCTGACCGAGGTATCGGTCGACGGGCACGGGCGATGGTCCCAGGTGCTCGCCGGCCCAGGGGTGGCACGCCCGCCGCACTGGTCGATCCCACTTCGTCGCGAGCTCGAGGTGGCCAACGAGGGATCAATTGCCATACCGGTGCCCGCCGGCCTCACCGACGACGGTGACGGTGACGGTGAGGGCGACCGCCAGGAACCGGCCTGGCTGGAGTTGATCTTCGAGAGCACCCGGCCGATCGCCCTTCGCTGCGGCGCATCGTCGGCGACCGGCGAGCCGATCGACGGCGTCGTGCGCCTCAGCCTTCCGGCCGGCGGACGACCCGGGCGTCGGGTCAACAGCCTGGGTACCGCGCTGACCGACCACTGCGAGGGCTACGAGCTGCGTCTCGGAGACCGCGTCGACAGCCTCGCCGAGCCAGAGGTCGTACCCGGCTTCACCGGGGGTGGCGTGCTGTTGCGCAGGGCTGCCCTGGCCGACGTGGGCCTGTTCGACCCCCGGTTCTTCATGTACTACGAGGACAGCGATCTGTCCTGGCGGATGCGACGGGCCGGATGGATGACCATGACCGCTCCGCATTCCGTACTCCACCATCGGCTCGGGGCGACCGCCGGGTCGTCGTGGTCGGGGTTCTTCTTCCTCAACTACCGAAATTGGCTGCTCACCGTCGCCCGCAACGGCTCGAGCACCGACGCCCGGCGAGCCCTCGGTGCCGCCTGGGGGAACTCCTGGCCGTTCGCCCGTCGCAACGTCGTGGGCAAGGTACGCCGGCTCCAGCGCCCCGACCTGGACATCACCCGCCGCTGGCTCGCGGTCATGGCCGGAACCGGCGCCTCCCTCCCCCGCGCCCTCGCCACCCGACTGGACGACCGTTGGCGCCGGGTGGGCACCTCGTCCACCGACGCGGTCGGCAGTCGCTGGCTGCGCACCTCGGCCCCGTCGGTCCCCCGGCCCGAGATGGGGGGACCGACCATCGTCTTTATCGACGTGACCGACACGCTCGTCTCGCGCTGGCGAGCCGGCATCCAGCGGGCGGTCTCCGAGCTGGTCACCAGGCTGGCGCTCGACCACCTCGAGCTGTCGCTGGTGCTCATGCGGTGGAGCTCGCTCGACGGCGCCTACCGGCGTCTCGACGACGCCGAGACCGCCGCCTTCTTCGACCCCGAAGCCATGCCCAACCATCCTCCGCCGCCCCCGCCGGGTCGGGCGCCCCGTTGGCGCCGGACCGTGACCCGGGCGGCCGCCGTACCTCCGGTGCGGTCCCGCATCGACGCCACGCGCCGACGGACACAGCTTCGTCGACGCCCGGCCCAACACGGCGAGTTGATCATTGAAGAGTTCCCTTCCGGGTCGATCGTGTTGGACCTCGACGCCAGCTGGAACCTCGGCGACATTCCCCGTCGTGTGCTCTACCCCCGGCTGAGCAACGCCGGGGTCACCGTGGTCAGCCTGCTGCACGACGTCTTGCCGGTCACCCACCCCGATTGGTTCGACCCCAACCTGGCCCGAGTCTTCGTCGACCACGTCGACGCTGCACTCGCACACGCCGACGTCGTCGTCACCAGCTCACAGTTCTCCGCCGGCGAGCTCCGGCGCCTCGCGGATGACCGCCCAGGCGACCGTCGCCGGGGGCCGCTGGCGATCGAGGTCATCCCGCTGGGTGCCGACCCGGTCGCCCGCTCGCCTCAACCTGTCGATCAAGGCCTTCTCGACCGCCTGGCCGGACGGCCGGTCGTCCTCGTCGTCGGCACCCTCGAACCCCGCAAGAACCATGCCGGGCTGCTCGACGCCTTCGAGTCCGTCGACGCCGATGCCACCCTGGTCATCGTTGGACGCCAGGGATGGAAGGCCGACGAGCTTGGTGAGCGCATCCGCACCCACCCGGGGTTCGGCGATCGGATCGTGTGGCCAGCCGAAGTGAATGACGCCACCCTCGATGCGCTGTACGAGCTGGCGACCGTCGTCGCCGTGCCGTCGCACGCCGAGGGCTACGGCCTGCCGGTCGTCGAAGCGCTTCGGCACGGCTGTCGGGTCGTCTCCTCGACGGGCGGCTCGCTACGCGAGATCGGCGGCGAGCTGGTCACCTACGTCGACGCCACCGACCCCAACGCCCTCGCCGTTGCGTTGGACGAGGCCCTCACCGACGGGTTCGACCGTGCCGCCGACGTCGAGTTACCCACCTGGGACGCCGGCGCCTCTGCGTTGGCGGAGATCCTGGTTCGCGCAGATCCCAGGGGACAGGGCTGAGTCGTCCGACTTTCAGACGCCGACCGTCTGCCGGCCGGCCGGCGCTGAGTCGCCATTGGACGTGGCTACGGAGGCGACCGGCGCCTCCAGCGGCGCCGGCATGCACTGGTCGGTCAGCTCGACCACCTTGATCTGGTCCCGGTTCTCCCAGGTGATCTCGTTGGCCGGATCGCGACGGATCTTGAACTCCCGGAAGCTCATCTCCTGGGCGTCGAAGGCCAGGTAGCGGCCGATCAGCGGGTCACCGAGGTCGAGGAAGTACTTGATCGCTTCGACCGCCTGGATGCACCCGACGATGCCGGGCAGCACGCCGAGCACGCCGGCTTCGGCGCACGAGGGTGCCATGTCCGGCGGCGGGGGCTCGGGCAGCAGGTCGCGGTAGGTGGGCCCGTTCTTGGGGTCGAAGACCGTGACGTGGCCCTCGAATCGGAAGATCGAGCCGTGCACGACCGGGATGCCCAGTTTCACCGAGGCATCGTTGAGCATGTAGCGCACCGGGAAGTTGTCCGCTCCATCGACGACCAGGTCGTACCCGGAGATGATCTCCTCGATGTTGTCGGCGTCGAGGCGCACGTCGTGGGTGATCACCTTGACGTCCGGGTTGAGCTTCTCGATCGCCTCCTTGGCGGAGTCCACCTTGCGCATACCGATCCGGTCGGTGTTGTGGAGGATCTGACGCTGCAGGTTGGAACTGTCGACGACATCCATGTCGACGATGCCGAGCGTGCCGATGCCAGCCGCCGCCAGGTACAGCCCGGACGGACTGCCGAGGCCGCCGGCGCCGAGCAGCAGCACCTTGGCGTCGAGCAGCTTCATCTGTCCTTCCTCGCCCACCTCGGGCAGCAGCAGGTGACGCTTGTAGCGATCCTTCTGGTCGGGATCGAGGCTCTGGGGCACCCTCCACTCGCGCCCCTCGTCCTTCCACTTGCCAAACCCGCCGGCCATCGAGGCGACATCGCTGTAGCCCAGCTCCTCGAGCGTCTTGGCGGCAAAGGCCGAACGCACGCCGCCGGCGCACTGCACGATCAGCGGCGTGTCCTTGTCGGGCAGCTTCATCTCGATCTGGCTTTCGAGATGGCCCCGGGGGATGAACAACGCCCCGGGCACTGCGCCCGCCTCGTACTCGTCGGCCTCGCGAACGTCGAGGATCAGCGAACCCTCGCCGCGCAGTCGGTCGGCGGTGTCGGTGTCGACCTCGCGGATCTGCTGCTTGGTCGTCTTGAGGAGGTCACGGAAGTTGGCCATCGATCACGCTCGTTGCTCGGGGTTGGTGCACTCCCGGGGAAAGTCCCCGGGCTCGCTTGGCATAAACCCTACCAACCTGGTCGACATTCCCACCAAGCGGGCCGGCCGCCTGGCGCGTGACCACCCGATGAGGCCGCTCGGTAGGTTGAGGCCATGGCCACGACTCACCCGACCGCCGATCCCGAAGCCGTGCGACGGGCCGCTCAGCTGGTCGCCGACGCCCGGCGGATCGTCGTGCTGACCGGTGCCGGCATTTCGACCGACTCGGGCATCCCCGACTTTCGAGGCCCTGACGGCATGTGGACCCGAAACCCGGAGACGGAAAAGCTCTCGACGATCGATCACTACCTGGCCAGCCCCGAGGTGCGGGAGCGGGCTTGGCGCGCCCGCATGGACCACCCGGCCTGGCGCGCCGATCCCAACCCCGGCCACACCGCGCTCGCCGAGCTCGGGCGAACCGGCCGCCTGGCACTCACCGTCACCCAGAACATCGACGGTCTCCACGTCGAGTCGGGGCTGCCGACCGAGGAGGTCGTCGAGGTTCACGGCACGATGCGCCAGGTTCGCTGTGTCGGCTGCGGGATCACGTCGCCGATGCAGACCACCCTCGACCGGGTGCGCGCCGGCGAGGCCGATCCTCCTTGTCAGCTCTGCGGCAGCATCCTGAAGTCGGCCACGATCTTCTTCGGTGAGGCGCTGGTTGCGGCCGACCTCAATCGAGCGTTCGCCGCCGCGGCCCAGGCCGACCTGCTGTTGAGCGTCGGCACCACACTGCAGGTGTACCCGGTGGCCGACATGGTGCCGATCGCCGCCTCCAACGGCGCGTCGATCGTGATCGTCAACGGCGAACCCACGCCGATGGATGATCTGGCCGACGTGGTCGTGCTCGGTTCGATCTCCGAGGTGCTGCCCGCCATCATCGACACCTGAGCGAGACGGCACCCGAGCGAGACGGGAGCCGAACGAGGCGGCACCCGAGCGAGACGAGAGCCGGGCGAGACGAGAGCCGGGCGAGACGAGAGCCGGGCGAGACGGCACCCAAGGGACACGACACCCAAGCGACACGACACCCAAGCGACACGACACCCAAGCGACACGGCACCCGGGCGCCTGCTCGCCCGAACCCACCAGACGGCCCCCATGCGGTCGTGCGAGAGTCTCACCGCCGACTTTCGCATGGTGGTCATGCGTAACCCGGCGGTCAGACTTTCGCAGCATGTCGGCTGGACCTGGGCGCCCGATCGACGGCGCCGCTCGGCGATGCCCGAGGCACAGGCCCCATGGGGACCGCCCGACACCAACCCGGTGGAGCGTCGCCCGGGGTGTGGTGCCCGTTGCCGAATCATCCGGCCCGGCAGACGCTGTTCTCATGAGCGAACGGGCCCTGGTCCAGTTGGCGACGCGTCAGCACGGTTTGGTGACGACCCAGCAGGCTGGGCAACTCGGCTTCGACCGAGGAGCGGTGACCTCTGCGGTGGCAAAGGGGCGCTGGCGTCGAGCGGGCATCGGCGTGCTGGCGTTGGGGGCCACGCCGGCCACGCTTCATCAGCGGACGCTCGCGGCAGTGTTGAGCATCGGCGAGGCATGGGCAAGCCACAGCACGGCCGCCCGCGTGTGGGGATGGGAGGTTCGTCATGCCCGGGTGGAGGTGATCGTGCCCGGCGGGCGCAAGGTTGAGCGTCGCAACGTGCGGGTGCACCGAAGTACGCGCCTGGACCCTGAGGATGTGGCGATCGTCGGCGGCATTCCCGTCACCAGCCCGGCTCGGACCCTGATCGACCTGTCCGGCCGCATCACGGTTGACGAACTGGCCACCTGCCTGGACACGGCCCTGCGTCGTCGCCAGGCCACAATCGATGCCATCAACGCCATGATCACCGCCACCCAAGCGACGTACGGGCGGCGTCCCCGTGTGCTGAGCAACCTCATGGAGCTTCGGCGTGGCGCCGGTCCAACGGAGAGCCCGCTCGAAGCCCGGATACTCCGAGTGCTGGCCCAGGCGGGCGTCCCTCTCCCCACGTGCCAGCATCGGATCACGGTCGGCGTGAAGGAGTACCGGCTGGACATGGCCTGGGTGGATGCACGGGTGTTCTCCGAAGCCGACGGATTCGAACACCACGAAAGCCGCAGGGCCTTTGATGCCGATCGTCATCGCACCAATCACCTGGCCGCTGCGGGGTGGACCGGGGTACACCTCACGTCGGCCTTTTCCGATGACGAGATCGTCGAGGCGGTGCGCAATGTGCTCGCACTCGCGGCGCGGCCCGGCCGCAGCCAGGAGGGCACGGCGACAAGGTGAGGCTTGGTTTGCTGGGTCGCCGCGAACAGCGAACCAGAGCAGAGATCGCTGGGGCGAGCCGTTACCCGGAGGGACGAAGGGATCCGACGGTCAGCGTCAGGCGATGGTCAGACCGGCGGTGCGCTGGCCCCACGCACCATGGTCAGGTCAGGTCAGGTCAGGTCAGGTCAGGTCAGGTCGGTATCAGGCCAGATCAACAGTCGTACCCGGATCCAGACCTCCTCGACGAACAGCAACGCTGCGACCACCGCCAGACAGAGGCCCCACTGGGCCCAAGTGAGCCCGACCGTGTCGAAGATCCGCTGGAGCACCGGTACCTCGACGACGGCGACCTGCATGGCGCTGACAGCGGCAATCGTCATCCACAACGCACCGTTGCTGAAGGTGTACCGGCGGAACACCCCCTTGCCGTCGGACCGGACGATGAGCGAGTTGACCAGCTGCGCAAACACAAACGTGGTGAAGGCCATCGTCGATGCCAGCAACGGATCCGCGCTGCGGTAGCGCACCAGCACCCAGATGATCGCTGCTGACATCAGCGCTGTCGTGGCGAGGATCCGGCGCAGGCGTGTGTTGGTCAGGATCGGCTCGGTACGTCCCAGCGGCTTGCGCTTCATCACCTCGGGGGCCGGCGGGTCGACGCCCAGGCTCATCGCCGGCGGACCGTCGGCGATGATGTTGACGAACAGGATCTGGATCGGGCTGAACGGTATGGGCAGATCGAGAATTCGCGCCGCCAGGATCGTGCCGACAGCCGCCAGGCTGGTCGTCAGCTGGAACCGCACAAAGTGCACGATGTTTGAGCGGATCGCCCGGCCCCGCTCGACCGCGGTCACGATCGTGGCGAAGTTGTCGTCGGCCAGCACCAGGTCGCTGGCCTCCTTGGTGACCTCGGTGCCGGTGATGCCCATCGCCACGCCGATCTCGGCCCGGCGTAGGGCGGCGGCGTCGTTGACGCCGTCGCCGGTCATCGCCACGACCTCGTCGTTGGCCTGGAGGGCCCGAACCACCCGAACCTTGTGCTCCGGCGACACCCGCGCACACACCGAGATCGCTTCGATCCTGCCGGCGAGTTCGTCGTCGCTCATCGCGTCAAGATCGCTTCCGGTGACCACCTCGCCGTCGAGGCCGAGCTGCTGCCCGATCGCCGCCGCGGTCGTGGCGTGGTCGCCCGTGATCATCTTGACGGCGATGCCGGCGTCGCGGCACTCCGCGATGGCGACGCCAGCCTCCATGCGGGGCGGGTCGAGGATGCCGACCACGCCGTAGAGCACCAGGTCGTCGAGCTCGTCGTCGGGATCCCCGTCCCAGTCCGCCGCCAGCTCCTTGCCGGCGATGGCCAGCACCCGCAGGCCGTCAGCACCCAAGGACCGCATCACCTCGGTGGCCCCTGCTCTGCGGGCCTCATCCAGGTCGGCGATGCCGTCGGCGACGAGCATCGCGGTACAACGACCGAACACCACGTCGCTGCCGCCCTTGACCGCCAACAGCCGACCGGGACCGCCGAATGGGTCCTCGGTCACCGTCGCCATCAGCTTGCGGGTGGAATCGAAGGGCAACACGGCGAGGCGGGGCAGATCGGCCCGTACCGACTCGGCGGTCACCCCGGCCTTGCCGGCGAGAACGATCAGGGCACCTTCGGTCGGATCGCCCACCAGCTCGTGGGTGCCGTCGGCGCCGGCGCGCAGCACGGCGTCGCTGGCCAGGGCGGCGGCGGTCACCATCCGGCGCACCGCGTCGGTGGCGGGTGGATCGATCGTTCCGTCGGGGCCGTAACCCAACCCGTCGATCTCGTGGGTTCGACCGCCACACCACGCCTGTGTGGCGGTCATCTGATGAAGGGTCAGCGTGCCGGTCTTGTCCGAACAGATCACCGTGGTCGAACCGAGCGTCTCGACCGACGCCAGTCGCTTGACGATGGCGTTGTGCTCGGCCATCCGCCGTACGCCGAGCGCCAGGGTGACGGTGACAACGGCGGGAAGCCCCTCGGGTATGGCGGCCACCGCCAGGGCCACGCCGCCCAGGATGGCCGCAGCAAAGGTGTCGCCACGCAGCATGCCGACGGCGATCACCAGCGCAACAGCGACGCCGGCGATGACCGCCAGGCGTTTGCCCAGCCGCTCGAGCTCCTCCTGCAGCGGGGTCAGCCCGGGCTCATCGGCCGAGATCATGCCCGCCAGACGTCCGAGCTCGGTCGACATGCCGGTCTCGGTGATCAGCAACTCGGCGGTGCCGCGCACCACCGTCGTGTTCATGTGTCCGATGTTGGACCGGTCGGCCAGGGCGACCTCGCCCTCGCCGGCGGGCAACGAGGGCTCGTCCTTGTCGACCGGTTCCGACTCGCCGGTCAGGGTGCTCTCGTCCACCGACAACGAGTTCGCCTTCACGAAGCGGCCGTCCGCGGGAATCCGGTCGCCAGACTTGAGCAGAACCAGGTCCCCGGGCACCACGTCGGCGGAGGCGATCTCCTCGACCGCGCCGTCCCGGCGCACCTTGGCCTGCGTGGTCAACATGCCCGACAGCGCTTCCATCGCCTGGTCGGCCCGCTGTTCCTGAACGAAGCCGAGCAACGCATTGATGATGACGACCACCCCGATCACGATCGGGTCCTTCAAGTCGCCAACTGCGGCCGAGATCACCGCAGCCCCGAGCAGGAGCAGGATGAGCACCCCGCGAAACTGGTCGAGCAACCGTTTCCACCACGGCCGTTTCGGTTCGCCGACCAGCTCGTTCGGGCCAGTCTGCTCCCGGCGCCGGACGGCTTCGGATTCGCTCAGGCCGCGAGCGACGTCGACGTCGAGTTCGTTGGCCGCTTCGGCGGGATCGAGGCGGTACCAGGGTGATCGAGGTTCGACGAGGCGGCCGTCGGGCGGGCCTACGGTATCGATCGTACGGGCGGCGGAAGGTGTCATCGGGAGTCCATCACAAGGTCGGTTTCATTCGTCGCCCCCGCCGTTACCGACCGAGCATTCGGGCATCGCTCGCCAACGCGGAGACCGTCCCGGTACGCAGCTTACCGGCGCCCACCTGCGGTGATCCCAGCGACCTGGGCTACGTTTCCCTGCAACGGCAAACTCTCCGCCTGCTCTGCCAACCGCTTCTGCCGCCCGAACGTTCAGCCTTGGACCGCTCGCTGTGATCTGCCCCCACTGCCACGCCGATACCCTCGATGATGCCCGGTTCTGCACCCACTGCGGGGCGGCGCTCAACGCTTCGTCCCCGGGTGTGGGCGATCGGTCGCAGACGCCCAGTGGTGTTCATCCGACCGCCGGTGAAAGCGCGGGCCGGGACACAAACCGGGATGCGGGCAACCGAGGTTCAACCGACGGCGAAGGACCGCCCGTCATTCAACGGCGACGCCGCTCCGAGGCGCCCGCCGCGGACGGGTTGGCGAAGACGGACGCCGTCGGTGTGGTGACACCCCCTCGACCGCCGCAGGACGGCGGAACCTCGACCCAGGTCAACCCGCAAATCGGCCCCGCCGGATCGCAGCCGCCGGAATCGCCGTCGGCGCCGACCTCGCCCATCGGGGGCACACCGACCTCGGTCACGCCGGGCATTCCCGCCGCTCCGTCGGCCTGGGACCAGCCGGACGGCGGGGCGGCGACGGCGGTGCACGACCTGTCGAGCCCGGAGCCGCCCCGAGCCGCCGCGAAGCCGCTTCCGGCGCCCGCTCCCAGCAGCGTCTGGTCGCAGCCCGCACCGCTGGCGGCGCCACGGCGGGTGCGGCCGCCGTCCGAATCCGGGTCGACGCCGGGGTCGGGGCGCTGGGCCCGGGTGGTCGCCGGGGTGGTCTCGGTGTGGCTACCGGTCAGCGCCTTGATCTACGTCGTACTCGACCAGGGCGAGCTGCTCGAGCGATCGGGGCTTGAGCTGGTCGCCATCGCAGCGCCGACGCGACTGTCGTGGGGTGTCTGGTCCTCGACCGCAGCGCCGCTGGCGTGGACGGTATCGCTGCGGGCGCTGGCGTTACTTGCCGGCTTTGGCGCGCTCGTCATCCTCGCCGCATGGATGGCCCGCAACCGCAAGGCCATGCAGATCGGCCTGATTGCGACCGGCGCGACCGTGCTGACCTTCGGGGTCGTCCAGCTCGTGTGGTTGATCGTCGGGCTCGACCTGATCACCGGTCTGACCGTCGGCCAGGAGATCCGCCAGATCTACGTTCCCGCCGGCGTCAGTATCGCGGTTGGCGTGCTACTCGCCTGCCTGGCACCGGTCGCCAGCCGGTCCAAGCACTGAAGAGCCGCTCAGGTCACCCCGGATCAAGGGATTCTCAATTTTTAAATTGCTTTCACCCTTACGGTGAGGAGGTTATGTTGAAGGTCGGTCACCAAGCTCGCACCGAGGAGGCCCATCATGACGTGCCCACTGATCATCGGCCCTTACCACCCACCCAAGACCTTTCAGCGCTACCCGTCGGCACCGGCCGGAGCGTTGCTGGTCGCCCACCTCCGACGCAATCGCTTCGAGGTGATCCTGCCCGCAACCGAGCCCGGGTTACTCAAGGCTCTGCGTCTCGGCGTCTACTACGTCGTTCGCCGCCACAGCGGCATCAACGAAGATGTCCATCATGCCCTGACGCGTGACATCGAGGTGGAGTTCAAGTTCAAGTACTCCTTCACGCTGGAGCTGAGCAACGAGGCCCAGCCGAAGCCCAACGGTCGGCGTACCGCCGGCGATGTGAAGGACGCATCCAACGCGTTGAAGGAGAACGCCATCGAGGCGGTGCGCTACTACAGCGAGCACGCCGACCCGGTGGTGCTGTTCCGTGCGCGCCTCCGCCAGAAGCTCAACGAACTGGCACGAGAGCACTCGAGGCCCGACATCGGCGAGCTCTACGACCGGGTGCTCGGGCTGAAGGAGTCCGGCTGTAAGGACTTCACCGAGACGCGAGGCATGAAGGTGTGCCTCGAACAGTTCAGCGTCTCGGTGCAACCGAGGGGCTTCGGCACAGCCGCCTGAAGACCGAGGCGCTGTCGCAACACCGTTTGTGCCAACAGGACGAGGTCCGGTGGCCCGATAGCCTGCGGCTCCGTGGAACCGCAGCGACCGTTCGTGATCGGGATCGCCGGAGGGTCGGGTTCGGGCAAGACGACGGTCACCCGGTCGATCGTCGAGGCCGTCAACCTCGTCAACGTGACGATGCTCACCGTCGACAGCTACTACTTCGATCAGTCCGACCGGCCGATGTCGGAGCGGGCACAGGTCAACTACGACTCCCCCACTGCGTTCGAGTGGCCACTCGTCTTCGAGCACCTGAACCGCCTGCGATCTGGGGTTGCGGTCGAGGTGCCGGTCTACGACTTCACCACCCACACCCGATCGTCGATCACCGAGCCTGCCCACCCCGGAGCGGTGATCGTCGTCGACGGGATTCTCGTGCTGCACGACCCCGACCTGCGAGAACTGCTCGACCTGGCCGTCTATCTCGACGTCGACGACGACCTCCGCTTCATCCGGCGGATGGAGCGCGACGTGACCGAGCGAGGGCGAACGACCGAGACGGTCGTGCGCCAGTACCTGACCACCGTCCGTCCGAGCCACGTGCAGTTCGTCGAGCCAACCCGACGCTTCGCCGACGTCATCATCCCTCACGGTGGACGCAACACTTCCGCGATCTCGATGCTGGTGGCGCTGATCCGCGAGCGGGTGGCCTTGGCGACCACCGAGCCAAGCACCGGCTGACACCTCGTGACCGAGACGCTGTTCGTGTTCCGAGACGTGGTCGTCGCCAGTGGGGGCGTCCGGCGGCTTGCGCTGGGAATGGCCGACATCGCCGAGGGCGGCATCACCGTCGTCTCGGGGCCGTCCGGCGCCGGAAAGTCCACGCTGTTGCGGTGTTGCAATCGGCTTGTGGTGCCGTCGTCCGGGACGGTCTCCTACCGGGGCATCGACGTTTCCGACTGGGAGGCCCGAGCGCTCCGACGCGACGTCGGCATGGTCTTCCAGCGGCCGATTCCGTTCCCCGGCACGGTTGCCGACAACCTGCGCGCCGCGGTCGCGCTGAGCGACGACGAGGTGTCGTCGCTTCTGAGATCAGTGGCACTCGAGCCGTCGATGGCCGAGCGTGAGGCCACCAGGCTGTCGGGAGGCGAGGCCCAGCGGATGTGCCTGGCCCGGACGCTCACCACCCGGCCGTCGGTCCTGCTCGCCGACGAGCCAACGTCGAGCCTCGACCCCGAGGCGACGGCCCACCTTGAGACGCTGGCGCTCAGCCTGGCCCAAGGCGGCACCACCCTGGTGTGGGTGACCCACGATCCCCAACAGGCCGAGCGGCTGGCCGATCACCACCTTCGACTCGGCCCGCCATGATCGCCCAATCCGGTGCCACCGAGCCGACGACGTGGGGTCTGGCAGCATCGGCGATCCTGGTGGCCCTTGCGCTGGCGGTATCGGCCTGGCGACGGCTCGGTGTGGAGCGGTCGCTGTTGTGGGCTGCGCTGCGCGCAGCGGGCCAGCTGGCGCTGATCGGCGGGGCGCTCACGCTGGTCGTCGGCGACGGCGCGCCGCTGGCGTGGAGTTGGTGCTGGTTGGTCGCCATGGTGCTCTTCGCTGCGATCACGGTTCGCCGACGTGCCCCCGAAGTGCCCGCAGCGTTCCCCCTGGCCCTTGTCGCCTTCTCGACCACGACGATCATCTCACTCGGTGTTCTCTTCGGTGCAGGGATCTTTCCGATGACGTCCCGCACCATCGTGCCGCTGGCCGGCATGGTGATCGGCAACTCGTTGTCTTCGACCGTCCTGGCCGCTCGTCGCACGATCGAGGAGCTTCGAGAACAACGTGACCGGGTCGAGGCACGGTTGGCGCTGGGCCTTTCGGGCCGCCAGGCCGTCCAGCCCCAGTTG
>MTKZ01024964.1_pt2 | contig 12845 bp, 10 predicted proteins | sample 1042781 | NCBI WGS metagenome assembly MTKZ01 (sample SAMN06212207, study PRJNA360539) | anaerobic digester metagenome | biome: Wastewater treatment plant; material: sludge; isolation source: anaerobic digester fed with sludge from wastewater treatment plant | place: Denmark: WWTP Viborg ...
ACATGTTCCATGATGGTGTCATAGTGCCCCGCGATGGGTGAGAACGGGTCACCGGCGCGGGAATTCAGCCTGTCGTTTTCTGGAGCCATAGTAGAAAGATTTCCGTGTTCGGGTCTATGACGGGTTTGTTCCGGTTGAAATGTACCTTCATGGCGGCCACATACCGTAACGCCGCGTCAAAACCCTGCTTGCGCAGGAGTTGCCGCGCCTCGGCGGCTTCTTGAAACTTGCGGCCCGGTTCGGCAAAATCGGCCACGTACAAGGCCTGTCCGAGGCGGCCGAGGCCTGGCCGGCCTGTGGTATGCCAGTAAATGGCCTCGTAAACCGTATCAGTGATGTCGAATTGCTCCCGGCACAGTTCCGCGGCCAGGGGACCATGCAGCAGGGCGGGTTTTTCCAGTTGACTCTCACTTATCGGCATGCGCCGCCTGCGGGCCTCTTCGAGAAACGTTTCCCGCTGCAGGTCACGGCAGTAGTCATGCAGGAGGCCGGCCGTCACCGCTTCATCATGGTCGAGGCACAGTGTTCCGGATAAGGAAGAGAGGTACTCCGCGGTAAAAATACTGTGGGTGACCCGCGGTCCGGGCAGGCGGTCGCGCAGTTCTTTAAGATAGGTCTTTGCACGGGGGCAGTCGGCTATGGGCATCGTTGATACAGCCTGTTTTGTTGTATGAACCGCGCCACGGCGGGAGGCAGCGCGTCTTCCGCGCTTTCTCCGCGCTGCAGCCGTGCCCGGATTTCGGAGGAGGCGAAAGGGTATTCCCGCATGGCCAGCATCTCGCAGTTTCCTTCCAGCATCGGCGGTAACGGCCGGGTGTTGCGGGGCCGTGGCGCGATGAGCAGTGACGCCAGGCGCAAAATTTCCCGGGGCGCATGCCACTTGGGCAGGTCCAGCGCGGAATCGTATCCCACGATAAAGAACAACGCCGCGCCGGGTGTCGCCTCTTTCAACGCTCTCAGGGTGTCGACCGTATAGGAAGGCCCCGGCCGATCCAATTCAATCCGGCTCAGTTCGAACCCGCTTTCTCCTTTCAGGGCGGCGGTAATCATGGCGGCGCGCATGTCCGCGGACGCCAGCACGGCTTCCGGCTTGTGGGGCGGCGCCGCCGCCACGACGAACAGGACGTTGTCGAGGCGCGCCTGCGCTTTCGCGGCCCGTGCGATGGCGAGGTGCCCGAGGTGGATAGGGTCGAAGGTGCCGCCAAAGACCCCTATGCGCGGGGTGTTATTCACGGACCTGGCCCGATCCGTGAATTACATACTTCAGGGTGGTGAGGCCTTCCAGCGCCATAGGTCCCCGGCAATGCAGTTTGCTGGTGCTGATGCCGATTTCGGCGCCCAGCCCGAACTCGAATCCATCGGTAAACCGGGTTGAAGCGTTCACATACACGGTCGCGCTGTCCACCTCGTCCAGGAAACGTTCCGCCATGGAATAACTGTCCGTGATGATGGCGTCGGAATGATGGCTGCCGTATTCGTTAATATGGCAGACCGCCTCCTCAAAGGAGCCGACCACCCGGATGGAGAGAATCTTGTCCAGGTATTCGGTGGTCCAGTCCTCTTCGGTGGCAGGGATACATTCGATAATCTGGCGGGTGCGCGGGCATCCGCGCAGTTCACAGCCGCCTTCACGCAGTGCGCGGGCGATATCCGGGAGCAGCAGGGGCGCCGCCGATTCATGGACCAGCAGGGTTTCCATGGCGTTGCACACGCCGGGACGCTGGAGTTTAGCGTTGAGCACGATGGACCGCGCCATAACCGGGTCGGCGTCCTCATGCAGGTAGGTATGGCAAATCCCGTCGAGGTGGGCCACCACCGGGATGCGCGACTCCTCGTAAATGCGCGCGATCAGGCTTTTGCCGCCGCGTGGGACAATGACGTCGATATACTTGTCGAGTTTGAGCATCTCGCCCACGGCGGCACGGTCGGTGGTCGTCACGATCTGCACGGCATGCTCCGGCGCGCCCGCGGCCGTTGCTCCTTTACTGAACAGTTCCGCAATGGCCATGTTCGAATGGATGGCTTCTGAACCGCCGCGCAGGATGGTGGCATTGCCCGCCTTAAGGCACAAGGCCGCCGCATCGGCGGTGACGTTGGGGCGGCTTTCATAAATGATGCCGACTACGCCCAGCGGTTGCCGGATACGCGCAATGCGCAAGCCGTTGGGATGGACATACTGGTCGGTAATATCGCCGACGGGATCGCGCAATGCGGCGACTTCTTCCAATCCCCGGGCCATGGCATCAATGCGTTTGTCGGTAAGTTCCAGACGATCGAGCATGGCGCCGGAAAGACCTTTGGCCCGGCCTGCCTCCAGGTCCAGGGCATTTGCCGCCCGGAGAAGTTCCCCGGACACCCGCAAGTCCGAGGCAATCATGAGAAGCGCCCTGTCCTTGACGGCGCGTGAAAGGGAACGGAGCGCATTGGAGGCGGTGCGCGCCCTGCGGCCGATTTGTTCCAATTCCCGGTGTAGTGTCATTGCGTTGTACTCCCGTTCAATAAGGTTTCAAGGACGGTTTCGGCATCGGGCCCGGTTTAAAAATCGATGGAATCGAGGCCCGGAATACAGGATTCGAGCGGTACCGTTTCAATATGACTTGCGCCCAGCCGGGCCAGCTCATAGCGTACGCGGGCCAGGGGAAGCGTTTGTCCGGCCGTGTTCATCTGAATGCTGAACTCGGTAAAATTTATGCCCTCATTCATCGTCGGCTCGTCCGCGAACAACCCGTTCTCCTCAAGATAACCGATGATGGGGGATACCGCATCCTTGCGGGCGTTAAACAGTATCAGCACCTTGTTTTCGGCGAATACCGCCCCGAACAAGTTCAGCAGAAACATGCGGGCCAGTTCGTATTTGACGGGGTTATCTTTCAATTTCGGGTCGGACCATATCCCCGTTTCGGACGTCATGACCGTTTCACTGATTTGGAGGCCATAATTTCGAATGGCGCCGCCGGTCTGGGTGATTTCAAAGCCGAAGTCCACACCGCCGTTGAGTACCTTGGCCTCCGTCTTTCCCCACGATTCATAAACTACGAGGCCCTTCTCGATTTTCGGCGGAGTATTGTATTTCTGGACCGAAAATGCGTTCCACTCCGTGCCGTAGCCAAGGGCGTCCTTTTTCTTCTGGAACCAGTCTATGGCGATATAAGGCATTTCGGAAACGACCCGGATGACGTTTTTCTCCCGAAGCAGGGCGGCAAGCCACTGGTCGAACGAGGTTTCAGGCGACAACGGCGCGTTGATGACCACGATGCGCACCCGCCCCCGCTGAAGGGACAGGGTCTTGTGCAGAGTGATTTCCTGCGCATATTCATAGCGGTATTCCAGGATGCGTTCCGTAATCCAGTCGTCTCCGGCAATCGCGATATCCACCTCGTGCAGGGCAAGTTGGGCACCGAATTCCTGGGGACGGCCGTCCCACCCGAACAGCATGGAATGGAGAGGGAAGATGGTCGGCCCGCCTTCTTCATATCCTTGGGTCGGGAATCCTGCCGCTTTCAACAGGGTCACCAGGTTCCCGCCGCGCTTGGGATCAGCCAAAGACCCCGCCGGCATGCCTATAATCAGTTTGTCGTTCATCGTCTATTCCTTTTAATGATTGCGGCCTGACCGCGTTCTTATCTATTCAGGGATACAACCGCAGGCACGTCCATCCCTCAGCGGTCCTGCTGTACAAGAGACGGTCGTGCAGGCGGTATGGCTTTTTCAGCCAGAATTCCATTGCCTCGGGGATGACCCGGAATCCCATCCAGAACTCTGGTCTCGGTACGGGCCCGAACAGGAACCGGGTCACGGTGCGGGCGAGGCGCCGCTCCAGTGCCATGGGCGCCTCGATCGGTTGCGACTGTTTCGACGCCCACGCGCCCAAACGGCTCTGTCGCGGGCGTGTGGCAAAGTAGGCGTCCGCCTCCTCCGCGCTTACCAGTTCCACGGGGCCCCGTATCCGCACTTGCTTGCCAAGGGGCATCCAGTAAAAACACAACGCAGCGCGGGGGACCGCCCGTAATTGCGCCGCCTTCGGACTGGTCATGTTGGTATAGAACACAAACCCGCCCGCGTCATGATTTTTTAACAAGACCTGCCGCGCATCCGGATGGCCGTGTTCGTCCGCGGTGGCCAGCGTCATTGCGGTCGGGTCGTCAATATCCTTGCATGCCGCCGCCTGACCAAACCATCGCTCAAACAGGACAAAGGGATTCTCTTCATTTTCAATAGCCAATGGGGGAAAACTCCGGGACAAATGGGGCGTCAAACGAACTGTTTCATATAGGCAAGGCTTTTGGTGGCAATGGCCTCCGGCCCGGGTTCAAACTTGAAAACCTCCACGGATACATACCGGTTGTATTGGATGTCGCGTAATGCCTGAAATATGGGCCCAAAATCCACATTTCCCCAGCCGGGGCCGTGATAATTGGGGTCATTGGCATGATAATGACGCAGATACCGGGCGTATTTCCGGATGACGGTCGGGCGGTCCTCTTCCAGGAAAGACATGGCCTTGGTGTCCAGAAGCAATTGAAAGTTCGGGTGGTTTATCGCCTCAATCAGTTCCACCGTCTGTTCCGGGGTGTAGCAAAAGTTTGTTTCCCAGTGGGTCAGTTGTTCCATGCAGATGGTGACACCGCGTTTTTCACAGGCAGGAAGGGCCGCTTCAAATATTTCCCGGGCATACCCGAACGCCTGGTTGTAGGTGACATCCCGGCCGATGTTGCGCTGCAGGGGAGAACCGAACACAAGGACCTTGCCGCCGATATCACCGCAAAAATTCACCAGGTCCGTCAGGTACTTTGCCGTAAAGGCGCGGGTCTCGGGCTCCGGATGGGTAAGATATACGCCCTCGGGACCGACAAACACCCAATGAATCCCCAATATGTCCAGGTCCGCCGCCTCGGCGTGCCGCACCAGCGCCGCGCGGGTGGAAGCGGGGATATCATAGACATACTGGGACAGGGTGAACGGCGCGACTTCGAGACCGTCATAGCCGGTTTCCTTGACAAAATTGATGGTGCGCTCAATATCGTTCCATCCCTTGAAGATTTCACTGCAAATTCCAAATTTCACCGGAACAACTCCCGTCCTAGACAAGCCCTGGCGCCGCTATCTATGGATTATTTTTCCATCCTGAATTGGTTTTTATCCTGGTCATACACATACACACGATTGCCGCCGGAGCGTTTGGCAAGATACATCATTTCATCGGCGAACCGGATGAAAGATTCGGCTGTGGTATCTCTGTGATAAGTCATCAGGCCGACGCTGAGGGTGCAACGGTCAAATTGCCGCGCCTCGAATGAGGTTCGGATGCGTTCCGCAATATTGCGGGCGTGTTCCAGACCCGTTTCAGGCAAAATGATGGTAAATTCATCGCCGCCGTACCGGCAACCGATATCCACGTATCCGCGTGTCGACTCGCGAACCACTGCGCCGATGGCCTGCAGGACGCGGTCGCCCGCAAGGTGGCCGTGCGTGTCATTATATTCTTTGAAGTGATCCACATCAAACAGAAGAAGGCTTAGCGGGTGATCCTGCCGGTGCGCCCGCTCAATCTCGATGGTAAGGCGTTCATAAAAATAGCGCTGATTGAACAGTCCGGTCAGGTCATCCGTAATCATTTTTTCCTTCAGCGCATTCTCCAGGTGTTTTTGTTCGGTAATATCCTTGCAAATCATCAGAACGGAAAGCGCCTTCCCCGCCGGGTTTCGAACCTGGGACAGGGACGCCATGACCGGGATAAACCTTCCGTCCTTGTGAAGCAAGTCAGTTTCGTAATTCTGGATAGGACCCTTGTCCAGAATTTGCTGCAGTTGGCGTGCCGCGCCCGCGCCGCCGCGCAACAATTTTTCAAGAGGAACGCCCATCAACTGCGAGGGCACATAGCCAAGCATATGGGTCACCCCCTGGTTCACGTAGGTGATGTGCAGGTCCGTACTGGTGGTCAACACGGAATCCACGGAACTGTTCAGCAGGTTGTCCAGGTAATGACGCATGCGCTGCAGATGCCGGTTCGCCTTTTCGAGGTCCAGGGTTATCTTTGCCACCTGTTCCTGCAACCGGTGAAACATGGCATGGGTCTCTTCTGCCAGACGATGCCGTTCAAGCGCCTTTTTGAGGGCGAAAGACAGCGTTTCCCTCGATACAGGTTTTTGCGACACCTCCGCGGCGCCTTCGCGCAGCGCGGCAAGGGCCGCGTCAGGGTCCGAGGCGTCGTACAAGACCAGACAGGAGGTAGCCGGAACGTTTTCAAGGATTCGCCGAACCAAAGCGAGGCTGTCGCCCAGCGACCGGCTCATATCCGTCACAAACACGTCAATCGAACCGCGTTCCAAGAGGAAAAGTGCCTCTTCCGGGTCAGACACCCACTCAACTTCATAGACGCCGCCGGGCAACATCCCGGCGATTTCCGCTTTGTGGTTACCATCATCCAGCCATAGTATTCGATTGGCCACTAGTCGTCCCTATCCTGGCACGGTAAAAAAGACGCGCACACATCTTTTATGCGCGCTGCACTTGCCGTATGACCGCCTGACCGGCGCCTGTCAAACAAACTTGACTACGCAGATGGCGGCAATAACCGACCCGATGACAATGGCATATTCCAACTTGCCCGGCAGCTTGCTTGCGTCGATTTCTTTGCTTCCCAGCCCGCCTTCTTTCTGTGCGAGATCCTGGTCAGCGGCTGTACTGTCATCCTTCGCCTGGGCCTGTTCGACAATACAAAACAGCAGGCATACAAAGAGGACCAGCACTGCCATGTGAAAATTACGTTGTTTCATTAGCTATAACACTCCTTTCTTCTGTCAACTTTTAGCATTCCTACATAATTATGATACCTGCTTTTACCTTCTTATGCAACAAAATAATGGCGGAGGTTTTTGTTCACAGAGCCGTTATGGTGTTCCTATAAGTGTAGCAGACACCGGCGGAGATTTTACTCTCTGGCAGATGCAATCACGTCCGAAATGGTGGGATTAATCTCCTGCGCCCGGCGCATAACTTCTTTGGCTTCACCGGTACTTCCAATGGCGTTGAGGGTCGTACTCAGGAAGTACAAGGGCACAGCGGCCTCGGGATGCTGCGCCACGATAGCTTGCCATTCGACCAACATGGTTTCATGGGGAGTCTGCATGTTACTCATCAGGTCATGAAATTTCAGGGCGGAAACCGGAGATTCCGGTTTCTGGAGAAGTACGGCTCGGTAAGCATTCAACGCTTCCTCCCTGTGGCCTTGTGCTTCATGGATCTCGCCCAGGCGAACCTGTGGCCATAAGTCCGTCGGTGAAAGTTCCAAGGCGGTATTGTAAAGGAGAATCGCCTCTTCCATTTTTTTCTGTTCAATGAAGGTTTTCGCAATTTCTCCAAGGCCATTGCTGATACCACTCACCTGGTCTGGATGTTTTTTGGCGATATCCCGCATGGCGGCCAGGCCTTCTCCCATATTTCCTGTACGAACCTCCAGCATTGCCAGTTGATAGGCAGCCTGCTCAGCTTCCGGGTTATGGTTCAACGCTCTCCTGTAAGTGTCGCGTGCATCATCCAGTTGCCCCAGGCTTTCCAATGCCATACCCAGATAATAGGTCGGAACGGCCGCTTCCGGATGGGCGTCCGCGAGGTTCTGCCACTCGGCCAGAATCGCTTCCGGCGGAGTTTGCATATGGACCAACAGGTTCTGCAGTTTTTGGGCGCTAACTGGGGATTCCGGTTTTTGTAACAGGACCTTTTTATAGGCTTCCCTCGCGGCATCATTCCTGCCCTGGCTTTCATAGACTTCTCCAAGATGCACTTGGGGCCATAAATCTGTGGGGGAGATTTGGAGCGCCGCCTCATAGAAATCAACAGCCCTGTCCACTTCATCCTGATCGGCAAAGGCCGCCGCCCGTGTACTGCACTCGCCGGCGATAAACACGGCCGTTGCCGCATTGTTGGCGGCAGCCTGCATCAGGCGCTCCGTTCCTTGTTTCGAATCGCCGGAGTCTAGTTCGAGCAAACCAAGTTTGAACAGGGCGGGTGTGTAGTTCGGGGCCGGTTCCAAGGCGCGCCGATAAGTTTGTTCTGCCTCTTGGATATTGCCTTCACGTTCAAAAGACCCCGCCAGGCACACCCACCGCAGCGCGGATTCAGGGTGCACCCGGGTTTGTTCCTGCCAGAAAACAGTGCCGCGAGTTTTCCGGTCCCAGGTGTCCAACAGGACATTGACTTGTTGCAGCATCGAATACAGGTCCGGCGCCGGACTTTGGTCTGCGACCTCGAGGTAGAGTTCCACCGTCGGCGGATCGCCGGGCAATGCCTCAAGTACGCCCGCAATCTTCCAGTCCTTATATTCGCCATGCAGTGTACTCATCAGTTCCCGTAAAGCATCTGCCTGCGCGGCCGCCTCTTCCGGAAAACGTTTAAGAGTCTCCTTCAGGCCGTCCAGCACACAGGAGTAGTAGTCCGTGTCTTCCCGCAAAGAGCGCGTGTACGCCGTTATGGCCAAGAGATTTCCCTCATGCTGGAGTATTTCGCCAAGCATGCATTGACAGGCGCCTTCCGGAATTTGATGGCGTCGTGCCCCGGCAAGCACTTTACGTGCTTCCTCCGGGGCGTCCCGCCTTAGCAGAAGCGGTACCAGGCCCAGATAGGCGCGTTCCTGTTGTGGAAAGTTCGTTATTAGATTCCGGTACAACGCTTCCAGTTCGACATACTTATCTCTAAAACGGAGATTTTCAGCATACCTGTATTGGAATGAAGGTTCGTAAGCGTAGCGTTCCGAAAGTTTACGTAGCAGTTCATAAACTTCCTCATCTCCCATTTGGGGTGCGCTGCCCAGGCACTGGATAAACTTGCAGGCAAGTTGAATATCTTCCGTTCCTGTTTTGACAATTTCACGCAACCGCGTAAATTGCCGGACATAATCAATGGGAATGGGATGGGCACGAATATAGTCGAGTTCCTTCTGAAGCGGTTCGGCGCTATCCATGCCATGTTCCCGGCTTTTCTCAATCAAGTGATTGAGCGTGCCCTCCTGCAGGTATTCATGATTTCCAAGCAGCGTTAGGATATCGGCCAACGCAGGGAACGGTGCGGCTGTGTCTTCGTGCCGGCGCACCCAGTCCGGCATTTTCGGGCACATTTGTTCAAAAAAAGTGCGCGCCAGCACATACATGCCCGAGGGGCGCAGGTGACAGCCGTCCGCGAAAGATTCATTGCCCGGTGTGGCATGAGGGGCCGCCGCTTCCAGAGCGGCCCCTCCGTCCACGAGGTCCACATTATGCCCCTCGTAGCCGTTTACCGCCTTTCGAATGGTCGCGTTGAAGGCGTGTTTCGCCCGCACCCAGGCAAAAGAATCGCCCTCCAGAGACTTCTCATACAGCATACGCGCCTGCTCATAATTCCCAAGGGCCCAGTGGCAGGTGGCCTGCCGGAAGAAAAGGTAGGGGCTTGATTTCGTAAGGGTTTCCATGCTCGCGTACAGGCGCAGGGCTTCTTCCCATTGGCCATTCGCCTCCAGGGTTTTCCCCTCACGAAGATTGTTTTCAAATGCGTCCCGTTCTTCTTCTGAAAGGATATCCCAAATCAACTTGGGTTGGGGCGGCCAGTGGCGCAGATTGGCTCCCAGCGTGCTGACGAATACCTCCGCGTCCGCACCGGCAGCGGCAAGAAACATGTCACGCAGATTGTACTCATAATTGCGCCAGATTTGTGACAGGCGCGGGTCTTCCGGGGATACATCCTCCGGTATGCCTTGATTTTTGGATTTCATGTTTTTTCCCCGGGCCGCTTTGTCCAGCCACTGTCCCAGTCGAAACCGGCGCATTCCCTGGTGCAGTCGGATTTCCAATGGGCTCATTACCCGGCCCCGGCGTGCCAGGTGCCCGGTAACCAGGCCATAAGGCCCGTGCACTTCGTTGTTGCCCATATAAATGACATAGGCATCGGGATGCATCCGGGCGCAGTCCCGGGCGAGGGGCCGCATGATCGAGGAGTTCAGGCCGGCATTCGCCAGGTTGTATACTTCGAAACGCACTCCCGGAAAGCGTCTCAGCAACATGACCTGCAGCATCTGCGAAAAGGAAGTACTGTGCATCCAGCCGGCGGCCGCCGAACTGCCGAACACAAAGATACGATAGGTCCCCGGTTCCTTTCCTTCGGGAATGGCGAACTCCACAGGAATATTTCCCGTGTCCACGGGGCGGCTGAACAGGTGATATAGATTTTCCAGATTACAGCGATAGATGCGGCCCCGGTCCGTATTCAAGACCTGAAAGGGTGCGGTATCCATACCGTAGCCCGCGGCGCGCAGGCCCAGTTCGAGTCCACCCAGAAGCAGCAAGGGGATGATGCACCAGACAAAGAGCAGCATGGCAGTGCGCCGCCATAGGCGCCTTGGCTGTGGTGGAAAATGATGCACGTTCTTGGACACGTTAAGTTCACCGGTATTGTTTATCGGTTTATGAAAACGGTAGCGTGGACACTCTATTGTGCCTGTAAAATAAAGGCAAATACCAGCAGACGTAAAGAATACAAAACCATAGCCTTTTGGAAAAGGCCGACGGTCTAAATAGGTCTGAAGGATTTAACAACATTCGGATACGAAAACCTGACCATCGCTAACGCGGGTGTTACCTGAAACCCAAGAAAAATAACAGTACCTGAGCAAAAAACGGGACTGCCTCTGGCGCACGAAAAAACTATGAACATTGTACTCATCCTGAACCGCGCCGGTGGCTGTCCCGGATTTTTTGCGGGCATGGTGTATAGAGCCGTCCATTCATCTTCTTGTTTTTTACAGTGCTTATGAACCGATAAGACCGTGTATTGAAGCATTCGTCATGATAAACTACTATTATGTTTGACACAACGGCCACACTACATTAAGGAATGTTTCCATGATGATTACTTCTCCAAGTGAATCTTCAGTGCCGCCACAGGCTTCTTCAAAACGGGGATGGGTCCGGGCAATAAGCGTGGTGCTGTTCATCCTCGTCATCCTGTGCTGTGTTTTTGCGGCGGAACTGGCGGGACGGGCCTATATCACCCGGATATCGGGACGCATGCCGGTGGACTTTTCGGCCTATCAGACAGACCATATTCATCAGTATGACAAGGAACTCGGCTGGGTGATGCGTCCCAATGTGGACGTGACCCTGCCGAAGTACCGGCTCACCACAAACAGCCTCGGCCTGCGCAACAAGGAACTGCGCGATTTGGAAGGACAGGTGCGCATATTGGCGCTGGGGGATTCGCGCACCTTTGGCGAAGGCGCGGACAATGACTCTACCTGGCCCGCGCTGCTGGAAACAAAACTGAATGACTACAAACCCGGCCACTTCGAGGTGATTAATGCCGGTGTCTCCGGCTACAACGCCTTTCAAGGCCTGCGTTATCTGGAAACGCGCGGTATAAAACTAAACCCCAACCTTGTCATCTGCGCCTTTGGCGTCAATGAGTGGGGGAAGGTGGAACCGGGCGGCGCCGGGTGGCTGGAATGGGAAGACCTGAGTTCCCAATGGGGCATCGAAGCCTTGCTCCGCGGCGCCATTAAGGGCTGCATGGCCATGATACACAAGCCCCCTTTGGGCCCGCGTGAATTTCGCATGAGTCCCGGGGAGTATACGGACACGCTGGATTGCATTGGTAAACTGAGCCGGAGCCATGGGTCGGCGTTTTCCGTCCTGTATCTTCCTTCCGTTCCCGAAATAGGCAACACGGATATTTTCGGGATAAGACGATTGAGTGAAGGTATTGCCGGGTATTGTTTTGCCGCCTATTGGGATCCCACAGAAGCATTTTCCGTTCCCGCCGAAAAAGACTATGTAGACCCCTTTCATTTCACTGCCTCGGGGAACGCCCTGATTGCGTCATATCTTTTCGAGAAGATTACCACCGAGGCGCTATTTTAAGAGGTTGTGAGACTACAGTCAGACAATTGCAGCCAGTTCCTTTTATGAAGGGTCCGCCCCGGAGACGGGCGTAATGATTTCCACGCTGGGGTTGGCGTCGGGGTGTTCGGGAGAAGGCCCCTGGACAAGCACGGCAAGACCGTCTTCCTGCAGGCCATGGTGATGCACCCAGTTCCGGGCGAAAGCACTCCAATCCCGGGCGTTCACCTGTTCACAGCAGGGATGCACGCCGTAAGAGAATTGCAGGCCCTGGCACACGCCTTCTTCAGGGCTGACCGCCGCGATCCAGAGGGGCAGTTTGAAACGGGATACCATCCGTGCGGTATGCCCTGAGGCTGTGGGCACGATAACAGCTGCAGGGTGCAGGCTGTCCACGGTATGATTGATGTTTCTGGAAATAAAATCCGTTAGACCGGTGTCGCCGTTCCGTTCATAGGCCGACTGGGTCTCCCAGGCGGTTTCAGCGGGCCGGTGGGGTTCCGTACTGGCGGCGATGCGCGACAGCATCTCAACAGCCTCCACGGGGAACTTGCCCATGGCGGACTCTTCGGACAGCATCACGGCGTCCGTGCCGTCCAGAATGGCGTTGGCCACATCGGTGACTTCCGCGCGGGTGGGGCGCAGGCGGGTTACCATGGAATCCAGCATATGCGTCGCCGTGATGACGGGCTTCCCGAGCCTGTTTGCGTGACGCGTCAGTCCCTTCTGGACGATCGCGATGGTTTCAAGGGGTATTTCCACGCCGAGATCGCCCCGGGCAATCATAATACCGTCGGCCGCCTTGATGATGGCATCGGTACATTCCAACGCCTGGGAGCGTTCGATTTTTGCGATGATAAAGGGTTTCCGCCCCAGTGCGGCTGCCGCGTCACGAACGGCGGCGATATCGGCCGGACCGGCTACAAAGGACTGGCTCACGGCATCCACGCCGTTGTCCAACGCAAATTTCAGGCATTCCTGATC
>MTKZ01010226.1_pt1 | contig 12837 bp, 11 predicted proteins | sample 1042781 | NCBI WGS metagenome assembly MTKZ01 (sample SAMN06212207, study PRJNA360539) | anaerobic digester metagenome | biome: Wastewater treatment plant; material: sludge; isolation source: anaerobic digester fed with sludge from wastewater treatment plant | place: Denmark: WWTP Viborg ...
GATCAGATGGGCCTCTTTCAGGTCCTTGCGAAAAGAGCAATAGCCGCATCGATTGCGACAGAGATCTGTTACCGGGATAAAAATATTTTTTGAGTAGGTGATGGTCTTCATTGGGCTCTTATTCTAGCGGCGAAACTCCACCAGCTTGAGAACATTTCCTCGCGGGCAATCCTCCGGGGCCTCGCCCACTATCTCTACTATGGTGCATCTCTCTCCGTCCTTGAGGCCCGTGGGATGGCACATCTCGTACATGCTGCATGAGGGATCATCGCATTTCATGGACTCGTAGACGATCTTGGAACCCGGAAATGCCTTTCTGGCGTCGAAGGCGGCGATGATGGGGCTTTCCGCCACCTCCACCGCCCGCACCCCAGCCTCATGTATGGGGCAGTCGTGAACCAGTTCACCCCGGGTTCCCAGAACTCGGTAGCGCCTTCTGGGCTCCAGGTTGATACAGGTATTTCGCAGTTTGCAGCCCTCGCACTCCGGGGTGGGGCCGATGAAGGTGAACTCCATGCCTATGCTGGCCAGCTTGGTTCCAATCAGCGTAATTTGGGTAGATGCCTCAGACATATCTTTTATCTCCTTTTTGTATAATTATAGTTTCAATTATAATTCGTTTAATTCGCCGAATCAGATAATCTCTGTTGCCTCCGCTGCCCTGGCGGCAGCCATCTGGTTCAGACCTGAGTCCAGGATGGTATAGCGCTCCGGCCGGATCTCATGGGCCCTGACCAGGGCAGAGACGACCGTCTCCGGCTCCAGGCCAATCTGCGCCGCTGAGGTGGGAGCCCCCACCTTCTCCAGGGCCCGCTGGATCATCCTCCAGTCTCCTCCGTGCAGATACATCATGATTATGCTTCCCAGGCCGCACAGCTCCCCATGCAGGGCTCTTCCGGGGGCGATTTTGTTTACGGCATGAGCGAACTTATGCTCCGAGCCGCTGGCGGGGCGGGAGGATCCGGCTATGCTCATGGCCACGCCGCTGGATATAAGGGCCTTGATCACAATTCTGGCCGACTCCTCCAGGCCGGGCCGGATATCCGCGGCCCGCTCTGCTATCATCCGGGCGGTCATGGCGGAGAGAGCAGAGGCGTACTCGCTGAACTCCTCATCTCTCATCCTGTGAGCCAGCTGCCAGTCCAGAATGGCGGTAAAATTGGAGATGATGTCGCCGCATCCTGCCGCTAAAAGCCTCGCCGGAGCCTGGGAGATGATCTTGCTGTCTGCCACTATGGCCAGAGGGGACTGGGCCCGGACCGATGTGGCCTCGCCGTTCACAGTCAGGGAGGCCTGGGAAGAGCAGATGCCGTCATGGGAGGCAGCGGTGGGGATGGAGAGATAGGGCAGGTCCGCTTTCAAGGAGGCCAGCTTGGCAATGTCGATGCTTCTGCCCCCTCCCGCCCCTATGAGAAATCCAGCTCCGCTCTCCCGGGCGGCATTCTCTGCGCGATCCACCTCTTCCAGCCGGGAGGCGGTGCAGATGAGGATCTCGGGCCGGTAGCCCTCCGGTTCCAGAAGATCCTCTATGGCATTGGCCATCACATTCCGGGTATGCGGCCCGGTGATTATCAGGGCGCGGCCTTCTAGGTGCAGGCGGGAGCAGATCTGGGGCAGATCCTGTAGAACGCCGCCGCCTACCGCTACAATGCGGGGAAGTTCCATCCATCTGGACTCTTTCAAGCTGCTCCTCCTCGGGAAAAACCGACATTGATGTAAGGGCCCTTGCGATATAAAATCATATCTTTAGCAGGTCGTTATCTCGGAGCGCAGGTCAGAGAGTATGCGGTCCCGGATGGAATTGACCTCGGGGCTGGTGCGGCTTCTCGGCCTATCCAGATCGATATTGATTATGTCCTTGATCCGGCCTGGCCGGGCGGACATGATCACAATTTTGTCAGCAAGGTAGATGGCCTCGTCCACGCTATGGGTGACAAAAACGACAGTCTGCTTCTCCTCCTGCCATATTCGTAATAGCTCACACTGCATGGTGTTGCGGGTCTGGGCGTCCAGTGCGCCAAAGGGCTCGTCCATGAGGAGAGCCCGGGGGTGGTTGACCAGGGCCCGGGCGATGGCCACCCTCTGCTTCATCCCCCCGGAGAGCTCATGGGGGTAGCGGCTCTCAAAGCGCTCCAGCCCCACCATCTTCAGGTACTGCCGGCCCTGGGCCAGCCGTTCCGCCTCCGGCACCCCGCGCAGCTCCAGGCCGAATGCGATGTTGTCCATCACCGTCCGCCAGGGGAAGAGGGAGTACTCCTGGAAGACCATGCCCCTCTCCGGGCCGGGGCCGCCTATGGGCATGCCGTCTAGATAGACCGCACCGCGGCTGGCCTCCTCCAGGCCGGCGATTATGCGCAGAAGTGTGGTCTTGCCGCACCCGGAGGGGCCGATAAAGCAGACGAACTCGTTTTCCTCGATGTCCAGATCGATGTCCTTCAGGGTTTCCATCTCCTTTCCCTCAGCCAGGAATTTCTTGCATACGCCCCGGATCGCCAGAAGTGCCATTGGGGGAGGATAGGGGTGGGTGGGTAAAGATCTTTCTGTTAAGGAAGATCGCAGGAAAATGCATACTGATAATAATGATGGTCTGCCAAAGCTCTTGCACATGAAGAAGATGTCGGGACAGCCTAAGCGGAGAAGCACGACAAGCATTTATGCTCATCTGAAAACCGGACCGCTAACTACAAATATTTTCAAAGACAAATGTCTTTTTGAAGCTTCAGGTCATTGAAGAGTATGGTGGGTTTGCCGTAGGCTTAATGTATCCAATAATGTTTAAAAGACTCTCAAAAGCACTCTGATGACAGAGGAAAAAAAGATGTTCCTTGGCACTGCTACAGCGTCCTTTGGCAAAACTGCATTTTAGCTAAGTGCTAGTGTGAATATAAATTCAGGAAGAACTTAGAAAATTTTGACGCAATAGTTGGCGTAGTAGTCTGATGGACTCATGCTAAAATACAGTCGGGGCATTATTGGAGCACTACCTTAGAAAGTGCTTTCAAAGCAGCTTTCTAAAATGGATGAATTTCCTGCCATCTTCATTGATCAGAACATCTGTCTTTAGGAGGGAAAAAATATGGTAGATGGTAGCCATGCCATAAGGTATGTGTGCATTTCAGACCTGCATTTGGGAGAGGAAAGCAGCCTCCTCACAGATATAAAAAATGGGAAGGCCGATTGCAGGAATCCGAGTCCGGTCATGGTAGAGTTGGATAAGTGTTTAAGATATCTGTTGTCGGTGAATGATGGTCAGGGTGATATCAAGCCTACACTGATTGCCAACGGGGATATATTGGAAATGGCCCTCTGCGATATCCATCAGTCGGCGACTGTTTTCGACAGGTTCATCGATCTCATAATGCCTGAGGGGAATGAGATTTTCGATAAGATCGTATACATCCCAGGCAACCATGACCAGCACATATGGGAGATGGCTCGTGCAACACAGTACGTAGATTACCTTAGAGAACACTTCGATAAAGATCTTGAACCTCCGAACTTCATGTTCGATATGCCCTGGCACAAGACGCGAATATTCCTGGAAGAACCGTCTGGCGACCGTAATTATATTCCGAGCTCTGATTTTCTCGATACAATCGTTGGCAGATATAAAAAAGATGAGACGACCCAAGATGAGAAGACCCGAAGAGAAAAGAAACACGGGAGAAGTTTTAAGATCTGGGTGGCATACCCGAACTTTGGTCTCCTCTCATCAGACAGCAAAAAATGCATTCTATTCCACCACGGTCACTTCTCTGAGCCAGTCTACAGGCTAATGAGCTCATTGAACAATTTTCTAGTAGAGGTTGATGACTACATGCCTACCAATATAGACAATCTTCAGAAAGAGAACTTCGCCTGGATTGAGTTCTTTTGGTCTATGTTAGGGCGTTCTGGCAGGGTGGGAGAAACAGTCGAGTCTCTCTGGGAGCAGCTAGCTGATGACAAGAGCACTAGGGTCCTGGCAAGAAAGCTCGCCAGGTCCATGTTCAAAAAGCTTGATCTCCCCCTCAAGGATATCCCCCTCATCATTAATATGTTTGCAGATAATCTTATAGAAAAGATGGATGAAGAGGATCTATTTCGTTTCTTTCGACAAGAGCGAACCTTGGGCGATATCGCCATTACCCCTGAGTTGAGGCAAGAGACGATCTCCTATTTGAAATACCCTCTCTGGAACCAGATGAGGATGGAACTCAAAGAAATGAAAAGGCCGAGCGATTTTATGCCTGAGAGAACGAGTCTCATCATTGGCCATACCCATAAACCGATGCAGGGAAATATCGATATCTCTTTCCCTGTAAAGTCTGCATCAATTTATAACACAGGCGGATGGGTGATCGATAAGCAAAATCCTAATCCTGCTTACGGTGGAGCGATCGCTCTTATCGACGACCACATGAATGTGGCACTGCTTGGCATGTTCCGCGAGGCTTGCGAGGAAAATGATGGAAGTCTGTCCACTAATGCTTTTTCTTCTGGGAAGAGAATCAGGCAGAGTGTCATTCTCTTGGAAGACGGGCTACCTGGTAACGATCTTATCAATAAGCTTAAGCCTTTGATTAGCTCTTCTGAAAGCCCCTGGAAAGAGTTTTCATCGGTTGCAGCAAATGAGATGAGCATCCGAGAGGAGAATATTTGTTGTAGAATGGACAAGAGGAGGGCCGAATAGCTCCGTCGTGGGATGCATGAGATTGGAAAGAAGCTAATTGAAAAGAAAGGCTTTTTAGATGATGCAAGAGCTCATCTGTCTCCCGCATTCTCTATTAGTGCCATTCATCGGCTAGAATGATGCTATAGCCTGCACATGACCGAGCTCCGATGCCCTGATGGAGAGATAAAGCCCAACTATAAGATGCTTGTTAAATTGGCTCGATTCATCAGCTCGCCAATGCGGGTGTGGGGACGGAGGCAGAGACTGCCATCGGCCTTCTCCTTTCTATTCTATCCGGCCTAATCCGCCAGCCTAGACGGGGCTGGCATAGATATTTCTGTCAGCTTTGTGTTAGGCAAGGATTCAGAAAGACGTATGCTTGAGCCTCATGAACCATAGCTGAAACAAGAAAGCGGCTCCAGCTCAAGAATTTTATTAATTAAACTCTTTCCCCTGGAGCGATCTCTGATATGCCTTCCAGCCAGGACACCACCCGGTGTGCCAGCGCCAGATCCGATCCACTAGCGAACCGGGATGCTTTTCAGAGTATTTTCGCAGAGGGCAGGACTCACACATAGACTTTTTCTCGGACATGATATGACACTGATGACATATGAACTGCCGCAAGGATTTATGGTTATCGATGGGCTCGGGACCCAGGCCAGGACCACCGGGTGGTTCTTCTATATAGTGGGAGAAGAAAGAGAAGAGCCGGATCGAAAGGCATTTGCAGATAGAGAGATTAAAGGTGGTCATTATGACGCAGGCAAAGAACGGCGACACTGTAAAGGTGCATTATACCGGCAGGATTGACACAGGTGTTGTTTTTGATACCTCAGATGGGGCCGATCCGCTGCAGTTCAAGATCGGAGAGGGCACTCTGATCCAGGGCTTTGAGGAGGCAGTGGTGGGAATGTCTCCCGGCGAGTCCAAGACGGTGCGGATACCTCCGGAGAAGGGTTATGGCCTGTACCGGGAGGACAAAGTCTTCAACATTGACCGAAAGGACCTGCCTGAGGATATAGTTCCCGCCGAGGGCATGACCCTGGAGGTCTGCGCCTCCAACGGGATCAATGTCCCGGTCCAGATCACAGATATTGACGGAGATACGATAACCCTGGATGCCAACCATCCTCTCTGCGAGCAGACATTGACCTTTGATATAAAGCTCCTGGAGATAGTGGAGAGCGGCAAACTTTAAGGGTAGAATGAAGCCCGGGCTCCACCCCTCGCGATGAGGCAGCTCGCCTCCCGGCTAGTCTCGTCCTAGACCTTCCCCATAACCGGCTTGGTCAGTTGCGCCTATCCCCCGGCAGGATCATTACTGTCCATCTGGAATCCGGGGCAGCTAAAATCATAGCAGAGGCCGGTAAGATCCTTTTCCGGCCAAGGCCTTTCATCGCTAAAGAGATCTAGCAGGAATGAGAGATGACCTGACTGATGGGCGGATATGATCACCGGGTGCATGCCGGAAATGCCGGAGACGTCTGGAAGCATTTCCTGCTTATGGAGGCGGCAGACTGGCTTCTCAAGGGCTCCAACCGGCTGATTTATGCAGAAAGCCATGCCGGACGCCCCCATTATCCCCTCAAAGCCCCGGGGGAATGGGAAGAGGGAATAGGCCGGATCTGGCATCTTCTCCCTTCTCTGCAATCATTTGCATATTTCCGCATACTGTGCAAGCTGAATCCACCATATTCCCTGGCCTCAGAAGAGCGGCTTTATCCCGGCTCTGTCCTCCAGATCCATGAGCTGGCACGTATAAAGGAGGCAGAGCTGCAGGCGGAGATCTGGGACAGCCACCCATCTGTGGCCGCCTCCTGGCAGGATTTTCTTTCCCAAGAATCACTTCCCTCCATCCTAGTGCGTCCGGGGATCAGCTTTCATTTTTCAGACGGCTTTTCCGGCCTGCTACCCTATCTCAGCCGACCATCGTCAGATTCCTCCCCTTGCCTGCTCTTCATTGATCCTCCTTATGTCGAGGCGCAGGATGTCCATATGGCCGAGAGGCTGATGCAGAAGGCCAGGGACGCCGGATGGACCGTCCTCTGGTGGTACATGACCGATGAGATGACTGCACCGGCGGCAATGGATGCACTGGAGATTGACTTCGACCAAATGGGCCTGTATGGTGGACGATGGAAGGGGGCAGGGGTGGCTGTGGCCGGCTCAGAAAGCAGTCAGCTCTCCGGCCTCGTCCATCACCTGCAGCAGAAAGGGGAAGAGCTTATCAGAATGCTTAAATGGCATTGATTTTGAAGTAGTAATAGCTTGGCAACTGAACTAGAGCTTCTCAATTCCATCGTAATAGTAATCTCACTCTCGGTGGTGGTCCTCTTCATCTTCCATCGCCTGAGGGCACCTACCATCGTGGGATTCCTGCTCACCGGAATCCTGGCCGGGCCTCAGGGCCTGGGCCTGATCAATGCATCAGAGCAGGTTTCCACCCTGGCGGATATTGGGGTCATCCTTCTGCTCTTTACGGTGGGAATTGAGGTCTCGCTAAAGGATATCATCCAGCTAAAAAAATACGTTCTGGTGGGCGGATCGCTTCAGGTCGCCCTAACCTCCCTGGCTGTCTTCCTGGTCATGCTGAGTTTGGATCTGCCCACGGGGACGGCAGTTTTACTGGGGCTCCTGGTCTCCCTTAGCAGCACCGCCATAGTCCTGCGCATAATCCAGAAAAGGGAGGAGTTTGACAGCCTGCACGGCAGGACCACCCTGGGAATTCTCATCTTTCAGGACATGGCCGTGGTTCCCATGATGCTCTTGATACCACTGCTGCCGGGCAGCACCCTGGCCCTGGGAAGCTCACCCTTGGCCGTAGCGGCCAAGGGCTTGGTCATAGTAGCCGTGATCATAATCAGCGCCAAATGGCTGGTTCCCAGAGTTCTTTTCAGCATAGCCAAGACCCGTGATCGAGAGCTGTTTTTGCTCAGCATAGTGGCCATCTGCCTGGCCGTGGCCTGGATCACATCCCTGGCAGGCTTATCTCTGGGCCTGGGAGCCTTCCTGGCCGGTTTGATCATATCCGAGTCTCCCTACAGCCATCAGGCCTTCGGCAATATCGTCCCCCTGAGGGATGTATTCACCAGCTTCTTTTTCATATCCATTGGAATGCTGCTCGATGTCGGCGTTCTGATCAACAATCCCGGCTTCATCATTTTCCTGGCCCTGGGGGTGATGGCCCTCAAAGCGGCCCTGGCCGGCCTGGCCATATCCCTGATGGGCCTTCCCTTCCGGATCATCATCCTGGTATCCCTGGCTTTGAGCCAGATCGGGGAGTTCTCCTTTGTTTTGTCCAAGGTGGGATTTGAGAGCGGCCTGATATCTCAGGAGTATTATCAAATATTTTTAGATGTTACAGTCATAACCCTGGCCGCCACCTCCCTGATAATGGCCGTCTCGCCCAGGGTTGCCGAGGGCATGCTTCGCCTTCCCCTGCCCTCCCGGCTGAGAGCCAGGCCCTATCCCTCTCTATCCAGAGAGCTGGCCGCCCTAGAGGATCATCTGATCATCATCGGCTATGGGGTCAACGGCAGGAATGTGGCCCGATCGGCCAAGATAGAGAGCATACCTTACCTGATCATAGAGATGGACCCGGAGATTGTGGCCGAAGAGGGGGAGAACGGGGAGCCCATCTATTTCGGTGATGCTACCTCGGAAGCCATTTTAAACCATTTAGGAATATCCAAGGCCAGGGTGATGGTCATAGCCATCTCCGATCCCTCCGCCACCCGCAGAATAACCGAATTGGCCCGCAGGCTCAATCCGAATATCTTTATCATCGCCCGCACCCGCTATGTCCAGGAGATGAGACCCCTGCATGATCTGGGGGCCAATGAGGTGATACCGGAGGAGTATGAGACCTCTATTGAGATATTCTCCCGGGTCCTGAGCCGCTATGAGGTATCCAGAGACAAGATCGAGAGCTTCATAGACCAGATCAGATCGGATGGCTACGAGATGTTCAGGAGCTACTCTCGAGAGCCTTATTGCAGCGCAGATATCAGCCTTATGACCGAGGATATTAGCACAATCAGGGTATGCCTGGGCTCTCCGGCAGCAGAGAGGCCCCTCGGTGAGCTGGAGCTGGAGGCGCTTCATATCAAGCCCCTGGCGGTGCATAGGGGCATGGACACATTGAGCAATCCGCAAAGAGACCTGGTGCTCTTACCCGATGACGTGGTCATACTTATGGGGCCGGAAGAAAATATCCACAAAATCGCAGATCTCTTCAGCTCCGAGCTGTAATGATGACGGTCAAGAGACCGATCGGGCTGTGGGCCATGTTTTCTCTAAAATTTCCGGCCCTGAGGCGGAGCATACTGACTCTCTGGCCAGGGACGACGGATCTGCGCCGCCGCCTTCCGCCCGCCCGGCCTCACCTGGTAGCCAGGGACTGCGAGCAACCTGGCTCCATGTCATGCTCAGGCCGCCCCTGCCGGATCGGGCGGGGGCCATCGTCTACCCGCGCCGGTTCCCAGGGGGCTCATCGCTGCCGATGCCATCAACAAATCAAGCTTTTAATATCAATAGCCCAGACTGATAGACTGTAGTTGAAGGTTAGTTGGAACCCGCCTAACTTTTATCCATTTTGTCCAAGTCGGGAATTCTTAAATAATAATATGCAAGTTTGTTTCTTAAATCGGAACGTGCTTCAATTGATAATTCAAGGATTTTCGAACTCAACATTTTCATAAGCAAATCTCTATAATTTGGCTTATTCTCCTTTTCATGGGCAATGCAAGCGCAATTAACTCTGGTTATATTTGTGAAATCTATAAAATAATATTCTCCTTCAAACTCATCAAATTTATTCCCTTCTATTGGTATTTTAACTTTATATTTAGGAAGAAGCGGATGACCCGAATAAATAAATTTGCTAAAATTTGTGTATACCGGTTCTTCTTCAGAATCGGCAGTCACTTCTACCTCACCCAATTCTTGCCACTCTTTTCGCAAACGGGCTTGATTGAGCAAAGTCATGTTCTTTCTGTAATTTTCGTTTTTAAAGAACGTGCTTCTTCTAGCCTCAACAAGTGGTGCTACAGATATGGTTTTCTTTTCAATTGAACAACACGGAGTCAGCACAACAAGATAAGGATCAAGTTTGACCTCCACCCTATAGCCTACAAAACTTTTCGTAATCGGTTCATCTTGATTCGGTATAGCAGTAACAAAACCGCTTACAACATCACCTAGTCTTAGCGCTCCAGTGTGTTGGCTTGCATAAAACATAATAGTCTCAACTATTCAAGATAGCTTTCCTCAGGGACTTCTGGATATTTTTCACTTAGATCGAAATAGCCTGTTGAGCGCAATTTTTGCATTTGCTGTGCCTCTGAAAGAAATCTTTTGACGACACTCACGCCAGTTATGCCGAGAAATTTGCCTTCGGGATCTAACTTTACTTTTATTTTATATTGATCAAATGGATAAATTAAAATGGCATTCTCTCTTTCTGGATCTTCACCGGAACTACTATATGTGCTCTTTCTGAATATTGACATTTGATCCATCATTGGATATACACCTACCTACCTTCCATATAATCGTAAACAGGTTGTTTGATTGTAGCTTCATACTCCTTGGATATTAAATCATGCAACTTATCCGCTACATCTAGATAGTCAGACGCCTTTATATCCATTGCAAATCCATCAAAGTCGAGAATTAGCCTATATTCCCCATCGCGTTCCTCAAGGGCCTCTACGTATCCAAGATTGTATTCCCCTCTTTTTACTATTGTTCTAAAAGCCATTTCCTTAGCATCAGCAATTTCGAAACTTTCTGGAAATTTTGTGTTATAGTATTCTCTCAGTTTCGCATTATTCTTTGATGGCAAAGGACAAGAATCAATATACCTTAAACCAATTCGATTGATTATCGGTAACTCAGCCACACTAATGAATGCGCCAACAACTCGTTCTATAACATATCTAAATTTCTTGTTATCATCATCTCCCAGTCTATATGTCTTATGAAATGCTGAAGTCATATCTAAGGAATTCGTCGTGATATTTAATATTGTTTTATTTTTTGATTCGAATCTCCATATCTTGTTTGTTGGAATATCTCCCGCATCTTTTGGATCTACTTTAAATTCAGGGCCGACGTCTGCAATTAATAATCTTGTTCGCTGAAGCAATTCCGATTTAGGGAATTCTTCCATGATCTTTTGTTGAATAGACCCAATTCTACCTTCTAGATAGAACAAATTAGGGAACGTGATTTGGAATATTACTTGTTTCACGGTTGGCTTGGGATATATCTTGTCGATTGGCATTGCCTTCACCTCACGTCCACGTACTTAACCTCTAAGCATAATATATGTAAAAAGGTTTCCGTGTTAAAGGCATTATATCTAATGCTCCCTTTTGAATTGAATTCAGGTTTAAACGCAAGTCTAGGTGCAAGACTCACAGAAAAAGCACCACAAACCCGATATACCCCCCCGCCCTAGCTCCACCCCGAAAGGCGAATGAAAATGCTGATAGGAATTGATGTTGGCGGCACCACCACCGACGCCGTGATCGTGGACGGCAATCGTGTGGTCAAGACCGCTTATGTGCCTACTGATCACGATAACCTCTTGAAATGCCTGCTGGGAGCCCTCGACGAGCTGGTGGCCGGCGTGGACACGGCAAAGGTGGAGCGGGTGGTCCTCTCCACCACCCTGATCACCAATATGATCGCCGAAGGCAAGACCGACCCCGTGGCCCTGGTGCTCATACCCGGGCCGGGGACCAATCCCAAAGACTACGCCCTGGGGGAGAGCATCATCCTGGACGGGGCGATGGACTTCCGGGGCAAGGAGATCGATCCCCTGCGGGAAAATCAGATCAAGGAGGCTGCCACCCAAATCAGGGAGAAGGGCCTCTCCCGGGTGGCAGTGGTGGGCAAGTTCTGCCAGAGAAACCACTCCCATGAGCTGAAGGCAGGAGAGATCCTGGCCGCCGGCCTGCCGGGGGCCCAGATCGAGCTGGGTCACAAGGTATCCGGCCAGCTCAACTTCCCCCGCCGGGCCGCCACCACCATGCTCACCGCCGCCACCAAGGACAAATATGAAAAATTTGCCGCGGATGTGGCTTCGGCTTTGGCGGAGCGCAAAATCAAGGCTCCCGTCTACATCCTCAAGGCGGACGGCGGCACCCTTCCCCTGGACCGGTCGTTGGGAATGCCCGTGGAGACCATCTTCTCCGGGCCGGCAGCCAGCATCATGGGCGTCCTGGCCCTGACGGAAGCGGGCCAGACAAGCGTGGTTGTGGACATCGGCGGCACCACCACCGACCTGGCTTTGATTTTATCCGGCCAGCCCCTGCTCTCCTCCAAGGGGGCCCGGGTGGACTCGCTTTTAACCCATGTGCGGGCCTTTGCGGTCAAGTCCGTGGCCATAGGCGGGGACAGCGCCGTGGCCGTGAATGGCGGCCAGGGTCAGGCCAGAGGCCTGACTGTGGGCCCGCACCGGGAAGGCCCGCCCATGTGCATGGGCGGCAGAGGGCCGACCCCCACCGACGCCCTGCGGGTCCTGGGCCTCTCCCGCATCGGGGACGGAACCAAAGCGGAGCAGGCCATGCAGATCCTGGGCAACGGTTTGGGCTGCAGCGCCGCAGAGGCGGCCCAGAAGACTGTCGATGCCGTGGTGGACAAGATGGTCTCAGAGATAGAGGAGATGTTCCGGGAGTGGGAGTCAGAGCCCGCCTACCGCATCTGGGAGATAATGAGCAAAGAGAAGCTCTCCGCCCAGAATGTGGTCGGCGTGGGTGGCGGCTCTCCCCCTCTGGTGCCCCTGGTGGCAAAGAGGCTCGGCGCTGCGGCAGTGGTGCCCGAGCATGCCCCCGTGGCCAATGCCATCGGCGCTGCCGTGGCCCGCCCCACCCTCACCCTGAACCTGCATATCGACACGGAGAAGGGAGAGTACGATGTGGCCGAGGAGGGCCTGACCGGAAGAATTTCCGACCGCAAGATGTCCTCGGAAGAGGCGGAAAAGCTGGCCCGCCGGCTCTTAGCCGAGCGGGCGGAGCGGCTGGGCATTGGGGAGTACTCCGGCGAGGCCGAGGTGACTTACAGCGAGGTGTTCAATATGATTCGAGGCTGGTCTACTATGGGCAGGCTTTTTGACCTGCGATTGGAGATACTGGCCGGGCTTCTGCCCGCATGGAGGAGGGGCTAGAGATGGC
>MTKZ01018955.1_pt1 | contig 12832 bp, 13 predicted proteins | sample 1042781 | NCBI WGS metagenome assembly MTKZ01 (sample SAMN06212207, study PRJNA360539) | anaerobic digester metagenome | biome: Wastewater treatment plant; material: sludge; isolation source: anaerobic digester fed with sludge from wastewater treatment plant | place: Denmark: WWTP Viborg ...
AGAATATCTTCTGCTTTAGTATAGTTTTCTGATCCCAATACAATTCCGAGGCTGACAGATACAAATACTTTATGGTCATCCAAAAGAGCCGGAAATGCCATTTTATGAAGAATCCGCTCGGCTACTTTTACATAGTACCCGGGATCATCGGATTCCTCGAGCAGAATGACAAACTCATCTCCTCCCAGACGCGCTACAGTATCTTCGGATCGAATACATGAGTTGATTCGCTGCGCTGTTTCAATCAGCAACAAATCGCCGGTATCATGTCCAAGATTGTCATTCACTACCTTAAAACGATCCAGATCCATAAAAAAGACAGCATATGAATAATTATTACGTCTCCTGGATCTTTCCAGCGTATGGTTGAGGCGATCGGAGAATAATGCACGATTTGGAAGATTCGTCAGCGGATCGTGCAAAGCTGAATACGATAATTGCTCCTCTGCTTTGCGTCTTTCATTCAGTTCGATTTCCAATAACGCATTCATTTGCTGGAGTTCGGCAGTTCGATCCGCAACTTTTTGTTCCAGCGTGGAATTTAAGATCTGAAGGTGATTGATCATATTGTTGATATAGATATTCAATTTCCCAAACTCATCAGGCAATGAAACTCCGATTCGCTGGCTAAGATCGCCATTTTCGAGCTTTTTGAACAATCGGATCATTTTTCGAAATGGAAGCGTAAACTCAGAAGCAATCGAAATGGAAAGAAATCCTCAGACAACAATTCCGCCAATTCCAGCTTTGATTAAAATCCGCAAAGTCTCAGTCAGCAAAGCAAAGGATTTCGTTGAATCAAGATAGATTTCTTTTGCCTGATTGTAAGAAACCGGAATTACAAGAAGGAGACAAATAAAGACTAATCCCAGTAACGAAACCGTCAATTTCAGCCAAATTGGAATCCCTTTAATACCCGAAATTTGATCATTGAATTGGTCCGGCAATACTGCCATCAGTATTGGCTCAAAGAATTGATCGATGCTCATACTTTCCAGCAATAATATCGCAATTGCTGCTGCAAAAACAGAAAGACTCAAATACAGCATTTGGTCAAACCGAAGATATAACCATTTTGATCCATATAGCAATATTGGAATTAATACCAGGATTATCAGACCCAAAAATTCAAATAAAATGATATTTCTTGAAGCCGTTGTAGCCTGTTTCCATGCCTTTTTCTCCAAATCCGGATGAATATCTTCATTTTTCATTTCTGTCGGAATTGCCAATCTCCGAAAGACAGATTGATTGAACAGATAAAATAAAATCAACATCAGAAGATTGCGGAAAGAAAGACCAATAATTTCAATCAATATCAGTTTTTCCAATTGGAAAGAGTTAAATTGAGCATTTTCATGCGCTGGGATGATGCTCAGAATGACTAATAATGGTGTACTGAGTATCTGCAGGACCAGAAGAATTATTATCGGATAAAACCGTCCCGTTTTTCTAAACAATTTATCTAGGAAAGATACTGGTTCTGGATCGATGTTCATTTTTTGATCCCTTCGATTTTATAAACAACCCATAGCCATGAAATTTTCAAAGATGATCTCTGCAAATTCAGTTATGAATTTTGCTTTAATAATACTAACAAATTTGATTCTATGAACCGTATTGAAATCCAGCGATCAGCAATTTGAAATATGAGAGGGATTATTTGTTATTGTTTTTTTATACGGAGCGTAAGAATAAAACAATAACGAGTTTTCTCGTTTTTCTCAAAGGTTTTTACCAATTTCAAATTATTGTCCAGCGATGCGAAATATAGCCTGACCATTCGAATCAATCAGGAATTCCTAGGTGTTGTGATGTTATGACTCGAAGTGCCACGACATCGCATCAACAAGGAATCCTCCCCATATTTTAAATTGCTGTATCGAAATTTAGCCAGTCTAAAAATGAGAATGATTTGTTGTTATTCTATTGGTTTTATATGATGTAAAACCAATAGAATAACAGACTTTCGGTATTCTTTTAAAAATAAATGGTTATATTGAATGCAGGATGCAGGTATGTATCGTTTCAAGAAAAGGATAAATTCAATTCAACTATTCGGGCTGCTATTCAATTTTTTCGTACTGTGGCGTTCGATCAACTGTCCGGAAATTTGAATATGCAAATTCGGACTGTCAGGGTGAGCGATTCGTTTTAACAGTGTATCAACTGCCAATTTTCCAATACTCGATCGGGAGATTCGCATGGTTGTTAAAGAAGGTGTATTGATCGCACTGAAAGGGATATCATCCACACCAATGACTGAAATGTCATCCGGAATCCTGCAGCCGAATTCCTGCAATGCCTTCATAGCGCCAATAGCGATTGTATCATTATCAGCAAAAAATGCGGAAACGGATTGAATGGCATTTTGTGCATGATCCTTCTGTAAATAAGCTTTCATATCCGAATAAGCGCCTTGCAGTGTTGGAGTGAGTGGAATTCTTAATGTTTGGTCAAGTTGTAATTTTTCAAGCGCAACTTCATAACCAATCTGGCGTTTTTCAAAATTTGCAACTCGTACACTGCTGTGCAAATATCCAATATTGCGATGACCAATCTGATACAAATATTGCATTGCATCATAGGCGATAGATTCATTCGCCATGACGACGCTGTCTACTCGTTCATAACTCATCGGATTGTCAATGACAATAATGGGCGCATGAATCTGATAAATCATGCGAATCAGATCCTCGCTCATTTCTGATCCCAGTAAAATGACACCGTCAGACGGCTTCGCTGCCACCATTTGGAATGTTTCAACCGCAGTATCCCGATTGCACCCGGTCATAATTAAATCATAAGAACATCTTCGGCATTCAATTTCAATTTGGTCGATAATGGATGCAATAAATCCCTGATTTTCCTCAACAACCATCCCATGGGCAGCATATTTGACAAACTGGATGCTTCCGCGCAACGTATTTTTCCGGACTTGCGGAAGAGNNTACTGGTGCTCTTCCGCGACTTTCCGAATTTTCCGGCGCGTTTCTTCACTGACACCTTCTTTATTGTTGAGCGCCAATGATACTGTGGCAGGTGAGACTCCGATCAGCGCTGCAATTTCTTTAACTGTGATCAAATTGAATCTGCTTTCTCAGATATAAAAATTGCGAAACCTTTCATCAGTAAATCGGCAACAGCAGCTCCGGGATCCAATAAATCCCGTGATTGTTCACCGCGACCGGCAGCTCTGCCAAATTGAGCTAACATTCCTTTTGTATTAAGGAAGCCTTGATGTGCCGCCTGGGAAGCATGTTCGGCTGCTTCCTTTAATGGCAAGTTGGCAGCCGCATCGGTCTTTAATGATTCCACTGCTCCGAAGAGTCCATCCAGGAAAGTCTTATCACCGACCTGGGCTTTTCCTCGGCTCTGTACGCCGTCAAAATATGCCTGAAAAAAAGATACAATCCCATCCATATCCAGATCAGTGCAGCCTTTCAGCGTTTTACCTACAGCCATCAGACCGGAGGCCATCAGCGTACCCATTGTCGAAGGAACAGCCGTGGACATCGCCTTTCCGGCGTTATAAACCAGCTTTCCGATGTCCGACTCGTCTAAATCGGCGATTGCATTGCTGGCAGCTGTAAAACCATCTCCCATCGTCAATCCCAGATCACTGTCTCCAACGTGGCTGTCCAATTCAATCAGATAGTCCCGGTTATGAACCATGACCTCTGCCCAACACTGCATCAGTTTTTTTATATCACACGCATTCAGCATGCTGACCAACCTCCAAATTAATATTTGAACTGTTTAAAGAACGGCGTATCAGCAGGGAAACGCAATAGTTCTTTCAATTCATCATCCACTTTCAACAGAGAGATCGAAGCGCCCGCCATTTCCATCGATGTTGCATATTCGCCAATATACGTATGGAAAATATTAATGCCTTTTTCTGAAAGGACTTGATGAATCCTGCGGAACATGACATATTGTTCTTCCAATGGAGTAGCGCCCAATCCATTTACCAGAATTGCAACCTCGTCGCCGTTTTGATAGGGGAGATCCTCGATGATCTTGTTCAGCATCTCATCCACAATTGCGTCAGCCGGCATTAGTTTACCACGTCGGATCCCCGGTTCGCCATGAATGCCCATACCGATTTCCATCTCATCCTCAGCAAGTTCAAAACTCGGATGACCAACTCTTGGAACTGTGCACGGTGTTAAAGCCACACCCATCGTCCGCACATTTTCACAAACTTTTTCTGCAACACGCTTCACTTCGTCCAACGGCAGCATCTTTGCAGCAGCAGCTCCTGCGCATTTGTAAACGAAGAAAATTCCGGCAACACCACGTCGTGTGTTTTTCGCACCTGGTTTAACCGGAGCGCCAGAAGCAACATCTTCTCCTGCAACAACAGATTCAACATGGATATTTTCTTCAAAATCAGCCATTTCCGCTGCCATGTCAAAATTCAGAATATCGCCGCCATAGTTGCCATAAATATAAAGAACTCCAGCTCCAGAATCAATTTCTTTGGTTACAGCGAGCATTTGTTCAGCACTGGGAGATTGGAAAACATCTCCAATTGAGCATCCATCCAGCATGCCTTCGCCAACATAGCCTAAAAAGAGCGGAAGATGCCCTGATCCGCCACCGGTTGCAATTCCAACCTTGCCGGGGATTTTTTTGGTTGATACCAGGCAGTGCAGATCACCGCCAGCGAATTTCACCATATCCGGATGCGCCGCATAAATCCCTTCGAGCATCTCAGTGATAAATTTTTCTGGAGTATTGATTATTTTCTTCATGGTTCGATCCTTTAGGAGTTATTTTTAGATTTCGATTTGCATAAAATCTTCTTTGGAATAATCCACTACAATACAATCGTTCATGTAAGTCCGTTCCGGAAGACCGATCAGGATGTGTGCTTTTTCCTGATCAATCGGGAATGGCGCCAAATGCCAGACTCCGGTTCGTAGAACGACCAGCGTTCCTTTTGGAACGATGAAAGCCTCGGTCAATTGCGGAACAGGCTGTTTGGAAGCCGGAGCAACATGAATCAGAATGTCACAGTCAATCGGTAGAATGGCTTCCTGAGCGTAATTATGATATTCGGATTTTTCAACGATGCAAGCTGCGGTTTTCTCAACAACCAACGGTGAAAAGCCGACAGGAATTCCACCGGAGACAGGCATCAGAGCCTTATCCGGAAAAAAGCTGCCAAGTGAAAACCCTGTCGGATTCAAAAAATCAAAGAATTGACCATATGGTGAAAATGCATCTTTCGATAATTTTTGTGCTTTAATTGTCTTCATGTATCCTCCAATTTCCATCGTAATACCCCTTTTTTTAACAATCAGTAATTTGAAATATTGAATTACTATTCGAAGAAAGAGGAAAAAACGTGTTTTTGTGATGTTTTTGCGCTTTGCGGAAAATACATCACAAAAACATGGAATCCTCCCCATATTTCAAATTACTTATTAACAATACAATATTTTCCAAATCATTAGTCTCGGCTTTGTCTACGTTCGATCAAATAGGTTGCAGTCATGATCAATAATAAAATCAAACCCCAGGCAAAGGTCTTAACAAAAGCATTTACACGTAAGATGTTAAATGAACTTGAGACAAGCTGCAGTAAAATAATGGACATCACAACACCCTGTACTTTGCCGCGTCCACCATTGGGATTAACACCTCCTAAAACCGCAATTAATAATGTCAATAACGTATAGGATGAGCCGTAATCCGATTTCGCTGAATTGTAATGGGATGCCATCAGTATCCCTGCCAGACTTCCAAAAACTCCAGAGATAGCATATGTAAGCATCGTAATTTTTAGATTATTGATTCCAGAAAACCTGGAAGCAACCATGTTTGTTCCCATCAGATAAACGCACTTGCCATAGACAGTTGAATAAAGAAGATAGCACAAAATAAGAGTGATGAAAACGAAAACTAATGCGCCAATCGGGATGCCGGCAATGGTCCCGTTGGCGATATTGCTGAATGACTCCGGCAGTCCAGTAATAGCCGGGCCCTTGGTAATAATAAGAGCAATCCCAGTGTATAACTGCAAACCGCACAATGTTACAAGCATTGCTGGAATTTCAAGGTATCCGATGATCCACCCATTAAACAAACCGCAAACGCAACCAACAGATAAAGCAGCCAGAATTGCCGTAACAATGGAAAAATCATTACCACCCAGATTGAGCATCACAACCGCTGCGACAATTCCGGACAAATTTGCAATTCCGACCAGAGAAAGATCAATTCCACCAGCGATCATAGCGATCATCATACCAAAAGCGAGGATACCGTATTCTGGAATTTGAATTAACATCCCTTGTAAATTGGATTTTCCAAGGAATTTTGGATGAGTAACGCCCATGAGTACGGTAATTATGACAGAGCATACCAGCAGCGCCAATGCAATTCGATCAGTTTTTTTAATAATATTCGTTATTTTTTGCATCTTACTGCTTCCTCTATACTTTGATACTGTTTGCAATATGCTTCGCCTTGAGCGAAGTAATCGATGTTCCGATAATCATGATCAGACCAACTACAAAAGTCTGATAATGAGCAGGAACACCCAGCATGATGAGATTATTTTTTACCAGCGCAATCAACGTGACGCCCAGGATGGTGCCGATGACCGTTCCGTGACCTCCAGTGATTCGCGTGCCACCCATCACAACCGCAGCTATGACCATCATTTCGCTTCCCATTAATACAGACGGATCTGCTGCGCGCATAAGAATCATATAAGTTACTCCGGCAATTCCAGCCATCGTACCAGAAAAAATATAAACAAAGAAAAGGATACCTTTGACATTGAATCCAGCAATACGGGCAGCACGAATATCACCACCCACCGCATAAATTCCTCTGCCAAACATCGTAAATTTTAGCAGAAGCCAGCCCAGTAAACAGATGAAAATCGGTATCAGAATCAAGATCGTTAAAGAATAGGTAATACCCTCCGCATTAGTATACGTGTACAGACTTACTTTATATAATTTGTCCAATTTTCCAGGCAGATTTGTAATGATTTTTGCGCCAAAAATTGCCAGCGTTGCGCCGCTGGTCATACTGCTGACACCCAGTGTCGCAATCAGAGGTGGCATCTTGATAATAGCTATCAATATCGCATTCAGAGCGCCAAGGGATGCACCAATGAGCGCGCCCATGATAAATGCTGCCGGAATATTATCAATCTGATTCTTCAACATGATATTTCCGGTTGCAATCATTGCCAAACANNATGATATTTCCGGTTGCAATCATTGCTAAACACGCAATCGCCGGAAATGAGACATCAATTCCTCCGGAAACAATCACCATCATTTCACACATCGCAAAGATCAATGTCACTAACATCGTTCTGGAAAGATTTACCACCGTAGAGATGCTATTAAATGCAGGATTGACTAATCCGATCAGAACGGCTAACCCAATAATAATGTACACAACAATCATCTCATTCGTCGTCAGGAAAGTTTTTATTCTGTATTTCATCATTTCCTCCTGCCTATTGACTGCTCAGCATCTCAGCTAATTCTGTTTCATTGATTTTTGAACTTTCAACAGTTCCTGCAATACGACCATTTTTCATAATGATGATTGAATTGCAATTCTGTATCAATTCCGGAAGATCATCTGAAATCACAATAATCCCGATACCCTGTTCAGCTAACTTGTGCAGCATCTGATGAATATCGTATTTCGCTCCAATATCGACACCAACAGTCGGTCCATTCAAGATCAGTAAGGCTGGCTTTGTATTCAGCCATTTGGCAATGACGATCTTCTGCGCATTTCCGCCGGAGAGTGTCCGAATTGCCGGATCCGGAGAAGGAGCCACACACCCGATTTTCTTTATCCATTCCTTTGTATCCTGAAACATAATTTTTTCATCCAGCCTGCCTCGGATAAAATATTTTTTGATGGATGCGGCAATTGTGTTATCTTGAATTGATCGATCCAGGAATAAACCTTGCGTCAATCGGTCTTCAGGGACATAGGCAATGCGGTTTTTAACCGCATCCGCAGTTGAGCGAATTTTTATCGGTTTTCCATGTAAAAAGATCTCTCCACTTTGTGCAGGATGAATTCCGAACAGGGCATCACCAATTTGCCCTCGTCCAGAATCTAATAAACCCGTAATTCCCAGAACGTCACCTTTCTTAATATGAAAACTGACATTCTCAAAAGCACCTTTCCGAGAAAGATTCTCAACCCGGAAAACTTCACTTGCAGAAGTTCGCGGTACGTAAGCACTTTCGGAAATATCTCTTCCGGTCAGATCTTTTACAAACCGTTTTCGATCATATTCCTGAATGAGGCCAGTGGAAATTTTTTCGCCGTTCCGCAAAATCGTCAAACGATCCGCAATTTCGAAGACTTCACCCAGTTTGTGGTCAACGATCATAACAGCAATTCCTTTGTCACGAAGACAACGCAGAATTGTGTATAGTTTTTGTACTTCTTTGGACGTCAACGCGGCTGTAGGTTCATCCAAAATCAATAACTTGGCATCGTTGATGATGGTTCGGCAAATTGCAACCATCTGTCTGTTAGCAACGGACAGGTTTTCAACGAGAATATCCGGATCCATCCTGGCGCCGATTTGCTCCATCGCTTCCAGCGCCAGTTTCCTCGCACAATTCCAATCCATCATTTTCGCACCTGTACTGACGGCACGATTCATCGCAATATTCTCAGCAACAGTCAAATTCGGGAAAATTGCAAAATCCTGATAAATGACCTGGATTCCATGTTCGATCGCTTGAATTGGAGAGAGATGTGAGACTTTTTGACCTTCAATAAAGATTTCGCCTTTTGAAGGATCGTGTGCACCGGATATAACTTTAATAAGTGTTGATTTTCCTGAACCGTTTTCACCAGCCAGACAATGAATTTCTCCGCTTCTGATCGTCAGGTCAACGCCTTTCAATGCCTGAACACCGCCAAAAGATTTGTAAATGTCCTTCAGCTCCAGAAACGTCTCTGTCATGATGAACCTCCTGTCAAATAAGTCATTGTTTTCAGTAATTCAAAAAATGAGAAAAGTTTTATGTTGTTCTAATATTTTTACGTTTCCTGCAAAACCATAAGAACAATATAATTTCTCAATTGATTCAAAAAATCATCCGATTTTTCGAATTGTTGATGTTTTTAAGGAAGACCTCATAAAGAATCCTTTATGAGGTCTTCATCATTTCATTCGAAAAAAAATCTCTCAGGTAATTTAGAAATTATAAGCGGGATCATCGACATTGTCTTTAGTGACATCAACCCAGGCTTCTCCGGTCAATACTTTATCGGCTAAAGCTAAATTGGTGTACCCTTCGATTCCCAGATCCAAACCGTTCTCAATCTTTTCGCCAGCAAGAACTTTCTGTGCTAAAGCGATCATTGCTTTGCCAGCCATCGCCGGATCCCAGAAGGAAATCATGTCAATTGTTCCTTCACGAACATACTTGCCGGAAACTGAGACGAGGGAAGTACCAACGATATTTACTTTTCCAGCTAAACCAAGTTCTTCAACTGCCAGCGCTGCACCGGCGACGTCAGCCATCGCAGAGCCCTGGATCGCGGCAATATTCGGATTGGCAGTTAAAACTTCCTTAATTTTTTCATAGGAGACAGATTGATCATCCTTTGTTTCAATCTTATCACCATATTGTTTCATGTTCGGGAATTTTTCTTCCTGTAATGCTTTTGAACCATCGACCCACTGGTTATGGGAAGCTGAAGTTAATGCGCCAACTTCAAGAACATATTCACCTTCACCACCTGTCAGTTCGCCAATGCGTTCCATGAAATGCCGTCCATAGGCATCATTGTCAAAAGCTTCAATATCATAATCGATATTTTCCATACCGGCAGCTTCATGAGAAATTACGACAATTCCTGCTTCGCGTGCTTTCTTCAGAACCGGTTCAAGCGCTTCTGTTGAGAACGGGACAACACAAATTGCATCAACGCCTTGTGCAATCAAATCTTCGATGACCTGGGCCTGTAAAGCGCCATCACCTTCTGATGGACCTGTATAGAAAGCATCGACACCGGTTTCTTTTACATAATCGTTGACACCAACTTCCATTCTCTGGAACCAGGCAATACTTGTCATCTTCGGAACAACTGCAATGGTGTAATCATCTGCAGCAAGAACCGTCAGCGATGATACCAACAGAACAAACAAAACAACAACGAACGTGAAAACGGAAAGCTTTTTCATTTTTTTTACCTTTCTATTTTTTCTTGAATCTCCTAAACGAGAATTTCGCTTAGAAGTTATTCACACCAGTCTTGCCATTTATTTATATGTTTAGTAAATTTTTGCTTTCTTTTTAGTAAATTTCATGCTCATTCAGAGTCTCATCCGTAAAAACATTAAACGATACAAAAAGATTAATGGGTTATTAACAATCGTATTTTATTCTTTTTATCGGATTTCATCCTCAATTATTAGTAAATAGTCTACCATTTTAAAAATGAATGTCAATAGTTCATATAAACGCTGCCCTCATATTTACTAAATTTTAGGAAAGTATTCAGTATATTTCAATGACATTTCTCATAAATAAACGGCAATTCGAAATATGGACCAGTTTTTCGAATAGAGAAATGAACTNNTTTGTGGTGTTGTTGCGCGAAGCGCAACAACACCACAACAACATAGTATTTTTTCCAGATTTCAAATCGCTGATAAAAAAATCATTCTCTTTCAAAAAAAAGACGAAAGAGAATGAGCGATTTATCGTCAATAGCAAAGAGCGAATTTTCTGCTCTTCGACTAAAATCATTTTTCAGAAAACTACTTCACAGGCAGAATCTGATACACAAATTGATAGCCGGCATTTTGAACAGCCACCTGAACTTTTTCCCGGATTTCCTCATACCGAAATTGATAGGTATAATCTTTTCCAAATAAGGTAGATTGTTCTTCAATGGAGCCCTGACGGGCGCCTCCGATTGTATTATAGGTTTCTTTCTTGAAGCCAAAACCGGACGAGAAATCGCTGTCAAAATCCCCTCCTGTTGACAAACCAGACCCGGCTTCAGCCAACATTTCAGAAAATTTCACCGTTTTCAGTACGGCATCGATTCGAAACTTCATCGAATAAGTAATCTTTCTTTTGGACAAAAAAACTTTCCGTTCTGCAATAACAGCAGAAAATTCCCAGAGACCTTTCTTTTCTGTCCATTTGCCGGAATACCCTTGCAATGCACTCTGGATTTCATTTACGATTGCGGCTGCTGTCATTTTTATCTCCATTTCTTTTTATTCATGCAATAATGTTTTTACCAGCGATTCGAAATATGGACAAGCTTTTCGAATAGAGTAAGAAAATAAGTTATTGTGGTGTTTTTCAGCTTCACGCAAAAACATCACAATAACAATTTATTTTTTCCAAATTTCAAATTACGAAATCAATCGAGGATCCTTTGCAATTTTTCAATTGAGAAATATTTATCCATTCAAATCAGAATAAGAAACCTCCTTTTCACAAATCTTTTTTAATGCATTGCCTTCCGATTTCATTTGGTTCATCAAACTCGCCTTCATCTTCTTCCCGGAAAAAAGACATATGATATTTACAGGAAATTTCCAATGAATCTGAGCGTGAATGGAAACAACCGAAACATCCGCATTGGATCGAATTGTATAATCCATTTCAATAGTATGGACTTTGCTTTCCAAGTGAAATCCAATCTCCTGATTCAGCAGATATTTCGATATGAACCCTTTCATTTCAAGCGAATTACTTCCTTCACCAACTGTCTCTCGAAAAACAGTCCCAATAACATCGCCGCGCTTTTCGATAATCTCCCAATGTTTTACATCCGGCTGCCAAAGAACTGCCTTTTCCGGATCAGCAATCCAGGGAAAAACATCCGCTGGTTTTGCATGTATTTCGATTGAATATTGGACATCCATTGCATTTCCTTCAGTGTAATCTCTGCAGCAATTCGAAAAATTGATTTGTCGTTTGAATTGGTTGAGAAAACTTGTTATTGTGTTTTATTTCGATGTGCTATGTTTGCGCATAGCGCAAACATAGCACATCACCTCATTATTCTTCGAAAATTATAAATCGGTGCATCATCAGTGATTCCAATGAAATCTACTGCGATGAGACAGATAGAAAACGATCAACGAGTACTTCAGAAAATAAATCCGCCTCTGTAACCCATGGATTATGCCCAGATCGTTCAAACCAGATCAATTCTTTTTTTGGCGCTTTAAGGATCTGATAATACGCTTCGGTCAGATCCGGAGGCGCATTGACATCATGCCTGCCGATCAGAAAAAAAACCGGTATCTCAAGAGCTGGCGCCTGAATACGAAAATCGACTTCCCACAACTGTGGATACACGATGTCTAACGTATAAAGCAGACCGCGAAACCAGTTGACTTTGTCGAGCAATCCATATTCATGTCCCGCCAGATCCTGTAAGGTGTTGAATCCGTCATCAGAGATATCGGGATCAGCATTCATATATCGGAAAGTTTCCAATAAAAAAGCTGATTCTTTTAAAGCGGTTCCTTTTCCGTAATATGGAGGAGGTCCCTGCTTTTCAAGCGCCTGGATTTTTTTTGTATCACCGCGTTCCCGAGCCTGGTCTATCGCGAATTGATAACATTTCAAATCGTTCTCCAGAAATGCGACCATTTGACCAGTTCCCCCAAACGCATAGAATAGATCCGGTTCCTTCTGGATCATCCACACACCCAATGCACTGCCCCAGGATTCTCCTAATAAAAAAATCTTTTCTTTTTGGAAACGATCTCGCAGATAAGCCGCCAATGCTAACCCATCATTAACATAGCGATCTACAGTTAACGCTTTTTGATCAACTG
>MTKZ01032866.1_pt1 | contig 12829 bp, 9 predicted proteins | sample 1042781 | NCBI WGS metagenome assembly MTKZ01 (sample SAMN06212207, study PRJNA360539) | anaerobic digester metagenome | biome: Wastewater treatment plant; material: sludge; isolation source: anaerobic digester fed with sludge from wastewater treatment plant | place: Denmark: WWTP Viborg ...
ATTATAAAAGTCTTCACCATTCCTTTTGCCAGCATGAAATTCATCAGGGGTGATTTGCAGAGCCAGAAAAATGAAGCAACCATCTGCAGAAGCAGGTACTCTGATACTTTTGTAAAATCTTTTGAATATAAAATCACCACAATGAAATCCCTCAGTAAATAGATCAGAGTAAAACCGAAAAGGCTTAAGGGGATGATAATCCTGTAAATTGAAGCCAGTTCCTTCTTCAGCATTTCACTGCTGCTGATCGAGGAAAGCTTTGGAAGGACATACACGGTGAATGAACCTGTTGCGATACTGACAACATAATTGTCAATATACCTGGTTGCCTGCCAGAGCCCGGCTTCTTCAGCTGATATATTCCTTATGACATATGTCCTTATAACGATACTTACCAGCGGCCAGATAACTGATCCCAGAATTGTAATTGCAGTGTATCTGAGAAGCAGAAGCAGCTTTGGTTTATCAAAAAGCTTAAAAGAGAATGCTTTAATCCAATATTCCTTCCTGATATACAACCAGGCAAAGAAACATATTATTGATTGTGACAATACGATTGCCAGAAGAGCCCCATATTCCCTGAAAAGGATAACAAGGGTTACCGTAAGCACAAAACCCACAATAGTTGTGGTTATATTTATACTGAAATATTTGCGGTAAGCCTGAAATCCATTTACAATTGCCAGAATAAGACTGTTCAGGTTATAAAAAAAGAGAGTTACAGCAAATATCACCAGTATTGATATGTATGTTGAAGTGCTGAACAGTTTCTGGGATATTGTACCCGAGAAGATCACTATGAGCAGGGCTGTGAGCGAGGTTATTGTAAAAGCGATTATAAATGCTGTACCGATGAACTTCATAACTTCACGCTTATCATCCTTCCGTTCAGCAATATATCTTGTAAGTCCCTGGTTGAAGCCCCCGTTCGACAGCTGGGTGATTATCGACGTGAAACTTGTAAGCTGGCCAACCATGGCAATTCCCGTGGCACCAACAAATATCGCGAGGACCTTATTTGAAATTACGACGAGCAGAGCTTTGGCAACGCTTATGACGCCATTGGCACCTGTCACTTTCAGGAAGGTGTTCTGTGAAGTTCGTTTGATCAGGTCTCTCATCTATATGTGGTTATGTAAGCTGAGGCTTTTTTTCGTTGTCCCACGAAGCGGCAAAAGCCATGAAATACATTAGCATACCGCAGAAGAACAATGCTCTCAGTGAATCGTTATAAAACTGAATAATTACAAATGAAATCGTACAGAACAGGCTGAAGTTCTTTGCATAAATAAATGGTTTGTTTCTCCAGGCCCTTTTGAATAAACTCAACCATATAAGTACAAAAACAATATATCCCGCCAATCCTGTTTGAATAAATACAAAAAATGACATCGGGACCGAACCTGCCAGAAGCCAGTTATACCTCGTTGAGAATGAAGTAAGGGCTAAAACAGAGCCGCCTTTGAACTGACCAATTCCGTTTCCGAATATAAAACGATCACCTTTCTGCAATTCCAGAGCCAGTCTGATCTTCATCAGTCTTGGAACGTCCATATTCCCGCTTAGATCGACATTGTCATTACCTAACAGGTACTCCTCAAGATATTCTTTCTTAAAAATATCGGTAAAGAAATCCTTGCCTGTTACCTGACTGTAGAAATTATTGAATAGCAGCAGCACCGGAATGATCAATGCTGCGATGAAGGTCACTTTGAAGACAGAACTCAGTTTAAGCGGAGCCAGCAATATAAAGAAGAGGATGATCATCAGGAATGAGATCTTGGTTTCATTTATGAAAGTAGGTATCCAGAAAAGCAACAAATACGATCGCTTCCATAGACTTTTAAGGTATTTCCTGTGATCAAAATCACGGATCATAAGATAATAAGTGCTCAGGTAAATTGTAAAAGTCAGCATCCCGGAACCGCCTGATCCAAGGGTCCCTCCGACCTCGTCGCCGGCACCTGATTCGAAAAATTGCAGAAAAGCAGCCGGTATCTGAAATATAAGGAAGAAATAAAGGAAAATGTCCATTGTTTTCGGGAGGGATCTGAAGGCCGGCGATTGAAAGATGTTCAGGAAGATGACAGGGAACAGGAGATATGGCAGGAAATCGCGTAAGCCGTTGACGAAATAAAGCAGACCCAGCTCGTGACGGTTAACATAAAAAGAGAGAATACATACAAAGACAAATAAAATTATCATAAAGATCAGCTGGCTGCTGTTCCTCAGATTGAAAGAAAGAAATGCGGTGAACAACATGATGGCTTCCATAGCCAGATAAACATAGGATGGATTAATACCCAGATGAAAATACCCGACTATAAAGGAAACCGATCCTGATACGGTGAGAAGGAATAAGATAAGATATATTTTAAGCTTCGCTAAATTCACCTCTGCTATTATTTTACCAAATATGCTTCCAGTCCCATCTGCGGTTTAATAAACCTGAAGAGCAATTCGTTAATTTTCCTTAATGGATAATAAAGCACTTTAAGGAGGAAGTTCTTCTTTGATCGGTGTTCTGCCATGAATGCATGATAGTTCATCCTGTACAACAAATCGATAACGGACTTTTTTGAAAGATTGACTTTCCTGTATTTATGATAACAGACAGAAAACTCACTGAAAAATTTGCTGGAATTCGATACAACCACCGATTTATCGTGCCTTCTGTACCAGACTGTATTTTTCTTCATATGGAAAATACGGTGACCTGATTCCAGAAGCTGAAAAATAAAAGGCTGATCTTCAAGGAACCTGAATTCCTCATTAAAGGAAAATCCTAATTTGTTCTTTGAAAAGAACCAGGCCGGTGAATTGAGAAATACCGGGTAACGGCTGTAGAATTTTTTCTGCCCTGCGCTATCATATAATGGAAGGGCATCCCTGTACCTGTCTTCTGAACGGTCGTGTTCAATAACTTCCCTGTCATTTATGAACCACACCACATCAGAAAAAATGAATGATGCATTATGTTCCAGGGCAAAGTTCACATGATCGGAGATACAGTCCTTCATAAGAATATCATCACCGGCGATGAATTTTATCCATTCTCCCCTGGCCGCCTTAAGACCTTTATTGCAGTTTGCAGGAATACCTTTGTTCCCGATTCCGGGTACCAGCTCAAATCTTACAAACCGGTCTTTATGGCTTTCAGCCCAGTTTTTTACAAGATCGACAGTATTATCCCGGGAACAATCATCAGTAACAATCAGCTCGATATTACGATAAGTCTGGTCGTATGCGCTTTGTAATGTATCAATTATAAAATCTGAGGAATTGTAAGCAACAACAATCACAGATACAAGAGGATCAGATGAATTCATAAGGTTTATGTATTGCAGTTAAAAGTAATTTTATTCTCCCTTCCCTTTTTTATTAAAATCGCTTGTTATTTCAGACCTATCTTTTCTTTTACGCCAAGAATTACCGATTTGATAGCTATCCTTTTATCGAGCTCCTTATACGAATACAATACCGAGAATGTTATCAGAATGACACCCGGGATGTATGACCAGGGTCTTTCGAGTAAATTTACTGCAATAAAACTTGCGATTGCCAGCATGAACTGGATACTGAAAATCCGTAAAAATGCTTTGTCGAAAGAGAATTCAAATTTCTTTTTGCTTATAAAGAACACCTGACAGAGATAAAGGAAGAATCCGCAAAGGAATGAAATTCCGAGTCCTGTCAGGCCAAAGAAATGATAACCCGCTATATTCAGTATAAGAAGGTTCAGATTTCCAATCAGTTCATTAAGGAAGAATAGTTTACCGGCTCCCTTTGCTAACAGTATAAATGCTATTGACCAGCTTGCAGCTTTAAAGAACATTCCGAGAGCTGCCCAGTAGATCATCTCATTAATTGCGGTAAAGCTGTTGGAATATAGAATTATTACTACCCATTTAATAAACACAAGGAAAACGAGCAGGATAGGTGCAAGAACAAGCAGGACAATCTCAGCCTGCTGGTTGATTATCTGCCGGCTAAGCTTATTGTCTCCGGCAGCAGACGAGAGGCGGGGATAGTATTCAGTAGCCATTGCAGTGAATACGAGTCCCACATAGGTATTGATTATTGTGAAACCTGCATTATAAAGCCCTACCTGATCGACACCTCCGGTCATTCTTATAAAGATACGGACAAGATAAGCAGCTCCGATCGAAGTCAATCCGCTCAGGCTTATCATGAAGCCCAGAGTAATGATATTCTTTCCGATATTTACAGTGTCGTTAAATGTCACCTTAGCCTTTTCAACCTTTACTTTATTTGAAAAATACCATGACGCAAGTAGTGCCAGCAGTGAAGTCACTATCATTCCCGGAACAATACCTTTGATACCCCATATATAATACAGCGGCACTGTGAACAACAGGCCCAGTGCACTTCCGGCAAGATTTGCCTTTGCCAGGTACTGAAGCTTTCTCATTCCCTGCAGCAGCGCTGTCTGACCCGTTGTAAGCTGGTTAAAGAGAAGAGTGATTGACAACCAGATAAATGCCATTGTATATTCGCGATTGCCGAATGTTATTGTGCTCAGCCAGGGGGAAAGGACCAGAGTAACCAATGCTCCAAGAGTCCCGGTGAACCAGACAAGCTGGCGCAGAACCCTTATCACTCTCGCGATATGCCCCTCGTCATTCGTTCCGGAAGCAGCTGCAATATCTTTAACCGCACTTGTTCCCAGGCCAAATCCTGTAATGCTGTTTATCAGGTTCGTTGTTGAAAAGAGTAGTCCTGCTATTCCCATACCATTGGGCCCCAACAGAATTGCAATGAATTTTGATCTTACGACCTGAATAACTATCTGGAATACCTGAACGCCTCCGAAAAGAGATGTTGCCTTAACTATCTGGCGATAATCGGATTGCTGTTCTGCCATTAACTTATCTTATTCTTAATCTGATCGTACAACATTTCAATCTTCTTAATGTCCTTCAGATCTTCCTCTGTAAGGTAGTTCTTATACATTCCGACACTGTTCCTGAGCGCAGTATCAGGGTTATAATATTTCCCGGGAAGTTTATGATGCAACCTGTCAATACCCAGGAATTCCTCAATTATTGATTTAGAATTGTCATAACCGGATGCCAGCTCTTCAAAAGAAATTATAAGGAATTTATCATTTGGGATTATTTTTCTTAGTTCGCTGATTTTTTCCAGCCGGCCTTTGAGAGCATCAAGCTGAAACTGCAGCATGCTTTTTCTGTTTCTGCCATAAACTGACATCACGCTGACCTGCGGGTAATTAAGGAATGGTGATCTGAAAGGAGAATAAATGATACCTCTCCTGACAATTTCAGCGATCTGATCCTTTGGGTCCCGCACCACGCAAATTGCCTTAAAGGGAGCAAATACTTTCATCCATAAATTTGCTTCCGACCATGGCAGCAAGGGTTGATCAAAAAGAACAAACTCTGCTTTGCCAGCGTGAAAATCACCAACATTTTGTATCCACTTATTTGCAAGATCAATTTTCTTTTCCGGCTGGATCTCATCAGAAAGGTCCTTATGAAGTTTCTCCAGTAATCTTATCTGGTTCAGCCGGATCAGGTAAGTCTTCAGATATTTAATCTTACCGGATTGTTCATTTCTCCAGAATGATCCGGGGAGAGATCCTGAAAATATTTTCCACAATCCGCTCTTGCAGATCAGCCTGTTTGGAAGGCTTCGCCTGGACAGGAATTCCTTTACAGCATCAGGGAATTCTGGATTATCCGGACTTAACAGATCTTCGATCAGTCCCGGTGCCCTGTAATCATCAAATTCTCCCGGTATCACATTTATGTTATCATACTCCCTGAGCATATCTTTCAATGCACTTGACCCTGATGCCAGAGTTCCAATTATCAATATATTACACCGGGTTCTGTCCATTTCAGGTATTCTGATAATTGTTTATTGCTAGTTACTACAATCTCAGCTTCCTCATCAGTCATGACCTGGGATATCGGAAGGCTGATAACTTCCCTGTGGATCATCTCCGTGACCGGGTAGCTCCGGTCGTTCCACTCTCTGTAGGCATTCTGCTTATGGGGCGGCAAGGGATAATGAATGAGGGTCTGGATGCCATTATCATTAAGATAATTCTGAAGCCTGTCCCTGTTTTGGGTACGGATGACGAAGAGGTGCCAGACGTGGCAGAGGGCAGGGGGCGGAGGGCAGAGGGCGGAGGGCAAGATAATATCAGGATTTTTAATATTATCGAAATAGAGTTGAGCGATTTTACGGCGGTGCTGGTTATCGTTGTCAAGGTGAGGCAGCTTCGCACGGAGGATTGCTGCCTGGATCTCATCGAGACGGGAATTAAGTCCTTTGTAGAGATTCTGATACTTGGTCTTTGAACCATAATTAGCGATTGTCCTTACAACATCGGCAAGTTCATCATCGTCAGTCGTTACTGCTCCGGCGTCACCAAGCGCACCCAGGTTCTTCCCGGGATAGAAACTATGACCTGCTGCATCTCCGAGAGAGCCGGTCCTTTTTCCATCATAAATACAACCATGTGCCTGGGCATTGTCTTCGATCAGTTTCAGGTTATATTTCTTCTTTATCCTTTCTATTTCGGGATGCATGGCGTTCCTGCCGTAAAGATGAACAATCATTATTCCTCTTGTCCTCTCAGTGATCTTTTCTTCAATCCTGTAAGGGTCTATGTTCAAAGTTGATATATCCGGTTCAACAGGTACAGGAACAAGTCTGTTCTCACTGACTGCAAGTACTGATGCTATATAGGTATTTGCAGGAACAATAATTTCATCGCCCTCGCTCATCTGACCAAGCTCAATATAGGATCTCAGTATCAACCGCAGTGCATCGAGTCCGTTTGCCACACCTATACAATGCCGTGACCCGATGAATTCCCGGTACTCCTGTTCAAAAGATTTCACTTCATTGCCGAGCAGGTACCAGCCTGAGGAAAGTACCCTGGCTATTGCATCTGAAATACCGGCTTCATAATTGTCGTTTATTTTTTTCAGGTCGAGAAATTTTATCATCACATCATATCTTTGCTGGATCTTAAAGTATAAACCTGTTCCGTTTACATTAAAGATATTTCAGGTCCTAAAGTTTAAGTAATCCTGGTAATCCCTTATATAGTCTTCCTCATCAAAATAATCGGAGACGAGATTCAGGGATATTGCTCCTGCTGAGAAATTGATCAGTTCAACCCAGATACCCGGAGGGATATAAAGACCATAATCGGGGCGGTTGAGTTCGACTATCTTTTTATTTCTGCCGTCATCAACTATTACATCGTAGCAGCCACTGGCTGCAACCATAAAGTGATGCAACACCTTGTGAGCATGGCCTCCTCTGTCAGCACCACTAGGGACGTCATACAGATAATAGACACGTTTGATCTCAAACGGGAGATCAACATTTTCTTCCACAACGGTTATATTACCTGCACGGTCGTGGATCTTTTTCAGTTTTATGATGCAGCAATCGTAAACAGTTACATTATTCTTCATCTCACACTATTCAAGAAGGTTTCGAAATCCCTGATATAATCATCTTCGCTGAAAGTTCTTGAAGCAATAACAAGAGCAAGCGAATTTGTAGAGAAATTATCAAGTGTCCTCCAGGTCATTTTTGGAACATACAGTCCAAAATATGAACGGTTCAGAGAGATTTTCCTCTCCTGTTTCCCGTCGTTGAGGATCACATCGAAACTCCCTGACACTGCTACAATGAATTCTTCAGTCTCCTTCAGAGCATGGCTGCCTCTGAATTCACCACCGGGGACATCATAAATCCAGTACACACGGTGAATTTTGAATGGAATATTTGTCTCCTCCTGGATAACTGAAAGATTACCGCGGTCGTCAAGGATCTTTGGAAGATCGATCAGCTTAATCATAATTTGTATAAGTTTTCATTTTCATAATCAGATTCAGTCTAATATCAGGTTCCTTTGAAACGAAAGTTTCACAGAAGTTGTTGCACCAATGCTGTCCTTGAATTTGATAAGTCCGGTGTTCAGATCATTACCAAGCATGGATGTTCCCAGATCAATTATATGAATACCTTTCCCGTAATAGAACCTGAGCATCTGGTAAACAAGGAAATTCATCGGATAATATCTTGATGAATCCGGCACAGCTCCCCAGTATATTACCTGGGCAATATCCGCCGGATGATTGTAAACTATGGCTGAAGCCAGAGGATCGCCTTCCCTGAACACCAGAAGGAAATCGATGCTGATAAGCTCTCTCATCTCATCAAGCTGATCAAAAGTCATACTCTGAGGCCTGTTCTTGCTTTTTTTGTTTATCTCGATCACCTTATAAGCCAGTTCCATCTCATCCTTATTCTCTGCTCTTTTGAAGACGAGCCCATATTTTTCAGCTGTTTTAAGGCTATACCTTATATCCTTGTCTATACTGCCTTCTTCATAATTCCTGATGTCAGATGTTAACAGGTGATGATTTACAAGAAAGGCGCTTTTATAACCGCTTTTATCGAGGCAGAGAGCAATCCTTGAGATCCAGGATTCATCGTAAAAGAAAGGAGGAAGAACGAAGCTGAGGGAAGTGAATTTATTTGAAACAAGGTATGCATCAAGTAATGACAGAGCCTCAGCAATATGTTCAATTCTCATATTTCTATCAGTTGAAGAAAAACATGAGAACGGTGCAGAAAATGGAGATTGCAATTTATTATCTATAACGCCGCCGATAATCCCTATCTTCCTTTTATCATCATGGATAAGAAGACATTCAATCCTTTCGCATTTGAGCCGGTTCAGGAGATTGAATTCAGCAGAATTATAAATGATGTCATCCTTCCCGAACACCCCGGAATATTCAAGCGGATCAATTTTTTCTATTTTCATCCAGAAAATGTAATTTTATCACCGATATTTCAGGTCTGATTGACATGAAGACAATATTCTCTGATCTTTTTAAATACTATTTATTGCCTTAATCACCTGAATATCTGTTAAACATAAAATACTTTGTAAATTTATATGTCGTGATCCTAATAATTTGACTGTACAGGAAAAGTAATTAACATATTGACCAAAACTATAAACCATCCGAAAACTGCGTATCATAGTAACAAAAAGAGTCTCTTACCGTAAAATATAATATACTAGTCAGTGAAATCAGTCTGTATGTAAAAATATTATCCTGCTTATGAGATATATATTTACCCTGCTTTTCTGTGTTATAAGTCCTTTTGCTGCAGCTACCACCTATTATGTGAGTTCAGCCGGAAGCGATGCAGCAACCGGTATGGCAGAAGCAAGTGCATGGCAGACAATTTCAAAGGTCAATTCATTTTTCCCCTCGATGAAGGCAGGTGACAGGATACTTTTCAGAAAAGGGGATACTTTTTATGGAACACTTATCGTCTCTTCATCCGGTGCTTCCGGAAATCCGATAGTTATAAGCTCCTATGGTTCCGGAACCAATCCTGTGATCACGGGGCTCACAACACTTACAGGATGGACAAATGAAGGGAATGGAATATACTCAAAAGCAGTCACATGTCAATCATTCCCGAACCTGGTAACTTTTAACGGGTCACCAATAGCTGAGGGAAGGTGGCCCAATGAAGGATCAATGATCTTTGAATCACATTCGGGGACGACTTCAATAACTGATATCCAGCTTACAGATACCCCTAACTGGACCAATGCCGAACTGGTAATACGGTCATCTGATTATTCTCTCGACAGGATCAAAATAACAAATCATTCAAACAGCACAATAACCTATACAACAGGTTCGCTCTCAAAAGAGCCTAAGAACGGATATGGCTACTGGATACAGAATGACATTGAAACTCTCGATAAAACGGGGGAATGGTACTATGACGGGAGTAAATTATACGTTTATTTTGGAACAAATAATCCTGACAATTATGATGTCAGGATAGCAACTCTTGATAAACTGATAACTATCAGAGCCAGCAGATATATTACTGTCGATAATGTAACGTTTTCAGGCTGTAACAATGCCTGTGTCACTTATGAGGATTATGATGTTCATGATATTATTATCCAGAATTGCCGGGTAGCAAATTCAGGGAATATAGGTATAAGATTTGCTGATCCTGTTTATGCCGGCAATCATCTGACAATTAGTAACTGTATTATTGAAAACTGCCTTAGTGCTGGTATTAATATTTCAGGAGTTTTTACTTATAATAACCTCACGGGAAATACTATAAGAAATGCCGGATACATAGAAGGAATGGGATCAAATTATTGTGGTATTACGGTGTTTGGAGATAATACTGTTTTGGAATACAATACAATAGATAACACTGGTTATAACGGTCTGTATCCGTTCTGCAGCAATCTCACTGTAAAGAATAATATAATCAGTAATTTCTGTACTGTCATTGATGATGGAGGGGGAATTTACATGGGCGACTGGACGGATAAACAAAACAAGATAATTACCGGGAATATTATCTTTAACGGGAAAGGCGCACCTAATGGCGGCGGCACCGCGAGTCCCAGGCTGGTGAGGGGAATTTACATTGATACTTCATCAGGCAGCACAGGCACAAAAGGCATTGAAGTAACAAATAATACCATTTTCAATTGTGCTTACGACGGTTTGTATATTACTGACGGGAACAATAATGTTAAGGTAGAAAACAACAATATCTATAATAATGCTGTACAGTTTCAGATCAGGGATGATAATTCGTCGTTTTCTGAAAAAGGGATTTCTGTAAATAATAATGTTTTCTTTTCCAGAAATGCGAACCAGATATGTTACAGGTTCCAGACAATCTCAAATAACAACTTTTCATATTTCGGAACTTCAGATTATAATTTTATCACCAGACCTGTCGATGATGATGATGTGTTCTATACTTATAATCCTTCTACCGGAGCAAAACTCAGGACATTATCTGTATGGCAATCGTTGACAGGGCAGGATCTGAATTCAAAAAAAGCGACAATCACAATTAAGGATACTGCCGATATCGATTTCTACTACAACCCGACAAAATCGAGCAAAGTAATTTCGCTTGTTCAGCCGATGCTGGATGCAAAAGGCACTAGTTACCTTAGCAGCGTCACTCTTGAACCCTTCGCCTCTGTGATCCTCATGGTAGATCCGAACCCTCCTGTACCGGTGGTTCCTGTTTATGTGGGTTCAGTGATCAATAATCTCACTCCCACCAAAGTCGAAATAACCTATACAGTCACTCTCGATGCTAACTCGGTGCCGCTTCCTTCAGACTTCATTGTAAAAGTAAATGGTGCTGCAAGAACCATTACTTCAGTTACAATATCGGGAACCAAAGTCATCTTAACACTCGCAAGCCCGGTGATCTTCGGGGATATGGTAACAATTTCATATACCCAGAACCCGGGCAAGCCCTTGCAGACTCCGACACTCGGACTGGCTGCAAACCTGACAGATATACCTGTCAAGAATAATATTATCGATCCTTCAATTGCAAACGAAGCTCCAAAGGTAGTCGTTAACTATGAAGAAAATGTTTTTTCAGGGTTTGTATACGAGCTTGATGCATCAGGCACCACTGACGCCAATAATGATAATCTGACATTCACCTGGAATACACCAGCCAATGTCCCGGTAACTGATGTCACGGGCTCAAAGATAAGATATCTTACCCCGCTCGTATCCGCACCACAATCCCTGTCATTCGGACTGACTGTTTCAGATGGTAAGGCTGAAACAACATCCAGCCTGACAGTCAGTAATACTCCGTATAAGCCGGAACTGGGACTTGGAAATGTAAGAATAATTGAAGCGAGTAATTACTATCAGTCTGATTATCCGGGCAATGTTGACGACGGATCACTTAACACCAAGTGGTCAGTTAACGGTGATAATCAGTGGATCACCATAAGTCTGGCTGAACCCTTGAAAATCAATCATGTTCAGATCGCCCTGCTCCCGGGTCAGAAATATGAATCCTATTTTGATCTCTTTGCTTCGCGCGATAATGTCTTATGGGAACCTGTACTTCAGAATATGAAATCATGTGGTTTTTCAGGAAATCCGCAGAACTACACATTCCCTGCAGATAAGACACATAATGACTATTACTTTGTCAAGCTTCTGGGACACGGAAATGCACTGGATACCTGGAATAATTATTCAGAAATAAGATTATTCGGTTCTCCGGGAAGTACTTTCAAAGGATCTGATGAAAAAAAGAATATTGCTATATATCCTAATCCTGCGCGCGATATTATTAACCTGCTTGTCCTTGAACCTACATCAGAATTACAGACCCTCAGGATATTCGACATGACCGGAAAGATCCGCTTTGAAAGTTACATTGATCCCGGTACCTATAATGTGCAAATACCACTTACACTTAGTCCGGGAGCATACATTGTGCAAGTTTTGCTGGGTAAGCTGATCCGGTTTGCACAAACCCTTGTTATTGCTAGATAAAGATAAGGTCTTCAGAAAGCCCTGATTGCTCTGACCCCAAAGGGAAAGCTCTTAATGATGTTGCTTACGACGCCATTGGAAAAATCCTGGCACCAGGCACTGATGCTGCTGAATTCAGTGGAACTCCAGTAATAATCACTGTTGAAATTTCCCACAAGGTCTTTTTGCATGAACAGTATAGCAAGTTCGTATTTGGAAGGCAGATACCAGTCACCGTAACTCTCACCTTCAACAGTAACCGAATAATCAGCACATACCTTTGCAGCAAAATTACCGACCGGATCGTCGTCGGTCTGTAAGGCAACTATAAGCATTGTATTCATCTTTCCGGCTCCGATGCCGTCACCTGCCGTGTTAGTATAGCGTTTTACGCTGTTATACCATTGGATGGCCGGATCCTGATCTGCCAGAGAAGCTATCAA
>MTKZ01070667.1_pt1 | contig 12824 bp, 9 predicted proteins | sample 1042781 | NCBI WGS metagenome assembly MTKZ01 (sample SAMN06212207, study PRJNA360539) | anaerobic digester metagenome | biome: Wastewater treatment plant; material: sludge; isolation source: anaerobic digester fed with sludge from wastewater treatment plant | place: Denmark: WWTP Viborg ...
TGCTGGTAAGATTAAGCCAATGTATTCGCGAGGTTTCCATGAAAAATTTTTTTAAAGTTGTTCTCTTGTTTGCAATCATTATTGGAATATTCATTCTGTCGGGTTTAATCATCTGGAATCTCCTCGACCGCACCAACGGAAGCCTGGTTTCCTCCGGGGAGAAGCGTGAATACCTGCTCTACGTCCCCGAAGCTTACGATCCCGCACAGCCTGTGCCGCTGGTGATCAACATCCACGGCTTCTCCCAATGGCCAGCAAACCAGGCCAACGTCAGCCAATGGAACCAACTCGCGGATGAAGAGAGCTTCATTGTCGTTTACCCATCCGGGCTGGGTGTTCCCAAGCGCTGGAGGGTCACCCGCACCGCTGAGGACCCAACCGGGGTGGACATCGAGCTGCAGTATTACAGGGACCTGATCGACAAGCTCAGCGCGGAATATGCCATCGACCCTGAGCGCATCTATGCCAACGGTCTCTCAAACGGCGGAGGTATGTCGCTGAGGCTGGCTTGCAGCCTGTCCGATCGCGTTGCAGCGATTGGCGGCGTGGCTGGGGCTTACCTGGTGGACCTTGACGAATGCCCTGGCGGCGTTCCAGCCATGTTTTTCCACGGTCAGGCAGATAAGATCGTGCCCTACGAGGGCGGTCCGTCCGAACGCTTCCCCATCGACTTCCCATACATCCCCGCATTTGTAGATGACTACGCGCAGCTGAATGGCTGTGATCCGAATGAGACGGTCTTCCTGGATAAAGATCACGTGCGCGGCGTACGCTACGAGGGCTGCGAACTGGGGCAGGATGTGGTCTTCTACACCATTTCCGATGGCGGTCACACCTGGCCTGGCGGTAATCCCCTGCCTGAGCGCATCACCGGTAAAACCACCCACGAGATCAACGCCACCCGCCTGATGTGGGAATTCTTCCTCGAACAAACGGAGAAGAGATAGCTAAGATGTAAAAATACTGTTTTGGAAAACCTATTCCCCCTCCATAGATCAGGCTTGAGATCGTGTCGTATCGCCTTTCTTCAAGAAGATCATAAATCTACCAGGTGAACGGAATTACATATTCTTTGCGGTTATCCCCAAAGGGGGAAAGGCTCTACTTCAGTATGGCTGGCAAATAGGTTAATGTCGGAGTAAATTCATACTCATAAGAACCCATATCACAAGAAGCCACTCCGTCCCCATCCCCATCGATCGGTCGGGAGTAACCGCGTTGGTCTGTCGCAGGACAGTTTTCCGGATCACCTGCGTCGATTGCGGGGCTCCCAAAAATAATGGGTTGGATCAAAATAAATCCTCCATCGTAAACCAATTGAGCTAATAGCGGGTCCTGATCGATAATACCCGTACCCGCATAACCGTCCTGGATGTCACTGTAGGTGGCTGTGGCTGAACCAAAGATTTGATCAGGTGCGTTTCCCCATAAGATAGCATTTCTTATTGTCGTACTGCAATTAGAGGAGTTATAGATCCCTCCGCCATTAGCGGCTGCCAAATCCGCTGTGTTATCCGCGATGGTGGTATTGGTCAGGATTGGCACACTCTGATTGTAATTAAAGATCCCACCGCCATATCTTGCAGAATTGCCTATGATTGTGGAGTTGATGATCGTGGGGCTGCTCTGATAATTATAGATACCCCCACCACGACCACTACTGGACAAGGACGTCGCGTTAGAATAAAACGTCACGTTGATCATCGAAAAATTACTGAGGTAGTTATACATCCCTGCTCCTTCTTGAGATGTGTTTTCCGAAAAAATGACATTGTTTAGGATGGGGTTGCTTGTGTGGCTGTACATTCCACCGCCATAATGGGTTGCGATGTTACTGGCGAAGATCACATTGGTTAGAACGGTATTTCCTTGATAGGTGAACACCCCTCCGCCAATTTCTGCTGAATTTCCATAAAACACAATGTTTCTAAGAGTCGGGCTGCCAATAATATTTATCATCCCTCCCCCGTAATTCTCTGGGTAGGCTCCATTCGCGTAACCAAACCTGATATAAAAGCCATCCAACACTGCTGTCTCGTCTACAGCGCTTCCTGTCACAACGTGGTAACTGTTATCGGTATTATTATCCGGGATCCCAATATCACCGCTCAGAATCGTGAGATTGTTTGCCAGATCTCTCTCACCAAGGCTCGTTTCCGTCCCGGCAAAGCCTCCGTAGATATTGACACCAATTCTAAGAGGAAACGTTTCGCTGCGATCGTTGGTAATGGAAGGGTAATAGGTTCCTGCTGCAACCCATACCTGGTCGCCTGAATAGGTAGCCCCCAAGGCGTTTCGGAGATCACAGGCATTCTCCCATGATGTACAAGTTCCGCTTGCTCCTGGTTTAACATAGAGTATGCTGCCCTGAATTTGAGCAATGCTGGATTGAGCTGAACCTTCTTGCCAGGTTGAAGTGACCAACACAAAAGCAAGTAAAAAAAGGACAATCAAAACCCCATTTTTGGCTTTCATGAAGAACCTCCCTCTTATAAGTTGTGCGGAATCAACAAATAACGATGGTAATCAACTGACTATGAAAGGTGTTTTTCGGACATTTAACGATTGCTAATATTTGAAAAGGATAGTTCCACATCCTTACTCATTATTATAGTCGAATAATCAATATCAGGCCCCACGTGCCCACCCTTATCCGGGTTTGTTATCCATCATGTTCCCATAACTGAGAGGGGCTGATCAAGAGATTGCGGAATTCGATCCGTTTCTGAAACACCGCTCCTGGTATTTCAGCGTGGAACTTCGAGAGGCATTCACACTTTAATTCTGGAACAACTTGCTCGTTCTATCCCTTTTTTTTGACATGTACTGATATAATCTATCTCATCCCAGTGGTTCCACTACGTACAATCTATTTCCGATTCCTATCTTGCATTTGTCTCGCTTTTCTTACTTTTACTCGATCAAATCAGGAGGTGCAGAATGTCACAAACTTTTCGCGAAAAATATCTGAGGGGAGCGTCGTACAAACTAATCTTTTCTATCGTGGGCGGATTGATTGCTCTATTTCTGGTGATCGGTTTGGTTGTTGGGTTTGTCGCGTTATTCAGAGAAAGTGAAGGAAGTTCCCCACTGATTGCTGCTCTGAAGGCATTTCTCAATGCTATTTACCTGCCGAGTATCCTTATTCTGATCCTCATCATCATTGGCACACTGTTGTATGCGACAATAACTATGATCAAAGAGACGTCAGGCGGTTCTGCCAAGATCACCATTTTGCTGATTGCAGTTTTCATCTTTGGTGTTTCAGGGACCGTCAAGCCCCTGATGAATTATCGACCTGAACCCACAACCGGATATCTGGTAACTTTCTTCATCGTTTTTCTGTTGCAGTTGGTTTTTAACACTTGGGCGATGTATACAGTCAAGGTAATCTCCCAGCAAGAAAAACAAATTAGACTTCTGATTGTGTTGCCCTTTGTTGTCTTGACTAGCTTTTTTATTGTTTCCTTGATCTTCGCCATGATTCAACACATCAAGTACGGTGTGGTGGAGGTTGGTTTTGAAAAAATTTGCACTGGCATCATCATGCCCATTTTTGCCATTGCTTGCTTGCTGAAACCAATCGGAGTGCAGGTAATGCTATCCGACGGCGATCCTGAGAACAAAAAACCGGAAGCAGCCTCCGAACCAGCGAAACAGGATGAGGGCACCGGGCAAGGAGCACCACCCGCAGGATAGCAGATAGGTGACCAATCGGTGATGACAATCACAAGGCAGATGTCTTTATGAACTCACGCCATGTGGGACTTATGTTCCTGCCCCGCATGTAACCAAGCAGGGCAGGAACTTAATCCAGCTTTTTCGCTCACATGTCAGTGCTTGTCTACTTCACCATTAACGGCAAGAACAGTTTCTTTTCAATTACACAAGTGAATCTCTCCAGGGATTCAAATGGCATGGGCGAAAGCACGCCGGCAGTAGTAGCGCCACCAGCTGTCCACAACTTGTCATGCATGAACCATCCCACAGAACCAACTTGCGGAATATTTAATTTTTGAGGGAGCGAACCATCCCAGGTGTCAGTAAGGATGTCATAGACAAACACGTCACCAGTGAGATTGAGCGTTCCACCCATCAGATAGATGGACATTTCCTGCTCAATGCAGACCATGGTTGGGGTCATCGCCCCAGCACCACCTGGGATACTTGCCAACGTTGACCATTGTGAACCTGTTGGTGATGTAGGATCGAGCACAAAAAAGTCATGGTAATCCCTAGCATCCCCACCCACATAGATCTTGCCACCGCATCCGACACCATCCCCAAGGACAAATCCATCCGGTGAGGAGCCAGCAGGTCTGTTATCCAGCTGGGTCCAGGCAGCTATAGAAGGATTGAATTCCCATGTCTCCAGAGTGGAATGCTCAGCATTGTCATCCGTGGACCCTCCCACATGGAACAAACATTCCCCTGCACCGGATGAGCAGGTTGCCACTCCGCCGGCTCCAGCACCAAGGGCAATTGGCATATCTGGAAGCGCATTGTCCCAAAGATTTGTTTCGGGATCATAAACCTGCAGATCCGAAATTGCGCCACCTGCCATGTCCAATCCCCCGGCCGCATATATCAATCCCCCAATCCATCCAGACACCATTCCATAACGAGGGTTGGGCAGGTCTGCCAGTTTGGTCCATTCCTCAAGAGTTGGATCATACATTTGTAGGTAAGGAATTACGTTAAATTCCTCCCCAACTCCTCCAAAGACGTATCCAACAGAGCCGATTACTGCAGGGTTGGTGCCTGTAAGACCCGTGGAGTAAAGATTAGGTGTGGCGTTCGTATTCGGTTCAAGCTGCCATCCTGCTGGGTCCCAATAGCAACCCGAGATATCCATAATTAATTGGGAGGCAATGGTATTCGCAGGTACAGCAGAATCTGTGGCAGTGATATCACAGGTAAAACTAGTTCCCACTTCATTCCAGGCTTCATAAGTGACCACGGCGGGAGTATCACCATAGGCTGGAATGGTAACGGTCGCGGGACCGTCACAAGTGCCCGATCCGGAACTGATGGCGTAGTCAAGGTCAACTATCATTTCTGTGTTTGTGCTGTTGCGAGCGGTAAATTCATATGTTTTTTCCTCATTAGGGCAGCCTGGAGTTCGGAAAGAATGGGGAACTAACATTAAGGGACTCGCTTGATAGATTGGACCGTAAGTGCCAGATTTGGAATGCGGTGCATCGCTCCAGTTATCTCCGATGTAATTCCAGGGCAGCGTCCAGGGAGCACCACTCTCATCAGGAATGGTCACATTAACACAAAAATCGAAGAGCGTTCCTCCTATGGAGCTCGCCCATGCCCCCATAAACGTGGCAGGTGGGTATCCAGNNTCGCGAAGAGCGTTCCTCCTATGGAGCTCGCCCATGCCCCCATAAATGTGGCGGGTGGATATCCAGTGCTCTGCCAAAAAGCCACATTCCCTGATTCAACCCCCGCGACCGGAGACAATGCTGCATCAAAGCCATTAGCAGGAGGTACTGAGTTCGGGGAAACTGAATTGACCAACCAGTTATCGGGCATGTCAACATCAACACGATCCGCGTACTCTTCGTCAGGTGATTGCATAAAAAAACCAAAACACAGGTCAAATTCGCTGCCTATTGGAAGATAAGTTGGCGTGACGATTTGCAGCGTTGAACTGCCAACGTTTTGAATCCCTTCCTGGGGTACCCTTAAAACCATTTCAAGCTCTGGTTTTAGAGTAGTTGCTTCCCTTGTTGGGTCAGGGAAATTGGCAGAGGCTGACGTTGCCAGTGTTCCCAGGAGCAAAACCACAACAAGAAATGGAGAAATCTTCGCTTTTGATCGCATTTAATCCACCTTTCTATACGATGATTGGTCTAAGCCAGACATACTTAAGATTTGTTTCAGGTCACTTAGATCGAGAGAGTGAAGAGAGCAAATTGAGGCGTGTGATTAACCAATTTGCCGTGAAAGCCGCGGATAAACGTCACCAGTTGGGCCTTCAATTCGTGAATCGTAGTATTTGGTTGTAAGATGGCACATATTTACTGAATTATGGTTAATTGAGCGATGCGTACAAAGCGTTTATACTTTTCCTACACGACTATTGTACAACTTAATCAAAGATTTACAGAATAATTTCACACAATTCTTCCCAAAAATCCCTGGGATTTATGGATTTGTGAAATTCTTATTCATATCTCGATGTCTCAGCTTGCACCTGCATCCTGGATGCGACTGCTTGCGTCCCTTTGGGAAGGCTCCCCGTGGGACCGCGCTAGGTCTTTGACCGAAGGTCTTTATCATTTTTGCCGGGGCATCTATGCTTGTTCTCGCCGGCGTCCGAATACACTCCACTATATTGCCGGCACAGCCCACGCAAGCTCGTTGAACGTCAGGTCTCGATCGTTTTTTCGGGGGAAACACCCTGGGAACTGTACTATTCCTGTGTTTTCTGATCGTGGGGGTAACCCCTGTGGTTTCCCTTGGTTAGCCAAGGGAAAAATTCAGGCTTACTTACTAACAGGATTTATGGGCTTAACCCTGCGTCGGTTCACCTCCTCAAAGACCCGGAAGATTCTGCCCCCGTCATCTGATCGAAAAGAAAGTTTACTTCGCTTTTAGAACCTTCCGCATTGGCTGCATCGGCAACCCGTGATAATCAAAACTCCATCCAAGCCTTAACCCCGTTGATTTCTTGTAACCCACCTGTAAATAGAACGGCACTGCGTACACGGTCGCTGATAAACGGATGACCATGGGCGCGTATTTTTGGCACTCTTCTTCAAAGCGCTCCACAAGCTTCATGGCAACACCCTGGCGGTGGTGATCATCTCGAACAAACAAACTCGCCAGGCGCTCCTTCCTGCCGCGCAGAACTCCAACGATCTCATCCCCATCCACAGCCACAAACACCCATTCAGATCGGATCACACTGGCAATTTTTTCCTTATGTTTCTCATCTTGTGACCAGGCATGCTGGAACGGACCTAAACATAACTCCACATCTTCCGGAGACAGATTCACCAGGTTGAATCGCGAGTAGGTCTCGGCAATCAGTTTGCCAACAGGTTCCGCGTCTTTTTCTGAGTATTCACGGATGGTTATCATGGTTATCCGTCTTTCTTAATGCTAATGGTTGCAGCAATGTGAACAATTCGAGGTGTAAAAACCAATAATAAAACGGTTGGAGATATTAATAATATCACCAGTTTTCACGAAAGAAATTTTATGGGTGTCAAGAACAGGAGCGTCGGTTCTCCTTGATAGTGTTGCAAGAGGTACCCATCAGTCACGGCATCCCCCAGAGCGATGCCGTGACTTTCCCCTGTGATCTCACCGGTATCCGGATCGTGCGAGGTCTTTGACCAGAGGTATCCCTCGTGTCCGCAGACATGATCCCTTGGGCACCACATTCGACCCATCGTCCTTCCTTCTACTCTGAACCAAATTGCTTCCGGCAAATGTTGCAGAAATAAATCCCTTCATCGTTCGCGTTCAGCATCAGGTGAATTTTCGTGGTCGCCGCGCCGATATTGATCGTCCGCCCAATCACCCCAACCTGCACGCTGGCCGTATCAATCGATCCGCATACTGGGCACGGGGGCAGATCCATATGCTCGAAGCGCCAGATCTGCTCTGTAATGCCGGGATACTGGCTCTCCAACTGTGTCAATTCATCCTCTGTTTTCCTAATCATTTCTTGCTCCTTTTAGTATTTTGCTACCAGGAGTGGAAAAGCAGAGTGTTGTGGAGAGAGGGGGAATCAAAGTGTTAAATAAAAACAGAAACCTTGTTTCGAAATCACTCTTTCGCACATCCAGACCTGTTGGTCTGAGGGCACCGTGCTGTTTCCTGGCCGGTTGCCAGCCTGCTCACGCAGGCATTCCTGATGCTGCATATATTGTATCAGGGATATGGAAAAAGGTGGTGGCTGATTGGTGATAGCTGATAGGTGTCAGCTGGTAGGTGACAGCTGATGGGTGGTAGCAAGTTCATCACACAGGCATAATATTGAGCGGATTAGAACCCCTGTTTGAAATACGCATTCCTGCCAAAATGATGTGGGACGTGAATCCAAGGATATCGAAGGTTTCGTATTAATAAGAATTGTTAGGTCTGTCAAATAAGCGTCTCTGGACCGAAGAATTGGCTAACTATTGAGTCCAACTGGTTAGCCATAGAATCAAAATTCTGATTTAGATCGAGCGTCTTGGCACTGATTTTACTTCCGCTGATTGAGTAATCAACATCTGGAGTAATGGATTCATTTGTTTTTGCGTAGAGAAGCAACCCTGAAACATTCCCTGTATTACCGACATCTTTATTTTTTACGTAAGTAAAGATCTGGTAAAGGTTGCCTGAGTGAATTGAGAGGCTATCATAATCCGCTCGAGTCTGCATTGAACGACCATAGAATTTTGTGTCTATTATTAATATCTTCCCTTTGTAGAATAACATTACATCGGTCTTCATTGAAGGCAAATACTCATTGTAATCATTATCGAGATTCCACGTGACTTGTGAGGGGTAAGCGTGCAGATGAGGAAAGTGGAATTTGTAGTATTCGAGAACAAACTTTTCAAAAAGACGTGCAAGACCTCTATCATCATTGAACAGTTTCATCTTATGCTGACCAAATTCTGTTGTCAGCAATAAATCATTGAGCACAAAATTGCATATTGTCAACAACATTCGATAACTTTGGTTGTTTCTCGAATAAATAAGACGACTCCATTGGATAGAAAGTGGATCAATTGTTTCGACATTACTAAAGAACAGCAAAACTCTTTTTAAGTCCTGTTTTTTGTCTGAGTCCACATGCTTCTCTCGCAATAACAGCAATATTGTGGTCTTGAATATCTGGTTATGTAGATTGTTTTCAGTAAGTTCATCAAACTCACAAACAAGGTCCGGTTTCTTTTGTCGATGATTTGAAATGGTTCCCGCGATATTTAACTTCCCTCGTAATAAAGGAAGATCATCTATTCGAGGTTTATATTCTCGGAAGAGTCCTTGCTTTACCTGTTGAGCAATTCCTTTTGAAAGAATTGCAGCAAACAAGTTGTGAATATTCTCAAATGGCTCAGAAGAAATCTCTGCATAGGTTGATTGCCTTAACACCTGAAAGGCGTAAGTAAGCATGTAGAAAATGTTCTTAATCTGAATATTTCTAGTTTCAATCATTAAACACGCTTAAGAGTTTTGTCTCCCAAGATTTCCACTTGTTCGCATTATCAAACCAATACTCCTTTAATACTGGCTTAATGTCATATGAAATTATGTTTCTCAACCAATCCTCAGTGCAAGTGGATGGTTTTTGGTTGCAAAAGTAACTATGCCCAATGCAAAAGCTTTCACCTAAAGAGTCATCTCTAGAGATATCCTTGTTTAACTCTTCTATCAGTTCAATAAGACTGTCAAAGGTTTCACTATTGAGTGAGGCTTGATAAGTCCTGAAACCTTCAGATTGAAAAGCTGGTTCGAAGTCAAAGAAGCCAAAACGTCTTCTGAGAGCATAATCGATCATTGCGAGACTCCGATCAGCAGTGTTCATCATGCCTATTATGAAAATATTCTTTGGGATGGCGAAGGACGAACCATTGTAAGCCAATGTAACTTTCTTATCACGATAGTCTTTTTCTATCAACATCAAAAGTTCACCAAATATCTTGCTAATATTGCCCCGATTGATTTCGTCGATTAAAAAGAAATATTTCTGATCAGGATTATCTATAGCTTTTTGGCAAAAACGAAAGAATATTCCGGTTTTTAACTCAAAACCTTCACCTTGAGGTCTATATCCCATAACAAAATCTTCATAANNACAGGAGCGCCTTGCAGTATCACGTTTTGTTTACTTTCTAGAAGCGCTGATAAGTCATCAAAGCTGCTTCCATCCAAAAAAACTTCACTAAGAAAATCTGCCTTTGAGTAGGACTCTATATCCTCATTTTGAGTAATTGGATTTTCTTTACGAACAATATCCATTAATAAATCGTATTCTTGCTTTGTAAGCTTAAAAAGGCTTCCTTGGGGATTTGAAAAGTATTCCATGTCCTCAAGACCAGGATTGTTTCTAAAAGTCGAGAGTTCAATTGGAGACTCCAGTATTTCCAATATCTCAAAATATAGATTTTCTCCATCGTTTTTCTGCGCAATTCTTGCTAGCGCCACAATTTTTTTAACCGGCGAAGTTTCATAACCAATAACTGGATCTCCTATATTCGCATCCAAGAAGTTTTGGTAAACTCGACGTTTGTAACCACTCTCATTTGTCAAAGAATAATCCTGAACCTCCCCAACCATATAATCGGAAATATTCCAATAAGCAGGATTAGCATTGAGCCACCAAAAACCTTCACTTTGTCTTACCGGTTCCAACTCTGCAAACAATTGGACATCTGACATATCAATTTCATCCAAAGCTTGACTTAACTCATCTCTTAACTTCCAAATATAAACCCCTTCAATTTTCCCATCCGCATACTTTCCTGTAAAAAGGACTGGCCATAACCTCGCTTTTTCTGTATCCCCGGTAATTAATTCGCAGCCTGTCTTCCTAACAACCCTTCTGGCAAGAGCTGTTGATCCAGCGTTGTAAAAATTGACACTTTCACCATACTTTGTCGACAGCTGTGAACAAGTGGCAGCGCCACCAAAGTCCTTGAATCGTTTCATAATCTCAAGACTCTTCGGAGTAAAAACGGTTTTGTCTTTTAGTAAACCCACCCAGGTTTGAACTGATATATTTGGAGTGTAATTGGTTGGGAACCATTCATCTTCTGAGGTAGGTAAAGAACGACTAATAAAATAACCAACATCGATCGCCATCGTTTTGAGTTTTGGATCTGGATAACAATCGTCTGTCAACCCCATTTTGAAAATTTGAATTAGTTCTTTATCCTCTAAAAGGTGAGTACTGATTTCATCGTAAATATTTAAGCTGCCTAATAGATTTTTGGTTGATGCTCCTTTTTTCGGAACGAAGTCACTCTCGAGTTCCTTGGCCACTTTTCGGGCTTCTGAGTATTTATAGATGTAATACTTATCTGGGTAACGAAGCCAAAGATAGGTGCTAATTGAATTGACATCCTGGAAATGTTGTTTCCACTTATCTCCACCTTGTTCTTGCCGAAGATCTTCAGCNNATTCAAAAGCCTCTAATCTTTTTGCTAGATCTTTGGTTTCATCAAAAAGATTAAGAAACATACCTCTAACCGAATCTTGGTCAGAAGTCGCCAAATCCCTAATCATCAATCTTGGAAAATAGTTCTTGGAAGTCAGTAAATTGAAAGTCTTCTCTGTGGCTCGTAACCACATTTCAGTGAAATCAGTCGCATTAATATCCCAGTTGTCCTGAAAATGTTTAACAGCAATCCATTTATATTTTTCTTTAGGCCATTGAAATGAGGAAAAAACTCGTTTGTATTCTGAAAGAATTGATCTTAACTTGTCTTCATTAATCATCAAAAATCCCTCTCCCGTAGATCAACTATCGATTTCTTGGCAATTCTCAACTTCCATTTTATCAACAAAACAACCCATGACTATTCTTTGTCAGGAATACCAAAAATCCGAGGTGTAAGGTATTTGTATTTTAAATAAATTTTCTCTCCCATCTAGTTATTTTATGGAACGAGTTACAAGACGCATTCCGTAATTGTGTAAAAACGCGGGAACAAAACAAGGAGGGATAATTATCTAATCAAACAAGCCAAGTAGGACATGGTCCAGTTTTGTTCGCTTTTTAAGTTGGAGTGACCCGGTGGATTTTATCGATCATCCCGTGCAAGGGAAAACCCAGAACCAAGAAGACGAATTTAAACAAAAATGGCGAGGCTGGGATTTGTGCAATACCCCTCCGGGGTAAACCCAGAACCAATCGTGTTAAAGAAAAAAATGGCGAGGCTGGGATTTGAATCCAGAACCAATGGCTTATGAGTCCACTGCTCCACCGTTGAGCTACCTCGCCACTTTGATCTCGTTGGACATTCGATTCTTAGCTAATAAAACAAGATTCCTTTGCTTTGCATTTCGTTTATATTAAATTCCAAGATCAATTTCAACACTCGTGTTATCCAAAGAAAATGAAGGCTTAAAATACATTTTGAACCCCTTCTGATCTTTTGGAATTTCGAAAAAAGCAGAGCCAGTTACCTTTGCGCCAGGCATTAGGGATTCGAATTTTAATTCCTGGTTTGATGCAATGGAAGCTTCAGCTGAAAAGGAATATTGAGTTCCATCTGGACCTAATACTTTGAAATCAGTAGAGTTTACTAGCTTGTCTATGGTCCCCTTATTCTCAAACGTTATGCTTACTACAATAAATTTATAGTTATCCTTCGGTTTGGTAAACTCAGTTGGTTCAATGTCAGCTACGTTATTAACTGTCAATTGAAGATCATCAACTGAAAATGTGTCACCTACCTTGAAAGTTTTATTTGCTTCAGGTGTAGACTGCGTTGAGAAAGTTTGGGTCCCATTGGCAATGTCTGTCTGTCGAAATGACGCTTCAACTGTAGCCGAAACAGGATCCACTAAAACAGCCTGTTTTGGTTCAAAAACGGTAGAACAAGCCTTCAGGAAAATAAGAGAAACAATAAGCAGAAAAATAAGAACTGCAAGACCAACCCAGCATCCAGTACGACTCTTTTTGGTTTGCTGCACTACTTGCACAATCGGTTGTTGATTTTGAGATTGTCCTGCACTTTCTCCGCTATTTGTCTGCACCAGACTTCGCCCACAACTCTTACAGATCAATGCATCCTTCTGAACTTTTTCGGCACAATATGGTGTAGGATTACCATACATCTTGGACAATGAGTAAGAAAAGGAAA
>MTKZ01010744.1_pt1 | contig 12817 bp, 8 predicted proteins | sample 1042781 | NCBI WGS metagenome assembly MTKZ01 (sample SAMN06212207, study PRJNA360539) | anaerobic digester metagenome | biome: Wastewater treatment plant; material: sludge; isolation source: anaerobic digester fed with sludge from wastewater treatment plant | place: Denmark: WWTP Viborg ...
CTTTCATGAACCGGGCAAATGGACCGTCAGGTAAGACGTTCTCGAGGTGCCCATGCCGGTCGATGACTATCCCGAGCGATCCTTCACAGAAATCTCTATACTCCTTATTGTGATAAGATCTCCTTTCAGAGCTCGAGGGCGATGCGCAGGCATGTTGCCAGATATGTACAACCTGCAAGAGGGCGGCAAGAACTACTGACGCCGGTGAGGCTTTTGGCATCCATCTGCCATCGAGGTTTATAGAGTAGGATATGCCCAGGCCGTCACCCCTGGAGAAATTGAAGCTCCCGGGCTCGCTGCCCCTTTCCCTGTTGAATGTGATGAGGAGAAGCGGCACATATGAAACCAATTTCCCGAGCTCCCGGACAATCCTGTTGAGGTCCCTGGAGTAGGCGGAATATTCCNNAAGATGACCCTGCGAGTTTCTCGTGGTAAAATTTGAGAGCTGCCACCACCTTCAGGGTATTAAACGGATGCCTGCCTCTCATAGGCTCCCTGTCTCCGATCTCCTTCTTGATCCGGGCAAGCCGCTTCTCATCAAAAAAGAAGGTCCCCGCCTGTTGTATGTGGACATATTCACCGGGACCTGAAAAAACCGGGCGAACCTGAATATACTCTGCCAGCGCCGGCGTTGATCCGATGAGAATTCCCAGCCTGTGCAGTTCATTACACGATACCACAACAGGATCATCAGAGCCTGAAGGAGATTTCGCTCCGTTTCTTTCCACCATATTTCCTCCTTTTCACCACTATTGCCTCGAGCTCAACATACACGATATAGTCCCGGGGCATATATGAGCATAACGACCCTGAAGTGAAAATGTGACGGAGCAGTTATGGATCTCGCAGTTTGAATTTCGTGCCGCACCGCACGCACAGCGCATCCAGGTTGAGCACCGTGGACCGAATCCTTTTAGGGCAGCGGCATTCATAGGTGAGCCGCTTCGGCTTCCTTTTCCTTGCAGGGGCGAGCATATCTTTAAAATGAGCTTCAAAGCTCATTCCCTTATCAATAAAAGGTTTAACCATGAATCGAGAGCATTCGAGAAAGGCACCGAACCGTCCATGGGGATCAATGGGAAACACGGAAGAATACGCGAATTTGCCATGTTTATCCATGTGTATGCCAACATCGCGGGCCAGTGCCTGAAAATGTTCATTGTGGTATGACCGTGAGTCTGATGCCGTTCGTGTGTTCTCACAGTACTGCTTGTAATGGAGCAAATTGTGAAGAAGTACTGTCGCAATCGAGCAAGGAGAACCTTCTGAAACAAAGAGAGGATCGAGGTTTACCACTGCAGATATGCCAAAACCGCTTTTTGTCGCCTGGAAGGATCCCCTCTGCCCTCCCCGTTCCGGGAAGAACGAAAGAAGCGGAAGTATCACCCTGCCCTGGCCATTCACGGGCAGATTGATGAGATCTCTGCCCATGAGCCTCATCAGCCGCTTTAATTCAATCGCGATGGGGGCAAACTTCCACTGATTGACGCTGAGCCCATCCTGATGACGATCTATGATCCCGGAAACCTTCTCTTCAAGCGCTTTCATTGCCGATCCATGAGTGGAAACCTCCATTGTATGGTCACCTCCGTCTGTCATACAGCGCCCTGCAAAGCACCTCGGGCCTGTTTCTAAACAGAACGCAGTCATCTGCCAGGTTTGGACAAAAAGTTTTTTTTGAAAGATGACACAGGACCCTGTTCTGCTGCGTTCATCTGTACAATAAAACTTTACCCGAAGCAGAAATGGCACCGTTGATGCCATGACCGAAGCAGCCGGAAGAAATTTTGGTTGTAATCGTCAGGCTTCAATGGGAAAATGCGATCCGATGGAGTCAGGAGGATATTTGATAACACGAGTTTCGCACACATGTAAGAAAGTAGATACATTGGCTTGAACAGTGAGGAAAAAATCTCAAGATCCAAGAACCAAATCTCAAACAAATTCCAAATCTCAATGTTCAAATGATCAAAACAAAAACGAAAGATAGGACAATTTTGTTTCTGTCATTGAGATTTTGGACATTGATTATTGTTTGGTTCTTGTATCTTGGTTCTTGGAATTTTAATCAGGTGCGAAACTCGTGTTGATAAAATGAACCTGTTTTGTTACAATGACATGGGCGCTGATGAAAGGCTCGTTCTTCATTCCCGCGATAGATCCGGAGATTTTTTTGCAGGGATGGGGGCCGTCATAGTGAACCGGGATGTCTGTGACCCTCGGAAATGGCGCCGCTATGCGAGATAAAATGCGCGTGCTCTGTATGCTCATCATAGGGGGAATCCTGGCAGGCATACTTTCCTTTCCCTCAGATACCCTTTCAGGCAAAGAGCGGCATATCGGCATGCCTGACAAAAGTGCCGCACTCCAGCACCATGAAGACATCTGTGCATCATGTGATGACCGATATGGGAATATGCCGGACTTTCCCGCTTTTCCCTCCAACCTTTATTTTCCTGATAATACCGGCATTCCCTTATCCTTTAAATCCTACCGCCTCGAGGGCTATCCCCTTATTGTCAGCAACTCTCCCGAGGTCATCGATGAACAATCAGCAGGGAAAGCGCTTTTCAGGACAGTTGTTTCTTCTGATAGATTTAGAATATTTTTTCACCATCAGAACAAAAGCTCTCAAAAGCTCCTCGTTGGTTTTTCGATTACCAACAGAGGAGTAAATCCGGTTAAAGTATTTCTCTGGAGAAACAGCCAGGGTTTGCCGCAGGCTGCTCTGGGCACCAGCTCTCTCAGCCCGGCACAGGCCGGCTGCAGCGCATACCATAACTGGCTGTCATCACGTGTCGGCAGCGTGCAGCAACCCGGTGAAAATCAGGACTATTGGCGCTGTGATCTCAAGCCGGGGGAGAGTGACCGCATAAGTGAGTCAGCGCCGGTGAGCTATACAGTTACCGGAATGTATGATGTTGCTCTTCAGATTCCCTCTGACAATAATGTCCCCCATGTGGCCGTTACCGTGTTCGCGACCCCCTCCGCGCCCCAGGCTCCGGAAAAACTTGCCATTGCCCCTCCGGATACAAGCCCGCAGCGCTTCCCGCCGTTGTGCAGGGGGCTGTTTCACTATCACAGTCGAACTGCAGTAATACACTGGCCATTGAACGGCATTTACTGGCTTGACCTGGCCGGCCCCATGAGCGGAGCATATGCCCGGCATATGACAAATGAATATCTGAAAAGCATTCCCGATCCCGATAATGGGAAGCGCTCAATGAATAATCCCGGAAATTACGGGGTGCTCTATCTGTTAACCATTATCCTCAAGAACCATTATAATAAGAGCCTGCATGTGAAGGGGGCTCTCTCTATGGCCGGCGGGCCGGGGTATGTGGCGGCGAAGGTCGATGAGAAGATAGTCGAAAGCCCGGGATTGCTCCCTGCCTATCACGCAGGCATACTGGGCGAGTGGTCGCTGAAACCGGGAGAAGAGCGGACTGTTCAGCTCTGCCTCACTCTCCCCGGGGGATGCCCGGGGGCCCATCGCCTCTATCTGTGGCCCTCACGTGAAGGGAGATAGCCCGCATTATTTGTGAATATAAACTGATTGACTCGGAGTGCCCGGTTACAAAACCCTGCAGCCGGCTATGAAGGTTTCGGACCTTGCCGCAATCCTTCGGACTCGTGTTCCCCGTCAATGGACCTGGGACTTACTGCTCATTCTCAATGCCTGCTTTTTCATCGGTTACCTCGTATTCAATGGTATGGGCGCACCACCGTGATGGATCTGCCTGCTCGAGTCTGTCAAGAAATTCCTTGATCGCCCTTCTTACCGATAACTCGTCTCGGTACCGTATTTTTTCCGGGAGCAGTCTTTCACCGGTATAAAATGCCGAAAGGGCACACCCTGCGGGGGCATTGCCTGTTTTNNTTCCACGATATCACTTTCTCTTCGCCCTGCGGTATGAGCGTTGTCTCTCCATTTCTTGCAGGGAACACCAGCTTTATCGTTTTTTCATCGCGATACACGATCACCGCATGTCCTTTTTCTGTCATGGATGGAACAATTTCTATGAACAACGTAGAGCCCGGGCGTATCCTGCAGGGAGAGCCTTTCCCGCATATATGCCCTGTTTTTTTGTGCCCTGAGGAGTCGCTGCCGGAAACCTTGATCGTACACAGATTTTCTGCCACCCCCCGCAGTGCGGCGATTCTTTCCCCCAATACACCAGGCAGAGAAGATTTATACTCGTCAAATTTTTTCTTCCCCATGTCATACACCCACTGAGGGGCATCTTCCAGAGTTCCTTCTTCTGCCCCCCTGAAAACCTCACGAAACTGCCTGTCTTTCTCACGGCACCATTCGCACGTCTCAAGGTGTTCCCTGATCCTCTGCCGAAGCGACTTATGAAGCCTTCCGTCATGATAATCCGGTGCCTTCTGTAAGAAATCCAGGCAAAAATCGGAAGGAGGCAGATCCTGTTCTATTAATTTCGGCTCCTCCCGGAGATCCTGTACCTTCCTGTTGCCAGAGACATCTTTCATATGGGCAAATCCCCCTCCGTTCCTGAATATGAAGTTATTCAGAACAAAAAATATTTTACCCTTTTCCAAAGGTAAAAAATAACGGCTCTTTGTTTCTCTCGCGTAATGGACTGCATCTCTCAACAACCCCGGCACCCAAAATGGCAAAAAACAATACATTTTCTTCACTGAAAACAACCTCCTTTTCCTGCCCTGTTACTATTTTGAGGAGCCGCGAAGCCCGCGGCCCTGATACAAACCAGCTTCCTTCTGACCATATCGGGATTCCACATAAAAAAAAGCCCCTTTGAAAAATCCGGAGAGGTAACGATATGACAGAATACAAATGACGTTGGAAAAGCCTGGATTCAAAAAAGTTGAGTTGAACTCAACTTTTACCATACCCGCGATATCCGGTTACGACTTCACCTGAGAAAAGAACGCAGCGTTCAATAAAAAGAGACATCTTTTCCTCCGTTCCATAAAATCCTAAGATATGGCTCCAGGCTTTTCCAGAGCTTTCTCCCGCGCGCACTTTCCTGAGCGCATCTAGCCCTGCGGCTCCATTCCTGGGCGCGGCTCCTTTGCGCGTGGAATTTCCATCATATGAATGCCTATACTGATCTGGCCTTTTTCCCCCAGCTCATCAGCCAGCGTTTTTCCGATCCAGGCAGGAAGCGCGGCAAAGTATCTCTTGCCTGTGGGGGTATCGAATACAATGCATCTGAAAGTCAGAGTCGCCTCTCCGGCAAATCCATAAAGGTCATTACGCAGAATAACTCCCGTCTTCCAGTTTATCAGAAGGCTTGGAAGCTGCTGCCCCTCTCCCTCTTCCCTGGAAAGAATGTAGTCCAGGCGGGGGCCGGCCCACATCATGCGCGAGCACTGACCTTCCCGCATTTTCNNTCTCGCGCAAGAATTTCTTCCATCTCCCTGGCCGTTGCTTCCCCGTATGCCCACCCCCTGATTCTTCCCTGAAGATTCGTTCCGATAAGCCCGCTGCCGGGCAATTCCCTGACCTCATCATTCAGGTGATTTACATATATAATCCTCTTGTTCTCTGCCATTACCATACGGATGTGTTTCGGGTCCACCCGGGCAATTACCACCTGCCATCCGCTTCCCAGCACTTCTTCCAATGCTGAGGTAAATCTTCCGAGATACTGCTTCCAATCCCCATACTCTTCCTCCTTGAGAACCGACTTGATGCCTTCGTCGAGAATGGGCCGGGCATTGACGCACTCCTGCAGTGTGCGTGCCAATGCGTAACCACGCCAGTGTTCCGGGCCATCAAGATCAAGTACTATGTGGTCTGACAACGTGGCAAAACTTTTCGCAAGATTCTTGGTCGGCTTATCACTATCTGCGGAAATCAGATAAATAACAGCGAGCCTTTTCTGGCCGGACTTCTTTGCTTCCAGCTCGTCTAACGAGATAGTGCTGTCGCTGTTGTATATCCGAAACGGATAGTTGCGGAGCAGCTTCCTGCGCATTTTGGAAGACATGGCCCATACAAAATCGAAAAATTTCCTGCAACTTCGAAGTTTCTCGCCTCCCATTTCGCCATAACTCTCTGCAATTGCAACCGAAATCGCCGCAAGAAGCTTATGCAACAGCCCGTCTGTCTTCTTGTCAAATGCCTCCCGGGATGGATGAGGGTTAAGGAATGGGAAATCCAAAAATCCTGTGAGCGGCAGGCATCTTTCCTCTCCGTAACAGTTCACCTTCAACTGATTGAGCTCCAATTCCAGAAAGTGAAACTGATGTTTGTAAAATATCAACTTGCCGTGATCAGCGACGCTCGTTATGTCTTCGCAATGCGCTTCCCCGCGCGGCGGCTTCCCTTCCGGCGACAGGAACAAAAGGCCTTCACAGGGAATTTCACCATCCCCGGACGTGGCAGCCACGACGTGAACCCCCAGGCTCCCATNNCTTTTCATGCGTTAACAATGCACAGGCACGCTTCAGCCACCTGTCGACTTCCCGCATGTCGAGGTGCTCCACGAGTTCGATGACGACAGTCGTGCCTTGAGCTTTACTGCTTCTTTTGTTCCAGTATCGCTCAACCTCGTTTTGATCCAGCTCACCAAAGCTGGGTTGCGGAGTCTCGTCAGAGCGGCTTAAAGGACTTCTCAATGCTCCCCAGGTTCCGGTCACCTTATCCTGCGACTGATTTTCCGGCCTGGAAATGACCATGATGCGCCGGGCCACCTGAAAAGCCGCGTATGCACCAATACCAAACTGGCCTATGATTCCCTGGTTCAACCGGCTCCTTTTTTGAAGATCGCGTTTTGAGGTGCCGTATGGCTCCCAGAAGCACCTTTTCTGCTCGTCCAGGGTCATTCCAATGCCATTATCGCTCACAATCAAGAGCTTTTTGTCGGATTCATACGACACCTCTATGAGAGGCGGTTGGCCTGAATCAGACATCCTCGTTGCATCGACGGCGTTCTGCAGCGCCTCACGCAACATCACGAGGTTTGTTTTATAAAGAAAATCGGCATTGGCCTGGATCCATCTGCCCAGCGGAACAGAAGGCTGAAAAGAATCCATTTGAGATTCACCCCCATTACTGTTTTGATTGGAGGACATATTTAGCTCCCCCCCGGTCTGACACTTCTCCGGCGCCACCTGACTGAGCTCCAGCTCCACGGAAGTTTCCCGCCCAAAGAGTGCGACCAATACTTTGACTTTTTCTCTTTTGGGATTCACTTCCTCAACGATCCCATGGAGCTCCCGGAATGGCCCATGAATAATTGTTACTCTCTGACCGGCTGAAAGCGCAATCTTCCGCGACAGCTTCACCTTCTGCCTCCGGTCCGGCATCTTTCCGGAGCCCCGGCAACTCTCCCGCGTCTCCTCAGTGAGCTCCTGGGCCTCGGCATTGAGCGCTTCGCTTTGAATCTCAGGCCCTGCCACTGCAGTCCTGGCATTCGAGCTGATATCAGCGCCTTTTTTAAGAAGCAGCTCCACAATTTCCTGTTTCCCTGTTTTGCTTGCTACGTGCAGAGGAGTCCAGCCTTCGATATTTCTTGCATCGATATCAGCGCCTTTCGCAAGAAGCAGCTCCACCACTTCCCGATGACCATTCGCACTTGCCCAGTGCAGAGGAGTCCAGCCTTCGAAATTTCTTGCATCGATATCAGCGCCTTTCTCGAGAAGCAGCTCCACCACTTCCAGGCGACCACTCGCACTTGCCCAGTGCAGAGGAGTCCACCAATCGGCGGTTGTTGAATTAATACAGGCACCCTTCTTGAGAAGCAGCTCCACTATTTCCAGGTGACCACTCGCACTCGCACAGTGCAAAGAGGTCATGCTGTTGCTGTCGTTTGTTGCAAAAGGAGCGCCTTTCGCAAGAAGCGATTTCACCTCTTCTTGGTTACCATTTACAATCGCACGGTGTAGAGGAGTCCGACCATATTCNNTTCCTGTAAGGGAGCAATTTTGCTGCATTGCTGTTTTCGATCTCCTGCCTGAGCTCCTCAATCTTTTCCCTTAACGGGGGGGTGGAAAGATCCAGGGGCTCACGCATGGTGAACTCGCGGTAAAACTGAATAGCGGTATCATAGTCCCCATCTCTCTCTGCAAGCACACCCTTGCCGCGGACCGCTTCAGAAGCAATGGCATTAAACTGCAGGGCCCGGGAATATGCCTCCCTTACCTGATCCATTCTTCCCAGGATAGAACAACAATCGCCGAGCGTGCACCAGAGTTCTGAAGCGAAAGGAGTAACCCGGGTCTCCTCTTCTATCTTTCTGATAAGCTCTTGTCCGGCGCGCCGGGCTTCTTTGGATTTCTTCTGAAGAAAGAGAAGCTTGACATGCCGCAGTTGCATCCTATAATTGCCGGGTGATGACCTGTTGGCATCTTCTATGATTGTAACAGCTTCATCCAGCATTCCTGTCTTCATCTTTGCGGTTGCAAGGGATACATACATTCCTTCCAGTGTCTCCCGCGCCACATGAGGGCACTTAAATCCATCTCGGGCGGCAATTTCAGCCTCCCCCCACATTTTCCTTCGAATATAATATTCAGAGAGGGCAAGGTAATTCCGGCTATCCAGAGGCGAGGAATCCAGTGCTTTTCCATAATATTCAAAAGCCTCTTCATCTTTTCCCATCGACTCAAGAACAAGTGCGATGTGCCGCGCATGGAAGCTTTCATCCCGCCTGTACATATGTAGCGCTTCCTCATAGCGACCCAGGCGATAATAAAGCTCTCCAAGACAGAGCTCAAGAGCTTCATGAAAATTAGTCCTGCGGGAAAGCTCATGATCGCCGGGGACTGCGTCAAGATAGTGCCGAATAGCCTCTTCGGAGCGGCCCAGTTGCACAAGAGTCCTTCCAAGCTCATAAAGAGCACGAACATTTCTCCTGTCGAGGGAGAATGATTTTACCAGAGAAAGAGCGGCGTCTTCGAAAAATCCCGCCTGAATCTGGTGCATTCCAAGCTGCAGCCAGACATTGGAATCAGCGGCATATTTCCTGGAAAACTCATAATAATCATCGATGGGGCTGCTGCTCTTCTCAATCTCTGCGAGGATAAAAGTCGCATCGTCTTCCAGTCGGGATCGTTTTAGAGCGCTGATGAAATATCCTGCGATAGTCTCAATTGATTTCTCTGAGCACAGCTGCTTTTTTAATACTTTACCGTCCATGGGGAACCCATCGGTGCACAGCAGGATGCGATCTTTCACCCCCAGGTTTTCGCTATGCACCTGAATCTTAAAATTGATAGCATCTTTGCCCACTACCCTTGTAAGGCCGATGTCGTCCGAATGAATCTCGCTCAACCGTTGAGGCTTTCCCCCCGCCTTCATCAAGAAGAGAGCGCTGTCACCCACGTGCATTAAATGAAGCGTTTCTTGCGTGATAGCAGCAATTGTGCAGGTAGTACAGGTTTTCTTGCCATTCTGGCCCCTCTCGCATAATATTCTATTTGCTTCATCGAGGCCATTTTCGATGCATTTTCTTATCTCTTCAGGAGTAGGGAGTGTCAGCGTCAATTTCGCATACATTCCTAGAATATGCCGCCCCACTAACCCAACCGTAAGAGAGCTCGCCTTATGCGCATCGACACCTCCCCCCACACCATCCGCAACTATGAGCAGCGCATCCAGACCGGGCAACAGGCCCGCTTCACCCGGAGCCAGCGGCCATGCAAAAAAATAGTCCTCAGCGGTCGTCCTGTGCAGGCCTTGGCGTGCTTCTATGGAAAGCCTGATCCGGGTGCGTGCTATCGTCGCATGGTGAAAGCGTACGAGATTTGTGGGGAGAGCGGAGATAATGGCATCATCTGCGCCTCCCCGGCGAAGACTCGCTCTTATGCGAATAAGAAGCCTTTCAATCCCGTTTGCCATCAGAGTTAAGGCTCCATCAAAGTCTTTTTTCAAAATTACCATTCAAAAGAAAGGGCATGTGCCTTTCTTTTGAATGGCAGTATAGCATCTTCCAGGATGACATCAGTTATGCTCTTGGGAGCAGCTTCTCACTTCCCGTTTTGAGCTTCAAAGAAATCTATTGCCCTTGTGGCTTTTTCATTCTCTGGCTCATTCTGTTTTAGCCAGTTTACTGCATCCCTGGCAAAAGGATTATCCGGTGAATTATAAATTAACCAGGTTAACTCCTCGACCGCCTTATCTTTTTCACCATTCGCGGCATAGGCTTTCCCCAGCCAGAACCTGGCCTTCAGGTTCTGGCTATCTCTGTTGACGGCTTTCTGAAAAGAATCGACTGCTTTTGGGTACTGTTGAGCATCATATAATTTATACCCGAGCGCATGCCATCCCTCTGAAGTTAAATCGGCTGGAGATGGATTGTAAACAGCTTCCTCAATAAAAGAAGTGATTGTCGCAGACGGGCCAGGAGCAGGTTTCTCGACGGGCCGGTGTGACCTCAGACCTATCACCATAATAATCGCCGCAATGAGTATACTGGCGAAGATTATCCATGCCGAATGTTCCGTTGGACGACGCGGCGGCACCATATCCCCCGTCGCGTGCACTTCCTCTGCCGCTCTTGGCGCCGCCTCTCCTGTTCGTGTCGCAGGGTATCCGGAGCCAAAGCCTCTGGAACCAGTCGGTTCCAGTTTCTTGAGAGCTTCTTTGAGATCGGTAAGTAACGCTTCCATACTGGCGTAGTTTCCGCCCGCGGGACTATTACAGCATTTCTCTATGATATTCTTCACATCCGGTTTCATGTATATGCCATTATTCTTACTGGAACAGTTCTCAAAAATTTCCCGGGTCTGCCCTGTATAGTATTCCCTTTTGATTTTTCCAAACGCAAAATCTACAGGGGGAGGATTCTCGTTTGTAGCCTGGCTCCCGTCACTCATGTAAGAAACTTTAGACGGCCTGGGTCTGACAGGGGTGTAGTCGACTGTTGCATCCAGGCCCGTAACCAACGCAAAAAGGAACACGCCGAAATCATAAATATCCTTCCGTAAAGATACTCCCCAGAGTTTCCCCCCCGTTTCATGTCCTGCTTCCGCATTGTGGGGCGATTTGTCCATCAATGCGTAATTCCAGTCAATTATCTTTGCGTCGCTTATTTTTTCATTTTTCCTGAAAAAGAAATGATCGGTTCGAACGTCGCCGTGGAGGATCATTCTTTTCTCCGCTTCGGCGAGCACAGTGGCAAGTTTCACTCCAATTTCAAGAGCCTCTTTTTCAGGATAGGGGTTAAGACCTTTTTTCCTGCCTGAATCCCAGTATTCACCGGCAATAACATCGGTGACACTTTTACCATCCAGATATTCCAGAATAATATAAGGACGATCCGCTTCAGACTTTTCCTCTTTCTGTATGTAGCCGGAGGTCTTCATTTCTATTACCCCGGGGATCCTTTTTAACGCGCCCAGTGCTTTTTTTTCAGTATTAAAGCGCTCTCTATCTTCCTTTTTATCAACGAGCTCAGGTTTCAAAACCTTTATCGCAACTTTTTCCTCCTTTTCGCCTTCAGCCAGAAATACAATGGCATATCTTCCCCTTCCCGGGAGCTTCTCTTTAACCGTATATTTCTCAATGTGAGTGCCTGTTATGGAGTCCAACATCTAGCTCACCTCCCAGGCGTAAATGAAGCCTTCATTCGTCGCCGCTAACAGCCGGCTTCCGGCAAAAACGGGAGGGGCGTAAATATGACCTTCTAATGACATACGCGGCCCGGGGCTGAATGGAACATCGTTGCCTGACTGCCGGTAGAGAACTTGCAAGCCAACATCTGGCACACCAACATAAATATTGCCGCTTCTAATGTCCACCACCGGGGCAGTCAGCTCATATCCGGCCTCCCACACTTGCCGGAGAGCTCCATTAGGTGCATTCAAAACAAATAATCTTTCATCGCTGACGAAAATCAGCATATTGTCATGAAACACCACAGGCCGATTGATCGCCACCCCGTAAACAGTTTTCCAGTTTTGTGAGCTGGTCTGCCAGATAATCTCACCACTATCGGCTTTCAATGCAAAGAACTCACCACTGATTGTAGAAAAGTAAACAATTCGTGCATCGTTGTCCACTACCGGTGATGAGCGAATCGCATTGTGCCCGTTGAATTTCCACCGTTGTACGCCGACATCGGCATTAATTGCATAAAGATACCCGTCCGCTGAGCCGACATAGACGATACCATTGCCAAAGGCCGGCGAAGCGCTTATTTCTCCTGTTTCTCCAAATTGCCATATGTCACTGAAAGAGCAGCTCTCCTCGATTGCAAGCGCAAAGAGGCCTTCACCGCGTGAACCCAAAAATATGATATTATCCAGAACGAGCGGAGATGAATCAACCGCTGAGTGCGCGGCCCACATTAACATCTTACCACCAGGAGGAGGCTCTACCGCATAAGCATTCCCGTTCGGCGAGCCAAAGAAAAGCCAATCCTTTGAATTAAAAGCCGGCGGGTAGCGGATCGGTTCGCTGGTCGGAATTTTCTCCAGGAAGCCCAGATTGGAATCCCAGAGGACCATTTGGCCTCTTTTATCGGCAGTGACCGTCCCTGTGGCAATATGATCGGGCGTAGCGGCAATAGAAATCACGAAATTCCCCACATGCTTTTTCCACAATAAATCAGGAATAGCAGACAGAGTAGCGGCAGGCGCCGCCCTCTTTGAGCCGCTTTTGGGCGATGGCAAGCCAATATGGGCTCCACAACCGGTGCAGTCGATGCCTTCTTCTTCACAAACCGTTCCACAATCCGGACACTTAATTGAAAAACCTGGTGTTTCATTTTCAATCATTACGGTCTGGGCACCCCCCTTATTTTCACGCATCACAGTAGCAGGCAAAGGAGCCGCGGGCACAGGAACAACTGGCGCGGGAGTGAGCGAGGACTTTGAATGATTA
>MTKZ01005919.1_pt1 | contig 12815 bp, 10 predicted proteins | sample 1042781 | NCBI WGS metagenome assembly MTKZ01 (sample SAMN06212207, study PRJNA360539) | anaerobic digester metagenome | biome: Wastewater treatment plant; material: sludge; isolation source: anaerobic digester fed with sludge from wastewater treatment plant | place: Denmark: WWTP Viborg ...
TCGTAATCCTCGGCAAACTGCGCGGCATCCATCGGTTTCGGGTCCAGCACGTTGCCGCCGCCCTTGAGTTTGAACACCAGGCCATCGAACGGTTTCTTCTCCATCTCCCGGATATTGGCGCGGATATAGTCCGGGGTGGGTACATCCCAGCCGTACTCAATGAGTTTTTTCTCCAGCATCACCGGGCCATTTACCGGCTCTCGGCACCACGCCGTGGCGGTAATGGCCAGCATGAGCGCCAGGGCGCCTGACAAGGTTGTTCTATTCATGGATAATGCTCCTTTTCGGTGCCGAACTCAGTAAATAGTATGCTTTAAAAGACCCTTATTTTTTCTGTATCAGGCACGGCTTCTGGCGCCGCTATCATTGAAACAATCCCGAATATGGGGAAAAAGAATGTTGGCTATACCGTCGGGTCGACAATCCTGCCCGCAAACAACATGCTGCCCGTAGCGTTATCCCGGATCAGGAATACGAAGGGATGGTCGCCGCGAAAGGTCAGGGGCCGAATAGAGGCCTTGTCCATGATGACCGCCGTGGCCGCCGCCGCTTCCGTGCCTTCTTCATTCACGTCCACAAAAGCCTTGTGCACCACCTTACTGATAAACAGGTCTTTCCGCCCCGTCATGCCGGAAAAATCGGCATCTGAAAAGGCACGGGGCATCCCCATTTCGGCAAGGGCCGACGACAGTTCAAATTCGCAGGTGGTCTTGAATTTGGGCAGACTGATGGACACTTCCGACGGGCTGGTATTGGCCAGGTCCGCCAGCCAGGCCATCACGGTTTCCTGCTTCAGCTGGTCCTCGAATACCGCCAAGCCATCCTGCTGTTCGGGCAGAAACACGACCATGGACAACGCGTTGCCCGTATAGGGCAGTTCTATTGCGCTGAAACCGTCGAAGCGCCGGAATTTCACGTCTGTACTCTGGTTCATCATCGACACTTGTACGGTTTTTTCCGGAGCAACAAAAAAGTCCGCGTCCCGTGTTCTTTCCTTCTCAAACTGGCTGAACCAGTTGCCTTTGAAATAAATGGCATTGCAGAGGACCAGCGCGGTAGCGGGCTCAAGCATGCCCTGTTTAATGAGGTCCTTGATTTTCTCCCGGGTTTGTTCCTCCACCCAGGTATTGATTTCCACGCGCGCGGCCTCAGTATTCCCCGCAAAATCCACGAAACGCACCCCCGCGCCATAGTGGGATTTCGTCAATTCAAGAAAACTGTCGAGAAACGCGTAGCCCTGCTGTGCCCACAGGGCGTTTGCGATACTGAGTTGCACGTTCCCCTTTTCCTGGACAGCGTTCAGCTGGGTTTGCAGGTGTGAAAACCCGCCATGCACCGCCTCCTGTTCCCCGGACAGGTGCAGCACGGCCGCCATCTCCGCTTCCGTTTCTCCGCGCGCACCACCATAGGTCATGGCCAGGGCGGTCGAAATGCTGTAGGGCGAAAAAAACAGGTTGCCGTCCCGGTCGCGCAGTTGCTGGTATAACTCGAAGCAGAAGGTGCTGTTACCGCGCACCTGGGGTTGCGGGTCCCCGGAGGCTGTGGGCGAAGATAAACAGGCCGCCGCGACAACCGCGGCTATTGGCAGGGAAAGAATGGTCATAGTGGAACTCCTTGTATTGAACAGGTTTTCGGAGTGAAAGCCACCGGTGCACGCTGTTTATTATAACACGGGGATGAAGAGGAAGGAATCCTATGATTTGAAGGGTTTGTGCAATCAAACGTTGGTTTTGGAATTTTTCTAATCCAAAGGACGGTAGCATACAAGCCCAATTTATGTGTCCTTTTGGTCCTTTGGGTCCTTACCGCTTCGTCATGCTCGCTGGCGATACACTTTCCTTCATCTATCGGATACGCCTTACCCATCACGATTCCCCAATACACACCAGCGAATTCAGCGTGCGCGCGTAGATGCGCTTATCCAGGAACGCGGGCGTGGCTACGGCGCCTTCGCCCAGGGAAATGGCGGCAAGTTGCTCGTAGGTGTCGGTATTCTTAAAAATCAGCACCATACCTTCCTTGTCTACGGCATAGATCCGGTCGCCAACCATGATAGCTGAAGCATAAAAGGCGTTCTCATTTTCATGCACCCAGGCGACCTCGCCGTTCTCCGGGCGCAGGCAGATAATTTCACCCCGCGAGGTAAGCAGGTAGAAAAAGGTGTCCGTGGCAAGCGGGCTAGAGATGTCCGGCAGGGAATCATAAAACTGCCAGACGATTTCGGGTTCTCCGCTCGCTTCTTTCGGCGGGCGTATCGCCGAACCATCCGCATAATCATTGGCAGTGAAGAACATGCCCGCACCGTAGCCGGGGCTCGGGCCGATTTCACCGGACAGGCATTCAATGCTCCATAGCAGGGTACCCGCGCGCGGTTCGTAAACGTCCAGATTCTTGGTGGACACGAGACCAAGCATGGTGTTGTCCGGCGCACCGGCGAGGATGGGCGATGCCCACGAGATATGTTTCCGTTCCTGCTTCCAGGCTTCCGCGCCGGAGTCCAGGTCAAAGGCATAGAGGGCGCCGTTCTTCCGCTGGTCATATTGCACCAGCAGGAGCTTTTCGAAAATAATCAACGAGGAGCCGTGCCCGTAATGGTTGTCGGGCACGCCGAGAAATTTTTCCCAGCGCAGCGTCCCGTCCTTGTTCAGACAGGCCAGGTGTCCGGTGCCGAACAGCGCGCAGACCACCTCGCCCTGGGCCGCAAGGCTTGGCGCCGCGTAGCCCGTGTCTTCATTGACTTTGGGCAGTTCAACGGGCGCACCTGCCGACGGGCCCACGCGGGTGCGCCACAGCAGTTCGCCCGTGTCGGCCTGGAAACAAAACACCTCCCGCGTTTCCTTGTCCGCGCCGCTGAGGTAGACCCGGTCTTCCCAGACCACGGGCGAATTAAATCCCTGCACCGGCACCTCCACCTTCCAGAGAATCTGTTCCCCCGAGGCAACGTCCCACTGCACCGGCGCGGTGGTATAGTGGGCTTTGCCCAGGCCGCCGGGCCCCCGGAAGTTCGGCCACTGCCGCTGCACGGTATCCCAGTCGGGGATGACCAGGGCGGCGGCCTCTTCCGCAGCACCCGTTTCCTGCGCTGCGGCTGTCGCTGTTTCCGGTTCGGGCACCGGTATCTCCAGGCGGGTGAATACCGCCGCCAGCAACGCCGCCAGCAGCCACAGCCCGCCCATGAACACCACCAGTTCACGGGCGCGACTGCGCTCCAGCCAGTACCGGGGCGCGGGACCCGCCACACCGGGCTCCGGCGGCCGGGCGGCATAATGAACCGCCAGACGCAACGCCGCAAGAAACACCAATGCCGCGATCAAGGCGACCAGGCCGCCGGTCCGCAGCATGCTCTGAGACGTGAAGAAGGTGGCCCGGGCCAGCAAATCCATGGCGCGTATGGTCTCGATGGTTTCTCCCGCCGATTCCGGAGCGGCGGCGAGTTGTTCCCGCATCTGAATCAGTTCCGGCAGGTTGAGGGGGTCCAGGGTGCTGACCTGCCAGTAATTGAGGACAAGCAGGGTCGAGATGAGCAGGCACAAGGACCCCGACACCGCAGCGGTAGCCGATGCGGCGCGGACCACGCTGTCATTTGTTTTGAAAGGATTGTGTTTACGCCTGGGCATGATTATCCTCCACGGGGCAATATTTGAAACACCGGGCGCAGCTCAGGCAGGCGCCCTTGTCGGCGGTGTAGTCGTGTTCATGCCGCAATACGGACAGGCGGTACAGTCGCGCGCACAGGGCGAGGCCGAGAAACGCGCCCAGCACTGCACCCGCGGGCTTGAAACGCCGGTTGATGGCATGGGCTTCCGCGTACAGAGACGGCACGGTCTGGTCGCCTTCGCGGAAGGCGTCGGTTTCAATCGTCGTGCCCGTGACCGTGCCCGCTTCTTCCGCGGCAATGCGTTCCGCCAGCTGCACCGTGGGATGCAACCGAGACAACAGGGGGTGCAGACTCCAACCGATCCCGGCGGCCACAAGCATGACCAGCGGCGTAGCGACCAGCAGCCGTCCCAGCCTGCGCGTTCCAATTTTCTGCGGTTCCGGTTCCTCCGGCATGGGGGGGATGATGGCATTATAGGGACAGGCGTCTTCACATAAACGGCACTGGATACATTCGGCGGGAGTAATAGAGGCATGACGACGCGCAAAGATGGACGTCCAACGCAACAGTACACCGTAGGGGCAGAGATAGCGACAGTAGGGGCGGGCAATGAAAATACCCGCGGCGAGCAGCAGGCCACCCGCCAGCAGCATATTGAAGCTCCCGCCCTGCCGGAAAAAACCCACGAAGGGGTCGTACCGGCAAATCAGGAACCCGCACCCCGTCCAGATGCCCAGCACGGTAATGCCCAGGTAGGCGTAGGCCAGCATGCCCAGCGCCGTATCCACCGCCTTGGGCACCTGTACCGGGTGGACAGCGCAGAATTCCTGCGCCGCGCCCAGGGGGCATACCGACGCACAGAAGACGCGGCCGAAATAGAGCGCGGTAACCAGGGGAATCAGAAAGAAAAGCGCCACGGTCAGCGTAAGCACTTCGCCTGTGCCGATAAAGGCGTTCAACACGTTTTGGGTCGCGCCCACGGAACAGACACAACCTTGACGGTAAAACCCGAAATAGGCCAGTGACACCAAGGACAATACCAGGGCCCAGTTGCGTGAACGGCGGCGCAGCACCGCCCAGGCCGTCGCGCCCGTCAGCAGTACCAGCAGGATCACATCCAGGGCGGGCGGCGTCAACGCCGCCGGGGGAAGTTCCATTTCCTTATGCTGGTAGCCGCTGCTGAATTCGGGCCGGGGAAAACGAAATTCCGTCTGGGCCCCGGCCGCAAGGGCAAAACAGCCGCCAACTGCGCACACCAGGCACAGCATAAGCATTTTATGGCGTAAAGCGCCGTTCATGAGGCCGGATTCTCTTCCGCGCCGGCTTCCTTGAGGAAATAAGCCTGGCTCAGGGGAATACGCCGCACCGCTTCGGCGGGACACTGGCGCGCAATAGCGCATTCATTGCAGTTTTGGCACAGGTCGCGCTTAATTTGCAGGTACAAGGACCCGTTTCCGAATTGGCGGCACCCTTTTACACATTTGCCACACCCGACACAAAGGACTTCGTCAATTTCATAGGCGAAGTAGGGGTCTTCCACAAAAGAGCGCTTGACCGCAGCGGTAGGACACAGCTCATTTTCGGCGCCCGTGTCCAGACGGGGGGAACCCGGCTGCAAAAATCCACTGCATAAATCACAATACCCGCAGATACGGGTGGCATGCACACATTTGACCGCCGAGGGGTTCATCACGCAGTGGGTGGCGCATTGCCCGCACTGCACGCATTTAGACGGGTCTATCTGCCATACGGTTGTCTCGGCGGACGGCGTTGCCGCCAGCCACACCCCGCCACCCAAGGCGGCTGCCGCGGCGGCGCGGATAAACTCACGACGGCCGGATTGTTTCTCCGAAGTCATTCCACATCCTTTCCCGGGACACATTCTTCATACACCAAAATACAATGGAGGGGTCCGTGCAGCACCAGTATACGATCGTCAGCATCCACAGCCAAATCCCTTATGGGCGCCCGCGCGTAGACGTTGCCCGCGTCGCTCCAGCCTGCCTGTATCGCTTCCGGCGCCGCCACCACCCCGGCGAAGGACCGGTCCGCGGCGAAGGTTTTGACCCGGTTAAGGCCCTTCTCCGCACTGACCAGCGTCGTGCCGCGCTTAAAGGCGATCTGGGCGGGATTGCAACAGCCTGCGAAGGCATCTACTCCCATACCGGGCTTGTGCCAGGTACTTAACAGTTCCCCGTTTTCCCGGTAATTCTCTACCCCCAGTTTACCGGGGTTCGTAATCCATAAGGATCCCATGCTGTCAAAAGCGATATCAAAATACGGGCTGGGCACAATGAATCGACGCGGATTCTCCGGATCATTCGGCCCGCCGAACTCGCGCAACAGACGGCCGGAACGATCATACTGAAGCACCCGCGCGTTGACAGCGTCGGCGGCATAGACATGCTGTTCATTCACCGCTACCGATGTCAGCAGAATATTTTCCCCCGGGGTGTCCCAATATACGGACTCGCTTTCAGGCGTTGCCAGTACTGCCACGCCGTCCGGCCCACCCAGGTAACTCACGCCGTCAGCAGCTACCGCCACACAATAGGATGGAAACGGCAATTCCCGCCGGACAAGTTCCCGGCCCGCAGCATCCAACATAAGCAGCCCCGTGTCACCGACAACCAGAAGACGCCCGTCCCCGGCTACCGCCAATCCATAGGGTTCTTCCAGTTCCACCCGGAGGCGCTGCCTCTCCGCGTACCGTATCGCCTCTTCTTCCACTGCTTCATATTCCGACACATCATACCGCAGCGCCGGTCCGGGTTCGGGGCGCCGGTCCGTGAAGAACAGGAACAGTACCGCGGAAACTACCGCCAGGGCGAGCATCGCCCATACCCAACCGGGCAGCACCTTCTTCTCTGTTTCGTTCATTGTAGACCTCCAGTATAGGTCCTATAGGCCCTATACGACCTATACTTTTCAACATAATGTACGCGCTATTTCCCCACAAACACGCACGCCATGTGTTCCGTGTCACGCAGGAGCAGGCGGTCCTTCGCCAGTGCCATCGGCGCCCAGGATTCCTGCCCCTGCAATACCTGCGCGCTGTCCAGCAGCTCAAATCGCTCCGGGGTCGCGCGTATCATATACAACGTGCCGTCATCATCCAGGGCGAAAAACTTTCCGTCCGCCAACAGCCACGGCCCCAGCCCGAAGCGGTGGTCCTTGCCGCTGGACCAGACCAACGTGCCGTCCGCGCGATAGCATACGAACTGCTCGCGCAGCCCGCCCGCGTCCTTCGGCATAATGGCATACAAAAAACCTTCGTGAAAGATTGGCGTGTGCTGTTCCGTGGCGATGCCGTCACGGGGACTGTGCCGGGAAATCTCCCGGCCTTCAAATCCCGTATCCGTTTTTGTCACCTGCACAAAAATGCCGCCCGCGCCGTACCCGGCCAGAGCAAGGATGCGGTCATCCCCCAGGGCGACCGGCGAAGGCGCCACCACCTTGGCATCCCACGGCGTGTGCCACAACAGGGCGCCCGCATCAGCCGCATCGGCGGAAACCCCGACGAGGCCGCCCACAGCAGCATACACATACATGCGCTTTCCGCACAGGGTCATGGGCATAACAGAGGAATGGGACATCTTCCAGTCCATCGGATTGGGCGTCTTCCATCGAATTGTTCCCGTGGCCAGGTCTACCGCCATGAGCAGCGCTTCCGGCCCGCCCGGCGCCAGGATCACCTGCCCGTCTTCAATAAGCGGACACTGCCCCGTATACCAGAGGGGCTCCTCGGTGCCGTGCTCGCGCTGCAGGTCTATCCCCCACTGCAACGCGCCGGTAACGGCATTGAGGCAAAGCACATGGCAGCGCGGACCGATAGAAACGACATGGGTATCGGTGACCGCCGGCACGGTGCGCGACATGCCATGATTGCGCCGCACCTCCACCCGGTAGCCGTGCCGCCAGAGTTCCCGGCCATCGTCCAGCGAAAAACAGCGCAAGGTGTCCGAACGCGCCCCTTCATCATAGTCCAGCACATAAATCCTTCCATTCAGCACCACGGGCCCCGCATAGCCCTCGCCGAGAGGTATCATCCACAAGGTCGGCGGGCCTTCCTCGCCCCAGGCATTCGCCAGCGGCGGGGCATCGGTGGCAATATTGTCCGACGCCGCGCCGCGGAAGCGGGGCCACGCGCCCGGCAACGCCGACGGTATGCCGTCAAACTGCTGGAAACGGCCCGTAAAATCGGCCGGTCCGTCCTCCTCTTCCATCGACGCGGGACGGCCATCGTTGCCGGGAACACGGACCGTTACACCCGAAATCCTGTTCTGGCCCAGCCAGATAAACAGGACCAGCAACGCCGCGGGCACGCAAATCAAGAACGCTGCCGCGCCCATATATTTTACATATGAGGAATGAACTGCCACGATATTGTCCCGGTATTTTCGAAACACATTACAGATTGAACAGCGCCTATACTATACAGAGAAGCGCCGAACGGATAAAAACTCCCTTGATTCCCGCATGCCGTTTTGTTACAGTGCATGCCGTTTAAACGAACAGGCAGACCTCCAGCACGGACGCCGCCCGAAACCCGGCCATGGGACAACGTTCCCGTTTGTATCCGGATGTTATAGGACGTATGGGACCTATATGACCTATGGAACCTGTGGGACTTAAAAACACCACCATCTTGTCCTTGACATGAGTTCCTAAAGGCACCATCCAAGGCGATGCTGCCACAAACTACAGGAACAATACTTCATGATAGACGCCTACTTTTTTGATATGGACGGCACCCTGGTGGATACGGAGATTCTCTGGGTGGAAGCCATGGAACTGCTGGCCAAAGACCATGGCTATACACTGTCTCGCGACATGGCGCTTCATATGGTCTACGGCATTTCCTGGCCGGGGGTCTATGATCGACTGCGCGAACAGTTTCCGGAAATACACTGGACCATGGAAGAGATGGGCGCGATGATCGGCCCGTATTTTTACCGGCTCCGCGACACCCGTGACGTGCGCATTCAAGGTTCCATCGACCTGCTAAAACGGCTTGCGAAAACCCGCCTGGTCGCCGTGGTTTCCGGCTCCTACCGCGCCGATGTCGACACCGGCATTGCCATTGCCGGCGTCGGACCCGATATCCGCTTTTTCCTGGGCCACGAAGACTACGACCCCGGCAAACCCCACCCCGCCTGTTACCTCGCAGCAGCGGAACATGCCGGCGTGCCGCCGGAACACTGCGTCGTGTTCGAGGATTCCAACGCCGGGGTATGCGCCGCCAAAGACGCCGGCGCCTATGCCGTCGCCCTGTCCCGGCCCGGACGACCCGCGCAGGACTATTCCCGCGCCGACCTGGTGCTGGAAGACCTGTCCGTTTTCGAACCCGAAATGCTGGCATCTGAAAAGGGAAGCTGAAGAAACGGATATCGGCTTTTAACGGAACATAGTACAATACAGGTGCCCCGAATGGGCTTGAAGTAAAAAGTCTCATACGCTTTTAATTCAAGACCTTACCCCTTTTTTTTGCACAAACCAGTTGCTCCCGCGCTGTGAAACACTTAATTTGACACTGTCAAGTTTTGATGATATAATACCCTTAGCAATGAAACAGGAATTACAAATGATGAAAGACAACGACGAAGAAATGAAATTGTCAACGCTGGCAGCACGTTCAGAAACGCCGGCGCGTACCATACGCCTGTATATCAGTCTGGGGTTGCTGTCCGGGCCGTTACGGTCGGGGCGCAACGCCGCCTATGGGCCCGAACACCTAGAACGACTGACGCGGATTCGTGCGTTGCAGCAGACAGGACTGACACTAACGCAAGTGCGCCAGGCATTGGAAGAGGATTCCGGGGCGCCACCCTTGCCCCGGGCGGTATCCTGGCAACAGTATACCGTGGCGCCGGATGTGCAGGTGCTGATTCGTGAGGATATTGCGCCGTGGCGCACCCGAGTGCTGCGGCTGGCCATACAACAGTTCATCTGCTGGGTAAGCCCGGCAACCGCAACAAAGGAGCAGGAACATGAGTAAGAAACAGGGACAGGGTTTCGGAGTGTATGCGGCACAATCGGGCAAGCAACTGCGCCTAACCATGCAGGAATTGTGGCTTACAGGCACGGTGTTGCCTGTGGGCGCGCGGCTGGTGGTGCGGCACACGTTCCAGTCGCAGGAGAAGAAGCCGCTTGAGGCGGTCTACGCGTTTGCGCTGCCCCGCGACGCGGCCATGCGCCGGTTCCGTATTGTAGGCGAGGGCTTCAATGTCGAGTCGGCGTTGAAACCGTCGGAAGAAGCCTGGCAGGCCTACGAAGAAGGTCTGGAAGATGGCCACCTTTCCGCACTGGCACAGCAATACGGGGACGGGTTGGTCAACTTGAATGTGGGCAATATCCGACCGATGGAAACCGTGACCGTCTATATTGAGATTGCGGCGGGGGTCGCCTGCACGGACACGGGGTTCCGGTTCCGCTTTCCTTTTACCCTGGCGCCCGGATACCATCCCCGGGCCGCCTATGGCACCACGGAGGAGGGTGAAGGTGAAATCATGTTGCCGGAGGAAATTTTCGGCGACATCATCCTGCCCCCCTGGCGGCAAGACGCCCGCGAATTGCACCGGGTCGGCTTTGACCTCAACCTGGCGCTGGACAGTGATACCTTGGAAATTGCGTCGCCATCTCATTCGATATCCGTACAACAGCGTCCCGGCGGTCCGGCGCGGGTATCCCTGGCCACAGAAGCCGACATTCCCGACCGGGACCTGGTGCTGGAAGCGAAGTATAGCCTGAAGGCGCCCGCCGTGTTTGCCGGGTGGGATACCGCGGGAAAAGGACGGTTCGCCGCCGTGGTGCCTTCCACGTGTTTCGGACCCGCCCCCGACGCACCAAAACGGGTGGTGTTCCTCATCGATCACAGCGGCTCCATGGAGGGGAAACCCTTCGAGCAGGCAAAACGGGCCACCCTGGCCTGTATCGCCGCGCTGCGGCCCGAGGACCGCTTCGGCATCGTGTTCTTCGAGAGCGGCACCACCGTTTTTCCCGCCGGTTGTAACGCCGCGGACCAGGAACAGCGCAACGCCGCCCGCGCCTTTGTAAACAGCATGGAAACAGCCGGCGGCACGGAACTGTCCGCCGGTATCCACGAAGCGGCAGAACTGCTGCCCGAGGGCGGGGACATTCTCCTGCTCACCGACGGGCAGGTGTATGAAACGGAAACCATTATCACCCGTGCCCGCAAGGCCGGCGTGCGCGTCCATTGCCTGGGCATCGGCTCCGCCAGCCAGGATCGTTTCCTCGCCCTGCTCGCCCGTAAGACGGGCGGCTCCAGTCATTTTGCCACGCCGCGCGAGCGGGTGGACGAAGCGGCCCTGCGTCTGTTTAATGCGATCGGCGCACCGGCGGCTGAAGAAGTATCCTGCGAAATCGCCGGGGTGAAACAGGCGGTCTTTGCTCCGGACCTGCCCGAACTGGTGCGCGTGAATGAGCCGCTGTTGATTTTCGGCTCCTGCACCGGATCTGATAACGGGAACCTCCAGCTCTCCTGGAAAGGCGGCAGCCGGACGATTCACATCCCCTTCCCCGTTATGCAGGAACAGCAGGCTTCCCCGGCGCCAGACGTTTCAAGTGCATCGGGAACGCATGTACCGCTGGGGGAAACCCTGAAACTGGTGCAGGGGGCGCGCATCACTACGGACCTGGAAACCCTGGACACAGATGCGCCGGAAACACGCCGGGCCACTGAACGCCAGAGAAAACGGCAGGAAAAACGATGGATAGCCGTGGCCGAGGAATACGAACTGGCCAACCCGGCCATGTCGCTGGTCGCCGTGGTGGAACGTGCCGATGACCAGCCGGGAGCCGTGCCGGTTACCCGCGTCGTACCTGTGGGCATGCCGCAGGATACGGTATTTGAAAGCTATTTCGGAAGGTTGGGTAACAGAGTATCACTGGCGCGAGACGCATTTATCACGAGTAACGTCTGTGCTTGCGCCCCGCCGCCTGTCTTTAGCTTAGACCGCAGCATGTTTATTATGCAAGAAAGTAGCAAACGTATCAGTAAGGATACCGTTGAGGACAATCTGCTCGACCACCTCTTTGAACTGACCGGAAACTTAGAGGCCGATGGCGGCCTTCCGGGTCCGGATTTGGAAACGCGCATCGCAAACACCCTTGCGGGACTTATCGTCCTTCGTCGCTATGCCCAAGACACCGGGGAACACGGCTTTAGCGTCCATGCCCAGCGCATGAGCGCCTTTCTGGACGCCCAGGACATCAACAACCTGTCCCCGAATCTTCAGGAACAGGTCCAGCGCGTGCTGACGTTACTGGACGCAGGCAAGATTCCCGCCGACGACTGTATAGAAACGTTTCTCAAGCTGGGCAACAAGCCTGGTAATAATGCACTATGGAAATGGATGGGCGTCGCTGTGCAATAAAACACCAGAGTGGAACCCGTCGCCCCCGCGAAAAGGCGGGTTCCGCTCTGAATAGTTTCTGTATCGGGCCCAAAACACATATCCGGGCACACATGTGATACCATGGTCTGCATCGTTGTATTCCGCTCTACACGGCCTACGAATTAAAAAGATACAACCTGACGCCTGAGGTTAGATTTGTAGCTTCGCTGAAGGCCACGCTTTCACGAATATATCAAGAACCTACCATGAAGACTGCCATAGCAAAACGGCAGCAGTCCTCATGGTACAAGTACGGGCTGTTGCTCATCATCAACTTCTGATTTGTAACTTCGTGGAACCGGGTCCAATACGACAAAGCGGAACCGGCTTTCATCACGTCTTCGCTTAATACCTCTGAATCTACGTACTCTAACGATTAGCGGGAGATTGCTCTACTTTTTTTTCAGAACGACATACAGCGATAAAGAACGGCAAATTCTTCGCGTAGAGATCCCGATACTGTCCTGAGTTTCGCGGTGTCCCGAAAAAATTTCTTCGCCAGACCTCAATTTTCTTGATGTTGCATTCGTGTTACCCCTTTAGGTATAATGAAATCACTGAGGATACGTGTGGAAATTCTGGTTTTCATGCGTAGTGTCTTCCGTCAGGCGTGGTAGAAAGAGAAGGGGTATACCTGCGTAATTTTTTTATCCGGCCTGCCTCGGAAAATAAAACCGCCTCTCACCTTGTGTGTAACCCGGTACTTCTGTATCAATCCATACAACTTCTAAGGAGAATACCATGCCACTTGTACCCATGCGTCAAATATTGGATGAAGCCGCGAAGGGCGGCTATGGCGT
>MTKZ01113538.1_pt1 | contig 12810 bp, 19 predicted proteins | sample 1042781 | NCBI WGS metagenome assembly MTKZ01 (sample SAMN06212207, study PRJNA360539) | anaerobic digester metagenome | biome: Wastewater treatment plant; material: sludge; isolation source: anaerobic digester fed with sludge from wastewater treatment plant | place: Denmark: WWTP Viborg ...
TAAAATGCTGGAATGCGTATATTATTGGTAAAGAAATAAAAAATTATAGCTTCAATGATTCTGATGTTATGCCAACTTTTAAATAATTAAAAATATAAGCGTGGTGTGCAGGCAACAGTAATGTGTCTGCCGGAGTGGTGTCCGTGTATCGCCACGCTGTTTATTTGTTAATAACTCTGCTAAAAAACCGATTTGATTGATTAAAATTTTTGTATATTTGTTATGTTCAAACATAGTAAAATGATTAAAAACATTAAAACGGTTGAGGTGTTCGCAAGTCGAAAGGCTGCGAATGGTTGCTATGCCATGAACAACACCTCACCGTTTATTTTTTCATTATGACAGGCTGGTTTAAAATTCACAGGCAATTATTAGATAGTCCTTTTTGGACTTGTGAACCTTTTACAAGGGGTCAGGCTTGGATTGATTTAATTGGATTGGCTAATCATGCAGACAACTTTTTTTATGTTCGTGGATTAAAAGTTGACATCAAAAGAGGTCAATGCGGTTGGAGTGAGGTTGCATTAGCTCAAAGATGGAAGTGGTCAAGAACAAAGTTAAGAAAGTTCTTAAATGACCTCGAAAAAGAACAGCAGATTGGACAGCAGAAAGGTAATGTAAATCAGGTAATTACGATTGTAAATTACGAAATATATCAGGAAAAAGAACAACAGACTGGACAACAGAAAGACAGCAAAAGAACAACAGAAGAACAGCAGAAAGACACAAACAAGAATGATAATAATATAGAGAATGAAAATAATGGTAAGAATATCTTATCGTTTGAAGCATTGAAGNNNTTGAACTGTCAAGAGACGGAAGTTACGACTAACGTCAGAGGCTATCGAAATATTTTCATAGCTCAACCGATTAGTAAATTTCAGTTTGCCGAAGAATTAATTTCGGTTGGGTCTAAAATATTGCAACAAACAGGTAAAATTACCGAACAGTTTGTAATTGATGAAACAAACAAGCACATAGTTTCATTTATGTTTAATTGGTTTAACAATGTTGAATTTGGCTATAACAGAAACGCCGGCATTTTCATAAGCGGTACAATTGGAGCCGGAAAGTCAATTTTAATGCGAGCTTTTTTGAAAATAGTTGAAAAATACACAGGCTTCCGCATTTTCGATGCTGACTGTAAAAATTTTAACCGTCAATATATCGAAATAACAGAAGAAGAAGGAATTGATTATTTCAAATATAGGCCCATGTATTTCGATGATTTAGGTCGTGAGGGTAAACAAGTAAAAGTTTATGGCACTGAAATTTCACCAGTTACAGATGTGTTATTTCAGCGTTATGATACTGGAGCTTATAATTTCGCTACTTCAAACTATTCAATTTCTGACCTTAAAAAAATGTACGGTTCTGCCATTGCAGACCGACTGAATAGCATGTTTAACGTGTTCGAGATGACAAATAAAAGCAGGAGATAATAAAATGATAATAGTAACCAAGATATTCAGGATAAACGGCAAACGACTTGAACCAGTTTCAGCAAATTTACAGTTTGAAAACCATGCTGAAATGGAAGCGTTCAGACTTGAATTTAAAGCAGCAGAAAACCTTTCAGAAGTACGATTTATGTACGATGACACCGAACCCAAAAAATGTAAGTGTGGCAGACAAATGGTGTTTGATGTGGTAAAAAATAAGTATGTTTGTGAATGTAACTAAAACCAACTGAATATGAAAACCAAAGCAACAAAATTCTTTCAGGTGATTTTAACGGCAAGCGGATTTTAACGCAGAATGTTTGATTGAAACACAAAAAAAATAAAAACGAAGGGAGGGGGAAACTTCTTATAGAGTACCCACAGAAGTTGATTAGATGGACTTCACCCGCTTGTTGCTAAAAAGAGTTAAGCCACGTTTTAATGTGGCTTGTTTTATTGAAAAAATGTTTAACTTTGAAAAAAAAATTGACAACATGAAAAAACTACTAATCTTTATTTTAGCTGCAATTTCAATCACAAGTTGTATTTCGACAAAAAATTTTAATAAGCACAAAGACGAGATTTGCTCCCTTTGTCCTGAAAAAATTATCGAGCGACACGACAGCGTTTTCACAAGCAAGATTGATACTGTTTACAGAGTTTCTACAATCGACAGCCTCATTATCGTATCTGGAATAATCGGAAACCTCCCGCAAAATTTTAAAACTGATACGGTCAGGGTAATTGATAAAGTATATGATGCTTCAATTTGGATTGAAAATGGCAGGCTTAAAGCAAATATAAAACATCTTAACGACAGCATTACAACTATTGTAAAATCGAGTGCAACGACCTCCATAAATACGGACCAAAAAAATACAGTCATTACAAAAACAGTTATAAAAAAAGCTGGTCGATTTTACGTTTGGTTTTTTTGGATAGTTATAGTTTTGGCAGTTATCACCGCTGTTTTATGGTATTTTAAAAAGAAATATCTGGGTTGGCTCGATAAATTATTTGATTTTACAGATTACAAATGAAACACCAGGAAAGCAGCCTACAGATAGCATGTGTAAAATGGTTCAGAATGGTTTATCGTGAGCCGGATTATCTTATTTGCACCTTTCCAAACGGTGGCAGTCGCAGCATTATCACTGCACAGATATTGAAAGCAGAGGGAAGTCGTGCCGGTATGCCTGACCTTGTTATTTTTGCAAAATCAAAATGTTTTTTTATTGAGATGAAAGCATCAAAAGGTGTTTTGTCCGAAAATCAAAAAGTAATTCATGAAATTTTACAAAAACTTGGTTTTATGGTGTATATTTGTAGAAGTTTTGACGAATTTAAAACCGTTGTTGAAAATGAAATTAGCTGATATTAAACCGAACCCAGACAACCCGCGTGTTATTCGTGATGAAAAATTTAAGAGGCTTTGCAAATCAATACAGGACTTCCCAAAGATGATGGAATTACGCCCGATTGTCATTGATTCTAATAACATGGTTTTAGGTGGTAATATGCGACTGAAGGCTTTGCAGTCTTTGGGCTACAAAGAAATACCTGATGATTGGGTAAAGCTTGCATCAGATTTAACCGAAGAAGAAAAGAAACGGTTCATCATTACCGATAACGCGGGCTTCGGTGAGTGGGATTGGGATGTGCTTGCAAATACATGGAACGCAGAAAGTTTAGTTCAGTGGGGTTTGGATGTGCCTGTTTTTAATCCCGAATGTTCTGATGACAAAGAAAAAGAGAAAGAGCCGATTATTTGTCCGCATTGTGGTAATCAAATACCTAATTAACAATTGAAAAACAATCGAAATGGCTGATAAGTTAGACAATCTGAAAAAGGCTAAAGGATTCGATAAACTCCCCGACAACATCAATAGGAATGGCAGACCTCGCAAACTCGTTTCCGATGTAATAAAAGAACTTGAAAATCAGGGCATTAAACCTGTAACAAAGCAGGAGATACAGGATGTTTATATGCGTCTGATTAATCTTACAATTCCTGATATAGAGGCGAAAGTAAAAGATAACAAGCAGCCAGCACTTGTACGAATAGTTGGCAAAGCAATTTTATCAGGCAAGGGATATGAGGTAATAGAACGCATGCTTGACCGTTCCATTGGCAAGCCTGATTCAAAGACCGACATAACAACAAATAACAAGGACATAAACACCAATATTACGCTTACCGATGAGCAGTTGATGGAAGTCATAAAGAGCATAACTCCCGATGATTGATTACAGTACCATACTAATTGTTGCAGCACGCTCAAATTTTTGGGCGTTTTGCGTTTATTACGATGCAGAATTTTTTAAAAAACGAAAATTTCTTCATAAAGTTGCAGAGGCGTTTCAGCAAATAATTGACAATTACAAAGCCGGCAAGTCTATTTCTGTAATGGTGTCAATGCCTCCACGGGCAGGTAAATCTTATATTACATCGCTATTTGCTGCCTATTGGCTTGGGACGTTTCCTGAATTATCAGTTATGCGAAATACTTGTACCTCAAGGTTATATCAGAAATTCAGTTATGACACGAGGGCAATTATCAGGAATAAAAAATATACAGACGTTTTTCCATACATTGAACTTGCCGATGACAAACAAAATCTGGACGGCTGGAATTTGAAAACATCGAAGCAGGTTGCGTATTTCGGTGCTGGTGTTGGTGGTACAATTATCGGATTCGGTGCGAATCTGGCTATATGTGATGACTTGTACAAGCATATGAAGGACGCTTTAAGTGAGGTAACGGTTGAAAATGTCGAGATGTGGAAGGAATCGGCACACAACAGTCGTATGGAAAAAAATTGCCCTGAAATTTTTATCGGTACTCGCTGGAGTACTTTGGATATTCTTGGCAAAGCCGAAGTCAACATAAGCGTTATTATCCCTGCTATTATAACCAATGACGGCGTTGAAAAATCATTTTGCGACGATGTGAAAACGCTTGAAGAATACATTAAAATTCGAGAGAATATAGAGCCGTCAATATGGTGGGCTGAATACATGCAAGACCCTAAAGAACAAAAAGGATTGTTAATTCCTGAAAACAAACTAAACAGGTTTGAGGCTTCTGAACTAGACGGCTTACCTATAAAATCATTGTGCTTCGTTGACCCTGCCAATACCGGAGGTGATAATTTTGCAGCTATTTTTATCGGTATTTTATTCGATGGAAGTCAAATAAATGTTTACGTTCATGATGTAATACATAACACTGCGGGACTCGAAGCTAATAGCATCAGAACGGTTGAAAAAATGAAACTATACAAGTGTGAAAACGTTACTGTGGAGGTAAACGGATTGGGGGTGGCGGCAAAATTGGCAATCATGCGAGATATGAACGAAAATGCAGGACTTATTCCATTGAACAGCCGAGAGCCTAAAGAGGTTCGGATAATTTCAAACTATGAATTTATTTTGAAACACTTTTATTTTATTAACAGTCCCGATAATCACGAATACGTTGCCTTTGTAAGCAATCTGACCAATTATGTGTATGGAGCTAACAATTTACATCGACAAGATGCAATAGATGTGTGCAGCATGGCAGCTAACTACTTGAAGGTTGTTTACAGTGATTTTATATATTCATAATACTGTTAATATTTATTTCGTTAAAAAGCATGACAAAAGTCATCTTTTGCGTATAATTGCGAAAATGACTCACTATTGTAATGGAATTTAACCTATCAATCAGACGTAATAGAGCCAACAAGGAGAACACCCCGGTAAATACAGGAGCTTTAACAGTGCCGCAATTTATTTCTGTAGAACAAATGGCGGACATCGTAGGACTGTCATCACGCAATAAATATAATATTGACACAAAACAAAAAACAGGGCAGCAGGAAGCATACGACTACTGTCCAATTGTTTCTGCAATTATAGGTAAGAGGTCGCAATATTCATTAAATGGCATTCTCATGGTTGACGACAAACCAGTAGAAGAACTGCCTGATAATAGTGCTATTAAAAAAATATTGATAGCACCAAACCCATTACAGACAATTTCGGAGTTTCAAAATCAGGTTAATATTTATCGTGATTTGTTCGGTTACTGCCCAATTTACAAGGTTTACGGAGCGAACAGAAATACGGGCGTTCCGATGTCCTTATATGCAGTTAACCCTCTTTGGTGCGATATTGTTTTGAGTAACAAGATTGTCAACCAGCAGTCGACCTCGGGAATTATCGAAAGCATATCGTTCAAACTATTGCCAAACGGTGAATTAATAACCCTTAAAGGTGAGGCTGTAAATAACATTTATTTTCTTAAGGGNNTACAATATTGCTATCAATGTTTACGGCAACCTCATGCAAAATAGCGTTATGGGTATTATTGCCAACAGGGGGAATAGCGATATAAACACTATGACTGGTAAGCTTGAAAAAGACACCGTTCAAAGAAACATTGAGGAAAAACATGGGCTCGTTTCAGGGCGTAATCATTTTATTATTACCTCTGCAAACATGTCATTTCAATCATTAATGGCAAATGTCGGCAATCTTGGGCTTCCTGAGGCGATTAAAATTTCAGTTAATACTTTGTGTAATAAGCTGGGGTTTTCTCCTGAACTTTTGGCAGATGAACAGGCAAAATTCGAGAACAAGAAAATTGCAGAAATAGGGCACTATCAGAGCGAAACTATGCCAGCAGCCGATGAAATGGCTCGTATGTTTACTGAAATTTTAGGTGTGGCTGTCGCTTTTAGCTATAATCACGTTGCAGTGTTGCAGGAAGCAGAAGAGAGAAGGGTGGATGCACTAAATAAATCAATAGAAGCTTATGGTAAACTATTCAGAGATAATTTAATAACTCAAAATGAATACCTGATGAATATAGGACAGCAGCCTCGTGATGGTGGTGATAAGTACATTTCAGAGATTAGCAATGTACCGCTTGCGGTTAAATTTGGAGTCGGTGGTACAACTGCCATTCAAGCCATATTAATCGACACAACGCTTACGCCTGAGCAGAAAAAGGGTATTTTGCAGGTATTATTCAGCATAAGCGAACAAGATGCTTCATTAATGCTTAATTTATAGTCATGGAAAAAACAGTTAAAGAAATTATCATCGAGGAAAAGAAAAAACAACAGGCTAAAATCGTTAAAAAATGAANNGCAGAATTAAAACACGCTGACGGTGTAAATTGCGTTCCATTCTCACGTTTTGAACCTAAACAGCAAACTGTTAAGGCTTTTGAAATGCCGACGAACCAGACCGAAACAGACGCAAATATTTTAAAATTGTCAGTAGTTGTCAATACGACAAATATTCGGGATAGTCATAAAGACGTTCATATTCCTGGTATTTGGAAAAAATCGTTACAGGAAAACAAAAATATATATCTTTTTCAGGAACATATAATGAGATTTGACAAGGTTATAGCAGACAAAGTAAACGCTTTCACACAATCGTTCATGTGGTCGCAACTGGGAGCACCTTATGTTGGATTAACCGAAGCTCTTGTTTTCAATGCCGATGCTGAAAAAGACCTCAACCCTTATATGATTGACAAATACATAAAGGGCAAAGTAAAGCAGCATAGCGTGGGGATGCGTTATGTTCAGCTATCCCTTGCCATGAAGTCAGATGACAGGCGTGATTACATTGAACGTGAAGTTTGGGAAAAATACGCATCGCAAGTGCATAATTTATCAGAATTTGAAGAAGAAGAGCCTTATTTTTGGGCAGTAACCGAAGCAAAATTAATTGAAGGTTCGTCCGTAATACTTGGCTCAAATTCCATAACGCCAACCATGCAAGTAGAGCAGCCGAAACAAATCACTGCTAACGATGAGCCGTCGCATGAGGACACTCAAAAAAATACAGGCTGGGAGGTCTTTGAGCTACAAAAATTGAAGTTTAACTAAACAATTATTTTAAAGATGAAAAAAGAAGAGATTTTAAATTTGATTACCGACGAAAATCAGAAAAAGTCGGTTAGCACTATTTTGGATTTCGCAGAAGGGGTTGCAAAATCGCAACGAATGACTGAAAGCGAATTTGAAACAATGCTTAAAACTAAAGCCACAGAGCTTGAAGTTGAGGTTGGCAAAGTGAAAGGACTGCAGGAGCAGCTCGACAAAATGGGTGCAGAGATTTCGGCAATGAAAGAAAAAGGCGGAAAAGAAGAAGTCAAAACTTTAACCGACATTTTGAAGTCAGCATCAAAAGGATTTGAAAACTTCGGGCAGTCGGCGGGCGACAAGATGAGCTTAAAAGTGCCTCTGTCAAGTGTTGCAAAAACAACAGTTACAATGTCATCTATCACGAGCGACAACGTGGGAACTGTAATACCCGGATTCGGACAGATGAAAACCGCACGTCCTCGCATTGCTTCATTGCTTGCACAGTTTCCAATAGGCGCAAATAGTCATGGTGTTGTGTATTACACCGACCAGACGACCCGCACAAGTGGAGCAGCCGCTCGCTCGGCAGGTTCTGCAGCCGGTGAAAGTACGATAGCTTGGACTGGTTACAGTGCACCGCTGCAGTCAATAAGCGACAGCATTCCATTGCATCGTGAAACATTGAGCAGGGTCTCAGAAATGGAAGCAGAATTACGCAACTTCATAACCACTAATCTTGTTTTAGCAGAAGACAACTATCATTTGAACGGCACCGGTACGCCTCCGCAAATTCAGGGTATTTACGACCTTGTAAGTGCTTTCGACTCAAGCGCTTACGCAGGATTTAAACCCAAAAAGGCAGCTCTAATTGACCTCATCGTTGTTATGGCAACCGAAATAATGAAGGACAGTAGCTACAATGTTGATACTTGCATTGTTAACCCTGCTGATGCTCTTGGCATTACCCTTGAAAAAGACGTAAATGGTAACCGCATTAATTTCATTATGACAAATCCATTGACCGGAGAGCAGATGGTTAAAGGTATTCGCATTATCGAAAGCGCACATCAAACTATTAATACCTTGACAATTGGCGATTTCACGAAGGCACGTCGTTACTTTGGCGATAACATCAACATTGAATTCGGATATAACACTTCGGGCGATTTCACAAAACGTATCATTACCATGCTGGGTAATATGGAGTGTTTGTGCTTGGTTCGTAACTGCGAAGCCAATGCTTTCTTGAAGTCAACCGACATTGCTGGCGACATTCTCAACATCACAGAGGTAACTGCATAATAACTTAACAAAAAGAAAGGAGTAAAATAATGAAAAAGTTTTTTGCAATATTAATTATTCTGTTTTCGGTTGCTATGACCGTTAACGCTCAAATGTTAACTACAACACTTCCGAAAGGAACAACGTATGTTAACATTGCTACTGACTACACACTCACTGCCGCAACACAACGTTATTGGCAGATTAATACCACGCAGGATTACTACACAGCACACGCAGTAATTGTTCAGATGGACACGCTTCCTGGTACTCATCACACTAACGTAGCCGTTCAGTTGTACGGTCGTTATAGTGCTAATAGTACTTGGGATACAATCGGAAGTGCGGTAAACTGGAAGTGTTCGGGTGCTGACACGACTATTGTAATTTTAAATGCTACCGAAAATGGGTACCGACAATTTAAGCTAAATTTTACCGGTACTGGTGCGGGGGCAACTTCACGTGTGAAAAATATGGAATTTAAACAGTGGTTTGGGTTACCGTAACAATGTAAAATCATGTTAGTAAGAACAAAAGACGGTCAGATTAAGGATGTAAACGCTTACTACGGTGAACGGTTAATTGCCGGAGGTGTATGTGAAATTTACTACCAAAAGGAAAAAACAGAAGCACCGGCAAAAAAAGAGGTTAAAAACAAACCGACAAAAAAAGTTAAGCGATGAATCCACTTATCGACCAATCATATTTTAATGGCGTGTGTTCGCTGCCAAAACAACAGACGGCAGAACCTGTAGCAACATATATAATCAGGTCGCAACGTGATGTTTTGCTGTCGTTACTTGGCAGCGTTCTGTACGCTGATTTATTGGCAAATGAAAGCGATGCAAAATGGCAGGCTCTTTTATATGGAAGTACCTATACTGTTGAGGTTGGCGGAATAAGTGTTACCGTAACTTATGGCGGAATAGTAAACACTACTGACAAGAGCAGTATTATTGCTCTGCATGCCTTTTGTCGCTACATGTATGACACGAATCATGCGGTAACGACAACAGGAGTGGTAAATGCCAAAAATCAAAACAGCATTTCGATAGGGAATAAATACAAAATCGTTCCTGCTTGGAATGAATTTGTTCAGCAATACGGATATGTTAATCAGGATGTAACAGAGCCAAGTGCTTATAATTTCCTGCGATATTCTGCTTTTGATTTCGATGATTGGTTTTTTAAGGAATTTGAACCGATAACAACTTTTGACTAATGGCAATAAGGAGTTACATATTACATGAATTATTTGAAGACGTTGTACGTTACGTTCAGATAGACTGCTCTGCAATTTTTGACAGCATACAAAAACCGTTTTTTAACTGCGATATAATGCTGAAATTCATGTCGCAAATGTTAGAACGTGATGCTGCACAGGTCGACAAGTTTCCGATTATTTACCTAAGACCTGATTTTATCGAAAACTATAACACGAATGATAATAGAATTCTGTATTATGCAAATTGCGAGGTTTATATTATTCATCATACCGACCCGGGTTATTACATTGCTGACCGTTATGAGAAGGTTTTTAAACCGATATTACTACCGATTTATGATAGCCTCATTAAAAGGCTTATTCATACCGGTAATTTTGCGTTTAAGCCAACTCATTCAAAGCAAAATCTGATGTACTGGGGCGAGAATAACGAAAATTTTGCAAACGATTACATTGATGCCATTCACATCACTAACTTGAATTTGGGAGTATTTAAAACAAATTGTATTTAAAAAAAAGAAAGGAAAAATAAATCATGTCAACAACTTGCTCACAATCATTTTCGCAATGGAAAAAATCATGCGGTAAAAATGATTATTTAGATTTTAAGTATAAATTTCTCGTCCGCAGAGGCGAAAAAATTGCTTCTTCAATTTCAGGAATAACACTTGCAGCATTGCAAACGCTGGTGCAAGCTGAAAAACTCATTCCGTTGCCTGTCATCGAACAAATAGACCGGGACGACCAGGAGGCACAATATACGGAGTTTGGACTTGGACGCAAAAAGGTTCGTATGCCTGCAGTGCGTCGTGAATTCGACAGGGTGCTTTTGCCAATTTGTTCGCATAAAAACCTGCGTACAATCGACAGTAACGAGTGGGATATAATTATGATGGACGACATTGGCAATATTGCATATTATGAATTTGCTTCTGATGATTTGCGTGGTTTTGCAGCCGATATTGACGTTCAGGACATGGACTGGGAAAACGGTTATGCTACACCGATTCACATTACTTTCAGAAGTGCTTCGCAATTCGATGACAATGGAAATATTGTTCATGTTGATTTCACTGGAGAAGACGTCGTGGATTTGGCACTCGAAGAGGTTACCTTAACGACATCTGGTTCGCCAAGTGCAAACGCAATCGTCGTAATCGTAGGAAGCGTTTGCAGCGGAAACTCTTACCCCGTTGAGGGTCTTGTAGCTGGAGATTTTACAGCCACAACCGGAACGATTTCTCAGGTAACCGAAGCACCGGCGGGCACATATACTTTTGTAACGTCAGGACTTGGTACCGGAACATTTGGCTTAAAAGCACCATCATCAATGACAACTAAAGGTTATAAGGGTGGCAATTCTTTAAGTATTACTATCACTTAGTAATTTGGGGGAGGGATGTTTTTTCATAGTTTTCAGGTTTAGGTTTGGGAGGGGGCGGGCAACTGCCCCTTCTTTTTAAAAAAACAGAAATGTCAGGATTAAAGGAATATAGTGCAAAAATTCAAAATCTGTTGAGCGAATTAACAGAAATTGAGGATAACATTATTGACGATAATGCGGACTCGTATGTTAATGAAAATGTAAAGTATTTGTACGAACAAGGAAAAACAAGCGAGGGGGTAAGCTTGCCGGAATATGCCGAGTCAACAAAGAAATATAAAATAAGAAAAGGACAGCCAATAGACCGTATGACACTGCGAGATACAAAGGCTTTTCATAATTCTTTTTTTGCTGAATATAATTACGGCAAGCTCGAAATAACTGCAAGCGATGTGAAAACAACAGTATTAACAAAACGCTATGGAAGCGATATTTTTGGACTTACAGAAGAAAATAGAAGAAAAGTATCGAGGGAAATTATTTTACCTATATTTGTAAGTGAGATAAAAAATTTATTAACCTAAAAAACATTAAAATTATGGGTTGCTGCGACGATAGAAAAAAATATACAGGTATTGAAAAAAATACCGAATTGGCTCAACTTTGTGCCGATATGGATAATATTCCACAACTGTTGATGTCAACAGACAACGGCAGAACGTGGAGCTTCAGAGCCATTGACGGCGTTTATATCAGATTGATACTACCTACAAAAAAGGTAAAGGCTAAAAAATAATCAGAAAATGGTTATTTATTCCGACATAAAGGATTGTCCGATGCTTCGTTTTTGCATGGCTGCTGATGGTGATGTTAGTGCATTGCTAAAGTCAGGTAAAATTGAAACGGAATCGGACGCTATTAAGGTTGCCGAAGTTTTCGAAAAGCTTACTTCTGATTATCACAAGCAGCGAAAATCAATAAAATACGGCACTATTGTAAAACTCATTGAAGAAATAGAGCGTAAACGGTTGCAACTGATGATTTATGATAACTGTTTCATTTATCTATCGTATAAATGGGATGACAACATGGCTGCAATTCTTGAGCGGTCTATTTTAAACATCACGTTACCAAAATTTGGCAGCAAAAACTACATTCAGCTATTGCAAGAGGAGTATCGCAAGCTTGGCAGGCTTCGGTTATTGATTGAAAAAAAACAGGAGCAGTTGAATATTATAAGTAAAAAGGAAATGTCAGAAAACGAAACAGCCGTTTCTTCATTCTATAAGATGCTGCAAGCGATTTCCATGTGGCAGATGTACCGGGAAAACGCTAAAACGATAACTGTGTATGAGTATGCTATTGTTGAAGGTATGTATTTAAAGCACCTGCAGGAGCAAAAGAAAAACGATATAAAAAAGGCTTAACATGGCAGATATTACAAGAGATGATATTTTCGACAAAGATTTAGCCCAGCCTCTTCGGGAGCTAAACGAAGAGTTTGCTAAAACTTTAGAGATGTTGAAGAAAACTACACTTGAAGCCGATAAAACAAACGCTTCCTTAAAAAGTGGTGGTAGCGATGAGGCTGCAGCATCTACTCGTAAACTTGCTGAAGAACAAAAAAAACTTATTGCTGCCCAAAAGGAACAGCAAAAGGCGGCAGA
>MTKZ01009872.1_pt1 | contig 12804 bp, 10 predicted proteins | sample 1042781 | NCBI WGS metagenome assembly MTKZ01 (sample SAMN06212207, study PRJNA360539) | anaerobic digester metagenome | biome: Wastewater treatment plant; material: sludge; isolation source: anaerobic digester fed with sludge from wastewater treatment plant | place: Denmark: WWTP Viborg ...
GGTTTCGTGAGTTCCTATCATGAACTGCAGGGTGTGGTGCGCGATTTCATGCTCCCCAACCCGGATGCATAACTCTCGATACATGGAGAAAACGATGACAGCGACAATTCGATTAACCACCGCCCAGGCATTGATCCGCTTCCTCAAGAACCAGTATGTGGAACGCGATGGCGTGCAAACACCCTTCTTCGCCGGCGTACTGGGTATTTTCGGGCACGGGAATATTGCCGGTATCGGCCAGGCTCTCCAGGAGAACCCGGATTTCAAGTACATCATGGTGCGCAACGAGCAGGCTGCCGTGCATATTGCCAGCGGCTACACAAAAATGAAGAACCGCCTGCAGACGTTCGCCTGCACCTCCTCCATCGGACCTGGCGCCACCAACATGGTCACCGGTGCTGCGCTGGCTACCATCAACCGTTTGCCGGTGCTCCTGCTGCCGGGTGATATTTTCGCCCGCCGCAACGTTGCCCCTGTACTGCAGCAGTTGGAATCCCCCAATACCCAGGATATCAGTGTTAACGACTGCTTCAAACCTGTTTCGCGCTATTGGGACCGTATCAATCGCCCGGATCAGCTGATCACCGCACTGCCGGAAGTGATGCGCGTGCTCACCTCCCCCACGGATACCGGTGCTGTGACACTCTCATTACCGCAGGATGTGCAGACGGAAGCCTATGATTTCCCGGAGGAACTCTTCCGCAAACGCGTATGGTACATCGCCCGCCCCTTGGCGGACCGCGCCCTGCTGGCAAAGGCAATGGAATTGATCAAATCCTCCAAACGCCCGCTCATCGTGGCAGGCGGCGGCGTATTATTCAGTGATGCCTGCCAGGCGTTGGATGTCTTCGCGCGCCAGACCGGCATTCCAGTCAGCGAGACCCAGGCTGGAAAGGGCTGCCTGCCGTATGACCATCCACAGTGTCTCGGTGCGATCGGCGCCACCGGCACCCTGGTTGCCAATCGTATCGCCCATGACGCGGACCTGGTGATCGGCATCGGTACGCGTTACTCTGATTTCACCACCGCTTCAAAAACAGCTTTTCAGAATCCACGGGTCAGGTTCATCAACATCAACCTCTTTGAAATGGACGCCTTCAAGCACTCCGGGCTGGCTCTCACCGCTGACGCGCGCGTGACGCTGGAAGAACTGACCCAATCCATCCGCGGCTGTCAGGTGAGCCCTGAATACATCTCTGAGATAAAGAATCTCAAGAACGAATGGGAAGAAGAGACTGAACGTCTTTACCACCTTGACCACCTGCCCTTGCCCGGCCAGAGCGAGGTGATCGGCGCGATATGGGAAACGATCGGCGCGCGCGACGTGATGATGTCTGCCGCCGGCAGTCAGCCGGGTGACCTGCACAAGCTCTGGCGCGCCAGGACGCCCAATTCCTACCATATGGAGTACGGCTATTCCTGCATGGGGTACGAGATCCCAGCGTCTTTAGGGGTGAAGCTGGCTGACCCCACACGTGAGGTTTACGTATGGGTGGGCGATGGCACCTACCTGATGAACCCCACCGAGATCCTCACCGCTGTACAGGAAGGNNAAGCGGTCAGCTGGACGGTGCGCAATTACAGGTTGATTTCGCAGCCAATGCCGCCAGCCTGGGGGCTGAGGTGTTCACACCCGCGTCTATAACTGAATTCCGTGAGGTGCTCTCGCACACCCGGCAGTTGGATCACACCTCGGTGATCGTGATCAGGACTGACCGCGAGGTCAAGGTACCGGGTTACGAATCCTGGTGGGATGTGGCTGTCTCGGAGGTATCAAGCATGCCGTCAGTGCAGCAAGCCCGCGTAGAATATGAGCAGCACCGTAAAGATGAGAAATATTTTCTCTAACACAAATAAAGTCGTCAGGAGAGGTAAAAAATGGGAATCAGGTTTGGATTGATCGGTGCAGGCAGAATGGGCAAGGTTTATGGCAATACATTAGCGTACTCCGTCGCGGAAGCAGACCTGGTGGCTGTGGCGGATCCGGATCCCGCGACACTGGAAGAGGTAGCGGCGCGCTATGGAATTTCATCGCGCTACACAGATTATCATGAGCTCCTGGCGCAAAAGGATATCGAAGCGGTGGTCGTCGCCTCCCCCACAGGCACACACGCCGAGGTGATCACGGCAGCCGCGCTGGCAGGCAAGCAGATCTTCAGTGAAAAACCGCTTTCGCAGGACCTGGAAGCCTGTGATCTCGCTTTGGCTGCAGTGAAAAAGGCCGGCGTGAAGCTGCAAATGGGTTTTATGCGTCGCTTTGACGCGCCATACGCCGCGGCAAAACAGAAGATCCTTGAGGGCGTCATCGGTCAGCCGGTGATGTTCAAAGCCAGCAGCCGTGATCCAAAGCGCACCAGCCTGGAGTTCGCCCGTCGCGAGAACAGCGGAGGCATGATCATGGATATGGGCGTGCATGATTTTGACCTGGCGCGCTGGTTGATGGGCAGCGAGGTGACCCGGGTGTACAGCGAAGGCGCCTGCCTGGCTTTTCCGGAACTGAAAGACGTCGGTGACATTGATAATGCCGTGATCAACCTGCGTTTTACCACTGAGGCCATTGGCAATATTGACATCAGCCGCAACGCTGTTTACGGGTATGACATCCGCACCGAGGTGCTGGGAACCGATGGCAGCCTGTGGATCGGCTACCTGCAGCAGACTCCCACCCTGGTGCTTACGCGCAGCGGAGTGATCCATGACACCGTGCCGTATTTCATGGAACGTTTTGGCGCTGCTTACGCAGAAGAAGTGCGTGTGTTCGCACGGCATGTTGCCAACGGCACTGATCCCGACGTCACCGGCGAAGATGCGCGGGCTGCAACCGCCATTGGTATCGCGGCCACATTATCGCTCGATGAGCAACGTCCGGTTTTACTCAGTGAAGTTGAAAAGTAACCCCAATCCATTTCAGTAAAGGTAACGGAGGAATTATGATCAAAATCGCCAATGCACCATGTTCCTGGGGAGCGCTCGAGTTTGACCTGGACGGTAAAGCCGCCGGCTACTCCCTGGTTCTCGATGAGATGCAACAAACCGGGTACGCCGGCACCGAGCTGGGTGACTGGGGTTTCATGCCCACCGATCCTGTCCAATTAAAAGAGGAACTAAGCAAGCGGAACCTGACACTTCTAGGCGCGTTTGTTCCGGTCGCATTGAAAGACCGCAGCACGCACACCAGGGGGATCGAAGCCGCGTTAAAGGTAGCCAGACTGCTGGCCGCTGTAGAGGGAACTTCTCCATTCATCGTGCTGGCAGACGACAACGGCAAGGTCTCAGAACGCACGCAGCACGCCGGCAGAGTGACATCTGAGATGGGTTTGAGCGACGCCGAGTGGGAAGCCTTCGCTGAAGGCACAAACCGGATCGCCAAAGCCATTAAGGACGAGACCGGCTTACGCCTGGTCTTTCACCACCATTGCGCTGGTTACGTTGAAACTCCGCAGGAAGTGGATAAATTGTTCGCACTCACTGATCCCGCTCTGGTGGGGCTTTGCCTGGATACCGGCCATTATCAATTCGGCGGCGGTGACCCGTTGGCTTTCCTCAAGAAGAATGCCGGCCGGGTCTGGCACATGCACTTCAAGGACTGCCAGCCTGAGGTGGCCGAGCGATCGCGACGTGAAGGTTGGGATTACTTCAGATCCGTCGAGCAGGGTGTTTTTTGCGAACTGGGCAAAGGCGCGGTGGACTTCCCGGCGGTGAAGGCTGAACTGGAAAAGCAGGGCTTTGAAGGCTGGATCGTTGTCGAGCAGGACGTCCTGCCTGGAATGGGCAGCCCTTACGAATCCGCGCTGCGCAACCGTGAATATCTCAAATCCATTGGATTTAACTAAACGAGGAAAAAATGAGCAATTCAAAAGTGATCAAAGTTGGTGTCATCGGCGCGGGCAGGATCGGCAAGATCCACGCGGAAAATCTGGCCACGCGCATCCCGGGTGTAGTGGTGGAAGCCATCGCGGATGTCAACCTGGCGGCTGCGCAGGAACTGGCTGAAAATCTGCACATCCCGCATGCCTACGCGGATTACCGCAAGATCATGGAGGACAACTCCATTGATGCCGTGGCGATCTGCTCCTCCACCAATACACATGCCGATCTGATGATCGAAGCTGCGGCGGCTGGTAAACATGTCTTTTGTGAAAAACCGGTCGACCACAGCCTGGAAAAGATCGACAGGGCGATCGCCGCGGTGAAAAAAGCCGGGGTAAAAAGCCAGATCGGTTTCAACCGCCGTTTCGATCCGAATTTCAAGAAACTTCGGGATCTCGTCCAGGAAGGTAAGATCGGCGATCTGCACATTTTGCGCATCACCAGCCGCGACCCGGCACCCCCGCCTGCAGAGTACGTTAAAGGCTCAGGTGGGATGTTCCTGGATATGACCATCCATGATTTCGACATGGCGCGTTATCTATCCGGCAGTGAGGTTGAGGAAGTATACGCAGCCGGCGGTGTTATGGTCGACCCCGCCATCGGTGCAGCCGGTGATATAGACACAGCCATCATTACACTGAAATTCGCCAACGGCGCGATCGGCACCATCGACAACAGCCGCAAAGCCGCCTACGGCTACGACCAGCGCGCGGAGGTTTTCGGCTCGGGTGGCATGGCTGCAACCGCCAACAACACCCCCAACAGCAGCGTGTACAGCAACGCCGAAGGTGTCCATTCAGAGAAACCGCTTTATTTCTTCCTGGAGCGCTACATGGAATCCTTCACAGCGGAGTTGCGCGATTTCATTACAGCCATCCGTGAGGATACACCCACCCCGGTGAGCGTGGAGGATGGACTCAAACCTGTCATCATCGCCATGGCCGCGAAGAAGTCCCTGGAAGAAAACCGGCCGGTGAAATTATCTGAGATCAGATAAGATAATTGATAAGCAAAAGTTATTCCAATGACCCGGTTGACTCCCGGGTCATTTTCTTGTATTTAGGAAAAATCAGCGTAATATAATAAAGATGGATATACAAGATGGGTAATAATCACCGGGAGAACCCAAAAATGCGGGTCAAGGTATATATTCCCGCTTTCATCGACCATGAGCAGTTGGATGCTGACAATATGGTGACGCTCGATGAAGGAGCATTAATGGCCGATCTTTACCGTAAGCTCAAGGTTCCGCTGCCGCTGCGTCTTTCTTTTCTTTACGTTGTCAATTACGAGCAGATCCGGTGGAATACCGTTCTTAAAGAGGGTGACACTGTCACGTTTTTATTCCCCATCCATGGCGGATGAACCAGGCGATCAAAGGAGGAACGATGAAGGGTTATACCGGCAAGATCCTTTTTGTCAATCTCACCACCGGTGACATTCATTCCGAAACGATCCCGGATGAAGTGTATGAAAAATACCTCTCTGGCGTGGGATTGGGTGCCTACATCCTTTATCAACGCATCCCCGCTGGAGCTGACCCGCTTGGACCGGACAACATGCTAGGTTTCGTCAGCGGTTTGCTCACCGGCAGCCCCAGCCTGGTCACGGGCAGGTGGATGGCGGTGTTCAAATCTCCCATCACCGGCGGATGGGGCGATGCCAATTGCGGTGGCACCTTCTCACCTGGTATTAAACAGTGCGGATACGATGCGATATTCATCAACGGTGTTTCTCCCACACCGGTATACCTGTTCGTGGACAGCAACTCCGCTGTACTGAAGGACGCTTCTAGTGTCTGGGGGATGGATGCCATCGATGCTGAGAAGATCCTGCAGCAGGACAACAAGATAAAAAAGAAACCCGTTGTGGCAGTGATCGGACCGGCGGGTGAGAAAAAATCACTAATTTCCGGCATTGCCAACGATGGTGGCAGGCTGGCAGCCCGCTCCGGCGGCGGTGCCGTGATGGGATCAAAGAATCTCAAAGCGGTCGTGCTGGCCGGGGTAAAACCCATTGGCAGCCATGATCCGGCTGCGATGAAAACCTTAAGCAAGGAACTTTCCCAAAAGATGCGCAAATTCAACCTGCCGGGCTTCGTCACAGGCGGAATATTTCCATTGATGGGAAAAATGATGGGCGGGATGAAACGCGCTCTCCCCATGGATGGGGCGATGGCAGGCATCCTGATGAAGCGCTGGGGAACGATCAGCAATAACACACTCGGCATCACTTCTGGCGACACACCCATCAAGAACTGGAAGGGCTCGGTGGTGGATTTCGGCCAGTCCAACTACAAACATCTCAACCCTGAAAAGATACTAAAGGTCGAGAAAAGGAAGTACCACTGTTACGGATGCGCAATCGGTTGTGGAGGGATCACGGATATCGCCGCTGCCACGAACGGGGAGTTTGCCGAATCACACAAGGTGGAGTATGAGACCGCCACTACCTTCGGCAGCCTGATAATGAACAAGGATCTGGATTCCATTCTGTACATTAACGAACTGCTTAACCGCGCCGGTATGGATACGATCGCCGCGGGCGGTACCGTGGCTTTTGCATTGGAATGTTATGAAAATGGTGTGATCACCCCCGCGATGGCAGACGGACTGGATCTTTCCTGGGGCAACTCCCAGGCGATCGTAACATTGGTCAAGAAAATGATCGCCCGCGATGGCATCGGCGACACACTGGCTGACGGTGTGAAAACCGCAGCGGTAAAACTGGGTGTCACCGGGCAGCCCTATGTGGTCACAGCCGGCGGGGTTGAGCCGGGCATGCACGATTCACGCTTCGATCCGCTACTGGCTGTCCACTTCAGCGTGGATCCCACACCAGGCCGTCACACCATCGGTTGTGCCCAGTATTATGACATGATGCACCTGTGGGAGAAAGTATCCTGGGCTCCCCCATCTGGCGCTTACCTGAAAGCGGGTGAATACATCCCGAGCGATAAAGTCGCTTTGAAGACCGTGGCGTCCTCCTGTTTTAAAGAACTGGTGGACGGCGCGGGCGGGTGTCTTTTCGCCATGATGCTGGGTGTAAATCATTGGAAGCTGTTCGAATGGCTCAACGCTGCCACCGGCTGGCAAAAAACGCCGGATGAGTACATGGAGATCGGTAAACGCATCCAGACGCTGCGCCAGATGTTCACCATCAAACATAACGTTGACCCGATGAGCTACAAGATCAGTCCGCGCATGGCGGGGGTGCCACCGCTCACAGCCGGCCCCAATAAGGGTAAGACCGTACCCATCGAAGCCATGATGAAATTGCACTGGAAACACTTCGGTTGGGATGAACAGACCGGTGAACCGACCGCAGCGACAAAAGCACTGCTCGGGTTGGACACCCTATAGAACGGGAGGATAAGATGGCAAACATAATCCCTGTGGTTGAGTACAGTCTGTGCGCCGCTTGCGGCGTCTGTGTGACGGCCTGCCCATTCAGTTGTCTGGAGTTGAGCAAGGTGGGAATTGATAAGTACAACAAGGCCTACCCATTTCTGGCATCACCATCTACATGCACAGGTTGCGGTATTTGCGCAAAAGCCTGCCCGGTGGAAGTGATCACCATGCAGGTGCTGACGGGGGTGCCGTAAGCCAACAGCCTAAAAAAGGGCGTTCATTTTATACTGAACACGGAAAAACCATTACATACCAGCGGCGGCTTTTCCGTGTTTGATTTAAGGAAAGCAGGGTGTTATTGGATCATGGCATACAATTTACGCAAATCCTCTGCGAAAAGGATCTTTGGCACCGGGTAGAGAGGGTTGGCCTCTCTCAGCGCGTTATGGATCATACCGGGTAGATCCGCTTCCTGGATTCCACCCAGGCTGGTCGGAATGTTCATACGTGCATTCAAGTCCCTGATCCAGGCAATGAACTTGCGCGCTTTCACCTCAACACTGTCCCCACCTGTGGTGATCCCGATCAGATCCGCCAGTTCCGCCAGCGGCTGATAAGCCGTTTCTCCATAATAATCCAACACATACGGCAGAATTACAGCATTTGCCAGACCATGCGGGATGCGGTAATACCCACCGAGCGTGTGCGCGATGGCGTGCACATACCCCACGTATGCTTTGGTGAACGCGATCCCGGCGTAGAATGCTGCCGTGAGCATGTTGCTGCGCGCGGTGAGATTGCTGCCATCCGTGTAGGCGTTGTAGAGGTTTTCGTGGATCAGTTTAACCGCTTTGCGCGCCGCCTGGCGTGTTTCATCCGTGTTACTGCGGCCAACATACGCCTCAACGGCGTGCGTGAGCGCGTCCATACCAGTGGTGGCGGTGATATGCGGCGGGAGCCCAACCGTGATCAGCGGATCAAGCACGGCGTACTTCGGCACCAGGTGAAAGTCATTGACGGCGTATTTTTCGTGGGTGCGCGGGTTCGAGATCACCGCCGCGATGGTCGTTTCACTGCCGGTTCCTGCGGTGGTCGGCACAGCAATCAGCAGAGGTATCTTCTTCATCACCTTCAGAAGACCACGCATCTGTGGGATGGTCAAATTCGGCCTGGCGACCCTCGCTCCCACCCCCTTGGCGCAGTCCATGGGTGATCCCCCGCCAAAAGCGATGATCGCCTGGCAGCCATTATCTTTATACATCTTTAAGGCTTCCTCGATATTGTCGATCGTCGGGTTGGCCACTGTATCATCGTAAACATGGCAGGTGACCCCGGCTTTTTCCAGTTCGGAAAGCAACGGAGCGGTCAACCCAAGAGAGGTGATGCCCTTATCTGTCACAAGCAGAACTTTTTTCTTCCCCGCTTTAGTCAGCAGAGCTGGGATCTTGAGAATGCTATTCTCGCCTTCAATAATTTCGGCATCTTTCCATTTAACAAGCCCGGTTACCAGCCGCATGATCGCCTGGTAAATACGACAGAAAAGTACGCGCATGATACTCCTCCTTTTTTAGAAGCGGGAAAATCAACTATTCACAACCTGCACTATTATTATACAAATCGATTTCTTTTTCCGCACATCAATGATTCCATAGCCCGGTAATTTATGGGCTGATCGCCAAAAACAAATTCAGGATAAAATAAACTCACCATTAATCCCGATTAAAAGGCGTTGATATGGAAACAGGCTCCAAACTTCGCACCATCACCAAGCTTCTCTACGGCAGTGGAGATTTCGGTTACAGCATGAACAACTCCATCATCGCGGCGTTGTTCCCGATCTTCATGATGGACGTGGTAGGCGTTACCCCTGCCCTCGCCGCTGCCGCATTGTTCATCGGACGCAGCTGGGATTACATCAATGACCCGCTAGTGGGATATCTATCCGACCGTACGCGTACCCGCTGGGGAAGACGGCGCCCCTGGCTGCTTTTCGGCGCTCTGCCTTTTGCCCTTACATTCACCCTTTTGTGGATAAAGCCCACTTTCATCACCACGCAGACTGGAATGTTGATCTTTTTTGCCGTGGTGTACCTCATCTACGAAGCCAGTGCGACCACCGTTTATATGCCCTATTTCGCCCTCACCCCCGAACTTACCCAGGATTACGATGAACGCACCCAATTGACCAGCTTCCGCATGCTGTTCAACATCATCGGCGGTCTCACCGCTTACACACTTCCCATGCTGGTGATCGGTTCGATGATACCGGAGAACGCCAACCGGGTGGTATTAATGGCGATCATCTTCGGATTGCTGGCTGCCGCGCCGTACCTTGTGGTGTTCTTTAGTGTACGGGAGAACAAAGAGTACATCGACCAGGCTCAACCTAAATTGCGCGATGCGTTCAAAGCGGTGCGCCGCAACAAGCCATTCTTCTTCGCCGCCATGATCTACCTGTGCACCTGGATCGTGATCATCCTGGCAGAAACCAACCTGATGTTCTACATCAAATATGTGCTCAAACGCCCGAACCAAAGCTCACTGGTGATGGGTGCCATCTTCATTTCAGCGATCATCGCCCTGCCCTTCTGGAACTGGTTATCCAAAAAAGGCAACAAACGCACCGCGTACATTACGGGGGTATCCTTCTGGGCAGTCACGATGTGCACACTCGCATTGTTTAATGCGCAAACACCCTTATGGATACTGCTCATCGTTTGCGTGTTATGCGGTTTTGGTTTGAGCGCGGCGCAAGTGTTACCCTGGGCGATCATCCCGGATGCCATCGAGTGGGACGAATATCACACCGGGGAACGCCACGAGGGTACCTTCTACAGCCTGATCACGCTGATGGGCAAAATGGCCAATTCGATCGCGGTGCCCCTCTCTCTGCTGCTGCTCGAGTTCACCGGTTACGTATCCAACGCGGCCGAGCAGCCCGCCAGCGCACTGCTCGGCATCAAGATCGTCATCGGTCCGATCCCGGCAGCCTTGCTCTTCACCGGCATCGTCTTCGCCATCTTTTACCCGTTGAGCCGCGAAAAATACACCCAGATCGTCACCGAACTCAACCTCCGCAGAGAGGCCAGGCGTAAAGCGCGCGCTGATAACAAACAATTTGAAATTGAGGAACAACCGGTTATCAATTGAAACCGATGATAAGCCGGAAACAAGGGATTATCGTAACAATGTAAAGATGATTTTTGTTCCAGATTTTGGTTGACAAGTCCCCCGAAAAATCTATATAATGATTTTACACGGTGCAAACCGTAATCGTAACGCGCAATAACAATTGAATATCCTCCGATTCATTCGATCCCACCGGGATAAATGAACGATAGGGTATGGAGAGTAATTTCCATGCCTGCCAGTGCGCAAAGGAGAACTTGATACTGTGCAGTGATTGCTGCCAGTGAGTTTTCTTGTGCATTTTTGTTTTTAACAGGAAATCAAAGGAGGTTATAAGGGGAATATTCTCTAAGTATTGTTGTCATGAATCACAACTATCTTAGTTGATAATTTAGGAGGCTACTATGTTTTTTGTACGCGTAAATATGACGGATCGAACCTATACAGTTACAGATGTGCCGGAAAAATACAAACACCTGGCTGGTCGCGGGCTGACCTCGAACGTTATCGCTGATGAAGTTCCGCCGTTGTGTCACGCGCTGGGTCCTAACAACAAGCTTGTATTTTCTCCCGGCTACACCACAGGAACCAGCGCACCCACTTCCTCCCGTATTTCTGTCGGCGGCAAATCACCTCTTACCGGCGGTATCAAGGAAGCCAACGCGGGCACTTCTTGGGCGGCTGATCTGGGTGTGTTGAATATCAAAGCCCTGATCATTGAAGGCTTTCCTGAGGAAAAAGGGAAGTTCTGGGGAATGTCAGTGACCTGGGATGGAAAACCCAAGGTTGAATTTTTCGAAGCCACCCAGTACGCCGGGAAACCCCTGGCCGAAGTTCATCCAGCCATGTACGAGAAGTTTGGAGAGAAGATCTCGGTGTGCAGCATCGGTATGGCAGCCGAGCATGGCTACAGCAACTCAGGATTGTGTTTCAACGACCAATACAAACGACCCACCCGCTATGCCGGTCGTGGCGGCTTAGGTGCGGTAATGGCCACTAAAGGCCTCAAATTTATTGTCCTCAACCGCGCTGGCGCGCCTGGTGTTGAGATCGTCGACAAAGCCCTCTTTGAGGAAGGCCGCAAAAAGATGATCGACGCACTGCGCACGCACGCGATCACCAAGCCCAAAGGCGGTTTAAATTCCTACGGCACCGCCATCCTGGTCAACATCCTCAACGAGGCTGGTGGTCTGCCCACCCGCAACTTCTCCAGCGGGCGCTTTGAAGGCGCTCCCAAGATCAGCGGTGAAACGATCTTCGAGAAGAACAAGGAACGCAAGGGCAAGGAGATCTACAACCACAACTGCAGCCCCGGTTGTATCATCCAGTGCTCCAACACGGTCTACGACGAAAATGGCGAGGAGATTACCTCCTGCCTTGAGTACGAATCCGCCTGGGCCATGGGTGCCGATTGCGGTATCGATAATCTGGAAGATGTCGCTAAGATGAACGCCCTGTGCAACGACTACGGTTTGGATACGATCGAAACCGGTGTAGCTATCGGCGTTGCCATGGAGGGTGGTTTGATCCCCTTCGGTGACAGCAAGGCAGCAATTGAACTTGTTCACGAAATGGGCAAGGGCACCCCGAAAGGCCGCATTCTTGGTGCCGGCGCTGCCACCACCGGCCGCGCGTTCGGCGTGACCCGCGTACCCGTTGTGAAAGGCCAGGCTATGCCGGCTTATGAGCCGCGCGCGGTTAAGGGTATTGGCATCACCTACGCCACCACCACCATGGGCGCTGACCACACCGCCGGTTACACCATCGCGCCCGAGATCCTTGGCGTCATGGGAAAACAGGATCCCCTCAGCCCCGAAGGTAAAGCTGGCCTCAGCCGCGCTTTCCAGGCCACTACCGCTTTCATTGACTCGTCCGGTCACTGCCTGTTCATTGCCTTCGCCATCCTGGATATCGCCACCGGCTACCAGGGCATGATCGACGAGGTCAACGGCGTTACCGGCAACAAGTGGAGCGCTGATGACATCCTCAAGCTGGGTGGAGACATTCTGAAGGTGGAGCGCAAGTTCAATGAAGCCGCGGGTATCGGCAAGGAAGGCGACCGCATGCCTGAGTTTATGAAATCTGAACCCCTGCCGCCGCATAATGTTACCTTCGATGTCTCGGACGAGACCTTGGATTCAGTCTTCGGCGAGCTGTAAGTTTTGAACCTCACACCTCCCTTCCTGAGAGTCAGGAAGGGAGGTTTTTTTTATGATGATATAATTTTTTCAATCTTACTGGTAGAAAAAGACGGAGCGGTAATGCCAAAAATTTTCGCTGACAACGATGGAAACCTGATCCTGCCAAAGAACTTCATGGAACGGCGCCTGATGCGCTCATGTTCAGAGTACTGGCTGGATGAACGCGAAGGCGATCTGATCCTGCATCCGCGGATCCCCAACGCCCGAAAACTTTATATTGAACCCACCACCGTGTGCAATCTCAAATGCAGCAC
>MTKZ01126384.1_pt1 | contig 12804 bp, 3 predicted proteins | sample 1042781 | NCBI WGS metagenome assembly MTKZ01 (sample SAMN06212207, study PRJNA360539) | anaerobic digester metagenome | biome: Wastewater treatment plant; material: sludge; isolation source: anaerobic digester fed with sludge from wastewater treatment plant | place: Denmark: WWTP Viborg ...
GCGCCAACAGATAAAAGTCGATGGCCTCCCACCCCCGCCGCACGAGGAAACGATCCTGCCACTGGTTCGTGTTCGGCACGGGGTTTGTCGCATAGGGCACCGTGATGCTGTTGGGGACGACCTCCCACGTGTAAGGAATATTCGTGCTGCAACCGTGGTAAAGCCACAGGGTGTTCACCCCATTTGTCTTCACCGGATCATGGGGGTTCGTCCCGTGGGCGACTTCATAGGCGTCGTCCATCCCATCCTGATCCGTATCGTCCATGTTTGGATTGCAGCCGTTCTGGCATTCCTGAAGCGTCGTCAGCCCGTCGCCATCCAGGTCGTTCCACGGCTCGCTCAGATCCAGCATCCGGGCGGCGCTCCAGCCCGACTTGTGGATCCGCACGTCGTCGATCTTGCCGCTCCAATGCGCATTGTATTGGGGATCTGGATACCACCCGATGTAGATGTTCTGCTCTGAATTGCTGAATCCTCCGCACGGATAGGAAGTCCGGTTGGTCCCCACATAGGCCGCCAGTTGCCCCGCGTTGACGGTTATGGCAACATGTTCCCAGCGGCCCGTGGCCATCTCCTTGCCTACCCAGCAACCGGACAGATCCGCCACGAGGCCGACCCCGGGATCCGCGCCAAAATACAAATAGTTGCCCACGTCGTTCGACGAATACAGATAGGAGAGAATCGTGGGGAAGTGGTCCGCGGGCGGATTCAACGGGACATCCCGCCACACCTTCGCGGAGATGGTGATCTCCGCCCCGGTCACGATGCTGGGCGTTTGCGGCACCACGACCATGCCGTTCGTGCCGCTGAACCATAGCGCACCGCCCGCATAGCCCGGCACCCGGGACGTCGCCGCCATGGCGACCATGTAGCCGTTGTAGTTCGTCCCGGCGGAATTCAAGACATCCAGGCCATCGGGTTCGTCGAACTTCCACCAGGCGACGAGATCCTCCCCCATCCCGGAAAGGGGATTGAGCATGTACTGCACTTCCCACCCGTCGGCCAGGGCATCGCCGTCGGTGTCGGAATTGTTCGGTTCGGTGCCATTGGGATATTCTTGAAGATTCGCCAATCCGTCGCCATCCGGATCTTCATCGGCATCGTTCTCCAGCGGATTCAGCGCATGCGCCGCCTCCCAGCCATCCGGCATGCCATCGCCATCCGTGTCGGCGGCGTTCGGATCCGTGCCCAGCTGGTATTCCACGAGGCTCGCCAGCCCGTCGTCGTCCGGATCCGCCGCGGCATCGCCGGAGTCGAACGGATCCAGGCCCTGGCCATCCTCCCACCAATCTCGCAACCCGTCGCCATCCGTGTCCAAGGCCAAGTCAAAGCCAAACAGATTTTTCAACTGGCCAATGTTGGCCGGCGCATAATCGTTGACTTCCGGAGAGCCAGTCCATGGATATTGGTTGGCATATCCAATCTCCATCAGCCGTTCGTAGAACGGCCGGGCCATTTCCTTCAACTGCCCCACGTTGAGCGGCGCATAGCCATCCCCCTGCGGCAGGGCTCCGACCATCGCTTGCAGCGCGGCCCCCGCACCTCCGAACGGGGCCAGTTCCACTTCCATCTCTTCATATGCCTGGAGAGCCATCCACTTGGCTTGCCCCTGGTTGGCCATGGCAAAATCGTTCGCAGGGGTCGCGCCATTCAAAACGGCCCGCGCGCTCCACCATCCAGGAGGCGGGCCTGGATTGTATACCACAAGCGTACAAGTGGCAGTTCCCACGTACCATGCGTGGTCGATCTGGCCCGTCACGGCATATTGCCCCACCTCGGTTGGAGCCGCGGCTTGCCCGCCGTAGGTGATGTTCACGGGCAGGTCGGCTGGTTCGGTCACGGCCGTCACCTTGCGTGAATATCCATTATAAGTCTGGTACACGTTTCGGAATGAAATTGCCACGGCAGCCTTGTGAACTTGGAAGGTGTTGGTGACCTCGGTCGCCGGAAGCCAATTTGCATCGCCGGCCTGCGACGCCACGACGCTAACCGTCCCCGGTCCCGTGAAGGACAGATTGGTTCCCTCGGCGATCAGCGCCGGCCCCGAGGCCACCGCAAACGACACCGTCAATCCGCTGGAGGCGGTGCCCGCCAGCGATACCGCATCGGTCACGCTTTGATCTCCGACGGGGGGGAAATCGATGTGCTGATCACCCTGCAGATATTCAAACGCATTTGGCTTGGCGGTCTCGCCAAAGCTGGTCGAATACACCTGCACGTCACCAAGGCCGATGCCCGCCGCCCGGCCCGCGGTCACCACCACCTGCGTCGACGATTGGCTTTGGATGCTTGCCGCGATCCCACACAGCATTACGTTGGTGATGTCTCCGCCGTTGCCCAGATTGCATCCGCGAATCACCACCTCGTACCCCCCCGCCAGCGAACCTGCGCATGGGGTCACTCCGCTCATCTCGACCGCCGTCGGTCGGCAAAGGGCGACGTTGTTGGCCGCCAACCCGCCGGCCGTCGTGAAATATCCGCCCACGTAGAGGTTCGTGCCATCATGCAGCAGCGCACATACACAAGGCCAATCCCATCCCCCGTTCACGCCGCTCCCGAGCGCGGCCCATCCGGTGCCATCCCACTTGGCGACGTGGCTGACCGCCACTTCACCCGCGGCCGTGAAATATCCTCCCGCGTAGAGATTGGATCCGCCATGCGCCAACGCCCATACGGATTCGTTCACTCCATCGGCAAGATTCGTCCAAATGCTATAATATCCGCCATTCCATTTTCCTACATACTTGGGCGTCCATGCGCCCTCATCAGCGGAATAAAAATCGCCGCCCGCATATATCTCCGCACCCTTCGGCGCCAAGGCCCGCACATTGCTGTTCAGGCCGTAGTAGTTGCAGTATCCAGCGCCAATCCATGATGCGCCGTTCCATTTGGCTACGTTGTAGGCCCATACTCCACCCGCAGTCTCGAAATCTCCGCCCGCATACAGGATCGACCCGTCATAGGCCAATGCATAGACCGCCCTTGCCATCCCCTCCCCCATGCCGCTGCCAAGGTTTGTCCAACTTGCCCCATCCCATTTGGCTATTCCGTTGGCCGGCCTGCCGCCCGCACTCGAGAAATTGCCGCCGGCGTAGAGATTCGTTCCATCATAGGCCAAAGCATAGACCACCCCGTCGATCCCCGCCCCGAGATTGGTCCAGTTGATGCCATCCCACCGGGCGATGTTGTTGGCCATTGCTTCATCAATGCCGGTGAAGTATCCCCCGGCAAAGAGATTTGTTCCGTCATATGCAAGCGCATACACCGTACTCCCGTTGGGCCCTTGGAGGCCACCGCCGAGGTTTGTCCAACTGCTGCCGTTCCACTGGGCGACACGATTGGCTCCCCGCCCGCCCGCCGTCGTGAAATCCCCTCCGGCATACAGATCTTGGCCGGCTCGTTCCAAGGCCAAGACGCCACCATTCATCCCACTTCCCAGATTCGTCCAGACAACCGGGCCTGTATGTTCAATCCATCCAATCTGCCCGGCCGGATTGTAGACATAGGCATCGGCAAACAGCACCTCGCCCTGTCCGCCGGTTTGGATGGTGATGTCCGCCGGGCGGTCCGACTCCGCTGGCGGAACGCCAAATCGCACCCAATCCGTTCCGAAAGACTCGATTGTCGCGGGANNATGCAGGATCGCGCCAAGGTCCAGATTGGTCACCAACACGGAATTCCCGCCCGCAGCCGGGCCGGAAGCCGGGATCACCTGCGCCGGCTGGTTGCCGCCAAGGATGGTGAGCGCGCCAACCGCTTCTCCGGACCAGTTGGCGTCATTCACCGTGCCCGTCAACACATAGTTGCCGACGCCGATCGGCGCCACGGCGCTCCCGTCGTATGTGAAATCCACGGTCAATCCTGCCGGCTGGGTTTCCGCCCGGACATACTTGGCAACTCCGTCATAGGCCTGCTTCAAGCCCCCAAGGGTCAGGCTTGCCTCTGCTTTGGCCGTCTCGATCGTGACAGTCGCAAAGGTGGCGGCGTACAGGTCATCACGCGCCTTCTTGGCGCGTACGACGATGCCGCCGACGCCGGCTGTCGCTACCAGATTCGAGCTGCCCGCGATCGTCCCCGGCCCACTTAGGACGGCAAAACTAACGGCACCCGTGCCCGAGCCTCCCATCACGGACAAGGCATTGGTCGTCGCATAGATTTGAGGGCTGGCGGGGATGGGATCAAATGCAAGGTCGGCCTGTTGTTCGCGCGTGTACTGGAAGGCGTCCGCCCTCACCGTTTCCCCCATGCTTTCCGAACATATCCGCACCGCGCCCAAGCCGATCTCCGGCGAATACCCCGCCACCACGACGACTTGGATACTGCTTTGGCTGGCGATGCTTGCCACGCCCACGCCGCACAGTGTCACGTTCGTGATGTCGTTGCCATTGCCGAGGTTGGTTCCGGCTATCACCACGTTGTAGCCGCCCGTCCATGAACCGAATGAAGGCGAGACCCCGTCGATGCTCCAGACGTCAGGACGCCATAACGGCACAAGGGGTTCGCCCTGGAGATTGATGCCGTTATGAAGATACAAGTAAGTCTGACTCCAGAACATGTTCAGCAGGGCCATCTTATGCGCGGCATATGCCGCGCCTACGGACGGCTGGCGATGTTGATACACCTGCCGATAGAAGTTCGAAGCGAATAGCGTCTCCCAACTGTTGTGGCTGCTGCCGATGTATGCCAAGGCACCTCCGTTCGGATTGCGGAGAAAGGCTTCGCTCAGCGATGGTTCGCTTTCGAAATCACCTGTGCTGCAGGCCATCGTATAAACGATCGCAGTGGTGTTGGTCAGCGCCAGCGCGTGTTGCGCGTCGTAATGTCCCAGGAAGGGCAATGCCCAGCAATTAGGCGCCCCGTGTGAATTGAACATCACGTGGTTCCAACCTTCGTTGAAATGCGTGTTCATATTGGCATAGTTCAGCGGGATGCCGCCCCATGTGGTAAGAGTATCGTAGAATTGCCCCGCGATCACGTCCGGCTCATACGCATGGATCGCATCCCGCCACATGCGACGGCCGATGGCCTCCGCATCGGACACCGGATTATGCGCTTGAAATTCAGGAAGCCCATCTCCAATCAAGTCGCCGGGACGGTTGCCCGCCCAATACGTAGTATTCAATTGGCATCCGCCCAGAAATATCTTGCGCGAGAAGCCTGGTTCGGTGGGTTCCGTCTCAAATGCCATCAGTTTGTCGATGTAGGCATCGGCATCTGCTGGAGTTTGAACCGGAATGCGTCCTAGAATGACCTCGGGAGCCAAGTCTGATTCATTCGCGTTCTCGCCATAGATGCCGTTGGCATTGGCATCCCACGTGCCATCCAATCCGGCGTAATACAGATCGGACAAGACATCTTTATCTCCCGGAATGTTCACAATATAGCAATGGCGGCCCGGTACGATGGCGGTGTCGCCACCGAAAACGACATAGACAACTCCATCGGTGTCGACATAATCCCGGATGGCATTTCGGATGCGCGTTTGCTGGTCGCGCCCGCCTGCTGGACGGGTCCCGTCATAGTGGGCATAAATGTGTTCGGTGGTGATGACCTTGGTCCGCAACCCATTACGGCTGGAACGGAAATCAGCCAAGCGCTGGAGGCTGTTTGAAAGGGCGGCGGAAGTGATGATCAAGTAGTCACAGGTTTCCGCCTGCGCCTTGGTCGCCGGCGGGATGGGGGCCGGATTGATCACCTCATTGTTGAGCAGATCATAGAACATGCCCGAGTTGGGCGGCGACGAGACAGCCCGTGTTTGCTTGGTGCTGCGCGGCTGGCCAAGGTCGAGCGTGAGCGTGAGGTTTGTGACCATCTCCAATCGATTTTCCCGGGGATGGAAGATGAAGGGATGGAGACGGACGGTTACAAACCTCCGGCCGCGCATCGCATGATGCCCCATGAGGAATGCGCTTTCGTTGGGAACGCGCTCCTTTGCATAGGCAACCGGGTCGGGCAATATCTCCCGCGCAGGCGGAGATCCGATCGGGATCGGCATTTGTTCTGGATAGATCGAGATGTTGCTGCGTATGTTAATCGCCTGGACGCTGCATATCAGGCCGGCTGCTTGGACGTTGTCCGGAAGCAGGATGTTCACGCATTTCACGGGCAGCCATGGGGCACCCGGAGTTTCATAGGGAAGTTGGCATCCCTCCAATTCTGGAAGCTCATATCCGCCGCCCTGCGCCTGGAAGGCCACTTGTTGGGGATCAAAGCGGAACGTGAACTCAAGGGTTTCGGCACGAGCCGCCCCTTGCGCAACGGCCATGCCCAAGGCACAGAGTGCCGCGATAGAACCCAGTCTCTTCATAAGCGACCTCCTCGCTCTTATCTGCGTTGACGATTAGAAGCTTGGAAGGCCGTTGGTGAAAGACCCCATGGAAAGACCGCCCTGCGGAACAATATAGTCGATCTTCGCCCACCCAGCGACCGTCAGGTTGGTTTGTTCGCTGGGCCCAATCAATGAGAGCGAACCCGTCATCACGTCCCCTGCCGTGTTCACATACCGGGAATCGGCTTGGTTGGTCGCAAGCCCCGTCACGGGCAGGTTGACCAGGCCGGACCCATCGCCATGGATCGTTCCATCCACGTGAAGGTCGCCAAACAACTGTACGTGTTGGCGGTTGCCTGAATCCCCGAAATAGATGTTGGTCCCCATGCCGAAGTTGAACCAAAGGGATGGATCGCCAGGAATGCCGAAATAGATCTCGCTGTTTCCGCTCCGGATCACCGGGTAGTCCGGCCAGTTCGTGTCAAACCCCAGGACCATGGATGCCGCCCCCGTCCGGGCCAGCGCAAACGACTCCGCCGTAAAGGCCGTGCCAGACGCCGATCCGTCCACGCCGAGATTGCCATCCACGGTCCAGTCGCCCTTCAGTTGCCGGGTGCCGACGATGACGTTGGTTTCTTCGCCCATGATGATCTGGCCGCTGTCATTGGCCCCGGAAAACCGGATCTTGTCCATATACACGCTCGTACCTTCCGGATGGAAGACCCCCTCGTCGGTGATGGTGAGATCGCCGATCGTGATGCCTTCATGCACGCCGATTTCGATCAGGTTGTCCGTCCCGTTGTCCACCTTCAGCGACCCCACCACCAGGTTGTCGCCTGTGGTCCGCACAAAGCGGGCGTCGGCTTCGTTGGTGGTCCATCCGGTCACCGGCAGATTGGTAAGGCCCGAACCATCGGCCTGGACCACGCCATCGAACCGGACGTTGCCGTTCACGTGCAGGGTGGCTTCGGGATACGCGGTGCCGATGCCCACCTTGCCGTCCGCCTTGACGACGAAGCGGCTGTTCGTGTAGGGCCCCGCCCCCGACATCGCATGGAACAGGATCGCGCCCCCGTTGGTGTTGTTCGGGAAATTCACCAATACGCCCCGGGCCTGGTCCGAATCCGCCTCTTCCGCGCTCGTGAAGCGGGCGGCATAGGTCGGGGTGAGCAGCGCCGGCGCGCTGACGTTGAGCCGCGCCGAATCATCGCTGGTGCCGATCCGGACCTTGTGGGGGAAATAGGCGTTTTCCGCCACGTGCAGTTCCCGGATGAAGCCAAGGTTCAGGTAGGCGTCGGGACCCCAAACCCCCTCGGCGCCCCAGGCGACGGGCTGGAAGTTCGGCGGCATGATGTTCTGTCCATGCGGGATGAGCAGATCCCCGGACACCCGCGCGTTTCCCGCCACATGGAACTTGCTCTGCGGATCGTTCACCCCCACGCCGACGTCGCCATCGGTCTCCACGATGAAGCGGCTCGCCATCGACGCCCCCGCCTTCGAAGCCGCGTGGAAGATGATCCCTTCCCCGTCGCTGTACTCCGGCGTCGTGACCAGCAATCCGCGGGCGTCGTTCGTCGTCGCCCCGAAATTCCGCACCCACAGCGCATATTGGTTCGTGCCGATCTCCGGCTCGTACCGGACGCTGCCGCGGCCCTCGAGGTCCCAATCGCCAAACAGCGTTCCCTCGTCGACCCCGATCCGCACCGCGCCGGATGCGGAATCCGCGATGTTGGGCATGACCAACGCGTTGCTGGTGCCCCCCAGGACGACGGATCCCAGCCTCATCGAGCGCGCCGCCACGGCGCCGTTGCTGGCGGCCACCGTGAAGTGATCGCCGACCGCCAAGTCTCCCGACACGCTAGCGCCGCCGTAGACCGAAAGGCCGCCGTCGGTGATGATTCCGTTCTGGGAGTAGATGTCTCCCCAGGCCTGGAAGGAACCGTCCGACCCGAAATGGAACCGGTCGCCGCCGGAAGCCGTCTCCCCGTACTTGAAGTACGTTCCGCTTTCCGTCATCCAATGGATGGTCACGTCGCCATCGCTCTGGAAACCGGGCGACAGGACGCATTCCGTGGTGGGCAGGAAGATCAAGGAGCCCGCCAGGGAGAAATCCCCCTCCAGCGCATCTCCGGAGGCGTTGACATACCGGTCGTCCACGTCGCTGGCCAGCTTGCCCGCGGCGATGGCGCCGTCCGCCACGTGGTCGCCTTGCACGGCGCCGGGGCCGATCATCGCGGACGAAATGGCGTTGCTCCCCACGCTGGCGGCCTGCAGGGCGTACGGCACGGGCACCAGCGGTTCCCGCGGCGAAAGCGCGTCGCCATCGACGATCACCTGCACGTAGGCCTCCCCACCGGCCAACGCGTTGCTCAGCGAACCGGACACCGTGTCGTCGCCGATCGCCGTGGCAACGAATCCATTCGTGAAGAAAACGACGCGGGCGTCTTCATACAGGCAGGTCCCGCCGGTGGCGGCGGGATAGAGTTGCAACTGCAGGTTGAGATATCCGCTGTACGGGACGCCGTTGCTGTCGGCGCAACAGTCCTCGAAATAAAACAGGCGCGGCATTTCCGCCGACGCCAGCAAGCACAAGCCCAACCACATTCCCGCGCAACTCCGTCCAACCCGCTTCAGGTTCATTCCGGTCCTCCTTCTGGGCGCACCTTGCGGACGCCGCCACCGCTTCTTTTCCACATCGTTTGCTCCCGCCGGGATCTCTTCTCGCCAAACCCGTTGATCCTCGCGGACATCGCATGGATTTGTACGTCCAACGTCCGTCGCGGTCACGTTAAATTCACGTTATTACCTTATGCGCAATCATTTACATTATAGCAATATCGTCAATGATTTGCGCGATGGCGCGCGGCAACCCCCGGAAAAGACGCGTGGACGCGAATCGAAATGGGGGTTTCGGACGACAAAAAACCGCCGGCCCCGCGAAGGGGCCGGCGGCGTGGCAACGGCGGGACGCCGTCAGGCCTAGGGCGTCGCGCCGATGCGGTAGATCCGGCGGTTCGTCACGCTGGTCGGCAGCGTCAGCGTGCGGGTCCCCGGATTCCAGGTGTAGTTGGACGCCGGCACCAGCGGCCACGGCCAGCCGTTGATGCCGCCCGCCGTCGTGTCCGACCCGTACACCGCGTACAGCGTGTAGTTCGTCGGCAGCACGATGGTGATGTTGGTCAGCGCGTAGAACATCGATCCGCCATCGCCGGCGTTGCCGATCTGCCAGACATCGCCGCCGCCGCCGGACACCGCCAGGTTGACCCGGTTGCTGAAGTTCCCGCTCCCGGTCTGCGCTTCCGCCGTCAGGACGTACGTGCCGCTCTTCGTCGGCGTCAGCGTGAACGCCGGCGGGACGAACCCGTAGCTGTAGTCGTCCAGCCCGTCCGGATCCTTCAGGGTGATCAACCAGTCGTTCGCCGTCTCGTTCGTCACGGTGATCGACAGGTCCATCTGCACGCCCACCGTGCCCGACAGGTTGCCGGAGATCAGCACCGCCGGCTGCCCGGGCGCCAGGCCCACCACCGAGAAGGTCACCGTCTTCTGCGCCGTCGCGTTCGTCGCGTCCGTCGCCGTCACCGTCGCCGAATAGCTGCCCGTCGGCGCCGTCGCCAGGATCGTGAACACGTTGGCGTTCGTCGCGTAGTGGGCGCCGCCCAGCGTGCTGCTCCAGCTGTAGGCGTAGGGCGGCGTCCCGTTCGCGGCCGTCGCCGTGATCGTGTCGCTCGACCCTTCGTTCACCGTGAATCCGTTGGCCTTGTTCACCGACACCCCGAAGACCGGCTCGCCGAACCACAGCCCGATGTCGTCGACGTTGACGCGCGCGGTGCCCGCCACCGTGACGAACTGGATGTAGGTCGCGTTCGCGGGCACGCTCTCCAGCACGACCTCCGTCAGCGTCGTGCTCTCCGGATCGATGACCGCGCCCACGTCCTCCCAGGCGGCGCCGTCCGGACTGACCTGCACCTTGAACGTCGTGCCGTTGTCCGTCCCGTAGTTCGCGTGCCAGAAGCTGATCTTGCTGATGGGTTCGGCGAACGCCGCCGTCGTCGCCAACAGGCCGTTGGTGCCCCCCTGGGGATAGAACCGGCCCGCGTAGGTGCCGTGCACGCGGTCGTTCGCCAGGCTGCCGCGCAGGACGCGCTGGTGGGCGAAGGAGACGTTGTTCACCAGGGAGGTTCCCGCCGTGTAGGCGGAACCGCTCAGCGTCGTGTTGGTCTCGAAGTCGATCAGCACGTCCGGCGCGTCGTAGACCTCGAACGTCACCGTCACCGTCACCGGCTCCGCCGGCATCGTGAACGCGTTGCCGACCACGGCGACCGCCCCGCCGTTGACCGCGACGCTGGCCGCCCGGTACCCGTCCGCCGGAGTGATGTTGATCGTCACCGCGACGCCTTCCGCCGCTTCCGTCGCCGGCGTGGTCGTCACCGTGCCTTCGCCGGGGTTGTTCGTCACGATGGCGATCGCGTACTTCGTCGGCGGCGCCACCACGGAGAAGTTCAGGCTGTTGGTCACGCTCTTGGCGGGCGCGTCGGAATCCGTCGCCACCACCTCCGCCGAGTAGTCCCCGATCGGCGCCGTCGCCAGGATCGTGAACACGTTGGTGTCCGCCGTGCGGTACCCCTCGCCCAGCGTGCTCGTCCAGCTGTAGCTGTACGGGGCCACGCCGTTCGCCGCCGTCGCGACCACGGAATCGCTCGTCCCTTGCTCCACCGTGAAGCCGCTCGCCTTGTTGAACGTCACGCCGAACACCGCCGCGCCATCCGGATGCACGCCCGGGGTCATCGCCGCCACGCCGGCCGGCCGCGTGATCGTCCACTCCAAGNNCGCCGACTGGTTGCCGCCGCTGTAGAGGAAATACCCGTCGTCGCCGTTGCCCGTGATGTTGCCGTTGTACTGGTTGGGCGTCGGCGCCGTGGGATAGGCCACCGGGAAGCTCGTCGCGCTGTAGGCCACGACGTAGGCCTGGGCGGCGCCCACCGTGCCGGTCAGCGCGATGTTCGCCCACGTGGTCCCGTTGGCTTGCCGGGCCAGATACCATTGCCCCGCGGCCAGATCGATCGGGGCCGCGCCCGCGTTGTAGATCTCCACGTACCGGCCGTTCGCGTCGTCGCTCGGATCGACCACCTCGGAGATGATCAGGTCGCTGCCCACGTGCACCACGAACGTCACCGTCACCGTCACGTCGGCCGCCGGCATCGTGAACGTGCTGCCCGTCACCGTCACCGGATTCATGGCGTCGTCCACCACGGCGATGCTCTGCACCGCGTAGCCGCCCGCCGGCGCGGCGTTCACCGTCACCGTCGCGCCGTTGGTCGCCTGGCCCGCCGGCGCCGTCGTCACCGTGCCTTCGCCGGGGTTGTTCGTGACGATCGCGATGGCGTACTGGGTCGCCGCCGCCACCACGGAGAAGTTCAGGCTGTTGGTCACGCTCTTCGCCGGCGCGTCGGAATCCGTCGCCACCACCTGCGCCGAGTAGTCCCCGATCGGCGCCGTCGCCAGGATCGTGAACACGTTGGTGTCCGCCGAGTAGTGCGCGCCGTCCAGCGTGCTGCTCCAGCTGTAGCTGTACGGGGCCGTGCCGTTCGCCGCCGTCGCGACCACCGCGTCGCTCGACCCTTGCTCCACCGCGAACCCGCTCGTCTTGTTGAACGTCACCCCGAACGTCAGCGGCCCGCGCAGGCTGTCGATGTAGGTCTGGTTGTTGGCGTTGTTGTAGGTGCCGATCGAACCGGTCAGGTCGTCGCCCGCCGCGTCCGTCCCGTTGAAGTCGGCGAGCGCCGACGTGCCGTTGCCCGCCTCGACCGATTCACCCGTCCCCGTGTTGCCCGTGGACGCCTTCAGCTTCGGCGTCGGCGCGCCGTCGTATTGCGCCCCCGCTCCCGCCGTCGCGAAGGTGTGGATCGCCCCCGTGGAACCCGCCTGCCCGCTGCCCGAGGCCTTGATCTGGAGGATCNNGGTTGTAGTCGCTCCCCCCCACCGTCACGTCCGCCGCCGAGTTGTCCTTCCGCAGCACGATGATCGTCCCCGCCGGCACCGACGCCCTCAGGGAGTCGCTCGAAAACGTGTATGCGCCGCCGCCGTCGTTGACGCCGCTGCTCGAATAATCCTTCAGGATCATCCCCTGCATGTTCAGGCCGTCTTGGATGACCACCAGTTCGGCCACGTCGGGCGTCTGGTTGCGGTACTCGTTGATGACGACCGATTGGGCCGCGGCGGTGGACACCATCCCCGCGCCCACGACCATCGCCAAGACGCGCGAAAACACCACGTGGATCTTCTTCATGAAACGTCCTCCTTCAAGAAACCGGACTATTGTTAAAACACCATAACGCGGCCGCCCCCCCGGTTCAAAGCTCTTTTTAGACAAATCCTGTAAACCGTTTCTTCAGCGCCACAGCGGCCGCTCCCGCGGAGCCGTTCGGGCCGGCGCCGGCGCGGCGGCGGGAACGGCCAGGCGCCGGCCCTCCGCCGGCGTGACGTCGCGCACGCGGTAATATCGCTTCGTCGCGTTGGTGGGGAACGAGTTGGTGAAA
>MTKZ01019524.1_pt1 | contig 12801 bp, 10 predicted proteins | sample 1042781 | NCBI WGS metagenome assembly MTKZ01 (sample SAMN06212207, study PRJNA360539) | anaerobic digester metagenome | biome: Wastewater treatment plant; material: sludge; isolation source: anaerobic digester fed with sludge from wastewater treatment plant | place: Denmark: WWTP Viborg ...
AAACTATTGGCGATAAATCCAGAATGGTTGAACTTTTGGAAAAATACTCGTTTGAGGCAATCAGACAAAACCGCATTTTGGATATCATCGGCCAAGTCAACAGAATGGACCAAGAACTTCTTTCTTCTAGCCCTGTGTTGAGTTTAGTTTATTCCTGGCGATTTTTATTATCTTTTGATTTTGACTCAGGTGAAATCTGGTTAGACAAAGCCAGCAAGTTAATGGAAACTCTGGACCCAGATTCCAGATTGAAACCTGTTGAAAATGAAATTTGGGGGCTGATAGCAGCTGGGAAGTCCATTATTGTTGCTGCCCAGGGTGATATGAATAAAGCGCTGGAACTTTCAAGGCAAACACTGCGCTTATTGTCAGAAGAAAATGATTTCGCACATAGCTTTGCTCTTTTAAATCAAGGAATTACGCTTTCGATCAACGGAAAACTGACAAAAGCCATTCGCGTTTTGCGCGAAACGATCAATACTGGTGAGAAATCTGGGAACTGGTTCGCAATGATGATTGCCCGTATCAATCTTGGAGAAATATTGATTGACAACGGGCAACTCGACCAGGCTATGATTTTATTTGAACAGTCCATAAAATTTTCTTCTACTACACCCGGAAAAAATTCTACCCTTGAAAGTTTATTTTTTAAAGAGATTTCCGATATCTATTTAGCAAGAAATCAACTAGATGAAGCACGACAATATTTACAAAAAAGTATTGAAAAGAGTGGCAATTCCTTGCCATCTTTCAACGAATTCGACACCCATATTCGTATGGCCCATCTATTTCATTGCCAGGGGAATTTCCTACAATCAAAAAGTGAGCTGACACTAGCAAGACAGCTTTCAATCACGAGCCAGGCAAGAGTAGACGATATGATTCTCGATTTAAATGAAGTGAAGTGGGCTTTGCAGAGAGGTCAGATTTCATCAGCCCAGAAATTGATGCAAAAACTTGGACTTGATGAAAAAACCAGTCTGAGAGAATTAAGAAGCATTCCCTTTACTATGGCTGATAACGCTCTAATTATTATTGCCCGGAGCTTGCTCACCCAAGGCCGCTTACAAAACGATCCCGAAAAACTAAACCTGGCAATAGAAAAACTCAATGCGCTCATTCCATTGTTAGTTGATGCGGGTATGGTCGAGCATTTGATTGAGGTTTACATCTTGCTTTCACTAGCTTACCATGAACTCAACAAAAACGATGAAATGCTCACAACGGTGAATACTGCCTTGAAAACTGCCGAGCCTGAAGAATTCCGACAATTGTTTCTGGACGAGGGAATCCCCATGTCGCAAATATTGATTCATTATCTGGCTGCTCTAAAACAAAACAAATTCAGAGACAATCTGCCCAGCAAAAACTTCGTGACTGATCTTCTCTTTCGCCTGACCAATAAAGACTTCGATTTGAAAAAAAACGAAAAAGAATCTGAACCGGTGTCGGACGAAGATGTTTTGATCGTCGAGTTGCTGACCGCCCGAGAAAATGAAATTTTACAATTGGTGGGCAAAGGATGTTCCAACCATGAAATTGCATTGGAACTTCATATCTCAGTAAATACAGTAAAGAGGCACCTTAACAATGCCTTTATGAAATTGGGGGTTTCTACCCGCACCCGAGCCATTCGAGTTGCCCGCCAGCAAGGGTTTATCAAATGATGCAAACAAAAACAGTTTCAAATTAACACTAAGATAGCACTTCTGATTCAAGACAGTCTATTCCTATTCCATTAACCTATAAGATAGTTAAATTCGAGCATTTTCATGCCCAGAGGATTTTATGCATGCGTGAAGAAAGCCGAACTAATAGTAAACGCTTATCGGTAATTGTCGGTTTTCCTGTGCCCGCAAAAAAATCTCGTAACCATATAGATGACCCCTTCATGCAGTGAGACAGTCTGGTGGTTCCATTGATAAGTGCATGAAGATCATGGAGGTAAAGTAAACATTATGAGGATCCTTTTCTTGTCGGACATTGCCACAGTTATTCTGGATATTGTCGCTTGGATCATCTTTCACTTAAGTATCGGGTATTCCTGTTCCAAGATCTCAATAGAACGTTTTAATCCGGAAAAATGGTGGTATCAAACAAAACCATGGGAAAAAGGCGGTGAAATCTATCAACAGCTTTTCCGCGTGAAAAACTGGAAGAAACTGATACCTAGTGGCGCTGCCCTCTATCGTAATGCTTATGAAATCAAACACTTAACCAATCTTTCAGTAGAGAACGTCAGGATTTGGCTAAAAGAGAGTTGTCGATCAGAATTTTGTCATTATGCCATGATTATTCCAGGGTTCTTTTTCTTTCTCTGGAACAGCGTTGAAGCAGGCAGGTGGATGTTGGTTTATGCAATCCTGAATAATTTGGTGCCAATAGTTATGCAGCGATACAACCGCCCCCGCGTAAGAAAAGTTTTGGCACAACTAGAAAGAAAGTCAAAACAAAAGAGGGAGAGTGTAATTTCTTATGAACCACAAACGGCGTTTCTTAATTCTTACAAGTGATTCAGGTTTTGGCCACCGCAGTGCTGCAAACTCAATAGCAAAAGCACTTATGTTGCTGCATCCACAGGAAGCCGAGGTTGCTATAGTAAATCCAATATTTGAGCAGCCCACNNCTTATGAAATTAGTGATTCAAGATCCGCCAGCACTATTGTTGAAGGCACATTAAAACTTGCCCTGGGAAAAAAAATCCAGCAGATTATTGAGCAATTTCAACCGGATGCTATTTTAAACACTAACCAAATGTTTAATGCCCCAACCGGAGCGGCGCTCACTGAATTGAAAATAAAACCGCCTTTCTACACGGTTGTCACTGATCTCGCTGATGTCCATTCCATGTGGTTTAACTCCGACCCGGACCTCTTTTTTGTCGCATCGGAGGTAGTCAAATCAAAAGCAATCTCAAGTGGGATCCCGAAAGAGGATATTTTGATAACAGGGATTCCGGTGGATCCGGCATTTAGTTTAATTCAAGAGTCAAAATATAACCTGCGATGTTCTTTAGGACTTGACCCAAGTTTGACCACCTTACTTATTGTTGGGAGTCAGAGAGTGAAAGGGATTTATTCCTATTTGAAGGCACTGGAAAAAGTAGGTTATCCATTTCAAGTGGTTGTAATTACCGGAGGGGACAATGCCTTGTATACAAAACTAGGAAAAAGGAGTTGGTTTTTTCCCATACAGGTAAAAAACTATGTGACGAACATTTCAGACTGGATGATCAGTGCTGACCTTCTCATCACAAAAGCAGGAGGACTTATACTTTCTGAGGGTTTGGCTGCCGGCTTGCCTATTGTCTTAATCAATAATTTACCCGGGCAGGAAGAGGGAAATGTCCGCTATATTCTAGAAAATAATGCCGGAATTCAGGCAAGCACCCCGGCAGAACTTATTCCCATTATGAATTCATGGTTAAGTGATGGCCAGAGCAACCTGAACACGATCAAAAATAATTCACGCAGATTAGGCCATCCTTCTGCTGCACTTTCTGTTTCTGAATCACTCTGGCAAGCAACCTCTTCTTCCGCTGTTTCTGGGCCTTTTACACAACCCGAAATTGTAGGCTATCTTGAATAAAATTGCGGAAAAGAACTTCTTGGGAAAATGGTACGTGATTGTACCAATGGTTATATTCTTAATATTTGCGATCTTTTTTTCTTTTAATTTTAATGTCGCAAAAATGAGTGATTTTTTACAAAAAAACGAAAACACAGGTTATTTTGTCTGTGTGATAGTGTACATCTTGCTTGGAGTTACCTTAATCCCTTCAGAGCCGGTAACGTTGATAATCTTAGCCTGGAAGGGGCCTTTAATTGCAGTATTACTTGCAGTCATCGGAAATACGCTGGCGGCATTTGCCGAATTGCTCATCGGCGGGAGCATCGGTGATATTTCAAATTTCGAACAAAAGAAAGAAAAACTTCCATTTCACCTAGGAAAATTGCCAATTAATTCCCCAATATTCTTATTTTTGGCTCGAATGTTGCCAGGATTCGGCACCAAGTTTGTTAGTCTGGCAAGTGGTGTCTTTCATGTGCCCCTCTTTACATATTTATGGACGACTCTGGCAGCCAACTTCGTTGGGGCTATTTTCGTCGTTTTTGGAGGTTATGGCTTGATTAATCTAATCAAAAAGTAGTGCTTACGTTTAGCTATAACAGTTCGATCCGACAAATAACTTATGAAAGTACTTCCAGCTATTATCTCTTAAAATAAAAGTATTTCAATAAAATTTCAGACCTGATCGCAAGGGAGGGAAGGTTGGCTGCCATTCATGCTTTGAAATCACGTCAACAACCCTACAAGGATTTTCTGGCCTCCATCTATTCCACAAGTAATCGACGGCCATGAATTGAAATCCGCTACAACAGGAACGATTCAGACGTTTTTTTTCTTGGCTATACCAGGGTCTGATGAAATATCATTGGAAGTAAGGAAATCAGCGACCGATTTATTTGCCTGATTTCTAGAAACCCTACCAAGGATCTTAAAAATTGACATGACACCTGTGGGTCAAATAGCAATGGCATCATATGCACTGATCTTGGGCAATCAGAACAGTTTATGCCTGATACGATCTTCAATCGCCTACATATTATACAAAGTAGGTTAACACCAAAATAATACTTTTGCATGAAGAAGTCTCCAAAACTGAATAGTACACTGAAAATCAAGCCAAAAGATAAGCTATCAAGTGGCACGGCTGTTCAATTCAACCAATGGAGGCAACAATAATGAGAAAAGAGTGTCAAGAAACAAAAACAAGTGATGACATGAGTTTGCTTTTAAATAACATCATCCAATATGGGTCAAAAATCGTTCAAAATCGGCCATTACTAAAAATGGCGATGGCAATGGGTGAAAATTATTTAATTAAAGATGGGAAAAATCGCCTAAAGAATGACCCCACCCTTTCAGCCGGCGTGGTTGAAGACCAAACAGCAATGAGTCTCGCCATATTGCATTCAGTAAATCGGGCATTGGCTGATTGCAAATTCTCAGAGGCAACTTATCAAAAAGCAGGGGCCGTCTTGGGTCGTGATCTTTTCGTTGAGAAAAGTAAAAGAAAGGAAAAAGTAGCCGGTTTTATCGAAAAACACGGTATCAGCCAACCTTCATTTTTGTTGATTAGCCCAACCAAAGCCTGCAATTTGCGCTGCATTGGTTGCTATGCAGATTCTGATAGCAATGTTCAATCTTTGGATTGGGATATTGTTGATAAAACCATTACAGACGCGCATGATGAATGGGGCGTGCAATTCACGGTAATTAGCGGTGGTGAACCTCTTGCTTATCGATCTCAAGGAAAGACCATCCTGGATCTTGCAGAAAAACACCCTGACAATTATTTCATGTTCTATACTAACAGCACTTTGATCACGGATGAAGTTGCTCAGCGCATGGCTGCTCTGGGGAACATTGTCCCGATGATCTCGCTGGAAGGTTGGCGAGAGCGCACAGATGCCCGGCGTGGTGAAGGCGTTTTTGACAAAGTCATGTCCGCTATGGATCGCCTATATGAGGCTGGAGTCATTTATGGAGTATCTTTGACAGCCACTCGCGAAAACGCTGAAGAAATTCTTTCGGATGAGTTCATTGACTTTCTATTCCACAAAAAGCACGCTGTCATGGGCTGGATATTCCAGTATATGCCCATAGGTCGTTCTTACACGCTTGATCTCATGCCAACCCCGGAACAGCGGCTGCAAATGTGGAAACAAAGCTGGAAATTGGTCCGCGAAAAAAATATATTCCTGGCAGATTTTTGGAATCATGGCACCGTGGTAGATGGCTGCCTCTCAGCGGGTGGGCATGGCAACGGTGGTTATATGTATATCGATTGGAATGGTAACGTTTCTCCCTGTGTTTTTGTCCCTTACTCACCGGTAAATATTAAGGATGTTTATGCAAAGGGAGGAAATTTGACAGATATATTCAACGAGCCATTTTTTACTGATCTGCGCAAATGGCAGACAGACAAAAAAGTAAAAACAAATGGTAAGAATCTATTAAACCCTTGCCCAATTCGCGATCACAATGCTGATTTACGCCAGTTAATCCGCAAGCATGAGGTAGAGCCTCTAGATCTGAACGCCGCAGAAGCTCTTCAAGATGCGAATTATTCAGAGGGCATGGATGTCTATGATGAAAAATATCAGAAGATCGTAGACACCGTCTGGGAAAAAGTGTATGTACAAAATTCTCCGCTTGAAGCGGAAGACACCGAAAAACTCGCAGAATCGTTTGCCGAAAAGTAGCGAAGAAATACAATACAAAGTATTGTAAATGGCCAGGGAAACCAAATAGAATTAAGGATTGCATGAGGTACTTCAGCGCAAACAAAGCACTGAAATACCTCATTTTTTATAAAATTTAGAAACCTAAGAATAGATGCCCATCATGCAGTCGAAAAATCTCTTTCTTTCCGCTAAAAATAGATGACGGAGCTTATGTATTACACGATACTCCGCAGAATGGTAAAACACGACTAGAAAGCGGCGATATCGCGTTTTTAAAATTTTTTCTACATGGGGTTCCCAACCCTTTTTCGATGAGTTGGAAACAGCTTTCCAGGCAATGAAAAAGATAAGAAATTGTTTTCTTTGCCGGTAACATGGAGAAAATATTTATCGCGATGATGGCGATGGTCCAATTATTTTGTATAATTTTTGAACAGAAATTCGTTTCTGTCAGAGCGGTTACCTGCGAGTTCTACCGGGCTGATCCTAAAGCATTTTTGTTCTAGAGCTCTTATAAGTACTGGATTTAGCTTACAGTTTTTCAAATCATTGGTCATTTTAAATGCCATCGGATTGATGAATCGCTAATTTATAATTTCCGCCAAAGTCCGTATCACTTCATCGAAGTCAATACCATTAGCGTAGTGATTGTCTTTACAATAGCGATCCCAACGTTGTCTCATGATCGGATCTGACTTGATTGTAAGTAGAATTTTGTCTTTATCCTGCAATACGCCTAGCGACATTCTGTTTTCGGAAGTGGCTTTCAAAGCAGCAAAAAAGATTCTCTTATTGATCGTATTTGGTTGGGTTTTCATGATTATGTAAACATCATAAAAATCTCTTGGCCGGGTGTTGAGAACACTCCTCCGCAAAATAGTTTCGATCTTTTCTGCCAGGATTGTTTCGATGTTATAAGCCCAAACTTCAATCTTTTTATTTTCGAAATTCGATTGAAAGGCATATCTGATTGCATCCGGGGTAATAATGTCTCCAGTGGTGATATCGATCTTCAAAGGAGTATTAATCGATTCGTACTTGGCAATAATTGCCACTCGAAAACCACCATATTCGTCATCCTCTCGGATAGGTGCGATGTGATCCAACTCCAGGATGACCTCATCCTCGAGTGGAATGGCACATATTTCCGAAAGGGCTGCTTGGATCGCTTTTTCAGTAAGAGGATATCCTCTCAGCGTAGCATCCATGTCCATGGTTGTTCTACTATCGATCCCAACCAATGAAGCGATCAGCATTCCCCCTTTAAGAATGACCATGTCTTTATAATTTGAGAGCGAAATTCTTTCCAGTAAACGTTCCAGCATAAAATTTTGCAGTACGGCTTGAGCAGGCACATGGTTTTTCGAAGCCAGGTTTTTAATTCTGGCTTTTAACTGCATCGCTTTACTCATAAAAGAACCTCAATATATTCTCTGACGATTTTTTGGATTCTGAATTGCTTAGCATAGTTGTAGAGCTGGTCAATATTCCTGTCCTTGTGGATCACATATTTTTTCAAGGCTTCGTTCACGAATTGGACATCTATTTGGTTTCTATTTCGTAGTACATCGCAGATAGTTCTTTCGAGGTTAAAAGTTTTGATATCACTCCCATGAGGTGATTTCATTGTGATTACCCCTAACAGGTATAAACCACGATTTACAAAATATACTTTTGCCCCACTCGCTTTTAATGGTGTTGCATTATACACAGCCGCGACTGTCACAGAATAAAAGAGGGGGGTCCGATCGGTCAGTCCTAAAAGGTAAAGGGCTGTTTCATGGGAAAAGATCGCTCCTTTGTACCTTGCCTGTATACTGGCCATCTCATCGGTCATATAATTGGCAGCCGAATAAACTCCTCGGGAAATCCGTAGGATTTCGCCATTCTTTACTAGAATAGAAAGATAGGTTCTCGGAATTCCAAATTTCACAAGATCGGAAGTTAATAGGATTCCATTCTGATCCTTCAAAATATCTCGAATTTTTCCAATCGGATTTGTTTTGATTTTTACAACCATGCTTATATTATATGCTAAATCAGCATGGTTGTAAAATAATCTTGCCTGGATGGTTGCAATCACAAAAACCCAAAGGAATAGTTGAAAAAAGAGAGAGTTCTGGTCAATAATGAAGTGCAGTATCGGAGAAAAGAGACACTAAAAAGCCCATAGGCAAATAGATAGGTTTAAAGCTTGAGTGCTTTGCAAGAGGATAATATCAAAGGACGGTATAGATAAATTACACATCGGAGACTGACATTTCCAATAGATCAATACATGCTATCAATGGAAAAAGGAGGATGCACCCTCATTCTTGGCTTGAATTTTTTTAGTAAAATCAATAAAAAAATCAATCAATTTTGATTAACAAATCCGTCTTGCTATTGTTTTTATTGTCTTGGTCACCAGAAAAATACCATAAAAAGGATTCTGCAAAAATATCCAATAATTTAATAAAACGATCTCTATCTTCCACTGAAATTTCATCAGCGATGCGAAACATTTCTTTAAAGCATACCTCATTTACAAAATTGACATAGGTTGTATAAATCTCCCGTCCTTTGTCAGTTGGCTTAACAAAAATATCCTTACGGTTGCCAACGCGGCGAAATTTTTCCAGCATCCCTTTTTCCATTAGGGTTTTTACATTTTTCGAAAATGTGCTTCTGCTTACCCCAAGTCGAACTGCCATTTCAGACATTTTTTCATTTCTATCTTCACTCTCGAGAATATATTCAAATGTTTGAATTTGGGAGGGTGAAAACTCTTCACTGGTGCCAAAGTTGCGCTGTTTTGTATATCCAACTGCGTAAGCATTTCCGTACTTTATCATTTTCTCTACCATCACGCGGTGGTTTTGCATCCAATCAAGTTTCATACTCTTACTCTCTTCCCACATTAATTCTCTTTTATTTTATCTATAGCTACTTTTGTACGCAAGGGCACTATTGGCTTATGCCTTAATAATTCAAAGATATTTATACTAACGATCAATATTGAGATAAAACAACAGAATTGGGATATTGAAATTAATGTTTATTGGATATATAATAATGTTTATAAAAGAAACAATATTGAATTTATGAAATTAATATGGAGACTTATGTTATCCAAACCACCTATAGAAGGTATTTTCACCACATACGATTCTCTAAATCTTTTCCAAAGGAGCTGGATCCCTCTAAATAAACCAAAAGCTCTATTGGTTATTTTGCATGGATTGGGGGAACATAGTGCTCGTTACGATCATTTTGCGCAATTTATGGCTTTGAACGATTACCTTGTAAACTCGTTCGATTACAGAGGACACGGCAAGTCGGAAGGACAGCGATTTTTTGTAAATTCAATCGACGAATATTGTTTAGACGTAGAAAATTTTATTTTGAGCATTAGAAGCCAATATCCTGAGCTGCCGATTTTTATTTTTAGTCACAGCATGGGAGGTTTAATTTCAACTACCCTGGTTAGTCAAGACAGAATCAAAGTCGATGGTTTGATAGCTTCAAGTGCAGTCGTAAAGATAAGCGATGAAATGTCAAGCCTGACAATAAAACTTGCCGGAATTACTGCGGCAATTGCGCCAAAAATGGGAGTGTTAGGTGGTGTGAGTGATCAGGTCTGTAGAGACCCCGAAGTGGTAAGGTCACATCGGGAAGACCCCCTCATTCAGGGAAAATTGCCAGCAAAGACCATGGCTGAAATTCTAAAAGCTGTTAAGTGGCTTGGTGACAAGATGGGAAATATTACAATCCCAATATTAATTATGACTGGTTCTGCAGATACTATGGCTGATTCAAAAGGCAGTAAAGACCTGTATCAGAAATGTAGTTCAAAAGATAAAACCTTAAAGATTTGGGAAGGGCTTTATCATGAGTTACTGAATGAGCCTGAAAAGGATCAGGTGATGGCTGAGGTACTGGCTTGGACCAATTCTCATATCAAATGAGAGGGGCCTGCTAAAACTCTTCTAAGATTTAGTCGATGACGATAAATATAAACTTAGTAAAAAGGAGAAATTTGTAAATGAATCAAGAAACCTTTATTCAATCGTTTGATGGTACACAACTCTATCTCAAAACTAATGTTCCTGCTGCTCCTAAAGCGATAACTATTATCGTCCACGGGTTATGCGAACATCAGGGCAGATATGATTATATTACCCAAAAACTGGCCGACCGAAATTTTGGAGTTTACCGCTTCGATCATCGTGGTCACGGTAAATCGAAAGGCACGCCGATCTTCTACAATGATTTCAATGAAATGATTGATGATGTCAACGTAGTGGTTGAGTTGGCGAAGAGAGAGAATCCAACCTCGCCCGTCTTCTTAATCGGCCATAGCATGGGCGGCTTCGCGGTTACCACATATGGAATGAAATATCCTAACAATGTTCGCGGAATTGTTGCTTCTGGTGCAGTCACCAGATTAAATAAACCATTCCCGGTACCACCTGGTCTGCCGGTGGATACTTATTTTCCCAATGAACTTGGTGATGGCGTCTGTAGCGACCCTGCTGTTGTAGAAGCTTACAAAAAAGATCCCCTAGTTGGTAAACAAATCTCTGCTGGGCTGTTTTATAGTCTTTTCGCAGGGGTGGATTGGAACAAGCAAAATTCCAGCAAGTTTGTTGAACCTGTTCTTTTGCTGCATGGTTGTCACGATGGCCTGGTAAGTGAAAAAGATTCCCGGGATTTGTTCGGAGATGTTTCCTCTGAGGATAAAACGTTAAAGATTTATGCTTTTCTCTTCCATGAAATATTCAACGAACCCTGCAAGAATGAAGTCATTGATGATGTTCTTTCTTGGTTAGAAAATAAGTTAAAATAGATTACTTTTTTAAAAATAATAAGCAATACGGACATCTAAGAAATATCCAGAAAATATTTAGAAGATAGGCTAAGAAGAAAAATAATAACTGGTGGATCGGTATCGCCAGTTATTATTTTTGATTTCCGGAGCGAGCAATGATTATTAAAACAATAGATAAAATGATCAGATAAACAATTAATACCGCCAACGCTAATAAGACCATGCGCATTGGATTACTCTCTTGTCAAGATCGTCATACCGATTGTTCCAGGTCCGGTATGGATCGATAATCCATGTGTAAATTCAGACAACAAAAAAGACATTTGATCAGGATAGAAATATTTATTCTATTTTGTAGGTCTTGCACTTTATCTGGGCAGTTCGAATGAATAATTGCACCTCGTTCAATTGCCTTCCCATCACATGCATTCATTATAAATTCAAGCATTTTATCAATGGCTTTTCATACGGGTCACGGTCGACTCATGACTTCCAGCTTTCCTTCTTGAACCGCAAGTATTGGTTTAATACCTAATATGTCTGCGATGTCAGCCGAATATTTAATCAGTCGACCGCTAAGAGCAATATATTTCAGAGAAGATAAGTCTGCAGAAGTGTGAATTCTTTTCCTCAATTTGGTTAAAATTTTCAATTCTTCACCTCCTGATGCCTTATTCAAAACAGCTTCGGCTCCATTTAGAAGGGTTGCAGCGTGTACCTGAGTCAGCGAGGCTACCGCCAATGGCTGCGAATCAATGATCAAAAATATCTGCTCCGGCTCACGGCCTAACTCCTGGATCGACACCTCCCGGATCAATTCCCAAGGCGTCGGAGGTACGTTATCCTGCAGTTTGCTCAATTCGGTAATGTAGGATGGTGGAAGCAGGTCAGGGCGAGTAGAGAGTATCTGTCCAAATTTGATAAAAGTCGGTCCCAGTTCCTCTAACGCCAAACGGAAGTGCATTGCCAGTTCCTCAGGAGGTGTTGAAGGTTCCTTCCTCGAAGGTAGCCTCAAGAAATTGCGGAAGGAATTCCAGTCTGGTTCCAGTTGGCTAAAGGCAAAGCCAAAGCCATGCCGTAAAAAGATGCCAACAATTTCGCGGTATCTCTGCCAATGACGTACTGAACGTGATTTTACGAACATGATGATTGTTTCTATACTCTCCTGGCTTCTTTTCAATTCGTGGGAAGCACTCTCACTTGAAATACACCCTTACAGATACCATTCAGCGGCCCAGTTGCTCCTGTAAATTGCGGAGAATTCTTTGCATTGGAGATTCTAATTTGCTCCATTGATGGTGCAATTTTCTTATTTGAAAAAAATTTAAACGATTCGACACATTGGCTGGACCGAATGTTCCGAATTCATACCCGAAAGGCGCATTGCGTACCGGTTTTCCCATTAGCGCATAAATCTCACACCAGGCATACTTCAGGCCAAGTCTCACAAGTCCTTCTTTCCCCACTCGCCGCATGGAGACTGGAATCCGGGCGCTGGATAAAATTCCGAACTTTCCATTTTTTTTTGCGCGGCGGGCATAGTCAATGTCCTCACTAAGTGTAAGCGATTCATCGAATCCACCCATTTCTTCGTGGGCGGTACGCTTCGAAAGGATGCAAAAACCGGGAGCATGAGGGGAAAACGGTTGGATAATCTGAAAATACAGGTTTGTACCAACACAGATCATTCCATCCAAAGGGTTTCCATCGAGTGGCGCGATAAAGCATGTCGCCACGTCC
>MTKZ01123807.1_pt1 | contig 12800 bp, 7 predicted proteins | sample 1042781 | NCBI WGS metagenome assembly MTKZ01 (sample SAMN06212207, study PRJNA360539) | anaerobic digester metagenome | biome: Wastewater treatment plant; material: sludge; isolation source: anaerobic digester fed with sludge from wastewater treatment plant | place: Denmark: WWTP Viborg ...
GGGCGGTTCTCCTGCCGGCCAGTGATTGAGATAAGGAGATGCTTGCGGCGAAAATGAACATGTTGATCGAAACGTTGCCGATCATCAGCGTCAGCAGCAACCGGCGCGGATGGCGCATCAGGTCGGCAACCAGTCGGCGCGAGGTTCGTTTGTCTTGCCGAAGCCGTTGCAGTTCGTGCCGGCTCAGGGCGAACAGAGCGGTTTCGGCACCGCTGAAGAATGCGGACGTCAGCAGCAGGATCAGAAGCAGCAGAATCTGAAAGCCCATCGTCTCCACGCCCGCCCGGATATCGCTGGCGGCGGCCCGGGCCTGACGATCAGCCAGAGTGTACCGTGTCATGCGGCGTCCGCAAAACGGGAGGTGAGGCCGACTTGAAGGCAGGCCGAACCTCGATGATGATGAGGCGATGGCCGCCCACCTGCTCCATATTGTCGATGAATCGACGCCTGAGGACTCGCTTGCGCACCTTTCCCTGCTGCTTCATCAGTTGCCGCCCGCGCGTTTCAAACAAACCATTCTGATGCTCGGATGTTCGGCCCCGGTGCTGAGGTTGCCGCCCCACGTCTCCGTCCACCAGACGCCGGGCGTGAAGTCGATGCGCGAGCTTCGGGCAATAAAGGTTTTTCAGGTGTTGCGGCGGCAGCCTTTCGATTTGCTGCTGATGTGGGATCTGCTACAGCACGTGCCCGTTTGCGGCGAGGGAAGCGCTTCGCCATCGTTGGCCATCGTGTCGGACCGTCTCGGAATCGCCAAAGTGTTTCACTGGCATGTGATGAGGCGGGAACACGGTCTGCAATCTCATTTCGTGTGCCTGACCGATTCTATCCGGCAACAACTGGTCCACGTGGGAATCCCGGGCGATAAAGTCCGACTCATTAGAGCCTCCGTTGATCTGGCGGAGATTCGTCAGGCCGACCGGCAGCGTCTGAGGACGGAGCTGGGCTTGCCGGCCGACGCCAGGGTTCTGCTGACCGCTTGCCCGCCAGGCAAGAACGGGGGGCAGTACTTGGCAGTCTGGGTTGCTGGGATTCTGCACCAGATCTGGCCGGACGTTCGAATGATCTTGCCGGGCGGCTTTCGCGAGGACAGACGGGCAAGGCGACTTGGCGAGGAATGCTATTGTCCGCAGATCTTTCGCTTCGCAGGCGAGCAGTACGGTCCGGCGGATCTTCTCGCGGCCAGTGACATGTTCGTTTGGCCCGAGGCGGCGAGTTCCTCTGTGGGCTGGCTGGCGTGGGCCATGGCCGCCGGGGTGCCGATTGTGGCGACCGGGACGCCGAGCACGCGAGAGCTGATTCGTGACGGGCAAACCGGCTTTCTGGCAGACAGTGCCCGGCCTCACGTCCTGGCGACCCGAATCCGCGCCGCCTGGGAGGATCCCAACGCCCGCCGCCGCTGTGTCCAGGAGGCCGCCCATCAGGCCTATGAGCTGTTCCGGCCGCAAAAGTGTCTGGACGCCTACCTCGAAGTACTCCGCCAGCTGCTGGACGATCGGGCCGGCGACGCCCAAGAGCCGACCCTGGGGGGTGGCGGGCATGGCTGAAACCCCGCCGCAACCTGCCTCCGAGCCGGCCGTTTCCGGGCGTATTAGGGCATCTTGCTGGAGAATCTGACCGCGTCCCCGGGCCTGCGGGCCAGGGTGCCAAGGCGTCTTGCCCCACGGCCGGGATCTGATAGAATAGTCCCTGTAAGGGCGTATAGCTCAGTTGGCTAGAGCGTACGGATCACACCCGTAAGGTCGCAGGTTCGAGCCCTGCTACGCCCAGTGGCCGGGTGTTCATCTGGCGTCCTCGGGCATCATGAATCCTGATAACTCAGAGAGTTGCCTAGCCGACTCCTGGTCGAGTCATTTTGCGCTGTCTCAGCGGCGGTCACATCCATGATGCTCACGACCCCCATTCGAAGGCCCTGATGGAGAAGCGGTTGTTCTTGGCCTTCCCTGCCGACTGCGATGATCTCGTGCCGTCTCTCCAGATCGCCGCTCCCAGGTCCGTCCGGACTGCGCGACTGGCCGTCGAAAGCGAGCTTCGTCTGAGTTGCCGTCGGCCAAGGCCGGCCGCTGCCGAGTGCACACCTTTCTGAACGAAGCCGGGGTAAAGGATGAATTCTGAGACCGAATTCATCGTATTGATGTAATGGCTGGCAATGGGGGCAAGTCAGGACATTCCTTTGCATCTCAACGGGTTTGACCGCCTCGCACTGCTGCGTCGGGCATGAAAAGGACGATCTTTAATTCTGTGGCCAGGAGACTGAGACTCACCAGGCTCTTCCAAACGCAAAGGAGCAGACCAGGGAGCAGCACATGAAGACGCCGAAGCATTGCATGGCTTGTTGGACCGTATGGGTCGGGGTATTGGCGGTCGTTGGCCCGGCCCACGCGGAAACGATCTATGTATCCAAGGGCGGCGACGATGCAAAGGACGGCTTGACCTGGGCGACAGCCAAGTACACGGTGCAGGCCGGCCTCAACGCAGCGTCATCGGGCGACCAGGTCTGGGTCGCGGCCGGGACGTACGTCGAGAACATCACGCTCAAGCTCGGCGTGGCTCTCTACGGCGGCCTGGCCGGCACCGAAAACCCGACCGCGTTCGACCTGGCCGACCGGAATTTCCTGGTCCACCCGACCATCCTCGATGGCAACCAGATGGGCAGCGTCGTTGCCTCGCCCTCAACGGCAACCGCAACCACTCGGATTGACGGCTTCACTGTCCGCAACGGCGCGGGGAGACCGTCCGGTTCATATCGCTACGGCGGCGGGATCTACTGCTCCTATTCCTCCCCGACAATTGCCAATAACACGATCACAGGCAACACCCTGTCCTATCCTTCCTATGGCGGCGGGATCTACTGCGACCATTCATCTCCGAAGATCATCAACAACACGATCGGCAACAACGCGGCATCGAGCAGGGGCGGCGGAATCTACTGCTCCTATTCCTCCCCGATGATTGCGAACAACGCGATCAAGGGGAATAGTGCATCGGGTGGTTCCGGCGGAGGAATCTCCTGCTACTATTCCTCCCCGACTATCGTGGCCAACATGATCGCTGGGAACAGCGCATTCACCTATGGGGGCGGGGTCTCCTGCGTCAGCTCCTCTTCACCGGCGGTCGCGGACAACGCGATCACGGGAAACCGCGCCGGGAGCACCGGCGGCGGCATCTACTGCAGTGGCTCCTCTCCGACGATCGCGAACAACACGATCGCGGGCAACTCCGCAAGCGAAGGCGGCGGGGGTGGCACCTACTGCATCAACTGCACGCTCCCCCCGACGATTGTGAATACAATCATCGCGTTCAACTCCTCGGGCGTATACAACAGCGGGGGAAGCCTCACGCTGCGCTACAATTGCGTCTACGGGAATATCACGGGCAACTATCTGGTTATCGCCGACCAGACCGGCATAAACGGAAACATCAGCGCCGACCCGCTGTTCATCCGCAATCCCAGCGACGGTGGCGACGGCTGGGGCGACGACCCGAATACGACAGAGATGAACGAAGGCGCAAACGATGACTACGGCGACCTGCGTCTGCGCGTCGACTTGCCTTGCATCGACGCGGCGGATAACGCGGCGGTGCCGGCCGATGCCGCCGACCTCGATGGCGACCTCAACACGACAGAGCCTTTGCCCATCGATCTGGGCGGCGGCAAACGATTTTTTGATGACCCGGCCACCACGGACACCGGTGCGGGAACGCCTCCGATCGTCGATATCGGAGCCTGGGAGTACTTCCTGGTCCTGATACCTGACTTCGACGGGGACCAGGATGTGGACCAGGCCGACTTCGCCCACATGCAAGAGTGCCTTGTCGGCAGAAGAGTCGTCGAACCGGCGTGCGAGAACGCGAACCTCAACGATGATCGATATGTTGATCAGGATGATGTCGCCATCTTCGAGGCCTGCGCCAGCGGTCCCGGAATACCTGCCGATCCGGCCTGCCTGGAGTGATGGAGCTGCCGTTCGTTGGCCCTGGTCGCTGACCTGTCCGTTTTCTGCTCCCCATATGTGAAAATGGCTCGGTGACAGCCGTTCCACTACCGGTCGGGGCCACGGGGCCGCCTCGTTGCCTGAATGCCTGACGGACGGCGGTTGTTGCTGTATGCTGGTGATATGTCAGGCTCGTCCGACGTGCGGGCGTCGGTAACGGCACAACCGCCATCCTGGGGCGATCATGTTTCGAAGATGGGTCTCGTCACCCACGCTTGGTGCCGCACTCGCGGCAGGGTGCCTGATGACGACCGGCGCCTGTCGTGAGCACGGCCGGCAGGTCGAGCGGATCACGAGCGAGGCGGCCGAGTTTACCATTGCCGTTGCTGGAACGGCGGACCACCGCCGCATGGGGCCGGGATGGAAAGATGACCCCGGCTCGGCCCACAATCCCACCCACCTGCTGGTTATCAGCAACCGCGGCGATCGGTCGGTGATCGACCCTCGCATTGTGGTTGACGGCGGGCACGACTGGTTCGACATCAACCGCATCGTCGAAGAGTTCGTGCGGCCGGGTATGACCGACGAGGAGAAATCCTTTGCCCTCTGGCAGTGGGTCCGCCGCAATCTCAGCGAGGGCCCCACCTATGGCAGCCCGATCTGGGGCGACACGCGCAGCATGACGCGGTTCATGAACGTGTGCGGTACGGGGGCCTGCGGGACGTACCACATCGTCATGCCGGTCATCGGCAGGCACGCGGGCCTGCAAACCTTCAGCGGCTGTTTCGCCGATTGCAGTCACGCGGTGCAAAAGGAGTTCTTCGATGGGCAGGAGCGATTTCTGGACGCCCACATTCCACATGAGGCCGGCCAACCCGGCGGCTGGTTCGCGTTGAAGCTCAACAACGTCGAACTGGCCGGCGTCGACGACATCATGGCGGATCGCTACCTGATCGACCGAGCGGGCGCTGGGCCCGGCCGTGCGGACTATGTCGCCTATTTTGGTCCCGGCTGCCGGTTCCATGAGGAAAAACCGCCGTCTGACCCGCGCAACATGGGAATGGTCCTTCGCCCCGGCGAGAGTATCGTTTGGCGGTGGAAGCTGCTCGCGCCGCCGTGGAAGAAGGGCGACGGAACGGAGAAAGCCGACCGCCATGGCTCCGGTTACGTGGAATTCCGCCCTCGGCTTTCGCAGGAGCAGGTTCGATACTGCGCGGAAGAGGCGGAGAACGTGCAGTTCACTGAGCGCGGAGGCACGGATGCATTAGTTCCACTGGATGCCTTAGAGCCTGCCAGGGTGGTCTATCGCCTGCACTGCCCCTACATGATGACGCGGGTGACGGCAGGGGGGCAATTTGAGACTGGCGACGGCGGCAACTCGCTGATTGAGTATAGCTTCGATGGCCGTGAATACAGACCAGCCTGGCGTTCAACCGGCGGGGGTGTGCAGGAGCCGCAGGTCGAACTACCCGATGACGATCGCTTCCACGAGCCGCGATTCACACACGAGATGTGGTTGCGGATTACTCTTGAGGGCAAGGAAACGTATGCGAGCCATCTGAGGCTGCGCGGTGATTTCCAGGCGTATCGACCGTCGCTGCCCAGCCTTCACGCGGGCGACAACCGCATCCGGTTTTCAGGTCGGGTCGACGTTGCCCCCGGCGGCAGTCCCGCGCCGTCGAACATGGTTGTGGTTGAGTATCGGTGGCGGGATCTGCCCACTTTGCCGGTGCCGAAGCCACCTGCGGCGCCAGTGTACCCGGTGCCTGGCGGGTCGTTCGGCTTCAATGAGACGTTGCGATGGCGGCCGGCGGAAGTGGCGGCGCCGGCCAAGATCTCAGGCTATGAAGTCTACATCTCCGCACGGCCGGACCTGACCTGGCCGGTGATGCCCAACACGCACCGGATTGTCGATGGCCCGCAGCCGGCCATGCAGTTGGTCTCGCCGGACGTCCTCCGTCACGGGGCCAGATATTACTGGCGGGTCCGCGGCCGCAGTTCCGACGGGGTCTGGGGCGATTGGAGCCCGACGTGGTCGTTCGTGGCGGCGGGTCCCGGTGCTCCCCGTGATCTTCAAGTCGCGTACGACCAGACCACGGGAGACACTGTGCTCTCATGGTCAGCGCCGACGGAAGGGTTGCTCGCCGATCATTACGAGATTTACGCCAGCAGCGAGCACGGTTTTTCGCCGTTGCGAGCGGACGAAGAAGCTCGCGCACACGGTACAGCGATCCACCGGCCGACAACGCTGGTGGCGACGACGGCCGCAACAACTTGGGATGCCTCCGGGCGACCAGAGGTCTTCTATCGCATCACGGCCGTGGATGTCCGGGGCAACCGCAGTGTTCCGACGCCCATTGTAAAGGTTCCTTCTCCGGCGTTGCTGCCAATCGATCTGCCCCCGGCCAGGCCCAGTCAGGAATACCGCTTCAAGCTGCCCGCGCGTCTGCGTAGTGGCCGTTTCGCCCTGTCACTGAGCAAAGGCATCATTACCGACGGAGCCGACACGCCAAGATTTACACTGCCCGATATGCCCGGGCTGGCCTGGCTGAGGATCGATCCATCGAGCGGCGAATTGAAGGGTACCCCCACGGTCGCGGGAGACCATGCTTTCACGGTGCATCTCGAAGACAGCCGGGGCGGCCAATGCGACCGGCAATACAGGTTTGCCGTGCAACCTTGACGCGTGGGCTGTCAAACCCGCCCTGATCCGGTATCATATGTTCCGGCCGGGTGCGCGGTTGTCCGGCCACAACTCGTTTCGCTTGTTTGCGTGAGAAAGGAGATGGACATGAGGGCTTTCTGCACGACCTGTGGAATGATGGCAATTGCGTTTGTCGCGACCGGCTTCTGGTGTGCCTGCGCGTTCGCTCAGCAGGTGGAGAAGTTCAACGGCCTGCACATGAGCATGGGCAACCTGTCCCGCCTTTCGGATGCCAAGACCCGTTCGATTTCACCCGAGAGCTTCACCGGTGAAAAAGGCAAGGCCGGCATGGCCACCGAGGGAACCGGCAAGAACGCCGCCCGAGAGCTGGGCCAGGGCTGGAAGATATCGCCTTCAGTGCGCATCAAAGCCAACAGCACTTTCACGCTGGCTGATATTCAAGGCTCGGGCGCGATTCAGCAGATCTGGATGACCCCGACCGGTCACTGGCGGTTCCTGATTCTGCGTATGTACTGGGACGGCGAGACTGAGCCGTCGGTCGAGGTGCCGGTCGGTGATTTCTTCGCCTGCGGATGGAACCAGTACGCCCAGGTCAGTTCGCTGGCCGTCTGCGTCAATCCGGGCAGCGCGTTCAACTGCTACTGGGTCATGCCGTTCCGCAAGTCGGCGAAGCTGACCATCGAGAACATCAGCGACAAGGATGAGACCGTCTACTACCAGGTCAACTACACGCTGACCGAAGTACCCGCCGACGAGGGCTATTTCCATGCCCAGTTCCGCCGCAACAATCCGCTGCCGTACAAGCAGGACCACGTGATTCTCGACGGTGTGAAGGGCAAGGGCCACTTCGTCGGCACCTACATGGCCTGGCAGTCGAACAACGTCGGCTGGTGGGGCGAAGGCGAGATCAAGTTTTTCATGGACGGCGACAAGGAGTTCCCGACGATTTGCGGCACGGGCACGGAAGATTACTTCTGCGGCTCCTACGGATTCCACGCCAGGACTGCCGACGGCACAACCGAGTACCGGGAATACACGACGCCGTACGCGGGCATGCCTCAGGTCATCCGGCCCGACGGCTTGAACGAGTCGCAGCAGCGATTCGGCCTCTACCGCTGGCACATCATGGATCCGGTGCGGTTCGAGAGCGACCTGAAGGTGACCATGCAGGCCCTCGGCTGGCGTTCCGGCGGGCGCTATCTGCCGCTGCAGGATGACATCTCCTCGGTCGGCTTCTGGTATCAGACCGAGCCGCACGCGTCATTCCCCAAGCTGCCGGACAAGGATGGGTTGGAGGTCAATTAGAGGCTATTAGCTGTTAGCTATCAGCCTTGAGCTCCCGGTTCAAGAACGACCCATGGGTCGAGGAGGTCTTCACGTGGACAACCAAGAACGAATCGGACGACGCAATCTTCTGAAGTGTTCGGCGGCGGGGCTGGCCGCGGCGTCGGCTCTGTCGGCGGCCATCTCAGGCTGCGGCGGGAAGTCGGAGAAACCGGCAGCGGCGCCGAGGCAGAAGGGGGGCAAGCCTCCCAGCGAGCGAGTCGTGGTCGGCGTCATCGGCACTGGCAGTCTGGGACTGGGGCATCACATCAAGGGCTGCCTGCTGCCGAACGAGAGTTTTGAGGTCGCGGCGGTCTGCGATGTTGACCGCAATCGGCGCGACGACGCGGCCAGGACGGTCATGGACAAAGCCGGCAAGCGGATCGCCGCCTATGAGGACTTCCGGCACCTCATCGATCGCAAGGACATCGACGCGGTGCTGATCGCTACGCCCGACCACTGGCACACTATCCCCGCGATCATGGCCGCCGAGGCCGGCAAGGATATCTATTGCGAAAAGCCCCTGACGCTGACGGTCAACGAAGGCAAGGCCCTGGTCGCGGCGGTGCGGCGATACGGCGTGGTCTTCCAGACCGGCAGTCAGCAGCGTTCCGACAACGCCTTCCGCAAGGCCTGCGAACTGGTTCGCAGCGGGGCGATCGGCACGCTCAAGAGAATCGATACCGTTCTGCATGCCGTTCCTAAGGGCCAGTGGCAGCCGGTGACGACGCCCCCCCCCAGCCTGAACTGGAACTTCTGGCTCGGCCAAGCCCCGTATGTTGACTATTCGCCGAACCGCGTCCACTACCAGTTTCGCTGGTTCTACGACTACAGCGGCGGCGTGATGACCGACTGGGGTGCTCACCACAATGATATTGCCCAGTGGGCCAACGGCACCGACGGCAGCGGGCCGGTCTGGGTCGACGGGACTCGTGCAACCTTTGCCGAGAGCGGAATGCATACCGTCCCCATGACCTTCGACGTTCACTACAAGTACGACAACGGCGTCGAGCTCTGGTGCCACACCAACGACCAGACCTACGAGGACGGAACAAAGTTCGGCAACGGCGTGAAGTTCACCGGCTCGAACGGCTGGATCTTCGTTGCTCGGGGCAATCGTCTGGAGGCCTCGGACCCGGATATCATTGACAGCGAGCCGAAGGTCAAGCTTTACAAGAGCAAGAACCACCATGAGAACTGGCTCGACTGCATCAAGAGCCGCGAGCGGTGCATCTGCGACGTGGAAATCGGGCATCGTTCGGTGTCGATCTGCCACATGGGCAATATCTCGATGCGGCTCGGCCGGGCGATCAAGTGGGACCCGGCAAGCGAACAGTTTGTGGGCGACGAGGCCGCGAATCAGATGCTCAGCCGGCCGATGCGGGCACCGTGGCACCTGTGATGCCGACCGAGGGTTCAGGATTGAAGATCGGAAATCGTTGGAACAACTTATGACCGCGTAAGCGGAGGAACGACAAGATGGCATCGATTGCAGAGGTGATCGGACAGCTCGGCGGCGAGCAGGAAGCCGCCTACACAGCATATCGGCAGGTGGAACTGATGGTCGTGAAGGCCAACGCTCCGGGCAAGGAGGCCGAGCGGGCCCAAGTTGCGGCCGAACTGGCCGGGCAACTGTGGGCCCTGACCGACGCGAAGAAGGACGACCAGGGCAAGGATGTGCCGCGAAGGCCCATCCATCCCGTGGCAACGCGGATCAAGATCCTGCGTTTGCTCCAGGGTGTGGCCGGCGACCAGGAAGTGCCGGCGATTGCCAAGGCGCTTGATGATCTCGAACTGCGAGAGGATGCCCGCTGCACCCTGGACCGCATTTCATCCCACGAGGCCGATCAGGCCCTCGTCAATGCGCTGGAGACGGCCGTTGGCTCGGAGTTCCGAGTTGGGATCGTCGTTTCACTGGCTGCTCGTCCGAACGCCTTTGTGATGGCTGCCCTGCAGAAGGCGACGGCGGACTGCGATCGAGAGGTTGCCCTGACGGCCGTTGAGGCACTGGCCAATTTCCCCGAACCGGCCAACGACGAGTTCATCGCCAAGGCCGCCCAGTGCCCATGCCCCGTTGCTCGTCGCCGGGCATCCAGGGCTCGCGTGCGATTCGCCGAGAATCTGGCCCGGTCGGGCGCCGAGCCTGCTGCCAGGAAGGTGTACCAGTCGATCGCGGCCGGCGATGCCGAGGCCCCGCAGAAGAAGGCCGCCGAGATGGCCCTGAAAGCCCTGTAAAGGGGGTAGCGTCGCGGTTTGCCCTGTCAGCGTATCCGGAGCGTTTTATTGCCTCACCGCATCGATGACTCGTGTTCGTGCGGCTTCGGGATGCGGGGTCTCATCTCGAGCGTCGGTGCTGGAGTGTGGTGACGGCTTGACGCACTGCGGGAGGTGAATTCAGATGGCGTACACGATTGAAGTCATCGTTCAGGACAACAACAAGTGCGGTGAAGCACCCACCTGGGATGTGTCCAATCGCCGCGTGCTGTGGACCGACAATGAGACGGACAAGACGTACCAGTACGCGGTGGACAGCGACGAGCACGGTATCCTGACCCAGGGCGTGGTGGTCTCAGGAATGGCGTTGAACCGCTCGGGTGGACTGGTCTTGGGCGGGCCGACCGGCCTGCATCTCTGGCGGGACGGTCAGTGGCGCAGCATCGCGGCGACGTACAGGGGCGAGCAACTCAAAATCAACGACATGATCGCCGACCCTCACGGCCGTATCTATGCCGGCACCATGTACTGGGGAGCCGGCGGCATGGAGAAAACAGGTTGTCTGTATCTGATCGCGCCGGACGGATCGATCCGCGTCGTCGATGAGGGCATCGAGCTGGCCAACGGTCTGGGTTTCAGTCCCGACAACAGGACGCTCTACTTCACCGACTCCACGGCACGGAAGATCTATGCCTATGATGTTCATTTCTCGACGGGCGAGCTGTCCGGCCGCCGCGTCGTGGTTCAGGTGCCCATTGATGAGGGCATTCCAGACGGTTTGACCGTCGACGCCGAGGGCTTCATCTGGAGCGCCCAGTGGTATGGTTCCCAGATCGTTCGATATGACCCGCAGGGTAAGGTGGAGCGGCGTATTGCCATGCCGGTCCGGCAGGTGTCGAGCGTCATCTTCGGCGGTGACAACCTGACCGATCTGTACGTCACCACCGCCGGCCAGTCCTGGGTCGGCCCCTATGCCCCTCCGAATTACGACTTCAACGCCTCCAACATTGGCGGGTCGCTCTACCGGATCCGCGTCGATATTCAAGGTCGGCCAGAGCATCTGGCCGATTTCGCGTGATGAAGGGGAATTGAACAGGAAGCAACAGAAAGAACAGAGCCGGGTGCCATGGTCACGGCTTGCACGGCCATCGTGCCTGCACCTCATCGCTCGATGGTCACCGCCGCGAGCACCGGTGCAGCCGGTGTGTCGTAGTCGCGGAAGACGATCCTCTTGAGTTCGGCCTGCCGGAGCTTCACACCCAGGACATTGAGATGCCACGGTTTGCCGCGCAGACCGCAGATGACCCCGGGCGCGTTTGGCGATGCTGTCCAGTCTTCGCAAGTGTAGCCCGTGATCAGGGGGACAATCTGTTTCTGTCCGTCGGCGTACTCGATCTCGTATGCGCCCACGGCACCCCACTCTCCCGTACCGCTGTCATGGGAGCCCCAGCCGGTCACGTTGCCGAGGAAAAACGCTCGTTTGGCCAGACCGCTGACTGGGATCTCAACTTGTGTGGGCCACTTGCGGTTGGTCGGGGCCTTGTCTGAAGCCAGAACGATGAACCCTCGGCCGTCGTTCGCAGACGGATCGATGATCCGGAAGGGAATCCCGCAGACGGTTTGATCGCCGACCGGCAGGCCGGTGAAGAGATACTCGCCGGGATTGGGCACCCCGAACGGTGCCGTGAGAGGATCGGTGTTGGCCCACTTCGACAGGTCGAGCAAAACGCAACGATCCACCGGTACCGGCGGGTGGGCAGGCAAATCGACGAGATCGCGGAGCAATCGAGGAAGTGGGGGAGCGGTCCTGGCGTATGTATCCACCACGCCGGCGAAGTCCCACTGTCTGCGCTGATCGGGACGAATCTCGACGATCACACCGGGGATCGGTGCGTCCAGCGGCCGCGAGGACGGCAGATGCAGCACCATGCGTCCGGGCTTCTGTCGATCTGCGCCCTTGAACTGCACGAGAACGCCCTTGGCTGTGCCGCTCACCAGCATATCGACCGGCCCGAAGTAAGTCGGTGCGTGTTCGATGCGGATTTCCTTGCCATCCGCCAGCCAGCCGTCAGGCGCGCCGGCCAGCAGATGAAGCTCATCTTCCTGCTCGTGGATCAGCATGTGGCGAAGCATCAGGGCATAGTTGGCCGCGCCCGTGGTGTGGGGGATGGTATCACTCCAGGCGAATCGGCGCTTGTAGAAAATGCCCTCGGGAAAGGCTTGCGTCGCCGACGAGTGAAGCAGGTACCAGTAGTAGTCCTCGACGACCTGATCATGTTCGCCGCAGATCAGGGCGGCCATCGTTGTGTAAGCGGACATGTATGGGTGGATCGCATCGGCCACGCCGGTCCAGCGGATCGTGCCTTCGAGGAATCCGCCGCCGTGGCGCTCGCGAACCTCCTTCTGCATGGCGGCCATGCGAGGGTCGTTGACATCAAATAGGGCAGTCGGCCACAGTGTTTCCGTATTGCCCCAGTGCGTGCCGACTTTCTCCCAGCTTGGTGGGAAGTAATCGAGTCCTGTTCTTTTCCACGCCGTTTCGATGGCGGCCCGATACGCCTTGATCTCCGCAAGCAGGGCGGCCCGGTCGGCGGTCTTGCCGAGGATCGCCGCGGCGTCGGCCGTGCACAGCATCCCCCGCAGGTTCCAGAAGTCGTAGCCGACGA
>MTKZ01007493.1_pt1 | contig 12798 bp, 8 predicted proteins | sample 1042781 | NCBI WGS metagenome assembly MTKZ01 (sample SAMN06212207, study PRJNA360539) | anaerobic digester metagenome | biome: Wastewater treatment plant; material: sludge; isolation source: anaerobic digester fed with sludge from wastewater treatment plant | place: Denmark: WWTP Viborg ...
CAGGGTGAACGGAATGCTGCTCCCGCTGCCGGGCACCCTGCGGACGGTGGTCAGCAGCGGAGGGGTGATCCCGGACACCGGGCAGTTCCCTGTGTATCTTGCGGGCACCCGGCTGAGCATTGGTGAATTGGACGAGGAGTTCGTGTGGGAGGCGCGGGAGGGCGAGGCATTCCGGCTGGGCACGAGCCTGTGGCGGATCGAGAGCATCGAGGCCGACCGAATCTTCGTTCACCCGACAGCCGGGGTTCCGGCCAAAGCGCCGTTCTGGCGGGGGGAGATGGTGTGGCGCAGCCCCGGCCTCGGCAGGGACATCGGGGAGTTTCTGGAGGGCGCGGNNTACCCGGAACCTGGCCGGAATGGTGGATCGGCAGATGTCGCACGGTGCGCTGCCGACGCGCAGGCGCATGGTGGTGGAGCGGTTCAGCGACGCGCTCGGCGAGGGGCGTCTGGCGGTCATCACCCCGTTCGGGGGACGGGTGCACCAGGCGCTGCGCATTGCGATTGTCGAGATGCTGCGGGAGGTGACGGGCGCGGCGCCCGAGTCAACTGCGTCTGACGACGGCGTGCTTGTGCGGCTTCCCGAAGACATCCCGGACACAGCGGGTCTGCTGCGGAGGTTGACCCCTGAGCGGTTCCGCGAGGTCCTGGACCGGGGTCTGCTTCAGAGCCCGCTCTTCGGGCTGCGGTTCCGGCAGAACGCCGCCCGCGCGCTCTTGCTGCCGGGAGCGCGTCCGGGCAAGCGCAACCCGCTCTGGCTGCAGAGGCTGAAAGCCAAAGACCTTCTGCAGGTGGCGCGGGCGACGCCGGGATTTCCGATTGTCGCCGAGACCGCGCGCGAATGCCGTCAGGACTATCTGGACTGCGACACGACGGCGGCGATTCTGGCCGAAGTGCAGGCCGGCACGATGGAGGTGGCCGAGAGTTCGTCGCCGGCGCCCTCGCCCTTCGCGGCGGCGCTGGAGTTCAGCTTCGTCGGCGAGTTCATGTATGTGTGGGATCGCCCCACCGGAGAGGCGGCCCGCGACGCCGCCCGGGCGGACAGCGATCTGGGCGCGCTGCTCGAAGCGGGGGAACGTGGGATTGACGCCGAAGCGGTCGCGCGGCTTCGCGACGAGGCACGGCACACAGCCGAGCACACCCGGGCGCGGACCCCCGCCGAGCTGGCGGAGGTGATGCGGCGGCTGGGAGATGTCACAACGGCCGAGGCGGCGGCCGCCAGCGCGGACCGCGCGACCTCCATGCTGGACGACCTCGCAGCGAGGGGCGTCGCTGCGCGCGTCGCGCTGGGCGGAGAAGAGCGCTGGGTTCTGGCGGAGGAGGCGAGCCAGTGGACGAGCGCCGCCGCGAACCCGGACGCGCACGAGGACTTCTGGCGCGAGCGCGCCGGTGATTTCATCGCCTGCAACCCCGGATCGTCTCCCGAATCGTTTGCGCTTCGGTACGGCCTGGAAACGGGCATGGCGGAACGGGCGTACGGGGAGATGGAGGCGCGCGGCGAGGCTGTGCGCGCGGCGGGCGGATGGATTTCGTCCGGCATGCTGGAAGCCGCGCGGCGGATTACGCTGGCGATACGCAGGCGGGAATCGAGCCCGGTCAGCACGGCGGCTTTCCAGAGCTTCGTTTTCGACTGGCAGAACCGCAGCCCGGGCAGGCGGCTCGAAGGCCCGGACGCGCTGTGCGGGGTGGTCGAGAAGCTGGCTGGTTTCGCGGCCCCGTCTGCGGTATGGGAAGCAGAGGTGTTCGCGCGCAGGATCAACGCCTATGTTCCGTCCATGCTGGACAGCGCGCTTGCGAGCGGGCAGATCGTGTGGCGCGGCATTCCGGGCACAGGGCGTCCGGGACATGTGGCGTTTCTTCCCCGCGCGCTGTCGGGCGCTCTGCCCGGCGCGGGCTGTGACGATGACGTTCTTTCGCCGCTGGAAGCGGAGATTCTGACGCTGCTGCATGAGAGGGGCGCGAGCTTTCTCGTTGATCTCGGCGTTGCGAGCGGCAGGGATACGCGGCTGTTGGAGGAAGCTCTGCTCGGACTCGTGTGGAGGGGACAGGTGACACAGGACAGCTTCGGCGCTTTGCGCGCGGCAAAGGGCGCCAGGACGGCGGCCGTGAGAGACGCGGCGGCTCGGACGCATGGAAGTCCCCGGCAGCGCTACCAGCAGCTCAAGCGCCTGCGTCCGCCGCTGTCACCGGGAGCGCTCAGCCGCTGGTCCGCGCTTCCCACGGCCGGCCCGGAGCCTCCCGACGAGGAGGCCACCGAGCTGATGGCGCGGATTCTGCTGGACCGCTACGGAGTGGTGACCCGTGACATCGCGCGCAGAGACAGCTTCGACATCGGGTGGGGTTCGCTGTATCGCGTTCTGGAGCGGATGGAGATGGCGGGCGAGATTCTGCGAGGCTGGTTCGTGCGGGCTTCGGGCGGAGCGCAGTTCGCGCTGCACGAGGCGGCGGACGCTCTGCGGCGGTTCGAGAAGCAGGGGGGCGATGGGCCACCGCTGTCCGTGAACTCGTGCGACCCGGCCATTGTGACCGAGGGGCCGTGGACGAGGCGTCCCACGAACACCATCGTGTTCGTGCGGGGGCAGGCGGCGCTGCTGCTGGAAGGCGGGGCGAAGCGTCTGACGCCGCTGGCGGGAGAGAGCGAGGCCATCGCGGGCATGGACGCGCTGCCGGACGTGCTCGATAGCCCCTGGCCGATGCGGCCGCTCAGGAGGATAGAGGTTCAGTTCTGGGGCGAGCGCGAGATAACGGGAACCGCGGTGGAGGCGGAGCTGCGGTCGAGGGGGTTCAGGCGAACGCCGAAAGGGCTTGTGCTCTCGTGAAATACGAATGCCCCGGGGCGCCCCGGCCAGGGCTGCCTGACGCGCGAATCAGCCCCAAATGACACAGCGGACGTCCAGAGGACGTCCGCCGGCCATTCTCCTATCCCTGCATAACGGACTACAAGGATACAGCAGCCGGGCGCCGTTGTCACCTGTAAAGACTACCAGTTTCAGGAAAAAACTTGCACATTCATATTCAACGCGTCCGGCAGGTCGCGAGCCCGCGCTTCTCGAGATACTGCTGGTGGTAGTCCTCCGCCTGCCAGAACTCCCCGGCTGGCTCGATGGCCGTGACGATGGGCCCGCGGTATTTGCCTGACCCGGCGAGCTGCTTCTTCGAGTCCTCGGCGGCCTGACGCTGCTCCGGCGTGTGATAGAAGATAACCGACCGGTACTGATCGCCGATGTCGGGACCCTGCCTGTTGAGAGTGGTGGGGTCGTGCTCGTCCCAGAACACCTCCAGAAGCCGGGCGTATGTGACTGCGGATGGATCGTAGGTGATCTCCACGGCCTCGGCGTGGCCGGTGTCACCGGCGCAGACGTCGTGATAGGAGGGGTTGCGGGTGCGGCCGCCGATGAACCCGACACGCGTTGAGGTGACGCCCTCCACGCGCCGGAACGCCGCTTCAACTCCCCAGAAACACCCTGCTCCGAATGTCGCCTTCTCCAATCTTGTTCCTTTCGCAACACGCTGACCGTACGGGGTAGCGGGAGAAACCCTCACCTGCGCGTCCGCCGTTCGCGCGGCGATTCGGGCAGTGAATGCAGCCGCGCAGGCAGCCAGAACAGCCAGCACGGCAAGAGACGCAATGGGCGCTCTCATGAGTAATGCCTCCTGTTGTCAGTAAACGCGCGCGGAATCGGAGGCGTTCCCGCAGGGTAGAGCAAAATAAAGGGAGCCGGAGGGTTCCGGCTCCCCTGTGGGAAGCAGATGGAGCAGGCTCACCGCGCGAGCGCGGGGCGCCTGACGCATCGGTTCTAGTACATTCCGCCCATGCCGCCCATTCCGGGCGCTCCGCCGGGCATCGGCGCTTCCTTCTTCTCGGGCTTCTCGGCGACGAGAGCCTCGGTGGTGAGCACCATCCCCGCGATGGACGCGGCGTTCTGCAGGGCAGAGCGGGTCACCTTGGCCGGGTCAACGATTCCGGCCGCGACCATGTCCTCGTACTTGCCCGTGGCGGCGTTCAGCCCGACGCCGGGCTTCTCGCTCTTCAGGCGCTCGACGACGACAGAGCCCTCGAGACCGGCGTTGGAGGCGATCACCTTGGCGGGCTCGTCGAGCGCGCGCTTGATGATCTGGCTTCCGACCGCCTCGTCGCCCTGGAGCTTCAGCTTGTCAATGACGGCCGCGCACTGGATGAGCGTCACGCCGCCGCCGGCGACGATTCCCTCTTCAACAGCCGCGCGGGTGGCCGAAAGAGCGTCCTCGATGCGATGCTTCTTCTCTTTGAGTTCGGTCTCGGTTGCCGCGCCGACCTGCACAACCGCGACGCCGCCGGAGAGCTTCGCCAGCCGCTCCTGCAGCTTCTCGCGATCGTAGTCGGAGTCGGTCTCCTCGATCTGCCGCTTGATCTGCGCGACACGGCCCTGGATGGCCGACGCCTGCCCGGCGCCCTCGATGATCGTGGTGTCTTCCTTGGTGGCGATGATCTTCTTCGCCTGTCCGAGGTCGGGGATGTCCACGTTCTCGAGCTTGACGCCGAGATCCTCGGTGATGAACCGGCCGCCGGTGAGGACGGCGATGTCGTTCAACATCTCTTTGCGGCGGTCACCGAACCCGGGCGCCTTGACGGCGGCGACGTTCAGGGTTCCGCGCAGCTTGTTGACAACGAGAGTCGCCAGAGCCTCACCCTCGACCTCTTCGGAAATGATGAGGAGCGGGCGTCCGGCGCGGACGACCTTCTCGAGCAGCGGGAGCAGGTCCTGGACGGCGGAGATCTTCTTCTCGAAGATGAGGATGTAGGGCTCCTCGAACACGACCTCCATGCGCTCGGCATCGGTGACCATGTACGGAGAGATGTAGCCCTTGTCGAACTGCATTCCCTCGACCAGCTCCAGCGTGGTCTGGGTGCCCTTCGACTCCTCGACGGTGATGACGCCGTCCTTGCCGACCTTGTCCATCGCCTGGGCGATGAGCTTGCCGATGGTCTCGTCGTTGTTCGCGGAAATGGACGCGACCTGGGTGATGGCCGAGTTGTCCTTAACGGGCGTCGCGCTCTTCTGAATGGCGGCGACGACGGCCTCGACGGCCTTGTCAATGCCGCGCTTCAGCGCCTGCGGGTTCGCGCCGGCGGCCACATTCTTGAGGCCTTCGCGCACGACAGCCTGGGCCAGGACGGTGGCGGTGGTGGTGCCGTCGCCGGCGACATCGTTGGTCTTGGAAGCGACCTCACGGGCGAGCTGGGCGCCCATGTTCTCGAAAGCGTCCTCGACCTCGATCTCCTTGGCGATGGTGACGCCGTCGTTGATGACGGTCGGGGAGCCGAACTTCTTCTCGAGCACCACATTGCGGCCGCGCGGGCCAAGAGTCACCTTAACCGCGTCGGCCAGCGTGTTGACGCCGCGCTCGAGGGCGCGACGCGCCTCTTCGTCGAATCTGAGATCTTTTGCAGCCAAGGTTACTTGCCTTTCTTTCCGTCAACGATGGCAAGAATGTCGTCCTGCCTGAGGATGACGTATTCCTCGCCATCCAGCTTGATTTCCGTGCCGCCATACTTGGAGTAGATGACGGAGTCGCCGACCTTGACCTCGATCGGCACGGTCTTTCCGGAGTCGAGCAGTTTGCCCGGCCCCACGGCGACCACCTTCCCCTCCTGCGGCTTCTCTTTTGCCGTGTCGGGAAGGATGATGCCGCCCTTGCTGACGTCCTCAGCCGACTTCGCCTGAACGACGATCCGGTCGCTGAGCGGTTTGATCATAGCGGACCTCCTCTGGTGTTAATGCATCCGGCTGCCAGGCCCCTTCGGGCCGGGCGATTAGCAGTCAGAATGCTTGAGTGCTAAAAACCAGAGAAGTTATATCCGCAAAACCGTGTCAACGGCAAGGGGGGTGTGACCTGGAGCGCGGCCGGCCGCGGGTGACGCGCGGACGGGGAAACCTGTATAATCGGTTCAGTCACCGTTCGTTCGCGCGGGAGGGAAACTATCGGCGGATGAGGCGGTGTCTTGTTTTTGCGGGAAGAGGCAGTGGGGCTGGCGGAGCGCCGACAGGGCCGGGGAGGCCCCGGAGCGCTCCGGCTAGACCGACCGCGCGACCTTGCCGGCCTTGATGCACTTCGTGCAGACGCGGATGCGCTTCGGCGTTCCGCCCACGACCGTGCGAACGGTCTGCAAGTTCGGCTTCCACTGGTGCTTTGTGCGCGGGGCGCGCAGTGCCCATGACCCGGAGTGCTGATGCCGGATGTTCTGGCCAAACTGTGAGCCCTTACCGCAAATTGCGCAGGAAACTGCCATGTGGCTACCTTTCATTGCGGGCCTTTTGCGGCCTCGGACGGCCATCCCCGCAGGCAAAATAATACGCGAGTCCTCGATCGAGGGCGCGCGAGAGGATATTCTAGCACAAGGCGCGGCAGAACTGCCAGACCTTTTTTGACATGCCAGCAGAGCAGTTTTGACACCGGGCACTCAGAGCCCGGCGGACGGCAACATGACAAGCCCCGGAGACAACCGAATACTGGAGCTGATCCGCACGACGCGGCCGCTGTTCGCAACCGACCCGGTATCGGCGGCGATCGCGCTGCTGCGGGCGTCGGGCGGCAGCGCCGCGCCGGTCATATCGGGAATGCAGGTGGCGGGGATCGTTCACGAGCGCGATCTGCTGCAGATTGTCAACGCGTGTTCGGATGACGGCGAGAGCAGCGGCGCGGGGCGCGTGCCCGATATCAGCGGCGCCGTGCGGCCCGTCCCGGCGTTCATCGGCCCGGAAGCGACGATTGCCGAGGCCGCCCGGCTGTTCGAGGAGACAGGGGCAGACGTGCTGCCCGTTTCGGACTCGCGGGGCACGTACGGCGGCTATCTGGTGCGCTCGGATGTTATTGCGGCTCTGACGAACGCTCTCAGGCCCGCCGCGGTGGGAGGACTCGCCACCCCGCTCGGCGTGCATCTGACCTGCGGCTCGCAGCGGGGCGGAGTGAGCGACGCGGCGCTCGTGCTGCTCGGGGTCATGTTCGGGCTGCTGCAGATCGCCGGGGTTCTGCTGTTCGTCGGCGCAAGCTGGCTTATTCAGCGCTGGCTGGGACAGCCGCTCTACGCGGCGCTCCTTTCGACTCCTTCGCCCGCGATGACGCCGCTCGACCTGGTCAACTACGCTTCGATGGCGCTGCCGATTCTGGTGCTTCTGCTCGGAATCAGGTATTCGCGGGTGGCGGGCTATCACGCCGCAGAGCATCAGACCGTGAACGCAATCGAGCGCGGGGAGCCGCTGGATATGGCGACGGTGCGGCGGATGCCCCGCGTTCATCCTCGCTGCGGGACGAATCTTGCAGCGGCGGCAAGCGTATTCGTGGTGCTGACGACGGCCTTTCCAAGCCCGGTGGCGGTATTCCTTGCTATAATAGTCGTTCTTCTCGCGTGGCGGTCTATCGGCGCGTGGCTGCAGACGCATGTTACGACGCGGCGCCCCAGCGACAGGCAGATCGAAAGCGGGATCAGGGCGGGGCAAGAACTGCTGGCACGCTACCGCGAAGAGGTGCTCGGGGCCCGTCCGGCCGGGCGGAGGTTCTGGAATCTCGGCTTCGTGCAGATCGGCATGGGCCTTGCGCTGACGATGCTGGTGACGCAGGCGCTGATCTGGGCGCTCGGCGTCAGCATACCGCTTCTTTGAGAGCGTGAGGAAAGCGACGGGGGGAAGAGAGGCTATCGGCTTGAAGGGAATCGTTCGAGTTGGCTAAAGAGCGAGTTGTGCAGGCAATCCAGCAGGCGCTGGAAGCCGCCCGAGACAGGGGCGAGCTGAGTTTTTCGGGGACTCCCGAGGTTGAGATCGAAGTCCCACGCAACCGGGAGCATGGCGATTTTTCGTCGAATGTGGCGATGGCGCTGGCGCGCGAGGCGAACCTGCCTCCGCGCAAGATCGCCGAGTGCATTGTCGCCAGCATAGGAGTGGGTGACGGGCTCATAGACCGGATGGAGGTCGCGGGGCCCGGCTTCATCAACTTCTACCTCAAGCCGGGGTGGCTGCACGATGTGATCCTCAAGATTGCCGGGGAAGGCGACCGCTACGGCCGGAGCGACGCGGGCGCGGGCACGAAGGTGCTTCTGGAGTTCGTCAGCGCCAACCCGAACGGCCCGATCACCGTGGCGAGCGGCCGCGGCGGGGCAATCGGCGACACTCTGGCGCGGCTGTACGAGTTGACGGGCGCGCAGGTGGCGCGCGAGTATTACATTAACGACGCGGCGAACTCCACGCAGATGATCAACTTCGGCAAGTCGCTCGTCGTGCGCTATCTTCAGGAGCTCGGCCAGTCCATCGAGATGCCGGAGGACGGCTATCAGGGCACGTACGTCAATCAGATCGCGAAGGACATCATCGCACAGCACGGTGATACGTACGTTTCGATGGACGCCGAGGAGCGGCTGACCCTCTTCACCCGGATGGCCGAGGACGCGATGATCGCGCAGCAAAAGGCCGACCTCGAGGAGTTCGGGATCGTGTTCGACTGCTGGTTCAGCGAGCGCTCGCTGCACGATTCGGGCAAGGTGCGCGAGGCGGTCGCGAAGCTGGACGAGCGCGGCTTCACGTACGAGAAGGACGGCGCGGTGTGGCTGCGCAGCACGAACTTCGGGGACGACAAGGACAGGGCGCTGGTGCGTTCGAACGGCAGCCCGACCTACATTGCGGCTGATGCGGCGTATCACGCGGACAAGTTCGAGCGCGGGTTCAACAAGCTGATCAATGTGTGGGGCCCGGATCATCACGGCTACATCGCCCGGACGAAGGCGGCTGTCGCGGCGCTCGGGTACAGGGCCGGGGACGTGGACATTCTCATCTACCAGGCTGTTCGGCTGATGTCGAGCGGCGAGGTCGTGATGATGTCGAAGCGCGCGGGCGACGTGATCTCGCTGTCGGAGCTGGTGCAGGAGGTGGGCAAGGACGCGGCGCGATACTTCCTGCTGATGCGCAGCCACGACAGCCAGCTCGACTTCGACCTGGAACTGGCGAAGAGCCAGTCCGAGGAGAACCCTGTCTACTACGTGCAGTACGCACACGCGCGCATCGCGGCGCTTCTGCGGAACGCGGAGGAGCGCGGCGTCGTCGTACCGACAGCGGAGGACGCGAACCTGTCGCTGCTCGTGGACGAGCCGGAGTTGGACCTTATCAAGAAGCTGGCGGACTGGCCGGAGGAGGTGGCGCGGGCTGCCTTCCGGCACGAGCCGCACCGGCTATCGGCGTTCGCGACGGAGCTGGCGCGTCTCTTCCACAAGTTCTACACCGAATGCCGGGTGCTTGGCGATGACGAGGCTCTGAGCGGAGCGAGGCTCGCGCTGGTGAGCGCCTCGAAACAGGTCCTGGGCAATCTGCTTCACACGATGGGGATTGAAGCCCCCGAGCGGATGTAGTGCCCGGCGCGGCCCGGCGGGGGGATAGCAGCATCACTTCAGCAGTGTCACACATTATGTTTCGCACGGCGGCGTGGGCAGCGTTTCTGCTGCTCGTGCCGCTTGCTGTTTGCGGGCCGGCGCTCAGCCAGAGCACAGCGAAAGAGGGGCGGTCGCACGGAGTGTTCGTGGACAGCGAAGGCGCTTCGCACGAGTGGTCCATCAGCGACGCTCACGCACTCATCTGGGACTCGAAGCCGTACATCCCGGTGGGAGGGATGTTTTGCTCGAAGTATCTGACGAACGGCCAGACGGACGAGAACTGGAAGGCGGACACCGAAGCGCTCCAGACAGTCAAGTCGCACGGGATCAGTGACCTGTACGTGAACCCGGTGCACGGCGCGACGGGCATCCCTCCCGAGGCGTGGCAGCGTTTCGCGGACTACCTCGACTCTCAGGGCTTCCGCTACGGAATAGAGCTTGCGGACGGCCCGGACATGCCTCTGACCGGCTGGGTGATACGCCCGAGCCTGTACCGTCTCCCCGACATCGCCGCCGCGCGCACCGTCACTTTCGACCTGCCAGCCGCGGTGGGGGGAATCTGGGCACTGGCCGACGCGAAGAGCGGCGACATCGTGAAGACAGGCAGGCTGGCGCCATCCGGCGGTAAGGTTTCGATTGAGGTGGACGGCAAGCCGGACGCCAGGCGCGTGCTTCTGGTCTACCCGATCAAGACCGTGGATTCGTACGCGGACGGGCTGCAGAACTTCTGGGAGGGGTTCGGAGGCTATCGGGACCGGCTGGTTTCGGTGATGGGCAAGGTGCGGTTCGGCAAGGGGCTGCGATTCTGGGTGGACCCGTTCATCAACGAGATGGGCATGCGGGGAGAGACGCAGTATCTGATCCCGGACTCGCGGATGTTCCAGATCGAGTTCGAGTCGTGGCTGCAGAAGAGGTACAGAGACGCCGGCGAGCTGGCGCGCGCGTGGGGTCTGACGGGAGAGATCAAGACGTACGAGCAGGCGTCGCGGATGATCCCGCTGTGGCACGACGTCAAGGGCCTCACCTACGCCTACAACACATCGGACGGACATCTGAGCAAGCTCGGCAGCACGGACAGCCAGATGTGGAGCGACATCCAGCGGTTCCGCGACGACTCGATCCGGAAGTATCTGAACTCGGCGGCGATGGTGCTGGAGCGGCATGTGGCGAACGTGCCGGTCGTGGTGAAGTGGACGGCGTCGAGCGACTTCTTCATCAATGACGATTCGGAGGGCTACGACGGGATCGGCGTCGAGGCGTACGGCACCCCGGCCGTGATCGGCCCGCTGGCGGGCGCGCAGTGCCTTGCGCTGGTGAGGCAGTGGAGCCGTCCGGCCTGGCTTCTGACGACCGAGACTCAGACGACAGGCGCGGTCTCCAAGGAGACCCCCTGCTACGCATCGAAAACGGAGATGATGGCCTCGCTGGGGGCTCTGCAGGACGCGGGGTCGAAGGGGTTCTTCGTGTTCGGGCTGCAGTTGCTGCCGGAACCGACATGGAAGAACTTCGAGCTTGTGCGGACCCCGGAGCAACTGGGCTGGCTGCGGGAGTTTCAGCAGGGCCTCGAAGCGCAGCCTCTGTTCGCGGACTGGACTCCGCGCGCGGTGTGGTTCTCGTCTGCGAACCCACTGGGCGCTGACATCCGCAGGCTCGAGCAGGATCTGTGGTGGCTGCCGCGCCGGACGTCCGCCGCGCGTGTGGATGTGGAAGACGGAGTGCAGGCTTACGCGCTCCAGGGCGCCGTGGGAAGCACGGTTTACATCTGGACAAGCGGGACTCCCCGCAGCATCGAGCTTCCGGTCTCGCCCGGCGTGAAGCCGTCGGTGCATTTCACCGGGCCGGACGAGCGCCAGATGAAGTCGGGCAGCAAGGCGCTGACGCTGCCGCTCACGCGGGACCCGGCCATTGTCACCGGCCTGCCGCCCACGGCATTCGTGACGGTGGACGGCCTGCAGCGCCAGATCAGCCATCTGAGCGCACTGATTTCGCGGGCGGAAGGGATGCAGATACTGTCGGGCGAGCAGAAGATGGCTCTGGACAATGCGAAAGCGATGATCCACGCCGACCGGCTCTCGATGGCGTCCATGACCCTGTCCCGCGCCATCGCGGAGCTGGAGCCGCTTGTGGCGCCGTATTTCTGGGCTGAAGGCGAGAACGCCTCGGAGACGAACTTCGACGGGTTCGGATATGACACCGGGGCAAGCGGCTCCAGGTATCTGAAGCTGTCCACCGCGCAGGAACCGCCGCTTGCCCCCTACACGGCTTCGTTCCCGGTTGTCGCCAGCATGGAGAGCGACTACGAGGTGTGGATGGCGGGAACGCCGCCAGGACAGCAGTGGAGCTCGGCGGCATCGTGGAGCGTGGACGGCTCGTCGTGGACACCCATCCGGGGGGCCGCGCCGCAGGGAGAAGCATATGCGACGGATCTGTTCTGGTCGAGGATCGCGACCATGCACCTGAGCCCGGGCCGCCATGTCTTCAGAATTCGTGCGGACGCGCGCAGGCAGCTGCCTGATAAGAACTACGTGATGTACATTGACGCTCTCGTGCTGTCGCGCGAGCCGTTCACCCCGAACGGCGCCCGGCGTCCAGAGATAAAGTGACGGACCGGCTTTCGCGCGAACGGTACAGGCCGCGGCTATTTTTCGCTCTCAGGCGCGCGGCGGGGGACTACTACGATCGGCTGGGTCTGACGGCGGCGGGCAGCGCGATTCTGACGCTGGCGCTTCTGGGCGCGGCGGCGGCCGGAGCCGCGTTCGGAAGAGCGTTAGCCGGGCCTGCCGGGCCTCTCGTGGCCGGGATCGCCGTGTGGTACGCGGGCGCGTTCGGGTGGACGATCAATCTGCTGATTGCGCACCGCATTGCCGGGTACGAAGAGCCGGGCATGGATGCCGTCCGGGACGCCTTCCGGGAGTACGGCGTGGGCGTGATGAAGCTGGCGACGCTCGATTTCGTGATTACGGCGGTGATGGCGCTGGACGCCGCGTTCTTTCTGGTACAGAAATCGAGAGTGATGCAGGTTGCGGGCGTCATCACCGCGTACATACTGCTGTTGTGGCTGCTCGCGATGCTGTGGCACGGGCCGTTTCTGATCCGCGAGAACCGCCGGACAGCGGTCATTCTGAAAAAATCGGCGCTGCTCACGCTCGACAACCCTGTGTTCACAGCGGGAGCCTTCTTTGTTACAATAACGGCCGGCCTGATTCTGGCGGCTACGGGAATCGGAGCCGTGCTTGCGCTCGGAGGGTTCGTGAGTTGCCTTGCAGTGCGCCTGCATCGCGAGCTGCTGAAGAAGTACGAGATCGTGGAGGATGAGCCAGAAGTGATCGAAGACGGGGGCTGGCCGTCATCGGCCGGGCCCCCGCGCAGACTGACACCGCGCGAGCGCTGAGCGCGGGGAACAGGAA
>MTKZ01015552.1_pt1 | contig 12794 bp, 10 predicted proteins | sample 1042781 | NCBI WGS metagenome assembly MTKZ01 (sample SAMN06212207, study PRJNA360539) | anaerobic digester metagenome | biome: Wastewater treatment plant; material: sludge; isolation source: anaerobic digester fed with sludge from wastewater treatment plant | place: Denmark: WWTP Viborg ...
CTGAAAGAATCGTAAATATTTGGGCTCGTAAACCATTTTCATCCCTTTTATTTTATTCCGGCGGCCATAAACATTAGCTACAGATTCTGCAATTACATCCATGTGTGCCTGTGTATATACACGACGTGGAATGGTGAATCGTACCAGCTCCAGTTTTGGATAATAATTTTCACCATTGGCTTTCCTTCCGGCGGATACAACGCCTCTTTCCATTGTTCTTACACCAGAATCAAGATATACTTCAGCTGCCAACGTCTGTGCGGGAAACTGGTCTTGCGGAATATGTGGCAGGAATTTTTTGGCATCTAAGAATATGCCATGTCCACCGATAGGCTTTACAATAGGTACGCCATACTCAATCATTTTTTCGCCAAGATAAATTACCTGTCCCACTCTTGCATGAATATGATTGTCATTTACACTCTCCAGAATTCCAATCGCCATTGCTTCCATGTCTCTTCCGGCAAGACCGCCGTACGTATGTAAGCCTTCATACACTACCACCATATTTCTTGCTTCTTCAAACACATCCCAGTCGTTGAGAGCAAGAAAGCCTCCGATATTGACCAATGCATCTTTCTTGGCACTCATGGTGGCTCCATCGGTATAAGAATTAATTTCCTTTACGATTTCCCTGATTGATTTATGCTCATATCCTTTTTCTCTTTGTTGGATGAAATGTGCATTTTCTGCAACTCTTGTCATGTCATGAATTACACGGATGCCATGCTTTTTTGTCAATGCCCTTAGGTCCTTTAGATTTTTCAAACTGATAGGCTGCCCGCCAGCCATATTTAAACTGGTAGCCATGCTTACATAAGGAATTCTTTTTGCACCATATTTCTTTATCAGCTTTTCTAATTTTTCAAGGTCAACATTTCCTTTGAAAGGGAATTCATTTTCCGGGTCGTGGGCTTCGTCAATAATAATATCTTCAAATTTTCCGCCGGCAAGCTCCTGGTGTAATCTTGTTGTGGTGAAATACATATTGCCGGGAATAATGTCTCCTTTCTTAATCAGAATTTTGGATAAAATATTTTCCGCACCCCGACCCTGGTGGGTTGGTACTAAATATTTGTATCCGTAAATATTTTTTACCACTTCCTCCAGGTGATAAAAATTACGGCTTCCTGCATAAGCTTCATCACCCATCATCATGCCGGCCCACTGATGATCACTCATAGCAGAGGTTCCACTGTCGGTTAATAGGTCAATATAAACATCTTCTGATTTTAATAAGAACGTATTAAAACCTGCTTCGGACATTGCTTTTCTGCGATGAGATTGAGTTGTCATTTTCAGCAATTCCACCATTTTTATTTTATAGGGTTCGGCCCAGCTTTGTTTTAAAGTTTTCATTTGTATTGATTTTAAATAATGGGTTTCAGTTTAGCCGTAAAATGCCTCAGCATAGGTGTTTCTTCAATAATAGTTAATCCTTTTATTTCATTTCTTTTATTGAATACTTCAATAATTACTTCCGATACATAATCAATATGGCTTTGTGTATATACTCTTCGTGGAATGGCCAACCGTACCAGTTCTAATTGAGCCGGAATAAGCTTTCCATCGGTATCGTATTTTCCAAACATCAGCGACCCTATTTCAACCCCACGAATGCCACCGTGTTCATACAAGGCACCTACCAATGCCTGTCCCGGGTATTGGTCTACAGGTATATCGGGTAAAAATTCTTTTGCATCAAGGTATACAGCATGACCACCGGCAGGTTGCATAACGGGTACTCCGGCTGCAATCAGTTTATTGGTCAGGTATTCAATACTTCTGATACGATATTGAAGATAATGTTCATCCAATATTTCCTGCAGGCCCACGGCAATCGCTTCAAGGTCACGACCGGCAAGACCACCATACGTAGTAAAGCCTTCGGTAATGATGAGTAGGTTTCTGCAACGGATAGCTAAATCTAAATCTCGCATAGCCAGGAAACCTCCGATATTGGCAAATGCATCTTTCTTAGCACTCATGGTGCAGCCATCAGCGTAGGAGAAAGTCTCATTAGCAATTTCCAGAACAGATTTATTAGCATATCCGTTTTCCCGTAGCTTGATAAAGTAAGAATTCTCTGCAAAACGGCAGGCATCAATAAAAAAAGGGATTTTATTTTCTTTACATACCTGGCTTGCTTCTTTAATATTCCTCATACTTACCGGTTGGCCACCACCGGAGTTATTGGTGATTGTCATAATTACCATTGGAATATTTGTAGCACCTAGTTTCAGAATCGTTTTCTTTAACGCTTCAACATCCATATTTCCTTTAAAAAGTGCTGGTATAGTTGGATGTTTACCTTCTTCACATACCAGGTCAATACCTTCGGCACCGGAGAATTCTATGTTGGCCCTTGTTGTATCAAACAATGTATTACTGATAAAATATTTTCCTTTTCCACCGAGAATGGTGAAAATGATCTTTTCGGCGGCACGGCCCTGGTGAGTGGGAATCACCAAAGGCATACCGGTGATTTTTTTTACTGACTCTTCGAACCGGAAAAAACTGGAACTACCGGCATAGGATTCATCTCCCTGCATGATGCCCGCCCACTGGTTGCTGCTCATGGCACTGGTACCGCTATCAGTCAAAAGATCAATCAATACATCTTTTGCATGTATACGAAATGGGTTATAAAAGGCTTTCTCTAAAATGGCTTTTCGTTCTTCTTTAGTGGTAAAATAAATGGGCTCTACGGATTTTATCCGGAAGGGTTCAATAATCGTTTTCATGCATGGAGTTTTAACAGTAGTAATACTGATGGTTGGAAAAATTAATTGACGGCGAATGAAAATTCGGGAGGGAAGCTCAGGTAGGTTTATTAATAATATTTTTCCAGATGTTCATATAAAAAAGCCTGCCCCAAAAGTAGAAGAGGCAGGCTTAGTGAACTATGACTTTAGTCAATGATATTAATCAGACCCCAAATTGTTTCAGGTGATGGTCAAGATGTTTCCAGGTGGCTTTGCTCCATTGCTCTTTTGTAAGCCTGCCGAAAACGGGATGTTTTTCATTGATCATATTGGCTTCATTAAACCGGTTGATGTTATCAAGTAATTGTTTTTTTTCTTTTTCGAAATCTTTGGATTGACCCGTCATGATAAAAGATTTGTCAGTAGGTAAGCCTTGTTTCCAGGGCTTTTCATCGTACAGGGCTTTTTTAAACAACGGAAGGATTATTTTCATCAGCCAATTTCCCTTTACTGTGCCTGTGCCGAATGCCACACCCATTGGTATCTGCACATGTGCCAGCATTTGGGCAACATCCATTTTACCCCATTGACGCTGAGTTTGTGGGGTGAGTTTTTCTATTCGTTCAATAATTTCCTGCTTAACTGCAGGGTTAAATAAATTTTTTATCTCCATGGTTTTAAAAATTAAAAGGCAATTTCGTTTTTATTTTTTAAATAAAAAAAGCCCGGAACAAGAATGTTCCGGGCCATAGTTTTTTAAAGGATAATTATTTTCGGGGAAACTCTAAGGCTGCCTGTGCAGCTGCCAGTCTGGCTATTGGCACCCGGAATGGTGAACAGCTTACATAGTTCATTCCGATACGGTGGCAGAAGTTTACACTATCTGCATCGCCACCATGTTCACCGCAAATACCAACTTTAAGATTTGATTTTGCTTTCCGGCCCCGGTCTATACCGGAACGTATCAATTCGCCAACTCCATCCTGGTCAATGGTCTGGAATGGGTCATAAGGAAGAATTTTAAGGTCGAGGTATTTTGGAAGAAAACCGCCAATATCATCCCTGCTAAACCCAAAACTCATTTGTGTGAGGTCATTAGTACCATAGCTGAAGAAGTCTGCCACATGTGCCATCAACTCTGCTCTGATTGCAGCTCTTGGAGTTTCAATCATGGTGCCATACAAGTAGGGAATTTTTTTGATTTTCATTTTTTCGCATACTTCTTTATAAACCATGTCAACAATTACTTTCTGATGTGATAATTCATTGACGGTACATGTTACCGGGACCATGATTTCGGGAAAAGCTTTTTTCCCTGCTTTCAGCATTTCCGCTGTCGCTTCAAAAATGGCCCGCACCTGCATTTCTGTTATTTCCGGATAGCTAATTCCCAATCTTACACCGCGGTGACCAAGCATTGGATTGTTTTCGTGTAATGCCAGCACCCTTCTTCTTAAAACACTCATACTAATGCCCAGCTCTTTACTCAGTTGATGCAGCTTATCCATGTCATGCGGAACGAATTCATGCAGGGGTGGATCTAGTAACCGGATAGTTACCGGGTGCCCTTTCATAATCTTCATGGTATCTTTCACATCTTTCTTTACATATTTGTAAAGTTGGTTTAGTGCTATGCGCCTTTCAGCCTCGTTCTTGCTTACAATCATTTTACGTAGCAGGAATAAAGGTTCTTCACTACCTTCTCCATAGAACATATGCTCGGTACGAAACAGGCCTATACCTTCTGCGCCAAATTTTAATCCCTGTGCAGCATCCTGCGGGGTTTCAGCATTGGTACGAACACCTATCACTTTTATTTTATCAACCAGTTTCATGAGGTCTTTGTATGACTGGTTTTTATCAAGATTAATATCCACTAATCCCATACTTCCTTCATACACCAACCCTTTTGTTCCATTCAGGCTAAGCCAATCCCCTTCGTGAATGATAGTGCCGTCTTTTGCTTTGAATGTTTTTGTTTCACTGTGAATTTCAATATCACCGCAACCAACAATGCAGCATTTACCCCAACCTCTTGCCACCAGTGCGGCATGTGAAGTCATTCCTCCTTTAGNNATCTCTAACTAATATCACTTTTTCACCTCGCTGTGCCCATTCCACAGAATCGTTCGAAGAGAAAACAACCCGGCCTTTTGCCCCACCGGGTCCGGCAGGCAATCCTTTAGCTATCGGTTTCGTCAATAGCTCAACTTTGGGATCCAGCATAGGGAGTAACAATTCTACCAACTGGTTGGGGGCAACCCGCATAATAGCTGTTTTAGCATCAATCAGTTTTTCTTTAAGCATTTCGGTTGCCATGCGAACAGCAGCAATACCATTTCGTTTACCAACACGGCATTGCAACATGTAGAGTTTTCCTTTTTCAATAGTGAACTCAATATCCTGCATGTCTTTGTAGTGTTGTTCCAGTCTTTTCTGGTAGCTGAATAGAGCTTTATAAAGAGCCGGCATTAATTTCTCCAGCGAAGTAAATTGTTTGCTTTGTGCATTCATCGAATATTGATTAACTGGTGCAGGGGTTCTGATACCTGCAACCACGTCTTCACCTTGTGCATTTACTAAGTATTCTCCATAAAATTTATTCTCTCCATTTCCGGGGTTTCTTGTGAATGCAACACCTGTACAGCAATCCTCTCCCATGTTGCCAAATACCATCGCCTGAACATTGACAGCGGTTCCCCACTGATCAGGAATTTTTTCTATGCGGCGGTATTCAATTGCCCTCTTTCCATTCCAGCTGCTGAACACTGCACCGATGCCTCCCCACATTTGTTGCCAGGGGTCATCAGGGAATTCAGTGCCTAATACTTTCTTTACTGTTTTTTTATAGTCTTTCACCAGTTCTTTTAGTTCATCAACGGTGAGATTAGTATCACTGGCATATCCTTGTTTGTTTTTGATATGTTCCAGTTTTTCATCTAGTATTTTACGAATGCCTTTACCATGTTTTACTTCTATTCCGCCACCTTTTTCCATTACTACATCCGCATACATCATAATTAAACGCCTGTAAGCATCATAGGCGAAACGTTCATCACCACTTTGAGCAATCAGCCCTTTAATGGTATTTTCATTTAGCCCCACATTTAATACCGTTTCCATCATACCCGGCATGCTCCGGCGGGCACCGGAACGGATAGAAATCAATAATGGGTTCGCAATGTCTCCGAACTTTTTATTGGTGAGCTTTTCCATTTTTTCCAATGCTTCTTCTACCTGTGCGTTCAGGGGTTTTGGGTATGTTTTATTGTTCTGGTAGAAATGAGTACAGACTTCCGTTGTAACAGTAAACCCGGGTGGAACAGGTAACTGAAGTTTGGGGTGTCCTGCCATTTCAGCAAGGTTTGCACCTTTGCCGCCTAACAGATTTTTCATTGATTCATTACCATCGGCTTTGCCGCCGCCGAAGAAGTAGACATACTTTCCGGTCTTTATTTTTGTTGCCATATTATACTAGCTTTTGTGCTCTGCATAGTTATGACCGGATACAGGAAAATTTAAAAACACAGGTCAGAGACGACCTTGATTATTATCATTTTAAGTGAGTCTGAATATGGGTGAGAATCAGGTATGTTCATAATAAGGGATCTCATCATGGCTTGAAGCCTCTTTCTGTTGCCAATATGCCTGGGTTACGATATGCCCATCTTTGGTTTTAAGCATCCGTCCAAAAATGGCATTGATGGGATTGAAAGTATAATCAGTTACTCCAACTGTGAAGGTTTCGGGAGCTGAAGGTGGAGGAGGTGGCGGGACAGCAATTTCGCCTTCTTTAGGAGCAGGTGCCGGTGCTGCCTTAGGAGCAGGTGTAGGCACTGACACCACAGTGTAGCCATTGTATTCCAGCAATGCTTTCAAAAAAGCAACTCTTTCAGGCTTTACATTTTTTTCCACGATGCCGCATCTAACACCGTCGAGCTCTTCATATTCATGATTTTTATTCAGTGCCATAACACATCTAGCTTAAAGATTGTATATAATCATAGATCCAGCTTAATAAACCAATCAATACAATTCCGGCGGCGCATATAATCATTGCCAGCTTAACAGTCGGATTTATATTTATTTTTTCTACAGGTTGTTCATTTTTATCCATGAACATAGCTCTCACCACTCTTAAATAATAGTACAATGAAATGATCATATTAAGCGCAGCGATGATGATGAACCAGTAATTACCTCTTGCACTGCCGGCTGTCAATAAAAATAATTTACCAAAAAATCCTGCTGTTGGCGGAATGCCGGCGAGGGAAAATAATGCCAATGCCATTATCCAGCATAGAAAAGGATTGGTTTTATACAGGCCTTTATAATCGTCAACATTTTCTTTTCCTGTATGGGCTGCAATAACAGAAGCCACACCAAAAGCAGCAAGATTGGAGAAGACATAGATCAGTACAAAGTAAACAACAGAGGTAAGACCCGTAGCATCATTACTGCTGATACCAACAAGTATGAAACCTACTTGTGCAATGGAAGAAAAGGCAAGGAATCGTTTGATATTTTGCTGTCGCAATGCAAACAGGTTTCCGATCACCATGGTCGCAATAGCCAGTACCACAATCATATTGTACCAGACATCCTGCATCGGTTGAAATACTTTAAATAATACCGACATGAAAGTGAAAGCGATGGCTCCTTTTGAAATTACAGACAGGAAAGAAGTGACTGCAATCGGGGAGCCTTCATACACATCGGCAGTCCATAAATGGAACGGTACGATGGATAATNNTAATTTGAATGCGAATGCAGTGAAAAGAAATACAAATGCCAGAATCTGTAAAGGACTTCCGTCGAGTTGTGCTGTCAGTTCTCCAAAACTGATGGTTCCGGTAGCGCCATACAATAATGAGATGCCAAAGAGTAAAATACCCGATGAAAAAGCGGATGACAGAATCATCTTCATGGCTCCTTCGGAAGAACGTTTTTTCTCAAGATCCAAATTGGCCATTGCGGCCACTGGTATAGTGGCCAGTTCTAATGATAAATAAAATATCAGCAGGATTCCACTTGATATTAATAAGAACATGCCCAGAACGGCTGACAGCATCAGGATAAAAAATTCAGGCAGGTGTTCCGTTTTCTTCAGCCAGTCGGCACAGAGCATAGATATAAGGTAAATGCCAAGACTTAAGATATTCTTCTGGAATACTATTAAAGCCGTAGTGTGAAACATATCGCCAAACAAACTTCCTTCTTTATTGAAGAAGAAGCCTGCGATAAAATTTACCAGTAAAAGAACCTGTATTAATGATAATAATGACTCATTCTTCATTCCCTTGCCAATCTTAATAAAGAGCAGCAGGAAGATGATGAAGGTGATCACCAGTTCGCTTTTCATTAATGTGAGAAATTCATTCATCCGGTCAAATTTTATTTTCCACTAAGCCTGTTCATTATTACTTCTGCAGCAGGCTTTAGCAAGTCGTTCAACCAACCCGGCACAATGCCGATGGCTAAAATTGNNCGCAAGTCGTTCAACCAACCCGGCACAATGCCGATGGCTAAAATTGCTAACACCAATATAATTGCAGCTAATCTTTCATTCCAGTTTGCATCTTTCAATTGTAAATAACTTTCATTTTTTACCGGCCCCATCACTGTCTGCCCGATTGCTCTTAATATATATACAGCCGTTACCACAATTGACATGGCTGCTGCAATAGTAGCTATACGATGAAAGGCATCATCATTTTGCCAGGACCCCATGAAGACGGTCATCTCTGCTACAAAGCCACTAAGCCCCGGTAGGCCTAATGAACAAAGACCCACAATAAAAAATACGGTACTAATAAAAGGCATCATTTTCATCAGTCCGCCCATCTCACCCACCATACGGGTATGTGTACGGTCGTAAATCATTCCGATAACAGCGAAGAAAAGGGCCGTCATCAAACCATGTGATACCATCTGCATTAAAGCACCGGTGATGGCGGTTTGTGTGAGCATGCCGATACCTAATAAACTAAACCCAACGTGGCTTACCGATGAGTAAGCATTGATGTATTTTAAATCCTTCTGCATCATGGTGGCGAAGGCGCCGTATAAAATTGCAATGGCAGATAGAATAATGATGATGTCGGCATATTGTTTTGCTCCTTCTGGTAATAGATAAGTAGCAACTCTCAGACAACCATAACCACCAAGCTTCATGGATATACCTGCGAGGAACATAGAACCGGCAGTAGGAGCGGATGAGTGACCATCGGGTACCCAGGTGTGCAATGGAAACAATGCTGTAAATACTCCAAAGCCAACAAAGAGTAATGGGAATATAATATTCTGCAGGTGCCCGGACAGGTTGACCTGCGATAAATGCATGATATCAAAACTTTGCCCTGCATTATAATAAAGAAGGATTATCCCTACCAAAATCAATGCGGAGCCACCCATTAGCATCAAGGCAAGTTTGTTGGCGCTGTATTCTTTTTTGCCGCTTCCCCAGATTCCAATCAGTAAATATTTTGGAATAACAGAAATTTCAAGGAAGAAGAAAAGAACAAATAAATCAAGCGAGATAAAGAATCCATAAGCACCTAAGGCCAGGAGGATAAGAAGAAAATAGAATTCTTTTGTCATCTTCTCAATATTCCATGAAACTAAAACCCCGGCTATCAGCACAAAAGAAGTCAGTAAGATCATGGCTACCGAAATGCCATCAACACCGATATGAAAATTAATATTGAAGGAAGAGAATAATTTATAGTTCTGCTCAAATAACATTTGGGTGCTGTTGCCGGCTGTTCGCTGGCCCTGGTAGGCAAATAATAAGGCGAAGGATGCAGCCAATTGCACAGCTGCCCCGGTTAATGAAATCCATTTCACCTGCTGTTTGGAACGGGATACCAGAACCGCCACCGCAGTGATCAATGGAATTCCTATGAGTAATAAAAGATTCATTCAACTGTTATTTAACAAACATTCTACTTCCAGATATAAATAAATACGGCTGCCAGTACAATTACTCCACCCAGGAAATATATAGCGTACTGCTGTACTTTTCCTGACTGCATCTTTTTGATCTTCTCCGAAACAAATTCTGTGGCATTGCCGGAAAAATTGACCAGCCCGTCCACGACATTCCTGTCGAACCATGCTGCAGGTCTTCCAATCAGGTTAAACAGCACTTTCTTTGTTATGAACAGGTATATCTCATCAATATAAAATTTATGATACGCTGCTTTATATAGTCCGTTGAATGAGGCAGCTAGTTTTTCCGGTTTATTATTTTGTTTTTTATAGAGCCACATGGCTGTAAAAATTCCTGCAAGCCCTAATGCTACCGGGGCGATGGAGAATTGCAGGTGGAAATGTGATTCCAATGCTTTTCCATCGGTACTTACAAATTCACCAAAAGGAATAAAACCGGCAGCGGCAGCACCAATTGCTAATAAAACAAGCGGCAGCATCATTACAAAACCACCTTCCTTGCCCTCCGAAGTTTTAACGGAGGCGGCGGGGCCATGTTTCTCTCCATGAACTACATGCGGCTTGTTCCAGAAAATGCTGAAATATAAACGGAACATATAAAAAGCAGTAAGACCGGAGGTGATTAATGCAATCCAGTAAATGGTCATATTGTTCTTGTAAGCTGCCAGCAAAATTTCTTCTTTGCTGAAAAAGCCGGCAAATGGGGGCACTCCAGCTATAGCCAGACAAGCTATTAAGAAAGTGATATGTGTAATGGGTAAGTATTTCCTTAATCCACCCATATCTTTCATGTCATTGCTATGTATATAATGTATCACGGCGCCTGCTCCAAGGAATAACAGAGCTTTGAACATAGCATGAGTGAACAAATGGAACAAGGAGGCAGTGTAACCTAATCCTGCTTCGCCGCCATAATGAGAAACACCGAGTGCAAACATCATGTATCCTATCTGCGACATGGTGGAATAGGCGAGGACCCGTTTTATATCTGTTTGGGTACAGGCAATAATAGCTGCGATGATTGCTGATACAGCTCCCACCCAACCAACAATTTCTAATACAGCAGGGGTGGTAAGAGCAAACACCGGGAATAATCTTGCCACTAAATAAACACCTGCTACCACCATCGTTGCCGCATGTATCAATGCGGAAACAGGAGTGGGACCCTCCATCGCATCGGGTAACCAGATATGCAACGGGAACATAGCACTCTTACCTGCACCACCGATAAAGACCAGCGCAGCACCCCATGTTAAAGCAGATGCGCCAAGGAAAGAGGTAGCGGCAGCATTTTTAACAGCATCCGAATCAGGTGAAGTCAGTGTTGAAATCATTGTGTTGAAATCCAGTGTTCCTGCTGAGTTGGACAATATTAAAATTCCTATAAGGAAACCTAAGTCTGCAAAACGGGTAACGATAAATGCCTTTTTACAGGCTGCCACAGCACTTGGTTTGTTATAATAATAACCAATGAGTAAGAAAGATGATACACCTACCAGCTCCCAAAAAATATAGATTTGGAAAATATTGCTTGCCAGCACTAAGCCCAACATAGAAAAAGTAAACAATCCGAGATAGGCATAATAGGTTGGAAATCTTTCTTCGCCTTTCATGTAGCCCAGGCTGTATATGTGCACCATCAGTGAAATAAAAGTGACAACGACCAGCATCATAACAGAAATGGAATCAACCGTCAATCCCATATCAATTGAAACTCCGGGAGAAAATTCCAGCCAGGTCAGTTTCATGGGAATGAACTGCTGGTATACACCAGCAACTTTGCCGTAAACAAAAAAATAATCGTACGCTGTGTACAGGGCCAGGATGGTAGAAGTAAGTAAGAGAGCTGTTCCGATAACCCCGGAACTGGTTTTAAATATCTTTCTACCGAATAAGCCCAGCAATATGAACCCGGCAAGCGGCAACAAAGGAATCAGTGCTATAATAGTTGCGTTGGGCATATTGGTTTAATACTTTAAGTCTTCAGCATTCTCCACATCAATGGACTGGTGACTGCGGTATAAATTAATAATGATTGCAATTGCAACAGCAGCTTCCGCTGCGGCAATAGCGATAATGAATAAAGTAAAGAATAAGCCATCCATTTTTTCCGGCCACACATACTTATTAAATGCAATGAAATTCAGGTTCACACTGTTTAGTATCAGCTCAATACTCATCAACATGGTGATGAGATTTCTCCGGGTAAGAAAGCCGTACACACCGATAAAGAATAATGCGGCACTGAGAAAGAGAATATGGTATAGTCCGGGATTCATCATTTTGTTTCCGTTTTACTTCGTAAAGCAATTACGATACATCCAACCATCGCCGCTAACAGCAGCATTGAAATAACTTCAAACGGTAATGCGTATCCTTCCTGATCAACATTCAGCATTTTTCTTCCAATATCAGCTACGGTTGGGGCAGATGTTGTTGCAGCATTATTGAAATTGTGCTGATAAACCTGCAGCATTGTCAATGCAAATCCGCAAAAAACAGCCAGGGCTGAAAATATCTTCCTGTCTAATTTTTGTTTCGCTAATTTTTCCCCTGCTTGCTGTGTCAGGAATATAGAGAAGATGATCAGGACTACGATTCCTCCAACATAGACCACAATTTGTACAGCTGCAATAAATTCATACTGCAGCCAGAAATAAATACCAGCAATACCGATCAGCGAGAATAAAAGGTAGATAGCCGCACGGAAAATTTGTCTTGTTGAAACAGACAACAGTGCGCAGGTCAGCGTTAATGCTGCCAGTAAATAAAATATTATAGTTGAACCGGTAATCATTCTACTCCATCCATAATTTTAGAGCCGGGGTTATTTAAAATTTTTGTCAGTTCATTCCTGTCAAACACACTATGCTCAAATGTCTGTGCCATTTTTATGGCATCAGATGGGCAGGCTTCAATACAAAGATTGCACATGGTACATAGCTCCAGGTGGTACACCAGTTTATCAATTGCTTTTTTCTTTTTGCCTTCTGCATTCAGTTCATTTTTGAAAATCACTTTGATCGTTCCATTGGGACAGGCCAGTTCACAGGCCTGGCAGCCGGTGCAGCGGTGTTCATTATTCTCATCATGCGGCATTACCACTTCGCCTTTGAACCGTTCAGGCAACACCAGTGT